>VFQP010005043.1_pt1 | contig 11778 bp, 6 predicted proteins | sample 3512351 | NCBI WGS metagenome assembly VFQP01 (sample SAMN10412372, study PRJNA504923) | tailings metagenome | isolation source: Relicate 1 Philex TSF1 revegetated site | place: Philippines: Tuba, Benguet | collected 2017-08-29
GATTTCTTTGGGTGTATGCCCCGACAATACCCGAATCAACATATTGACTAATCCTTTTACAATAATAGCTTCGGAGTCGGCATCGAATATCAGTTTATCTCCTTCTTTTCTGGCATTTAACCATACACGACTTTGGCATCCCTTGATAATATTGTCTTCGGTTTTTTGGTCTTCGGGCAAGCCTCTTAGTTTTTTACCTAAATCAATAATATATTCGTACTTATCTGCCCAGTCGTCGAACAAAGCAAACTCTTCTATTATTTCTTCCTGTATTTCGTTGATAGTCATTTAATTATTTTTGTTCACTATATTGTCCTAGGCCATTCATGACACATGAATAGACCAATTTTGTGAATGATTTTATATTTTTAATCTAAATATAATTGCAAAAGCATCTATAAAATACTCAACAAATACCTTTAGAATCTTTTGTTATGACAACATTTTTTTCACCTTTATCAAACCTGCTACCAATCTATCAATCTCTTCGGTAGTATTATAAATAGCAAAAGAAGCTCTTGATGTCCCCAAAAGATTAAAACGTTGCATCAGTGGTTGTGTACAGTGGTGACCCGTACGCACGGCAATGCCTTGGTTGTCGAGCAATACCCCAATATCTTGGTGATGAATACCATCAATAACAAAACTAACAACAGAAACTTTGTTTTTGGCCTGACCAATAATTCTGAGTCCATCAATTGCCGACAACTGTTCGGTAGCATATTGCAAAAGCATATCTTCATAAGCTGCAATATTTTCACGGCCAATGGTATTTAAGTATTCTAAAGCAGTTTTGAGAGCTACAACATCGGCAATATTAGGTGTTCCCGCTTCAAATTTGTAAGGCAACTCGTTATAGGTAGTTTTGGCAAAAGTTACTTCTTTAATCATTTCGCCACCGCCCATATAAGGAGGCATAGCATTGAGAATTTCTTTTTTGCCATACAATACCCCTATACCCGTTGGGCCATACAATTTATGAGCCGAAAACGCATAAAAGTCAACATCCAAATCTTGTACGTCGATATTGATATGCGATGTAGCTTGTGCCCCGTCGACCAGCACCTTAGCTCCTACACTATGAGCTAATTCTATAATCTCTTTCACTGGGTTGATAGTTCCCAAAGAATTAGAAACATGGTTTACAGCCACCAATTTAACTTTTTCGGTCAAAAGGCTTGTGTATGCTTCCATATCCAGCTCGCCAAGGTCATTAACAGCAATAACCTTCAAAATAATACCTTTTTCTTCGCAAAGCATTTGCCAAGGTACAATATTGGAATGGTGTTCGAGACCCGAAATAATAATTTCGTCACCTTGATTGATAAACTTGCGACCAAAGGTACTTGCCACCAAATTGATACCCTGCGTAGTACCAGAAGTAAAGATAATTTCTTCGGTAGAAGATGCTCCTAAAAACTGGCGAATTGCCTCACGCGATGCTTCAAAATCGCGAGTGGCACGTTCGGCCAAAGTATGGATTCCGCGGTGGATATTGGCGTTATCGAAATTGTAATAGTGAGAAATAGCATTAATTACAGCAGTAGGCTTTTGCGTAGTAGCTGCGTTATCAAAATACACCAATTTTTTCCCATTGATTTCTTGATCAAGAATAGGGAAATCAGCTCTAATTTTCTGAATATCTAGAATGTCGGTGAGTGTCATAGTTGTGGCTCCTTTCTCGGTATGTCTAAGCTAAAATGATGACTTGCAATTTTAAAGCGTTTTTGCAAATACAAACGATGTGCGTCGTGGCGGTGATGACCCGAGTCGAGATGAACAGCATTACAGCCATTGTTCTCGGCTAAATCTATCACATAATCAAGTAACAGACTTGCACGCCCTTGGCCTCTTGAGGCTGGAAGCGTCGATAAGTCGTCTATATAAATAATTTTACCCGTATAAAGCATCGTCATAAAACGAAAGCCTATGGCCGATAAAACCGTATTATCGTCTTCTTCAACAAATGCAATTTGATAACTTTCTTGTTGCATTTGAGTATACAGTGTGATGAACTGTGCTAAGTCCAAATGTGGACGCAGGGCCTTCAATACTTCAAAGCATCGTTGTAAATCCTGCTCATTTTCAACCAATTTAACTTGCATGTTGTATTGGTAAAATAGAATGTGTCGAGTAGTAATTGGTACAATAGCTATAACAAGTATACAATTTGAACACTACACTCCTACTCGACACACTGGTATGAATTAAGATTGATAAATTTTCTCAACAATAAGTCCTTCCAAATACTCTTTAATAGCTGGAATTTCCATTTTATCAATTACTTCTTGGGCAAATGCCAACATCAATAAGGCTCTTGCCGAGTCTTTTGAAATACCACGAGCTTGCATATAAAACAAAGCATCGTCGTTCAGTTGACCAGTGGTTGTTCCGTGTGAACATTTTACATCATCAGCCCAAATTTCTAACTGTGGCTTTGTATTCATCGATGCTTCATTTGACATCAATACGTTTTTACAAGACTGAAACGCATTTGTTTTTTGAGCATCCTCTCTTACATAGATTTTACCGTTGAATACCCCCGTAGATTTATCCTTCAAAATCCCTTTGTATAATTCGTTTGAATTAGAATTTGGCTTGGCATGGTCAACGGCCGTATGGTTGTCGATATGCTGTTTGGCATTTGGAATATACAACCCAAACATATTAGCCTCAGCAAACTCTCCATCTATCTTGATATTCAGATTGTTACGAACAAAACCGCCATTGGCAGTTACGGTATTTGCAGTAAATACCGAGCGGCTTTCTTGATACACCGCCGTAGTACCAATATGGTATGAATTATCTGTTTCGTTTTGTACTTTATAATAATGTACATTGGCCTCTTCGGCTACAGCAATTTCGGTAACAGTATTGGTAAATGCTACATTTTCGCCCAATGAACGATATGCTTCCGCAATTTTTACTTCAGCACGCTTACCTACCACCACCAAATTGCGAGGCTGAGAAGCTACATTTAGGCTACGAGCATCGGCAATAAAACGCAAAATAACAGGTTGTTCAACTACCTTTTTCTCAGGCACATATACAAATACACCGTTGTGAGCAAAAGCTGTATTTAAGGCCGTAAAAGCATTATCTGCAATGTCTGAATATTGGTTAAAATATTTTTCTACCAAATCTGGGTACTGCTTTACAGCATCGGCAAAAGGTAAGATGATTAAATCAGACGCAGGGCTAACGATAGTTGATAAACTTGGATTATAAACTCCGTTAATAAAATACAAAATATTACCATCAAGATTTGGAATCGCCATTTGGGCCAAATCCTGAGCATTTAAAGTTGAAACAGCGTTAAATTCAAATGACTGTTTAATCAGATTTTTGACATTTGAATATTTCCACTCTTCATGTTTAATAGTTGGAAAACCCAATTGATTGAAGGTTTGTAAAGCTTGCTGGCGTACCAAATGAATAGGACTTTTGGCTTCACCATTCATTTTTCCTTCAGCAGCCTTAAAATCGGCAATTAACTGAGCCTTCAAATCGTTATTATCGATATTCATTTTGTTCGATTGTTAGATGATTGTTATGAGGTATCGTAAATTAAGCGTCGATTTCAGCATCAGCTTCAGCTTTAATCCAATCATAACCTCTTTCTTCTAATTCAAGAGCCAATTCTTTAGTTCCTGATTTTACGATACGTCCTTTATATAATACGTGAACAAAATCAGGTACTATATAATCTAACAAACGTTGGTAGTGAGTTACAACAATAGTAGCGTTGTCTGGCGATTTCAATTTATTTACACCTTCAGCTACAATACGAAGGGCATCAATGTCTAGGCCAGAATCGGTTTCATCCAAAATCGCTAGTTTAGGTTCTAAAACTGCCATTTGAAAGATTTCGTTTCTTTTTTTCTCGCCACCCGAGAAGCCTTCATTCAAAGCACGATTCAAAAGCGACTGGTCGATATTTACATAAGTCATCTTTTGTTTGAACATTTTCAAAAACTGTACAGCATCCATTGGCTCTTCGCCACGGTATTTTCTAATTTCGTTTACCGCAGTTTTCAAGAAATTGGTAGTGGATACCCCTGGTATTTCTACTGGATATTGGAAAGCCAAGAAAATTCCTTCAGCGGCACGCTCTTCTGGAGCTAGCTCCAACAAATCTTTACCGAAGAATTCAACAGAACCACCTGTTACTTCATAATCTTCGCGTCCTGCCAAAACGGAGGCTAACGTACTCTTACCCGAACCGTTTGGTCCCATAATAGCATGTACTTCACCTGCTTTTACTTCTAAATTAATTCCTTTTAGAATCTCTTTTTCACCAATCTTGGCTTGCAAATTATTTATCTTTAACATTGTCTTGGTAGTGATATTTGACCTTAATTTAAGAATTATCAAACTCCTTACGATTTGTAACGAGGTATCATACGCAACCTAAAAATTGGGAAGTAGGTAAACAGCCAAAACCTACCCTTGTTTGGGATTGTGTTTCTCTATTTAAAGGATAAAAGGACTTGAACAATAGTAAACTTTATTGAGGCGTACCATTCAATCAACCTATTCCTAATACTTCAATTGCGATATGTATACAAGAAATGACTTTTAGTTAATTTAAAATCAACAAGATAGTCACATCCTATAAATTATGGCACAAAATTACTTATTGGATTTTTCAAATACTATACTTTATTTAGAACAACTCTAAACAATTGAAAAAAGTTTGTATTATTTATAAAATTTTAATGGAAATTTATACGTCAAGCTTTAATTTATCGCTTGGCAAAGGTTTAGATTGTTTGATTCGTAATAGCATTTTTACTCTATAGAATAAATATTCAACATTTAAACATTACATAATATGATACGTGTAGACACTCCGTTTGAAAGATACAGACTTGTATACGTACGTAAGGTTTCATAAAACTATCAATCATCTTGTATAGCTTCTATTTTTGGCATAAGCCAAAGGGTATTGCCTCAAAAAAACGGCTTCTAGCCCCTAAAAAGAGCCTTATGTTACTTTTAAGTAAAAAAACAAACATCTTTTATATTTTTACTTAAAAGTAACAAATTTGGCATGATTTATGATAAAAAGTTTGTTATAGACGCATTTTCATCCTTATCATTTTTTTACCTAACCTTATCCTCAAAAATCCACACTCATTCAAAAAAGCTCTTTTTATCTCTCTATGCTCTCCTGCATGGCATAATTATTGTTTTGTTTGTATACGAGCATTTGATTTACAGTTATCATTTACTATAAAAAAAAACCTAAGTAGAAACATCATTCCCGAAGTTAGTTGACAACTTTGAAAGATCTTCTATTGGGCTGTAAGTAGGTATTTAAAAATCAATTCATGCTCATGAAAAAACTTATCCAAGTAGTTACAATACTATGCCTAAGTATGTATAGTATTACCCAAGCCTTTTCACAAAGCCAAACACTGGAGAATAACCAAATTAAAATGGATCCAATTGTTGGGAATGGCGTACTTATCAACCCCTCAAACACAGGACTTTGTGTAGCGTGTTCTGCTTCCGATGGAGCCAATACAGTCAATGGCGACTTATCAGACTTTTCTAATTTAACCCTTGGCATTTCAGTTTTAGGTGGTGGTAGTGGTATTTCGGTGAAAGACCCTAACCAATATTACCCAGCAGGAAATGTAGCAGGTTTTGTGATTGGAGCAGGTAGTGGTTTCCTTTCTGCCTCAGCTTTGGCTAATTTCCAAATTCGTACTTACAGAAACGGGGTTTTGCAAGAAACTTCCACAACAAGTGGTGGGCCATTGTTGAGTGCCTCGGTTTTGGGTGGTACAATCGGTAAGCAAATTGTTAGTTTTACAACAACCAAAGATTTTGACGAAGTTCAACTTTATTATTCAGGGGGTATCTTGGGTGCACTCAGCAACGTAAAAGTTTATTATGCTTTTGAAGGCCCTGCTGCAACTACTAATGTTGACTGTGCTAACAAATGGGTAAGCGGGGGTACTGCAGGCGTAACGTATAGTGTATCTGAAGGTAAATATGTAACAGGTCTTGCTGTCTGTGTATCGGGTGTTGCTAATGAAAATAATGTTGTAAACGCTAGTACAACTGATTATGCAACAATCGCAACTACATTAGCTATAGCATTGGGTACTTGTAATAACTACATAGAGGTAGCTTCATCAGAAACAAAAGCTGCTGGTACTGAGGCCGGTTTTGTTGTTGCTGATGGAAACGCTTTATTAAACTTAGATTTATTGAATGCTATTACCATTGAGACTTATAATGGTACAACCAAACAAGAAAGTATTGCAGCCAATAGTAGCCTTATTAAATTAGGTTTATTGGGAAGTTCTGGAGCGTATGAATTAGGCTTTAAAACAACCAAACCATTCAACAAAATCAGAATTATCTCAACGAGTGGTTTAGTATCTGTTTTGGGTTCTTTAAGAGTTTATTATGCTTATACAAAAACTGATACTGACAATGACGGCGTAGCTGACTGTTTAGATAAATGTGAAGGAGGTAACGACTTATTAGATACAGATGGTGACGGTTATCCTAACGGTTGTGATACTGACCAATACAATGTTTCGGTATCAAAAACTTCAGATAAAAGTACTGTACAACTGAACGAAAATGTTGTTTTCACAATTACAGCAGCTCGTCTTAGTGGTACACCAAATGTAACAGGTTTGAAAATTACAGATTTATTGCCAGCAGGCTTCACGTTTGTAAGCAAAGTAGTTCCTACAGGTACTTTCTATGATGAAACTACTGGTATTTGGAATATTGGTAGTGCTATCGGTGGTGCAACCAACAGTCTTGATTTAAAAATTACAGCAAAAGCTATTCAGGACGGTGTACTTTATAATACTGCGGCCATTACAGCTGGTAATGGTGCAAACTTGAGTAGTACCATTACCTCTACCACTTGTGTGAGTGTTCCTGTAAAATTATGTCAAGGAGAATCACTTACATTAACAGCAGCAGCTGGCTTTACAAGTATTCAGTGGTATAAAAATGGAACTGCTATTCCTGGTGCAACAAATGCTACCTTGACAGTTACTGAGGCAGGCTCATATACAACTCAAGGTACAGTAGGTAGCTGTCCGACAGGTACATGTTGTCCCGTAATTGTTGAAATCATTCCAGTTCCTGTATTGACCATTGCAACCCCTACAGTTAATGTTTGTAAAGACACGCCACTTGCTTTGGCAGTAACAGCCTCGAACACCGCTACATTTGCATGGTCGGGCCCTGGTGGATTTACCTCTACAGTACAAAACCCAACTGTATCGGCATTGGCTAACGCCGCTACTCACAACGGTGTTTATACCATTACAGGTACTTCATCTTTGGGTTGTACTGCAACTGCTACAGTCAACGTAAATGTTAACGCACTTCCTGTATTAACAGCTACAGCTCCATTGCAAGTATGTCTTGGTAGCACTGTAGACCTTACAGTAGCTAGTACTCCTGCAGGAGCAGCTTACTCTTGGAGTGGTCCAAACAGCTTTACATCAACTTTACAAAGTCCTAGAGTATCAGCATCAGCAACCAACGCTATTGTAGGTACATATACTGTAACATTAACAGATGTAAATGGATGTATTGCAACAGCCACGACAAGTGTTGGTATCTACGCTGCTCCATTGGTAGCTATTACACCAACATCGGTTGAGGTTTGTGAAAATAGCCCTATTACATTTACCGCATCAGGAGCTAGTACTTATTCGTGGTCTGGTCCAGGGGGCTTTACTTCTACAGTAGCTAACCCTACAGTAACATCTCTTGCTTCACTAGTTACACACCCTGGTGTTTATACAGTAACAGGTTTGAGTGGCAACAATTGTAGTGCAACAGCTACTGTCAACGTAATTGTTAACCCTAATCCAGCTTTGACTATTACTAATACAACTGGCCCATTGAACTGTTCTGGTTCTCCATTAACACTCAATGTAACAAGTAACCCTGCGGGTGTTTCTTTTGCATGGACAGGGCCAAATGGTTTTAACTCAACATCTGCTAATCCAACGGTATCTACTTCAGCTACAATAGCAATGAGTGGCAACTACACAGTATCGGTAACAGATGCTAAAGGTTGTGTAAGTACAGGTACTACTTCAGTAACTGTAAACCCTGCTCCAAGTGTAACAATCACGGCAGGCCCTACGTATGCAGTTTGTTCGGGTACGCCATTAGCATTAGCTTTATCGGGTACTACAGCAGGCGAAACTTACGCATGGAGTGGTCCTAGTAGCTTCACGTCAACTGAGGCAAGTCCTTCTATCACTGCAACAGCTACCTCGGCTAACCAAGGTGTTTATACAGTAACCGTAACAGGTACTAATGGTTGTACAAGTACTGCAACAGTATCAGTAACAGTAAATGCAACACCAGCAGGTGCTACATCTACAGCCGAAGTTTGTGCGGGTTCTTCAGTAGTATTAACTGCAACAGGCGGTACTTCTTATTTGTGGGAAACTGGCGAAACAACAGCTTCACTTAGCGTATCTCCTACTTTGAGCAGAAGCTATAGTGTTGTGAAAACCTCAGGTGCTGGTTGTAGTGTAACAGACGTATTTAATGTAACTGTAAAAGCTACTCCAATGCTTACAGCGACAGGTATTGTATCAATCTGTAACGATAATGGTACTCCAAGCAACCCTGCAGATGACACATTTACATTCACATTGAATCCTTCGGGCGGCTCTACTACTTACTCTGTGTCGGGTGGTGCTACAGCTACTAACGTTGCTTACGGTACAGCTTCTGGCCCTTACGGTCCGTTCTTAATCACAGGCGGTAATAAAACAGTAACGATAACAGATGCAAATGGTTGTTCATTGACAGGTGTGACAATTACTCCTCCTTCAGCTTGTTCAAGCTGTTTGCCAAACATTTGTGTACCAATCACAGTAACAAAAGTGAGATAATATACATTTGCGAAGAAGCAATGAAAACAGGGGCTCAAATGAGCTCCTGTTTTTTTTTGCATAATAATACAGAAGCTGGTATAAAATGTCTTAAAGAACTAGGATATATACTCTATTTTGCTCGTTCTTTCCTGCAAAATATCCTATGGCATAGCCAATCAGCGATAGCTAGAACCGAAGCATTTTGAAAAAGAAATATGCATGAAAATACGAATGAACAGCAATAAAGTTGGGGAGGATATATAAGAAAGGAAAAGGAAAGAAAGTCTCAAAAAGTAGTAAGGAATAAAAAAAACATTCTATATTTTTTGCATTTAAACCGCCTAATTATTGCATTGATACGAATGCGTCATGAGCATATGACAAGTTACCATTGAAACTATCTATTTGAGAAACTTTCTTCCCGTGCCTATATATAGATAATAAACTTACGAAAAGAATTATTTTTTAGTTTGCTTTTGCTTATTTTTTTTTGCCCCAAAATGACCCTATTTTTCATTTTTTCTACGATTAAATAAATTATTCATCACAATTTATAAATATTTTATCTACTGTGTAATATTGCACCTTCTACAATATTTTTCTTACAAAATAGCAAATTTTCCCTTTTTAGTAGCTAAAATAGCTTTTGGGTTATTTTGTAAAGAGATTATTAGTTCTTCTTATTTTCTCCAAAAAGTTACGTATCTAAATCCCCTCTGAAACTACTATAGAGGGTATATTGCCATAGTACTTTCTTGTTTCAACTTGACATTGTTCTAAAAAAATTGTTTATTGCGAAAAATCACTTTTTTACTATTTTTTAGGAAAATATCTCAATAAGCTTCAAAGACAATCATCAATCATGGAAAATACAATCAAAGTCTCTTCGGAAGTAGGTACACTCAAAAGGTTACTAATTCATAGCCCCGACAGTGGTTTGGGAAAAGTAGTCCCATCAAAAGCTCAAGATTGGCTTTTTGAAGATATTATACACCTTGATACGATGCGTAAGCATGAATATGATTATTATCTGAAAACGTTGTTATACTTCCTTGACCCTGATAAAATCAAAGGTAGATTGGCCGAAATAGACCAAGATGAAAGCAGAGATTTTTTCAAACCCGAAAGTCCTGACTATTTCAAATCCGATAAAGTGATAGAAGTACAACGCCTTTTGGCCGAAGTACTCGAAAATACCATTAATCGTACCCGACTCGTGGCAGCCGTGTGTGCTGTCGAGCATTGTTCTTTTACGGTACAGTCTGAGCTATTGGCATATCCATCGTCTGAATTGGCCAAAACACTTATTTCGGGAATGACACCCGACAAACAAATGCTCTTTGCTCCTATTCCGAATTTTATTTTTACCCGAGATATTGGTATTACTATCAACGATCACCTTTTATTGAACAAACCAGCTAAACTAGCTCGTACTAGAGAAGCCTTGTTGATGCAGTATGTATTTTTTCACCACGAAATATTTAGTGAACTAAAAAACAAAATCATTGAAATTCCAGATAATGAGCATCATTTTTTGATGCCCGACGAGCAACAATCTAACTCGCAAGCAACACTTGAAGGTGGCGATGTAATGATGGTAGCCCCAAACCACTTATTGATAGGTATTTCGGAACGAACTACAGTGTTTGCAGCCAAACAAGTAATTAAAATCCTTTTCGAGAAAAAGCTTGTCGACAAAGTTACGCTTGTCAAAATTCCTAAAAAGCGAGACTACATGCACATCGATACCGTTTTTACGCAGGTAAAACGAAACATTTGGGTATTGTTGGGTTCGTTGGGCAAAAGAGCCAAACAAGAAGATGAAGTATTTATTAAGGCTGGCCTTATCAAGCCTAAAGCATCTGAAGAGTTAAAAATTATTCAGTTTAGACGAGCGTCTAAAGAACCTAGAACCATTGAATATCTTGAAGACTTGCTAACAGAAATTTCTGTCAATGACCTGGGTTGTATGCCACTCGAAGTACAGTTTGTATATTCGGGCAACAACGAGTTTCCTTATGGCGACCGAGAACAATGGACTGATTCTTGTAATTTATTGGCACTAAAAGAAGGGGTAGTAATAGGTTATGACCGCAATGACAAAACATTGGACGCTTTCAAACAAATTGGATTTGAAGCCATCAAAGTAGCCGATTTACTACAAGATTTTGAAAGTGGAAAACGCTCGCCTGCTACACTCCAAAATACCTTTATATTATTGCCTTCGGCCGAATTATCGAGGGCTCGGGGAGGCTCGCACTGTATGTCGATGCCAATTTTGAGAGAGGATTTTTAGAAAACCTATTTTCCTGTTTAAAAAATATCATAACTTCATTGCTAACTTTCTTTAGATTATGCGTTCACAAACAACCTCCAATATCTTAATGATTCGCCCTGTTCGTTTTGGGTTTAATGAACAAACAGCCGAGTCAAACGCATTTCAAAATGCTTTGTTTGGACAACAAACCCAGCAGCAGGCTCAACAACAAGCCCTTGCGGAGTTTGATGAAATGGTAGATCAATTACAAAAGTTTGGCGTAAATGTTATTGTGGTTGAAGATACCCCAGAACCCTACACTCCCGATTCGATTTTTCCGAACAACTGGATTTCGTTTCATAACAATGGTACAGTAATCACCTACCCTATGCAAGCTCACAACCGTCGACAAGAACGCCGTGAAGATATTATTGAGCTGTTGGGGCAGTCGTTCTATATTAATCGCCGTATTGATTTGTCGGGTTTTGAAGATAAAAATCAATTTTTGGAAGGCACTGGCTCGATGGTATTGGACAGAAAACACAAAATTGCCTATGCCTGCCTTTCGCCACGTACACACGAGGCTGTTTTGCAGGAGTTTTCAGTACAAATGAATTACGAAATCGTTAAGTTTAC
>VFQP010005044.1_pt1 | contig 11772 bp, 19 predicted proteins | sample 3512351 | NCBI WGS metagenome assembly VFQP01 (sample SAMN10412372, study PRJNA504923) | tailings metagenome | isolation source: Relicate 1 Philex TSF1 revegetated site | place: Philippines: Tuba, Benguet | collected 2017-08-29
GGCGGCAGCAGCGCGCTGAACAGCTGCAGGCCGCCGACCAGCAGCACCAGCCCACCTCGTTCGCCGACAACGACCCGCTCGCGCCGCTCACGGCGGTGCCCCTCGTGCCCGAGAGGCAGCAGCTCGAGGACCTCGTCCACTCGGTGGTCTGGGTCGTCGGGCGCCAGTTCGGCTTCCAGGTGAGCGAGCGCCCTCGCTGCTGGCTCTCTCGCACCTCTCTCGCGCTGTCGGACCACCTCGGGTCAAGTCCATCGCCCTCCCCAACCTCGGGTCAAGTCACACGCTGTCCTCTGTCCTCTGCCTCTGCCCCGTGCCCGCGCAGGCCTTCAACGTCAACCCGGCCAGCCGCTCGCACCGCGACCAGCAGTGGGTGCCCGCCACCATCCTGCTGGCCGGCGACCACCTGGTGCACCTCATCGTCAAGAACGCCGTGGCGCGCGACAAGGCCTCCCAGACGCCCGAGGAGCGATTTGCGCGCGCCGTCTGGGGCGTGCACGCCAGCGTCTTCAGCAGCTACGAGGACCAGTGGTGCCGCCGCATGAAGCTGCCGGCGCGCCTCCGCTCGGCCGACCAGCTGGCCGAGCACGTGTTCAGCGACCCCCACCTGGTGCACGGCCTCCTGGCCGAGCTGGCGCTCTGGTTCCTCATCTACACCGAGGTGAGAGCGCGCGTTTGGGAGGGGGTGCTGGCGGGGCGCAGCCTGAGGGAGCGCTGCTGCTTCTCCGGCCTCTGACGCTCACCTCGCCTTCCTCGCTCACTCACTCCTGGCCGCAGGGCGCCAACCTGCGCCACATGCCCGAGGCCATGTGGTTCCTGTTCTGGTGCGCCAACACCAGCCCCGCCATGGCGGCGCTCTGGGCCGCCGGCCCGCCCTACCCGGCGCCGCACGCCCGCACCCGCCGCGTGGCGCTGCGCAACGCGCTGCAGCACGACATCGCGGCGCTGCAGGCGCAGTTCCAGCACAACCCGGCCGGCCCCGGCGTGACCATCGCCGACTGCTTCGCCGCGCTGGGCTTCATCGAGGGCAAGGTGCCCGTGCCCTCGTCCGACAAGGTGGCGGCCGTCCTCAGCAGCGACGCGGCGGCGGCGCCGGCGGCCGGCCACCACCACCACCACCACCAGGCCGAGGGCGGCGTGTTTGCCGCGTCGGACATGAGCCTGCTGGAGGACCTGGTGGCGCTGGGCGACGGCGGCTTCTGGTGCGACCGCGTGCTCACGCCCATCTTCTACGTCCTGGCCTTTGAGGTGCGAGGAAGCGGGTGCCGTACAGGTCAGCGCGTGGTGCTGCCCACGCTCCTCGGGCCCATTAACCTGACCCGCCACTTGCCTTGCCTGCCTCCCTGCTCGCCGCCCCGCAGATGGACCACCTCTTCAGCACGGGCACCGAGGTGGCGTTCCGCCTGGGCTACGACGACGTGAACGAGTCGCTCACGCAGCCGGACAACGTGCTGCGCGTGCTGGGCCTGCTGGGCGTCAAGCGCGACGCGGCGTGCTCGGGCAACCCCAACGGCGCGCACGACGCCATCACGCAGCTGGGCGTCAGCGCCGCCGGCGGCCACCTGGTGCACGACCCCAAGGAGGCGGCGGCCTGGTGGTCCACGCACGTGTTTGACAAGACCTTCCGCGAGCGCCGCAGCTGGGCCGCCATCTACCGCGCCTTCTACCGCGTCTACGCCGTGCATTTCCTCCTCATGCACCTCCTCATCGCCTACGCCTTTGCCGGCAACAACCTCCTGGTGAGTGCTTGTGCAGGAGGTGCACGCTGCATCTGGCCCGCACGACCGCTCTGACTGACCCTGGGCCGTGCCCTCACTCCCGCTTGCGCGCGCGCAGGTGCTGAGCAGCGCCGTCATCACGCACGCCTTCCTGCACTGGTTCGAGCGCCTCTCCAACTGGTGGATGTGCCGCCGCCAGCGCAACCCGCTCACCGCCGCGGCCACCAAGAAGGCGCCCGCCGCCACCGTCGCCTCCAAGCCCAGCAGCAAGGACCCCGAGGCCCTGGCGCACGCCGCCAACGCCGACGCCGCCTCCCTGGACCCCCTCATGGCCGCGCACGTCGCCCGCGGCGCCAAGCCCGTGTTCGTCGAGGGCCAGCCCATCGCGGGCGTCCTGGGCTGCGCCGAGTGGGCGCTGCTGGCCTTTGGCCTGCTGGCCCTCTACCTGGCGCAGTTCGTCGCCCTGGCGCCCCCCGCGCTGCGCCAGCTGTCCGCCCAGTACTGGATGCTGGCCAGCGGCGGCTACGCCGCCCTCATGTTCCTCCACGGCGTCATCACCACGCGCGACGGGTGAGCGCACGCGCTGCGCTGTGCTGTGTGCGGTGCGGTGCCCTCAGCAAACGCAAGGAACCTGTCCCTCACCTCTTGTGCCGTCCTCTGCTGCCCTCCTTGCGCCCGCAGCTACACGATCAGCCTGACGCACGCGCTGCGCCTGCCCCGCTTCTTCACGGCCAGCAGCTCGCGCCCGGCCGCTGACCGCTGGATCGACGGCAGCCTGGCCATCGGCGGCAAGCAGTTCTGGCTGCTCGTCGCGTTCTGGGCCCAGGTGTTCGGCCTCAAGGCGGTGTTCGACTACTTCGTCATCGTGCGCCCGCTCGTCGTGCCGGTGAGTGGGCGTGCTCTGTCGCCCGGTCGACGCGGGCGGTTCGTGCAGGGTGCCCCAGCTCCCCCCCACACGCTTTCTCACGCACTGTGCCTCTTCCCGTCCTACACGCGCAGACCCAGCGCCTGCTGCAGCGCGACTGGCTCATCTGCGCCCACGACCAGTACACCATCGCGGGCAAGGACCTGGGCGTGCCGTGCGTGGACGGCGACTGGGTGCTGGTCTTTGCGCGCTTCCTCCCGTTCATCATCGTCATGCTGATCGACACGCACATCTTCTACCAGCTCACGCTCATCGTGTGGGGCGTCGTGCGCGGCATCAACGTGCTGGACATTGGCGTCATCAGCAACTGGTGCGCGCGCGCACTTGCTGGGCACATGAGCGCCCGCACACGCGCACGCAGCGGGCCACCTCGCTCATGCTGCCGCTCTTCTTCCTGCACTCCCTCGTGCGCGCGCAGGGAGTCGCTGGTGCGCGAGTTCCACAACGGCCCCGCCCGCTGGTGGCACAAGGTCATGTCGGACCGCGGCAACTCGGCGCGCCTCTCCCTGGTCGCCCTCAAGCGCGCCGCCGCCGCCGCCGCCCACGCCCCCGGCGGCCTCAGCCCCAACGGCAGCGACTCGGCGCACCCCCTGCACCCCGGCGGCATCGCGCTCCCCGGCTCCGCCTCTTACGCCACCTTCACCAGCAACTCGTCCTCCTCCTCCACCTCGCGCCTGGACGCCGCCATGGCGCTGGCGCGTGCGCGCCTGAGCCAGATGGACGAGGCGGGCGTCCTGCTGGCCACCAGCGGCGCGCCCCGCGCCAAGCGCGCCGCCTCCATGGCCGGCGGCAAGGGCGGCAAGGGCACCATCCCCTCGGACATGGCGCTCATCCTGTCGGGCCAGACCGACGAGCACGTGGCCATGTGGGACGCGTTCGCCGCGGCCTGGGACGAGATCGTCACCGACCTGCGCGAGGCCGACCTGGTGAGTGTGCGCGTGGGAGGGCAGGCGCTGCGCTGTCCGAAGTCGGTGCGGCACACATGTCGGTGCGGCACAGCACGCTGGCCACACACCTGACTCACCCTCACATGCGTGCACGTGCGCAGGTGTCCAACCGCGAGACGGAGAACCTGCGCTTCACGCGCCTGTGCTATGACCGCGGCATGGAGGTCTCGGGCGTGCGCCCCATCCTGCTGCCCGCCTTCTTCTTCGCCGGCCAGATCCAAAAGGTGAGCGCCGCCGGGCACGTGAGGCCGCACCGTGCCCCGTCGCACCAACTGCGCCGTCCTGACCCAGCGCCCGCCCCGCTGGCCATGCCATGTGTGCGCACGTGCAGGTGGTGGACACTGGCGTGGTGAACGAGCAGCAGAGCCTCATCCTGGCCGAGGCCCGCAGCCTGCTCGTGTGGCTGGGCTCGCACCTGGGCCTCCTCTCCCCGCAGCTGGTGGACGCGCTCCTCGCCGCGTCCTTCGTTCCGGACGCCGTCAACCTCACCCACCAGCAGTCGCGCCAGCGCTTCCTCGGCGCCGCCGTGCGCATCCTGGGCGCCGTGGCCGAGGTCGGCATGCGCACGCTCACGCCGCAGGACCTCCGCCGGCGCCAGGCGCTGCACGCCCAGGTGGCCGTCTCGCTCGGCGAGGTGTTCGTCGCGCTGGAGGCCGAGTGCGAGGCCGTGCGCACCGTCGCTGGCGGCAGCGACAGCAAGGCGGGCGCCGGCGGCCTGCGCAACCGCTACAACCTCGGCGCCGAGCACGTCGCCTGCGCCGAGGCGCTGATGGGCATGGTGCGCGCCATGCGCGCGCAGCTGGAGCAGGACCCCACGCCCGTCAGCACGGCGCTGCGCGCGCTGCACGACGTGAGCGAGCCCAGCAGCAGCGGCGGGCCCTCCTCCTCCTCCTCCTCGGCCGCCTCCTCGTCCTCCTCGTCCGGCGCCGCCACGGGCGCCTGCGACGCCAGCATGGTCTTCCGGGTGAGTGACGTGCTGCGTGCGCTGAGGTGCCTGCCCCAGACGCACGCGTGCGGTGCATGACGGCTGACGCGCGCACGTGTGTTTGGTGTGTGCCGTGTGGCGACGTGCACAGGTGGTGGGCGTGCTGGCCAAGATGATGACGCTGACGCCGGCGGCGGCGCGCCCCGAGTCGGACGAGGCGCAGCGCATCCTGGGCTTCTTCATGGGCTCGCTGGCCAACAAGCAGCTGCTCAAGCCCGTCGCCCTCGTGAGCGCGCAATACCTTTCTTCTTCGACGCGCGCACACGCAACCCGTCCATTGCCCAATGCTCACCTCCCGCCACGCCCGCTCCCTGCGTGCGTGCGCAGGACGAGATGCTGAGCTGGACGGTGCTGACGCCCTGCTACGAGGAGGACGTGCTGTACCCGCTGCACAGCGGCCGCGTGGCGCAGGCGCTGGGCTGCAAGACCACCACCAGCCTGCAGGACGCCATGGCCGCCGCCACGCCGGCGCCCGCAGGCGGCAGCGCCCCCGCCCCGTCGACCAACGGCCTCACTGACCTCCTCACTGAGGTGCGCGCGCGGCGCACTTGCCGCCTTTGTACTCTCGTCCGCAAGCAGGCGCACGATGCTGACACCTGTGTGGCGGCCTCCTCGCGTGGTGCACGCAGACGGAGGACCGCGTGAGCCTCATGGCCTACCTGCGCTCCGTCTTCCCCCAGGACTTTGCCAACTTCATGGAGCGCCTGGGCGACCGCCTGGGCGTGGACCTGCGCCACGTGACGGAGGAGGCGTTCGCGCCCGGCGGCCCGCTGGCCGAGCTGGCGCTGGAGCTGCAGCTCTGGGCGTCGTTCCGCGGCCAGCTCCTGGTGAGTGGCGCACGTCTCTGGGCGTGCCCAGGGCAAGTTGTGGCGGCACCTCTCCCCCCGTCGCGGCGCCCGGGCTGACTTGGACTTTGCCGTTGCTGCGGTGCACGCGGTGGCCACGCAGGCGAGGACGGTGCGCGGCATGATGTGCTACGACAAGGCGCTGCGCGTGCTGGCCCGCCTGGAGCACCCGCGCCCCGCCGACATGCCGCCGCACGCCTACGACGCGTGGGTCAACGAGCTGGTGGGCGGCAAGTTCAGCTACGTCGTCTCCTCGCAGCTCTACGGGCGCAACCGCAACGAGCGCACCAACGTGCGCAACCGCTGGCTGGCCGAGGGCGTGGACGTGCTGCTCGAGTGCTTTGAGCACCTGCGCGTGGCCTTCCTGGACACGGCGCCGGCGGGCCACGGGCGCGGCGGCACGCAGCAGTGCAGCGTGCTCATCAGCCGGCGCAACGGCCCGCCCGCCGCCTGGGAGGCCGGCGGCTTCATCGCCACGCAGCGCGTGCAGGAGCTGTACCGCGTGCGCCTGCCCCAGAACCAGTACAGCGGCCGCGGCGTCATCCTGGGCGAGGGCAAGCCCGAGAACCAGAACCACGCCATCATCTTTGCCTTCGGCGAGGGCCTGCAGACCATCGACATGAACCAGTGAGTGGCCAGGGCGGGTGGCTCCTCCCTGATGACCCCGCTCTTCCTCCTCCAACGCTTTCCACCCACGTGCCCCGCCTCTCGCTGCGCAGGGACAACGCGCTGGCCGAGGGCCTCAAGATGCGCAACCTGCTGGCCGAGCTGGCGCCCGAGGTCCACGGTGAGTGAGGCGCTTGGGGCTGGGGGTTGGGCGAGAGCACGTGCACAGGGCGCGCCGCCTTGGCGCGACGTGTCCTAACTGACGCTACCGTCATGCTGCGTGTGTGCTGCGTACGCAGACGCCAAGGCGGCCATGGCGCCCAAGGCGGTGAGCGCGCGCGCCAGCGGCAACGACATGCGCCGCGCCCACGTCAAGGCGCGCTCGCCTGCCGCCACCAAGCCCACCGCCATCGTCGGCTTCTGCGAGAACATCTTCTCCGACAAGGTGCGCGCGACCCGCTCTCTCTCTCTGTCTCTTGCCGCCTCGCTGCAGGCCTCGCGCGGCGCACGCACACACTCACACCGCGCTGCTTCCCTGTGCGTTCTGTGCCTGCTGCGCAGTCGGGCGCGCTCGGCTCGTTCGCCGCCAGCGCCGAGTTCGCGTTCGGCACCATCGTGCAGCGCACCATGGACACCCCCGGCAACGTGCGCATGCACTACGGCCACCCGGACGTGTTCAACAAGCTGCACATCATGTCGCGCGGCGGCGTGTCCAAGGCCACGCGCCAGCTGCACATCAGTGAGGACGTGTTTGGCGGGCTCAACCACACCACGCGCGGCGCGCGCATCAAGTACCGCGAATACATGAACGTCGGCAAGGGCCGCGACATGGGCCTGGACAGCATTCTGTCTTTCGAGATAAAGGCAAGTCAGCGCCTGGGTTGAGCGCGTGGGCGCGGCTGAGCGAGGCCCGCCACCCGCCCGCCTCCCGCCCACCTCCCCGCGCGCAGTCCCGGCCTTGTGGGCAGAGGTTAAGAGCAGCAAGCGCTGACCGGCCTCTGCGTGCTCCTGCTGTGCACGTGCGCGCAGATCTCGGGCGGCGCCGGCGAGGTGCTCATCAGCCGCGACGTGTGGCGCCTGTCGGCGCGCCTCGACTTTTTCCGCCTGCTCCACTTCTTCCACAGCGGTGAGCAGGTGGTGGCGTAGCAGTTGCTGCTGCTCGCGTTGCAACCGCACAAGCAAGCACACCGGCCGCGGCTTCCCGGTGCTCACGTGCCTCTCATACCGCACCCTGCGCCCCCTTCCCCCCGCGTGCGCAGGCCTTGGCTACTACATCAACACCATGCTAATCATGGCTACCATCTCGACGCAGCTCTTCACGCTCTGCTTCTTCGCCCTGGCGCGCGCCAACGAGGTGTCCATCCCGTCGATGGAGCCGCCCACCAACCCCTCGGACCCTAACAGCAAGCCCAAGGAGGTCATCACCATCACCGACACGCTCAGCGCCGAGTACGTCCTGCAGCTCGGCACGCTCTCGCTGCTGCCCTTCCTCTGCGAGCTGGCGCTGGAGCACGGCCTCATCAAGTGCCTCATCGTCGCCGTGCGCCAGACCATCGCCGGTGAGGACGAATGAGGCCCCGCGCACGCGTCGCGGCCGCCGCACCGCCGCCCTTGCAGCATGCGGCACCCGACTGACCGTGCCCCTGCCCTCCTCCCTCTTCTCCGTGCTGCCCGCAGGCTCGTGGGCGCACTTTGTCTTCAAGCAGCAGACTACGTCCTACTACTTTGCGGACGACATGGCCTACGGCGGCGCCATGTACATTGGCACGGGCCGCGGCTTCAGCATGAGCGCCAACCCGTTCCTCAAGATCTGGTGCAACTACGCGCGCTCGCACATCTACCTGGGCGTGGAGCTCATGGCCATGTGCTTCGTGCTGCTGGCGTCCATGTCCTGCCAGACCTGCAGCTACGGCGCCATCACCTGGGGTATCTGGCTGGTCGCCGCCTCGCTCATCTTCGCGCCCTTCTGGTGCGCAGCAGTAGCATGCGCTGCACGTGCTGCGACGCCCTCCCTCTTCGGGCACGTCCTCCGCAACCCTGCACCGACCCTTGCGTGCTCCCGCTCCCTCGTGCGCACACAGGTTCAACCCCATGGGCTTCAGCACCACCAAGGTCAAGCGCGACTTTGCGCTGTGGAGCCGCTGGCTGTCGGGCGAGGTGGACCCCGAGACCAACACGTCGTGGCACTCGTGGAACCGCGCCCAGCTGGCCAAGACGCGCAACGACCGCGGCAACCAGACGTCGCACTGGGGCAACGTGGCGCTGTCGTGCCTCTGCTCGTGCGCGCCGCTGGTGCTCCTCACGCTGGCCGCCGTCTCGCGCCTCGACGTGTCCGTCACCGTGGCGCCCGGCCCGCTGCGCTCGCCCTACGTGCTCTTCCTGGTGGCCACGCTCGTCTTCTGGGCGGTGCTGGCCGGCGCGCTCTCAACGCTCAACAGCTTCCGCGTGCGCTCGCAGCGCGCCAACCGCCTCGTGGGCTTCTGGGCCGCCGTCACCTGCGGCGTGCTGCTCTTCGTCTACCTCGTCGTGCTCAGCCGCTGGTACGCGGGCAACGGCTTCGCCAACCTCGTCACCATCATCTACGCCGAGGTCAACCTGGTGCTCATCGTGCACCGCGCCGCCACGCACATCGCCACCAAGAGCCCGCGCGCCCGCGCCTTTGTCGACCTCGGCTACCACCTGTCCGACTATGTGATTGGCTACTCGCTCCTGCTGGTCCTGGCCGTGCTCTCCTTCACCGGCATCGTCTCGTGGCTGCAGACGCTGCTGCTCTTCAACCCGCTCTTCGCCAAGGCCGTGCGCCGCGGCCAGCTGGTGCGCACGCTGGGCCTCCCGCCCGCCAAGGACGGCGCCGGCGCCGGCAGCAACAGCGACGACGCGTCCTCGCCCTCGGCCGCGCGCGCGCTCACGCTGGAGCGGGCCGTGGCGGCCGTCAGCGTGGCGGCGCAGCCCCCGGCGGCCGTGCCGCGCTCGCGCGCCGCCAGCGTGGTGGCGCACCGCATGCAGGCCAGCGCCTCCAAGTGCCACCTGGACGACGCCCTCGTCCTCTAGTCCTTTGCACGCTCGTGATGCCTGCGCTTCCTTTGCGATCGTGTTCCTTCTGCTGAACTTCTGCACTTGCTGTGCTGCCGTGATCTGATGCAAACCCAACCGTGAGCCACCCATCCCGCGCAGGATGCCGCCGCCGTGAAGACCCCTTCAGCTCGTGCAGCTCATGCAGAAGCCCAGGCTGGAACACGCTCTCATGCCCTCCTGCGCTCAGCACGCCCACACGCCCACGTGCTCCGTCGCGCCCTTCTCACGAGGATTCACAAGCAGTCGTCGTCCGCACAGCTCAAGGCGTGGACGCGGTTCAGACGGCCAAGCACGACCTCCTCATGTCTGGGTCCATCGCGGCCGCCTCCCCCGCCCCCGCCCCCACCACCCGCACCACGCGCGCGCGCTCCGAGGGCCAGCAGCAGCAGCAGCAGCAGCGGTCCAGCAGCAGGCGGCAGCAGCGCGCTGAACAGCTGCAGGCCGCCGACCAGCAGCACCAGCCCACGTCGTTCGCCGACAACGACCCGCTCGCGCCGCTGGCGGCGGGAGGTGCGCATCGCGCACAAACGGACGCCCGAGATCGCGCATCGCCGCAATGGCCTTGCAGCGCTCCGCTGGGACACGCAATCGCTTGGAATCAGGTCCTCGTTTCGGCTGAACCCGCCGAACGAGCAGGGGTGCCGCGTGGCCGTTGTGGAGGCGCCGGTGAACCGCGCGCAGAAGCTTGCCGAGCCTGCGCACAAGATGAGAGTGCGCGAGCCACCTTCTCAATCAGCATCATCGCGCGTCTCGCACCGCCCAGTTCTCCAGCGCACACATTCGCCAAGAGATGGCCAAGCGGAAGAGCACAGAGCGCCGCGGCAGCACAGCAGCACCGACGACCTTGTGCGCAGCGCTGTGCGTCTTGATGCTCCCCTGCGTCGCGCTCGGTGAGCAAAGCCTTGCGCAGCGCCTGGGTGGCAGGGCTCTTGGTTGCAACGCATCAGAGGTGGGCCGCCCTCCTTTTCCGCGCGCAGGCGCCTTGACGACCCAGAGCCAGGCCCAGGGCCTCGAGCAGCACAACCTGTACCGCTACCTGCACCAGGCGCCGCCCCTCAAGTGGAACGGCACGCTGGCCAGGGGCGCGCAGGCCTGGGCCAACCGCCTCGCGGCAAGCGGCTGCAAGCTGCAGCACTCTGGCGCACCGGGCGTGGGCGAGAACGTGGCCCTCAGCGTGTCGCCGCGTGGCTCGCCACCCAGCAGGCTCTCCGTCCTGCAGGCGGTCGACTTGTGGTACAGCCAGGGCGTCAAGGGCTACCGGTGGACGGACAAGCCATGGACCGACAACAAGGACAACAGGGACGTGGGCCCGTTCCAGCAGCTGCTGTGGATCGCCACGAGCAGCGTGGGCTGTGGCAGCGCCACCGGCGCCCGGCCACCCGCCAGCGGCGGCGGCACGTGCGCCGTCGTGGTGTGCCGCTACCACAAGCCGGGCAACAGCGCCGCCAGCGACGGCGTCGTGCTGGCCAATGTGCAGCCCACGTCGTTCTGGTCTCCGGGCCTGCCCGACGCGCAGCGCGGGCTGCAGCGCGTCACGCTGTACCGCGCGGCGCATGGCCGGGCGCTCGCCCTGGCGTGGAACGCCACGCTGCAGCGGTCGGCGCAGCTGTGGGCCAGCAAGCTGGCGAGCCGCAGCTGCACGCCCCAGGCCTCTGGCGCCAAGGGCGAGAGCGTGGCCGCGCGCTTCTACGGCACCGACGTCGCGGTCGAGCAGGTCAAGCCCTCCCTGGTGGACGCCGCGGACCTGTGGTACACGGTGGGGGCGCGCACCTACAGGTTCACCAGCCGGCCCTGGAGCGACAACCGGGCCGACTACGGCCGAGTGGGCCCCTTCACGCAGCTGCTGTGGCAGTCAAGCACCAGCGTCGGCTGCGCGGGGGCGGTCGGCTCCACCGACGATGGCACCTGCACAGTCGTGGTGTGCCACTTCTTCAGGCCGGGCAACGTGGCGGACGACGACGTCACGAACGCCAACGTCAAGCCCAGGTCCAGTGCCACACGGCTGCCCCAAATCAGCGAGGCGCTCGAAACGGACATGATCGCTGCGGGCGCTGGACCCGTGACGCTTGCGCAGCGTGGCCGCCTGCTGCGTGCCTCCCCCTCCACGGCTGCTGCGTGAACTGAGCGTGTGTGTGGGATGCACGTCTCGTTGCAAAAAGGTGCTCCCAAAAAGCACATCGCGCCCTCCAAAACGACGCTCCCCCAAACATGTGTGCTGCGCCGGCTGCCCCAGCGCCGCCCCAAGTACGTTGCCCTGGGCTTCACGGTGGAGCCGCCGGCCACAGGCTGGGCGCTGTCTCCCTCCTCCTCGTCCTCAGTCCTTGGCGACGTAGCCGTAGTATTGGAGCATGGGCACCTGCTCGGACCACGGCACGCCGATGCAGACGCACGTCATGAACCGCAAGACGGCGGAGCCCCAGGTGCAGCCGAGCAGATGCGCACACGTACAGCCTACGCCCAAACCCAGCGGCTCACCACGACGGCGATGAGCAGCAGCGAGCCGACCACCGTGCTCGTCACGCTCTTGCTCTTGTCCGTCTCCTCCTTGGTGCGGTACGTGCGCTTGCGCGTGTTGTCGGGGCGCACAGGGCCGTCTGCGCACGGTGGGGCGAGCAACAGCCCTCGGCTCCTTGACCTTTCCACCGCCCACACACGCACACGCACGCAACCTCCA
>VFQP010005045.1_pt1 | contig 11771 bp, 8 predicted proteins | sample 3512351 | NCBI WGS metagenome assembly VFQP01 (sample SAMN10412372, study PRJNA504923) | tailings metagenome | isolation source: Relicate 1 Philex TSF1 revegetated site | place: Philippines: Tuba, Benguet | collected 2017-08-29
TTTCTGGTGAATTGGCCATTCCTGCAACTCTCAACCGAATTTCATAAGCGGTAGAATCGTCCTGATTGATGCCAGCATGAGCCGAATTATGACCGATATAGTCAATTCTAAGTGTATCTTGGAATACTTCTGCTAAACGTAAACGGATTATTTCTCCTGCCATTTTTGCTCTTTCCATCGCAAATGCTCCTGCGTACAAAATTTCTCCTTCGCCCATAAATCCAGCCTGATAGCCAACACTAACTTTTAATTTTTCGGGTTTTGATGAGCCATTACCGCCACTTACTTGTACACAATTTGGGGCAATTTGCTTGAGTGAAACGGTAGTAAAATCTGCTGAAACATCGGGAGTAAGGTAGGCAAAAGGATTCAGTACTTCATAGAGAAGTTGTTCTTTGACGGTGGCAAGGCTGATGATTCCGCCAGTATTTTCTACTTTACTGATAACTGCTGTTCCATCTTGAGAAACATCTACCAACGGATGCCCCAAAATGGCTAAATCAGGTACTATTTTATTGACTCCATCGGCAAAATAACCGCCAGTTACTTGTCCTGCACATTCCATCAAATGTCCAATTACCGTAGCTTTTCCGATGAGGTCAGTGTCGTGATACGACCAACCAAATTCGTACATCAACGGAGCAACTACCAGCGAAGGGTCTGCTACTCGTCCTGTAATAATAATATCAGCACCAGAAGCAATGGCAGGCAAAATACTGTCTGCTCCGAGATACGCATTAGCAGAGATGATTTTGCCAAAACTGCTTAATGGTTTCCCTGATTCTAAGGTAATTTCATTGCCTGTAATTAGTGAAAGCACATCGTCGCCAACAACAGCGGCCACCTTGATACTAATATTATGCTTTGCCGCTATTTCAGTGATTTTTTTTGCCGCTGCCAAAGGATTAGCCGCCCCCATATTACTCAGTACTTTTATCCCTTTTTCTTTAATAATGGGTAAAAGTATTTCCATTCGCCTTTCTAGCAGTGGGTCATAGCCTTTAGAAGCATCCGCCAATTTTCTTTTCTGAGCCAATGCAATTGTTCTTTCAGCCAAGCATTCCAGCACCAAATAATTTATTTCCCCATCCTGTGCCAGTATTTTGGCAGGTTCGAGGCGGTCGCCCGAAAAACCTGCTCCTGCTCCAATTCTTATTTTTTTCAATTCTTTCATAATAAATGAATCGCACCAGTAATGATGGCTGTCAAGGTCATTAAAAAAGTAGTCATAAAAGCCCACTTAAAAGTAAATTTCTGGTGGTCGGATAATTCAACTTCTGAAAGCCCAACCAGTACAAAAGTGGAAGCCGTGAGCGGACTTAAAGGGAAACCCACCGTCATTTGTCCTAAAATGGCCGCTCTACCTACTTCAATCGGATTGATTCCGTAGTGGATAGCAGCTTCTTTTAACACAGGTAAAACACCGAAATAATAGGCGTCTGGCGTAAAGACAAAACTCAGGGGCATACTTGTTACACCTACCAAAACAGGAAGGTAAGTGGCGTGTTCGGCAGGAATAAGGGTTACCAATGCCTGAGCCATAGCGTCAATCATTTTAGTACCTGTCAGGATTCCTGAAAAAACACCTGCGGCAAAAATCATTACCGATACAAAAAACACATTGGAGGCGTGTTCTTGTAATCGATTTTTTTGCTCAATTTGAGAAGGATAATTAATTAGCATTGCCACGGAAAATCCAATGATAAACAAAGCCGATGGTGGCAATAAAGCCATAATCAAACAGCCTATCAAGGAGATGGTCAGCAGAGCATTTACTAAAATGAGTTTGGGTCTTCTTGTCAGTTTTTGGGCTTCCGTCAATTCGTCTGCGTGTTTATAATCAAATGCAATGATTCCCAGCCTTTTACGTTCTTTTTTACCTAACCACCACGATACTCCCAACACCCAAATAATACCTACAATCATAGAAGGAAGTACAGGAACAAGTAAGCCAGAAGCATCCGTTTGCATGACTTGTAAGGCTCTTGCCATCGTACCCGACCACGGCACTAAGTGCATAACGCCTGCACTCAAAGCTACAATACAGGGCAGAATAAGCCGATTGATGCCCAATTTTTTATAAATTGGCAATAAAGCGGAAATAGTAATCATAAAAGTAGCTGTGCCGTCGCCGTCTAAATGGACAATCATGGTGAGCAGTGCCGTTCCCATTGTAATTTTCAGCGGGTCGCCTTTGGCTAAGTGAATGATTCCAGCAATGACAGGGTCGAAAAGCCCTGCATCAATCATTAATGCAAAGTACAAAACCGCAAAAATCAACAGAATCCCCGTTGGAGCTACTTGTTTGATTCCTGTTACAATCATTTCGCCAATTGCCTGTGGTTCAAAACCGCCAATGATGGCAAAAAATACTGGAATGATAATGAGCGATAACAATACTGATAATTTTCTTGAAATCACCAATACAAGGAACAGGAGTATGGTTAAAAACCCTAATAAAGCCAGCATTTTATGTTATGGTTTTTTAGCTTGAAGTACTTTCTGGAAGAATAAAAAGTGATAGGGCAAAGCATTTTCCCAATAAGGCCAATCATGTTTTCCAGGTCTTTCGGTATAATCGTGGGGCGTTCCGTTGGCCATTAAGAGTTTGTGCATTTCACGGTTGGGTTCAATCAGGAAATCATCTACGCCACAATCAAAAATCAAATGGAGGTTGGCTGCTTTGATTTGCTCCGTCATTGTAATCAGATTAAATCCTGGATAAAAAGGCCCTGATTCTTCCCTTTCTCCAATCATTTTTTTAAAATTCTCTATGCGAATTTTGGCAAAATCTGCAGGGACTTTCCAAGTACTTGGGTTAATATTCATTACGCCACTCATGCTTCCAGCAGCACAGTATAAGTCGGGATGTTTGGTAGCAATATACACAGCCCCATGTCCACCCATCGACAAGCCTGTAATTACTCGCCCTTCTCTGGTTTTGATGCTACGGTATTCCTTATCTACTTTTTCTCTTACTTCTTTTGAAATAAAAGTTTCGTATTGGCTCTCTTTTAGCAAAGGGCTATCAAAATAATAACTTGAAGGTCCGCCGTCGGGCATTACGATAATGACATCAAATAAATCGGACATTCTCGCCACAAGCGATTTATCGGGCGTGAGTTCTGTCCAGTTTTTATAATTTCCGCTTCCGCCATGCAGTAAGTACACGACGGGGTAATTTTTTTGCGAATGTTGATAGCCTTGTGGCGTAATCACCACTGCTTTCAGCGTTTTATTCATCGCCAAGCTATGTATTGCCAAAGTATCTGTGGTGGCAGCTTGAGTTTTTTGCCCAAATACTAAACCAACAAAGACCAACAAAATAAAAGCACAGTTTTTCATGGTATGATATGTTAATACTTGCCCGAATTGGCAGCTTTAAGGACTTTAGAAAAATACAGCAGGTGGTAGTAAAGAGAGTTTTCCCAATACGGCCAAGCATGACCGCCTGGTCTTTCTGAATAATCGTGAGGAGTATTATTGAACACTAATCTGCGGTGAAGTTCACGGTTTGGTTCAATCAAAAAATCATCTGTTCCACAGTCAAAAATAAGACTCACGCCATTGGTTTTCATTTTATCGGCCATCGCAACTACCGAATAGGCTTCATAGCCTTTTGGATCGGCATTGTACGAACCAATGATAGCGTCAAAAGCTTTTCTGAGGTTTTCTGTGGCTTCTTTGGGTAATTTCCAACCTTGCAAATCGGGGTTAAGTGCGCCACTCATACTTCCAGCAGCCACAAAAAGCTCAGGATATTTTCCTGATAAATACAAAGCCCCATAACCGCCCATCGAAAGCCCCGTAATTACTCGCCCATTTTTAGAGGCGATTGTTCGATAAGTTTTATCTATTTTGGTAATTACATCTTTTACAATGTAAGATTCAAACTGACTATTTTTATCAACAGGGCTATCAATATAATAACTAAATACTTCACCTTCGGGCATCACAATCACTAAATTATACTGGTCGGCTAGGTTTTGAATAAGGTTTTTGTCTGGAGCTTTGGCAAGCCAATCATTAAAATGTCCGATACCTCCATGCAATAAATAAAGCACTGGAAATGATTTTTGGCTGTTTTCATAAGACTTTGGCAGTGTAACGGCAGCTTTGTAAGTCTTATTCATTTTTGTTGAGGCGATTTCAAGCGTGTCGGTTTTAGCAAATACGCCCAATGAAATCATTTGGAAAAGAATTAAATAGACAAGACAGTTTTTTTTCATTTTTTTAAGGTTAATTATTTATATTTTTATGTTCTGAATTTTGCCAATACTTTCTTAGCAAAGTATTGTCCTTGTTATTCTCTTGAATTTGAGTGGTTAAATTTCAAGTAATTTGTACCGTCAACCAATCCATCTATGAATAAGTGGCTTTACTTCAAATGTATGAAAGGCAAGAAACTTATCATTAGTTTTGGCTGAATGAATACATTCCAGAAATCTAATCTTCATTTCTGGAAATACTTAATTATCTATTATTCAATAAATTACATAAAATACTGAGTATTATAAATACTCATCCGACGAAATGGAATTAAAATCTGGTAAAGAAGAAATAGCTTATTTATTAGGAAAAGTCATTGAAAAATTTGAAACAGAAAGTGGTCAGAAAGTAGTGCGTAATTCAAACCGAAAAAATTATGAAGAAGTAGCCAAAGCTTTAAGTGAAATAAGTAACCAACTTCCCTTTACTTCAGCGGAGCTTCGCCACGAGTATTATGCTCCTGAAAAAACTCATCGACCATCAGAGTATCCTTTTCGCAAGTATGACATTACAGGTAATCAAATCAAAGATGCTTTTTATAATCAGATTGTTACCAATCCGAGACCGTTTTTGGTAGATTCGGCGTACATTTATCTCTTTGGTATGGGGCGTAAAGGTTTTGCTGAAAACCCTACCGACCCCGAATTGATTGACGACGAAGAAAATACTGCTACAACATCAGGCATTCAAAAGGCGAATAAAACCAGCGTTTTTGGGGGTATAAGTGATTTACCTCTTTTTGTAAAAGGCTTATTGCTATTTTTAATAGTGGGGTTTTCTACGAGTAGTTATTTTTGGCTAACAGAAAAGAAAAAACTTGAAACCCTGAAAGAAGATTTGAGTATTGTGCCGTACGTACCCACAAAAGCAGAGATTGATAGTTTGGAAGGTATTTGGCTTTGTTATACGGGTTCTCCGCAAGCCCGTAGTTTCGACCCCGACCGCTACCACATGGTAGTATCCAATATCATGAATGTCAGCTATAAAGATGGCTATTTTACATTTATTCGTTACGGCTCAAATTTTAATCACAAAGGTTTTATGCAATTTGAGTCACCTTGGTTGGTATCTGTTCACTCTCGGGTAAATAATGCTCCTGAAAATCCATCACCCAAACATTCTTTATTAAAATTTGAAAAAGGCAAAAGCTTTGCAAGCGTAATATCGGCTTCTTGGAATTTTGATATAGGCGAGCGAAATAAAATTATCGGTATTCGAGAAATATATATCAAATTAGGCAAAAAAGTGACCGTGAAAGAAGTAATCAATGAACCCGAAAATGCACTTTGTCGCTGTAAAATCATTAAATTAATTGAGCCAGATGGGCATATTCGTTCATTCCAATTGAAAAATGAAAACCTTGAAATGCTTCCATACGAGGGAATAAAAGGACTTTTAGACGAAAATAGTATTTTGTTAAAAAACCCAGAGAAGGGTGTTGTTTTATCAGAAGACTCGCTCAAGAGTAATAACCAATCAAAGAAATAATACTTCAACGGTAATTTGCCATTCGCTATTTCATTTTACATTGATGGGAGCTTTAGTATTTTCAAAACACTAAGGCATCATTTTTAGTTATTTATTTATCTCTTTCCTTTTTTAGTGATTAACTGATTGAATAGCAAAGTATATTTTTCATAAACCTTATCTAATTACTGAGCTTTTTTGTTTGTAGCCCTTTGCTATAGTCAAAAAGCATTTGTTAGATAATAAAAAAACTACTACTCTGAAAATACACCCTTGATTATTAATAAGTTAATCAAAAAACACACTAATTGTTTCTTGATATATGCAAAGCCTTTATGCTCATTCATATCGCTTTTTATGGATAACCATTCTGGGGGTGTATTCGTTTGTAAATACATTACTCACCGAAACCCTGACATATTACCCTATTCCACTTAGTGGCCCTACCTTACTGGTATTGTTCCTTGTACTGATTGCTGGCATTTGGGAAGGTAGTCGCATATTATATCATTATTTGTCACTTCGGTTTTATAACAAATTATGGCACAAGCTTGCAGTGGGGTTTGTGGGGAGTATTCTACTTACGGCTACTTTAACAATAGCCATAGGCTTTTCTTATGCTTATGTTTCTGACACATGGCAAAGCCCGACATTTATTTTGTTACTCAAACTATTTTTAATGTTTGCCTTTCGGATAAACCTATTTCTGAACATCCTCAATATCATTTATCTCTATGTTCACGAACTCGAAAAAATTGCCTTAGAAGCCGAACAGCTCCGCCAAATTGGTGTACAAGCCCAATTACAGGCTATTCGTAACCAAATTAACCCGCATTTTTTATTCAATAATTTAAGTGTTTTAAGTTCGCTAATTAGCTATGATACAACGAGTTCGTTACAGTTTGTCAAACAATTTTCAAACGTTTATCGGTATGTTCTTAAAAACCACGACAAAGAATTGATTAGTATTTCGGAAGAACTCGGTTTTACGCAATCCTATTTATTTTTATTACAAAAACGTTTTCCAGAAGGAATACAAGTAGAACTTCATGTCGATGAAGGATATTTGAATTGGCAAATAGTACCTATGGCCTTACAAATGCTTCTCGAAAATACAATTAAGCACAACATTGTGTCTGTCGAAAAACCCCTAACAATTCGGCTGTATACCGATAACCCGTATTTAATACTTTCAAACAACTTACAGCCCAAAGCTGTTTATACTTCAGAATCAACTCATACAGGCTTATCCAATATTGTTCAGCGATACGCCTATTTGAGTTCTATTGATGTCCAAATCATCACAACCGACAATGAGTTTATTGTAAAAATACCCATGTTAAAACTACCCTCCGAAACATCACTATGAAAGTTCTAATAATTGAAGATGAATACCATTCTGCTCAAAGAGCCAAAAGCTTGCTCTTTGAATATGACCAAAACATTACCGTATTAGATACGGTTGATTCGGTTGAAAAAGCTACCCTTTGGCTCAGTAAAAACCAAGAGCCAGATTTATTGTTGGTCGACATCCATCTGTCTGATGGGTCGAGCTTTGAAATATTCAAGAAAAATGTGGTAAAAAACCCCGTTATTTTTACTACAGCTTACGACCAATACGCTATTCAAGCCTTTAAAATCAATAGTATTGATTATTTATTAAAACCCTTAGATTTTGACGAACTAAGCCAGGCTTTGAATAAATATCACCAATTACACTATGACCGCAAGGCACTCGATACAACTGATATTCAGCGGATTATTCAGAGTATAGAGGCAAGTAACAAAAAGTATAAATCCAGATTTTTGGTCAGATACGGCGATTCACTTCAGTACAAAACAATAGATGAAATCGCCTACTTTTTTGCTGATGATAAAATCGTATATCTGGTATGTCATGATGGCAAAAAGTACATTATTGATTATACCCTAGAACAACTCGAACAACATGTACAACCTGAGTTTTTCTTTCGCCTCAACCGCAAAATTATTACCAAAATAAACGCTATCGCCAAAGTAAAAACATCTCCCAACGGGCGACTGTTCATCCAATTAAAGCCCGCCTTTGAATCAGAAACGTATGTTTCAAAAGAACGTAGTGTGGAGTTCAAAACATGGCTTGATCAATAAAAAATAATCATGAAATATATTCAAATCGCCCTCTACCTTTCATTGATGTTGATGCTTGATATACGCCAGTCGTTGGCACAACACCGAATAAACTTACAAAACGGAAGCAAAATACTTGGTAAAATAACCCATTACGATACCAAGTCGATTTCACTCCAAACCGTCGATCATTCTGTTTGGGTATTTCCAAGTACCGAAATACTATCAATTGATACACTAGCCTTGCCCAATCTACGGTATAAATCAAAAGGCTTTGTCAATTATACTGAGCTTGGCCCACTTGCCATGAGCAACCGAGCCTCGAATGGCGTTACAACATCGGCCTTTTCTTTCCAAACTACCAACGGGTACCGATTTAGTCCTTTATGGTATTTGGGGCTAGGAGTAGGGGCCGATTTGTATGCTGTACAAACATTTGTCCCTATTTTACTTAGCTTACGAGGTGATTTGTACACAAAGACCTCTAAAATTCCCTATTATTTTGTAGAAGGCGGCTATAGTATCAACGCCACTTCTAACGATGTACCAACTATCAAATACCAAGGAGGGGCTACTTTTGCCGCAGGTTTGGGCATAAAACTTTTATTTCAAGAAAATACCAGTTTCTTGCTGGGAATAGGATACCGTTACCAACAATCTTCGATAACAGATAAAGGGCTAAAATCTTACGAAAATTTTGATAGACTTAGCATTAGGGTTGGGTTTAGTTTTTGAATCAGCTAGCTATAATCTTAAAAATCTTGATACAACCCTTACAATCAAGATTTTATGGCTATCTGGAATAGCTACCAAGGCAACCAATATCATGCTTTGGGCAATTATAGCTTTACAAATACTGGCATGCCAAAGCTCGCTATTATTCTTACGATTATAATGAATCCCATTTTGTTGTTCCTGCTGGCTATGATTGAGTGTAGAGTTTGTGGGGCTATCGCCTATCAAATTAGGACTAAAAAATACACCTTTTGCCTATCCAATTATGACACAAATATCTGACAGAAAACTTTCTTTAAGAAAAAATAAATACTAGTTTAGAAGCCTCAACATTAACCCAACAAACTGCCTTTTTTACTAATTATTGCAATACTCTATAGGCCATGAACAATCGCCTACAGAGTTATTTATCTTAACCAATAACAGAACTATGAAGCTAAGAGTTACTTTTTTTGTATTGACGATAGCAATACTTTTTGCTTTTACTCCAGAAAAAAAACAATGGGTTGCTCTCGGCGACTCTATCACTTACCTAAACGACCACCCCGACCAGACAGGTAATCGTATTACGACAGGCTATATGACGCTGGTAACGCAACAACGCCCCGACCTGAGTTTTGTTAATCAAGGACATAATGGCTGGACAGCATGCCAAATTGCTGAAAAAATAACCACTTTAGGAATCGTAAAAGCTGACATCTACACCGTTTTTTTGGGTACAAACGACTGGTGGCAAGGAAAACCCATCGGAACAATTGAAGATTATGACAATAATACTGGTTACAAAACTTTCTATGGTTCATTTCGTATTATTTTAGATTATCTCAAAACACTCAACCCCGAGGCTCAGGTAGTATTGATTACTCCTATGCAACGAGTGGATTTTGTATATTTTAGCAATTTCAAAAATAATGCTTATGGCTCGTACAAAGCCAAAAATGGGCAAATGCTAGAGCAATTTGCAGAAGCTATAAAGGAAATTGCTAAAAAAGAAAAACGCCAAATCCTTGATTTATACCACGAAAAAAAATTGAGCCACAAAACACTCGTACATTTTAAACGTGTCAAAGATTTCCAAACAGGCGAATACAAAGACTACCCTTATCCAGCCTTTATTGATATTCCTTTCAGTACCGAACAAGACCAAAACCCTTATCCTGTTGAAGCTATGGCGATGACCTACGACGGCCTACATCCATCCGACAAAGGGTATCAATTGATTGCCAAAAAGCTTTTGAAAATACTGAGATGAGTAGTAACAATACAATAATTACTATACACTAAAGTGTGCTGTACAATTAGCACACTTTAGTATATAGTAATTATAGCATAAATCCCAATTTTCAAAACATGAAGAAAAGTTGTATCCTCGCCCATTTAATCTTTATTATTACCCTAAGTCATTGGGGAATTTCCCAAAATATTACTCCATTAAAGGACTGGTTGGTAAAACCAATTTCAGAAAAATCTTCTATTAAAATAACTGACAATCAGGTAGTTTTAGACAATGGACTTCTGAGAAGAAGTTTTTTTATTGGTGAAAATATAGGCTGTTACGACTACTTCAATCATGCTAGTCAGCAACAACTTATTCGTTCTATCAAGCCAGAAGGTAGCGTTAAAATAAATGGTAAAAGCTATCATATTGGCGGATTGAATGGACAAACTGAAAATGCGTATATTAAACCCGAGTGGCTTAAAAACTTAAAAAAAGGAAATAACGATTTCGTTTATCAATCTGCCGAAATAAAACCTATCGAACCTTTTATCAATTGGAAGGCTTCAACTTGGACAGCCAACCGCCAGCAACCAACAGGCAAGCGACTTATTTTGAATTTTATTGCTCAAGATAACAATTTGGCGGGTATCAAAATCCAAGTAAATTATGAACTATACGACGGTATTCCACTGATAATCAAATGGGTTGAAGTAATCAATAATAGTGCATCAACAATTATCGTAGATGGTTTAGTAAATGAAATATTGGGGCTTGTGGAAGAAGAAAGTGCTGTTGTGGGTAAGGTTTCTGAAATGAAAATACAACATGGTATTTATCTGGAAACCAACTACGCTTTCAATAATGCCATGCGTTACGATATTAGCGACCAAACCACTCATTGGTTGGCAGATAGCACTTATACTTCTCAGGTAAATTATAATTACGATACGCCTTGTTTGGTAGAAATATATCCCGAAAAAGTTGCTAATATCAAAATAACGAAAGGCAGTTCTTTGAAATCTGTCCGCACGCATGAACTCCTGATGGATTCGTATGATAGGCAAAGAAGGGGCTTGATGATTCGGAAAATGTATCGAACAATTGCTCCGTGGACTACCCAAAATCCTATATTTATGCACTTGGTCAGTAAAAATGACGAACAAGTATTAAAATGTATTGAACAATGTGCCGCAACGGGCTATGAAGCTTTGATTTTGAGTTTTGGTAGTCACCTCAACATGGAAGATATGAGCGAAGAAAACCTCAATAGATGGAAAAAAATAGCAGAAAAGGCTCATAGCAAAGGCATACAAATAGGAGGATACTCATTGTTTAGCAGTAGAAGAATTGATGATGACAACGACGTAGTTGACCCCGTAACAGGCAAAACGGGACACGCTTTTTTCGGAAATGCTCCATGTTTTGGGAGTAAATGGGGCTTGGCATATCGAGACAAAATCAAGCGTTTTTTTGAAGAAACTCATTTTGATATTTGGGAAAACGATGGCCCATATCCCGGCGATGTTTGTGCTTCTACAACACATCCTGGGCATGAAGGTTTGGCAGATTCGCAATGGAAACAAATGAATATCCAAAAGGAATTGTATCATTGGCTCAACGAACGTGGGGTTTATATCAATGCTCCTGATTGGTACTTTTTGGATGGCACACACAAAATTGCATTGGGTTATCGTGAAGTAAATTTCTCTTTGAGCCGTTCGCAACAAAGAATCCTAAATCGTCAGAATATCCATGATGGGACACAAGAAAAAACGGCTTCGATGAGCTGGGGCTTTGTACCACTTACCCAATATCAAGGCGGTGGGACTGATGCTATCCTAGAACCACTTAGCGAGCATTTGCCTGATTACGAGCAATTAATGATGATTTATTATGGTGCAGGTGTTCAGGCTTGCTATCGTGGGCCACAATTGTATGATACCGATATTACAAAAGCGGTAGTTCAAAAAAG
>VFQP010005046.1_pt1 | contig 11769 bp, 11 predicted proteins | sample 3512351 | NCBI WGS metagenome assembly VFQP01 (sample SAMN10412372, study PRJNA504923) | tailings metagenome | isolation source: Relicate 1 Philex TSF1 revegetated site | place: Philippines: Tuba, Benguet | collected 2017-08-29
CGATGCTGCACTGCTCGCTGATGGACAGGTGCATGGACAGGTGCAGGAAGGGGTTGTCGCGCCCCGGATCGGCCTCGCCCAGTCGGGCCAGCGCGGCGTCGAGGTCCCCCAGCTCCGGGTGGTGCTCGGGATGCTCATCGATCCATTGCGCGGCCAGGGTTTCGATGGCCTCCATGGGTTCGCCGGTGCGGGATTTGGCGAACACCGAACAGTAAAAGCGCCGGACGTCGGCTTGTGACGGGTTGAACATGCGGTCAGCGTAGCACGCAGGACATCAGCCTGGCGCCGGGCCGAACTGTTCGGCGATCTCGGCGGCGGCGGCGCGCGTGACGCGGATCACCTGGGCCAGTTCGGCGTCGCTCACGCGGCGCAGCGGCATGATGGTGGTGAGGCTGCCTTCCACCTCGCCGCCTGGGCGCAGGATGGGCACGCCGATGCCCATGAGGTCGGCGTCGATCTCGCCCAGGCCGATGTAGTGCCCCTGGCTGCGGATGGACTTGAGCCGCTGGCGGAACTCGGTCCAGTTGTCGCCCAGGCCGGCATCGCGGATCTCGTGCGCGTGCAGCAGCATCAGGTTGCGCAGCCGGCTTTCGGGCAGCCAGGCCAGGATGGCGCGTGAGGGCGAACCCCGGAACATCGGGAAAGGCCGGCCGCGCTCCATGCTGGAGCGGATGCGGGGGTCGACGCGCTCCTGGTGGATGCACAGCACCTCGTCGGCGAAGTGGGTGCACAGCAGTTGCGCGCTGCCCAGCTCGGCGCAGGCGCGCTGCATCACGGCCGGGCCGTGGCGGGAAAGGGGGTCGGACAGGCGGATCTGACGGTCCAGCACCACGAAGCGCGGGCCAAGACGGTAGCGCCCTTCGCCCGCCGGGGCGAGCAGGCCGGCGTTCATCAGGTTCTTGATGTAGCGGTACTGCGTGGCGCGCGACACCGCCATCACCTCGCCGATGCGGTCGGCCGTCCACTGGGGCTGTTCGGGCGTGAAGAGATCGATCACGCTCAGCAGGCGCTCCAGGCTGCTGGGTGGCGCGGCGCTCAAAGCAGTTGGGTCATGAGCCGGTTGCTCATGGACTTGATCATCGGCCGCACCTCGCCCAGGTACGCCTGCCAGCCGGGTTCGGCGGCCAGCTGGGCCCGACGGCTCAGCCGCTCCTCGAAGGACTCGTAGCGCCAGATGCTGACGATGGCATTGAGCTCGCCGACCTCGGTCGCGTAGTAGCCCACCAACCCGCCCAGGATGCGGGTTTGCAGCTCCATGCCACCGCTTCGGCGGTAGGCCGCCATGAAGTCAGCGGGGGACGAGGTGGCGTGCAGCACATAGCAGCGTTCTTCGATCAGCACGGGTTCTCCTTGGTGGTGGGTGCGTATCTTACGGGCAATGCCTCACCAGGCTCTCAGGGTAAAACTGGATAAGAAATCTCGTATTAAGAGACAATAAGTGAAAATACGCTTGTTAAACTAACGGACGTAAGTTAAAAACAACCCATGGCACTTCATCTTCCCGACATCCACACCACCCCCCAGGGCCGCGTCCTGGTGTTCGACTCGGCCACCCACGTCGAGGCGTTCGTGGCCCACGCGCCCTCGCAGGGCGAGGTGGTGGTGGCAGCGTCCTATGCGGGCGTGCTGTGCGCGCGCATGGTCATGTCGGCCAGACCCCGTGCGGCCATCGGCCTGGACTGCGCCATCGGCAAGGACGGCGCCGGCATTGCCGGCCTCTGGTACTACGAGGCACTGGACGTGCCGGCCGCGGCGGTGGACACCATGACCGCCGAGATGGGCAACGGGCGCGACATGTACGACAACGGTGTGGTGAGCCGCGTGAACGACTGCGCGCAGCGCCTGGGCCTGGTGCCCGGCATGACCACGCGGGAAGCCGTGCAGGCCGTGCTGACCGGCGAGCGCAAGCCGGCGACCTTCGACCCCGCGCGCCGCCTGACGGTGCACACCGCCGCCAGCGGTCGCAGCATCGTCTGCACCGACTCGATTGCCTTCGCCCTGCCCGAGGACCGCGAGCGCAACGTGCTGTGCACGGCCGGTCACACCGGCCGCAGCGTGGTCGACTACTTCCGGGGCTTCCGGCCCTGGGCCTTCATCTGCTCGGACGGCGGCATCGGCAAGAACGACAGCGGCGTGTCGGCCCTGAAAGAGGTCGATGCCGACGGCATCGCCGGCGCCTCGGTCGATGCGCTCACCGCGCGCATGGGCGACGGACAGAGCACCTATTTCGATGGCGTGATCAGCGCCTGCAACGCCACCGCCGCCGCCAAGGGCGTGCGCGTGGGGCAGACGGCGAGAGAAGCCGCGCTGCTGTTGCTGAACTGAAGCCCACCCGAGGAGACCCCACATGACCGCCATCACCCCTTTTCACCCTCAGCACGACCAGTTGGGCGATGACGATTCCCGCTACGTGGACGTGCAAAGCCTGCCCTGGAAGCCCACACCCACGCCGGGCATCGACATGAAGGTGCTGATGCAGGACGACAGCAGCGGCCTGCTGACGGCGCTGTTCCGCTGGCAGCCGGGCACGCAACTGCCGTTGCACGAGCACGTGGAGATCGAGCAGACCTACGTGCTCTCGGGCAGCATCGTGGATGACGAGGGCGAGGTGCGCGAGGGCGACTACGTGTGGCGGCCCAAGGGCAACCGGCACCTGGCGCGTTCGCCCAACGGGGCGCTGGTGATCTCCTTCTTCCTGAAGCCCAACAAGTTTCTCGAAGGCGAGCACGCCGGCAAGGAACTGAAGTGAAGGACCGCTACGACGTCATCGTGGCGGGCTCCGGCGCGGGTGCGCTGTCGACCGCCGTCACGGCGGCCAAGGCCGGCCTCTCCGTGCTGGTGCTGGAGAAGGAGCCGCTGCTCGGCGGCACCACCGCACGCTCCGGTGGCGTGTTGTGGATTCCCTGCAATCCGAAGTCCAGGGCGCTGGGCATCGAGGACTCGATCGATGCGGCGCGCACCTACCTGCGGCACGAGACCGGTGCCCACTTTGACGAGAAGCGCGTCGATGCCTTCCTGGACGCGGGCCCCAAGGCGGTGGAATTCTTCGAGCGCGAGACCGCGCTGCAGTTCGTCGCGGTGCCCGAGTTCTCGGACTACCACCCCGATGCGCCGGGTGGCAGGCCGGGCGGCAGGTCGCTGCTGGCCGCGCCGTACGACGCCGGTGAACTGGGTGCGGACGCGAAACGGCTGCGCCCGCCGCTGAAGGAAATCACCTTCGTCGGCATGATGTTCAACGCCAGCCAGGAGGTGCAGCACTTCTTCAACGTGACGCGCTCGTGGACCTCGGCGAAGTACGTGGCGCGCCGCCTGCTGCAGCATGCGAAGGAAATGCTGGTGCATGGCCGCGCCCAGCGCCTGACCAATGGCAACGCACTCGCGGCCCGGCTGCTGCGAAGCGCCACGGACGCCGGCGTGGAGATCGTGAGCAGTGCGCCGGTGCGCGAACTGATCGTCGAAGCGGGTGCGGTGCGGGGCGTGGTGGTGGAGCGCGATGGACAGCGCCACACCGTGCGCGCGGACCGCGGCGTGGTGCTGGGCACCGGCGGTTTCCCGCAGGATCCGGCGCTGCGCAAGCAGCTCTTCCCCCACGCCCCCACGGGTGCGGAGCACTGGTCGCCTGCGCCCCCCGGCAACACCGGGGACGGCTGGCGACTGGCCGAGGCCGCCGGCGCCACCACCCGGGGTGACCTGCCCAACAACGCGGCCTGGATCCCGGTGTCCCGCGTGCCGCGCGCGGACGGCAGCTTCGGCGTGTTCCCGCACCTGATCGATCGCTACAAGCCCGGCGTGATCGCGGTCGGGCGCAACGGCCGGCGCTTCGTGAACGAAGCCAACTCGTACCACGACGTCGGCCAGGCCATGCAGCGCATCGGGCGCGAGCAGGGCGAGACCGCCGCCTGGCTGATCGCCGACCACCGCGCGCTGCGCCGCTACGGCCTGGGCTTCGTCAAGCCCTTCCCGCTGCCCCTGTGGCCGCACCTGCGCAACGGCTACCTGCTGCGCGGCAGCACACCGGCCGCGCTCGCCGCCAAGGCGGGGCTGGACGCCGCCGCGCTGGAGCAGACCATCGCCGAGTTCAATGGCCCCGCCGCGCGCGGCCTGGACCCGGGCTTCGGCAAGGGCACCACCGCCTACAACCGTTACCTGGGCGATGCGAAACACCCCATCAGCCCCTGCGTGGCGCCGCTGGACCAAGGTCCCTGGTACGCCATCAAGATGTTGCCGGGCGACCTGGGCACCTTTGCTGGCGTGCGCACCGACGAGTTCGCGCGCGCTCTGGCCAGCGATGGCACGCCGGTGCCGGGCCTGTACGCGGTGGGCAACGACGCCTTGAGCGTGATGGGAGGCAACTACCCCGGCGGCGGCATCACGCTCGGGCCTGCGCTGGCCTTTGGCTGGATCGCCGGGCGCCACTTGGCCGGGTTGACCACACAAGACACGGCCGCGCCACCGCGCGCGGTCCGGAAAGAGGGAGAAGCGTTGGTGGCCTGAGCGACACGGGTCGCGGGCGCAGAGTGGGTTCGTCAGTCAGTTTTTTTGTTCGTTCATCCATCGGAAACCGTCCCGCCAGGGACTTCAGGAGACAAGACCATGTTCAATACCGTGAAGATCGCGAAGGCTCTCGTGGCCGTTGCGGCGCTGGCCACCGCCTTCGGCACCGCCGCGCAGACCTTTCCCAACAAGCCGATCCGCGTGATCGTGTCGTACGCGGCGGGCGGTGCCACCGACAACCTCACGCGCCAGGTCGGCCAGGTGTTGTCCGAAAAACTCGGCCAGCCCATCGTGGTCGACAACAAGCCCGGCGGCAGCACCGTCATCGGTGCCCAGGCGCTGATTGCCGCGCCCCCGGACGGCTACACCATGGCGATCTTCGATCCGTCGACCGTGGCCATGAACCAGTTCCTGTTCAAGAAGCCGCCCTACGACCCCGTGAAGTCGTTCCAGCCGGTCACCGTGCTCACGCGCATTCCCTTCGCCATCATGGTGCGCGCCGACCACCCGGCCAACAACCTCAAGGAATTCGTCGCCAACGTGAAGGCCAAGCCCGGCCAGAGCTTCGGCCACTCGGGCGCCGGCAACCCGGTGCACCTGGCAATGGAATCCTTCAAGGTCGCCGCGGGCCTGGATCTCCAGCACGTGCCGTACCGTGGCGGCGCACCGGCACTGGCCGACCTGTTGGGTGGACAGATCCCCATCCTCATGATGGACGTGCCCAGCGCCATCCAGCACGTCAAGGCCGGCAAGGTGCGCGTCATCGCGCTGACCAGCGCCCAGCGCTCCGACCTGCTGCCCGGCGTGCCCACCATCGCCGAGTCCGGCTACCCCGGCTTCGAGGCCAGCAGCTGGTTCGGCGCCTTCGTGCCCGCCGGCACACCGGCCCCCGTGGTGGCCCGCCTGAACAGTGCCCTGCGCGAAACCATCGCCACGCCGCACATGCAGGAATGGATCAAGGCGCAGACGCTGGAAGCCGTGACCTCCACGCCCGAAGAGTTCGGCGCGCTGGTCAAGAGCGATGCCGACAAGTACGGCAAGCTCATCAAGCAGCTCAACCTGACGCTCGACTGATCCATGGCGCCCACCAGCGAGCAGTCGCTGCAGTACCTGCTGGATCGCCAGGCCATCCTGGACTGCATCCACCGGTACTGCCTCGGCGTCGACCGGCATGACGCGGCCATGATCGCGAGCGCGTTCCATCCGGATGCGATCGACGAACATGGCCCGTTCACCGGCGGCCCCGGTGCGCTGGCCGACTGGGCGAATGGCTTCCATGCCGCCAACTTCCTGTCCCACACGCACAACATCACCTCGCACGGCTGCGAGATCGATGGCGACCAGGCGCACGCCCAGAGCCACTGCCTCTACGGCCTGCGCCGCCAGGACGGCGAGACGGTGGCCATGGGCTCGGCCCGCTACATCGACCGGCTGGAGCGCCGCGATGGCGAGTGGCGCATCGCGCACCGCCGCACCCTGATCGAATGGCGCGGCGAACTCAAGGCCCACATGCCCGAAGGTTATGCGCATGGCACCTGGGATCGCAGCGATCCTTCGTACCAGCGGCCGCTGGCGACCGTTCCCATCCCAAAGAAAAATCCATGACATTCCCTGTTTCGCAGAATGCCCTGTTCGAGCCCGGAAGGCTCGGCACGCTGGTGGTGAAGAACCGCGTGGCCATGGCGCCGATGACGCGGTCTCGCGCCACCGACGACGGCACGCCCACGCCGCTCATGGCCGAGTACTACGAGCAGCGCGCCGGGGCCGGTGCGATCGTCTCCGAGGGGGTGAACATCTCCGCGGGTGCACAGGGCTTCCTGAACGTGCCCGGCATCTGGACCGATGCCCACGTGGCGGGCTGGCGCGAGATCACGCGCCGCGTGCACGCGCAGGGCAGCACCTTCTTCATGCAGCTCTGGCACACCGGGCGCATCGCTCACCCGGACAACATGCAGCCCGGCCTGCACCCGGTGGCGCCGAGCGCGCTGAAGCACGAGCGCACCATCGTCACCCCCACCGGCCTGCAGCCCTCCGTGGTGCCGCGCGAACTGACGGCTGCGGAGATCGAGCAGGTCATTGCCGACTACGCGCAGGCCGCCCGCCGCGCGGTGGAAGCCGGTTGCGACGGCGTCGAGATCCACGCGGCCAATGGTTACCTGCCGAGCCAGTTCCTGCACGAGAGCTCGAACCGGCGCACCGACGCCTGGGGCGGCAGCATCCCGGCGCGTGCGCGGTTCCTGGTCGAGGTGGCGCGCGCCTGCGCCGCAGCCATCGGCGCCGACCGTGTCATGGTGCGGCTCACGCCGTTCTCCGAATTCAACGGCGCGAAGAGCCCCGACGATGCCCCGGTGTACGACCACCTCATCGCCGAACTCGCCAGGCTGTCGCTCGGCGCCCTGCACGTGGTGGGGGCCGAGGTCTCCGGCAACCAGACGGTGCAGCGCGAAGCCGGTGTGCGCGCCCCCGACGTGCTGGGCTTCGTGCGGCCGCGCTGGCCCGGCACGCTGATGGCCGCCGGCAACTACGACCTGGCGCGCGCGCGGCGCGACATCGCCGAGGGCCGCGCCGACCTGATCGCCTTCGGCCGCGACTTCATCGGCAACCCGGACCTCGTCGAACGCCTGCGCGACGGCCACCCGCTGGTGGAGCGCCTGCCGGCCGACTGGTACGGACCGGCCGCGCAGGGCTACACCGATTACCCCCGCTGGCAAACCGCCGGCCAGAAGGGGGGTTGAGCATGGCCGCCATCCACATCCAGGACCTGCTCAAGGACCGCATCGCAGTGGTCACCGGCGGCGGTGGCGGCATCGGCGCCGGCCTGGCGATCGGCCTCGCGGCGCACGGCGCCACCGTGGTCGTCACCGGCCGCACCGAGGGCTCGCTCGACCAGACCGTGGCCACCGTGCGCGCGGCGGGCGGCCGTGCGCACGCGGTCGCCATGGACGTGACCGACCCCGCCTCGTGCGCGGCAGCGGCCGCGCGCATCGCCACCGAGATTGGCGAAGTGTCCATCCTCGTCAACAACGCCGGTGTCATCGAATACGTGCCGGTCGAGGACGCGGCCATCGGCGAGGCCTGGAAGCACACCATCGAGACCAACCTCAACGGCCCGTTCAACACCGCGATGGCCTTTCTCGCGCCGCTCAAGGCCACGCGCGGGTCGATCGTGAACATCGGCTCCATCGCCGCCACCGTGTACACCGGCAACACCGTCGGCTACTCCGCCTCCAAGGGCGGCGTGCACATGCTCACCGTGGCCCTGGCGCGCGAACTCGGCAAGGACGGCGTGCGCGTCAACACCGTGGCGCCCGGCGCCATCGCCACGCCCATGTCGCCCTCGGTCGGCGACGAGACGCGCATGGCCAACCTGATGCGCCGCGTGCCGCTGGGCCGCATCGGCCAGCCCGAAGACCTGGTGGGCCCGGTGGTGTTCCTCGCGTCACCGCTGGCCGCCTACGTCACCGGTGCCACGCTGCGCGCCGATGGCGGCTACCTCACCAACTGATCCATGAGCCTCTCCAGCACCCTGCCCACGGTCGACCGGCGCGACCTCGACTTCCAGTTGTTCGAGGTGCTCCAGGCGCTCGATCTCACGCAACGCCCCGAGCACGCGGACCACGACGCCACCAGTTTTTCGGCCGTGCTCGACGTGGCACAGACGCTGGCGGCCGACAAGTTCCAGACCCATTACCGCGAGTCCGATCTGGACGAGCCCCGGCTGGAAAACGGCCAGGTGCGCGTGGTGCCGCAGGTGCGCGAGGCCCTGCGCGCCTTTGCCGAAGCCGGCTTCATGTCCGCCGACCGCCCGTTCGACGAGGGCGGCCAGCAACTGCCCTTCACGCTGCTGCAGGCCTGCCTGGCCTGTTTCCAGGCGGCCAACATCGGCACCTCCAGCTACAACTTCCTGACCATCTCCGGCGCCGGGGTGATCCGCGCGTTCGGCACCGAGGCGCAGCGCGCGAACTACGTGCAACCCATGCTGGAGGCTCGCTTCCTCGGCACCATGTGCCTGAGCGAACCGCACGCGGGTTCGGGCCTGGCGGACATCCGCACGCGCGCCATTCCCCAGGCCGATGGCACCTACCACCTCAAGGGCACCAAGATGTGGATCTCCGCCGGCGAGCACGAGCTGTCGGAGAACATCGTGCACCTGGTGCTCGCGCGCATCGACGGCGCGCCGGCCGGCACGCGCGGCATCTCGCTGTTCATCGTGCCCCGCAAGCGGCTCGATGCAAAGGGCCGGCCCGGCGAGTCCAACGGTGTCACGCTGGTGGGCCTGAACCACAAGATGGGCTACCGCGGCACCGTCAACACGTTGCTGAACTTCGGCGAGGACGAAGCCTGCATTGGCGAGCTCGTGGGCGAGCCGCACCAGGGCCTGCGCTGCATGTTCCACATGATGAACGAGGCGCGCATCTCGGTGGGCACGGGCGCGGCCATTCTGGGCGTGGCCGGCTACCTCTACAGCCTCGACTACGCGCGCGGCCGGCCCCAGGGCCGCTTGCCCGGTGCCAAGGACCCGGCCACGCCGCCGGTGCCCATCATCGAGCACGCCGACGTGCGCCGCATGCTGATCACGCAGAAGGCCTACGCCGAAGGCGGGTTGGCCCTGTGCCTGTACGCCGCGCGGCTGGTGGACGACGTGCGCAGCGGCGAAACGCCGCAAGCCCGCGACCGCGCCGCGCTGCTGCTCGAAATCCTCACGCCGCTGGTGAAGAGCTGGCCCAGCGAGTTCTGCCTGGAGGCGAACAAGCTGGCCATGCAGGTGCTCGGTGGCTACGGCTACACGCGCGACTATCCCGTGGAGCAGTTCTACCGCGACAACCGCCTGAACCTGATCCACGAAGGCACGCACGGCATCCAGGCGATGGACCTGGTGGGCCGCAAGATCCGCATGGCCGAAGGCGCGGCGTTCGATTTGCTGTTGAACAGCATGCGCGTGGACATTGACGCCTGGCGCGGCGACGAGCACGCGGGCGGCTTCGCCAGCCAGCTCGATGCCGCCATCGAGCAGGTGGCCGTGACCACCCGGGCGATGCAGGCCCGGGGCGACGACGAGCGCCGCTACACCGCCAACGCCACCATGTACCTGGACATGCTCGGGCATGTGAGCGTGGCCTGGATGTGGCTGCGCCAGGCGGGTGCGGCGTCTCGCGGCCTGGCGGCCGGCGCGTCGGGCGAGCAGCGCGCCTTCTACCAGGGCAAGCTGGCCGCCGCGAATTATTTCTACCGCTACGAATTGACGCGCCTGGCGCACTGGCTGCCGATCCTCGGCGCCGCCGATCCGCTCTTCGTCGAGCTCGACGTGGCCATCCTCTGAGGAACCTCCATGGCCGTCGACCACGCCGCCCTGATGCGGCTCACGTTTCCCGAGCGCGAATTCCAGTGGACCGAGCGCGACACCCTGCTCTACAACCTGAGCGTGGGCATGGGCCGCGAGATGCCGGCCGACCTGCCCTTCGTGTTCGAGCGCGACCTGCAGGCCGTGCCGACGCAGGCGGCGGTGGTGGCCTGGGAAGACACCTGGCAGGAACGCACCGGGATGGACATCACGCAGATCGTGCACGGCGAACAGCGCGTCACGCTGCACCGGCCCTTGCCGTGTGAAGGCAGGGTGCGATCGGCGTTCCGCATCGCCGCCTGTTACGACAAAGGCCCCGGGCGCGGTGCCGTGGTGCTGGCCGAGACCGTGCTGCGAGAACCCGGCAACGAGGCGCCGCTGGCCACGCTGCTGTCCACCGTGTTCGCGCGTGGCGACGGCGGCTTCGGCGGCCCCGCAGGGCGTGGCCCCGATCCGCATCCCGTGCCGTCGCGCTCGCCCGACCGCACGGTGGTCATCGACGTGCGCTCCGAGCAGGCCATGTTCTACCGGCTCACCGGTGACCGCAACCCGCTGCACGTGGACCCCGCCTTTGCCGCCGCCGCCGGCTTCGACCGGCCCATCCTGCACGGCCTGTGCAGCTGGGGCATGGCCGCCGCCGCCGTGGTGCGCGAGGCCTGCGACCGCGATGCCTCGCGCCTGGCGCATTTCGAGGCGCGCTTCACCGCGCCGGTCTACCCCGGCGAGATGCTGGCCTTCGACCTCTGGCTCGATGGCGCCACGGTGTCGCTGCGAGGCCGCGTGCCGCAGCGCGGCGTGACCGTGCTCGACCACGGCCAGGCGTTGCTGCGCCCGTGAACCGACTTCTTTTCAAACCCCCACACACCACAGAAAGCAGGTGAACCCCATGGCAAGCCAGGCCGATGCCTACATCGTGGGTGCCTACGAGCACCCCACCCGAAAAGCCGACGACAAGTCGCTGGCGCAACTGCACGCCGACGTGGCCAAAGGCGCGCTGGAAGACGCCGGCCTCTCCAAGGACGACGTGGACGGCTACTTCTGCGACACCGAGGCGCCGGGCCTGGGCGCGCTGTCCATGGTCGACTACCTCGGCCTGAAGGTGCGTTACATGGACAACACCGACACCGGTGGCTCGGCCTACCTGCTGCACGTGGCGCATGCCGCGCAGGCGATCGCGCAGGGCAAGTGCAACGTGGCGCTGATCACGCTGGCGGGCCGCCCGCGCGCAGCCGGCCTGAACGCAGAACCGGTGGTGGACTGGAACATCCCCGACATGCCGTTCGAACAGCCCTATGGCCCCACGGTGGTGAACACCTACGGCCTGTGCGCCATGCGGCACATGCACGAATTCGGCACCACCAGCGAGCAGCTGGCCTGGATCAAGGTCGCCGCCTCGCACCACGCCCAGCACAACCCCCACGCCATGCTGAAGAAGGTGGTGACGGTGGAAGAGGTGGTGAACTCGCCCATGATCTCCGACCCCCTGCACCGGCTCGATTGCTGCGTGGTCAGCGACGGCGGCGGCGCCCTGATCGTGACCCGCGCGGACATTGCCAAGACGCTCAAACGCAAGAGCGTGCGCGTGATCGGCACCGGCGAGGCCGCCAAGCACCCGAACGGTGGCCAGATCGACCTGAGCTATTCGGCGGCGGCCTGGGCCGGCCAGCAGGCGTTCGAGCAGGCGGGCGTGAAGGCATCCGACATCAAGTACGCCTCCATCTACGACAGCTTCACCATCACCGCGCTGATGCAGATCGAGGACCTGGGCTTCTGCAAGAAGGGCGAGGGCGGCAAGTTCGTCGCCGATGGCGGCCTCATCTCTGGCGTGGGCAAGCTGCCTTTCAACACCGACGGCGGCGGCCTGTGCAACAACCACCCCGCCAACCGCGGCGGCATCACCAAGGTGATCGAGGCTGTGCGGCAACTGCGCGGCG
>VFQP010005047.1_pt1 | contig 11763 bp, 10 predicted proteins | sample 3512351 | NCBI WGS metagenome assembly VFQP01 (sample SAMN10412372, study PRJNA504923) | tailings metagenome | isolation source: Relicate 1 Philex TSF1 revegetated site | place: Philippines: Tuba, Benguet | collected 2017-08-29
CGCGCTCGAGCACGTCCCGCACGACAAGCGCGCTCGCCATCATCCGTGCCCGCAGCTCGGTAAGCGCCCGGGGCTTGTAGGACCCGACCGAGCGCTTCACGTCGAGGATGAGCGCAAGCTGGCGCGAGCCATCCACGAGCAGGAGGTCTGGACGGTAGAACTCCCGCGTCACGAACCGGGAGTCCAGACGCAGCTCACTGGCTCGCTTCCAGTCATTGCGCCGGAACAGCCCCTTCGCGACCTCGTGCACCGGCAGCGGGCGCTCCACCGGCACCAGGACGAGGTCGGGGTTTGTCGCGGCGACCAGTTCGATGCCGCGTTCGATCAGCGTGCCCTCGAGCGTCGTCGCTGATCGGATGGCAGCAAGCAGGCTCTCATAGCCCTCAAAGGTGGGCTCTGGCTTTGCCGGGCAGGCTTCGACCTGGGTGAGCGTGTCGTCGATGAGCCTGGTGAAGGCAGGCATCAAAGCGGCAAGGTCGCTGGCGCACACGGTCGATGCGACGCCGGCTCGGGGTGGGTGGGCGATGCGGGGCATGGGTGGAACTCCGGTTGGCTTCGACGCGCCGCCGAATGCAAGGCAGCCGGGACCGGCCGCCTGCACGGGGCAGGTGTCGAAGCAAGGGGATCAGGGGTGAAGCGAGTAGGGTCTGACCAGCCTTGCCATTCAGCCGCCCGCATAGGCCGCGAAGAATCCGCCCGGGCCGCGCGCCGCACGTTCGGCCTCGATCTCTTCGGCAACCAGCGTTCCGGCATGGCAGATGCAATGGCGGCGGTGCCCGGCGAGCAGGGCCTTTGCGCTGGTCGCCTCGGCTTGCGCCAGCGCCAGAAGCAGCTTGAGGCCGAGCTCGGTCCCGAGCCGGATCGCTGCGGCCTCGTCGGCGGCACTCATCTGGGGGCTCGTGCCGTCGGCCTCTTCATCGCGGTGATCGAACGCGCTAGTCCTGTCCATAGCCCAAAATCCTTCCAAGCAGGGTTGCGGGTCAGGCCTTCGGCGGTGTTCCAGCACCGTCCGGAGGCCGTCTGACCCCGGGGTCGCCCCGAAGCCAACGCGACCATGACAGGATCCGATTCCGATCGGAGCCCGCAAAACGATCGCCGATCGGATCCGGCGATCGCATGGTTAATGGCGGGCTCGTCGACCGGCTTCGCATCTCCGGGGCCGGATACAAGAATGCCCCCGCTGCGAAGCGGGGGCCTGGGTTGGGTCGGGGTCGGATGGGGTAAGACCCCGTTGTCGATCGGCCTTAAAGGGAAAGGGCTGTTGGTGGTCAGCTTCAAAGTGATGATCGCCCGCCTCTCCGAGGCGACAAGAAGGAAGCTGACAGAGAAGGCATTCAGCGTTCTTTTCTCGCCCGGGAGCTTCATGACGACAGAACCGTGCAGCACGCCGTCCAATTTGCGCGTATCAACCGCCGGAGCAGTCCGGTCGGCTGATGCGTAAGGCAAAGTTTGCCTGACCACCGCGACGGATTGCAAAGCGATGCTCGTTGGCAGCACAACCGTTGTCTCGCGGAAGTGTGGGATGACAAACTGAGGACTGCCTCGGTTGTTTTTCCCGCGCCCCTACAGCGGACATGCAAATGCTTTGGGATGTTGGCTTGAACGGGGCCGTCTCCCGACAGTCCGGTTTCGGTGACTGATGATCATTAAGCTGCCGTTGAGCGCTGGGCGATACCGGAGTCGGCTTAGGCGTTGCAATCGGGTGCATGATGCGATCGAAAGAATGTTCTCGAGTTAAGATTGCCGTTTGATCGCATCGCCGGCAAAAGCGCGTTCTTCTTTTTGTTGGTAAGGCTTAGGCGCGACGCAATTGCGCCCTCGGCTGCTTGACCGCCCAAGAAATGGGCAGTCAATCTGGGCGCATGGCTTATGATTTCTCGAGTTTATCTCATAACGAGTTTGAGGACTTGGCCCGCGACCTCGTAGGTCGCGAGATCGACAAGCGTTTCGAGGCCTTTCCCGAGGGGCCGGACGACGCGATGGACGGGCGACACGCCCTCGCCGACGGCGATATTGTGCTGCAGGCAAAGCACTATCATCGATCCGGTTTCGCGGCGCTAAAATCCAAGATGAAGAGCGAGCGCACCGCCATCGATGGCCTGGCACCCTCGCGGTACATTCTCGTCACGTCGGCATCGCTGACACCAAAAAACAAAACGACATTGGCAGAAATCGTCGGGCCTGCGCTGCGAGGTCCCGGGGACATATTCGGGCCTGGCGATCTCAATGCGCTGCTGCGCAAATATCCGGAGATCGAGAAAGCTCATCAGAAGCTCTGGGCGCAAAGCACCCCCGTTCTGAAATCGGTGATCAAGGAAGCGTTCGAAGAAGCGCTCGGAAAGCCGGGACCGCTACCTCCTGTACTTGCCAATCTGCTGCCGCCGGCGCAAGGGACCGCGCCAGGCGCGGGTGCCGCGCCAGTTGTGCGCGACACGATCTTTCTGCTCAAGGCCACACCGATTGACGACGAATTTGCGCTGTGGCTGGGCCCCAAGCTCGAGGCCCAAGGCTATCGCGTTTTCGCCGACATACTGACGCTGCAGCCGGGCGATAGATTGCGGCGGCAGATAAACCAGGCCCTGCAGTACCGTGCGGCGAAAGTCCTCCTCGTCTGGCGCGATGCGACCCTCGCCGACCAGAACGTGCAGGACGATCTCGACATTGCGTTGGAAGTGGCGAAGGAAATCGACGATCCGCGCTTCATCATTCCGCTTCGTCTCGAGCAAGGGAAGAAGGTCAAAGGTCTCGGCGACGCGATGCCGGTCAATTTTGTCCGTGGTTGGGGAGAAGGCGTTGCCAGCCTCCTTGACGCACTGCAAAGGCAGAAGGTTCCTCGATCCCGCAGTCCCGCCGCGATCGATCCTAACTGGGAAGTCTTCCGACGGCGTGGCGCGATCCCGCTCGTCGACGAAGCTGAACGCCTGACATCGAACTGGTTGCGCGCCGCGGAGGCGCCCGATGTCATTCGCTACTACGAGAGTAATGGGGCGATCGACAGCCGATTGCTTGATCGAGCGATCGAGCAGTTCAAGTATCCATGCGCCCTGCAGGGCGCGGGCTTCATATCCTTTGCGGACCAGACCGAGGTCAACATCGCGTTCGCATCGGCTGGCCGTTTTCAGATGAAACACAAAATCCCGTTGTTGGATTTCGTCGACAGCGGTTTCCCAAAACTTGGCATCGAGCGACAGGTCGCATCAAACCTGGTCATTGCGATGATCAAGCATGCGTTGCTCTCGTTCTGCAGGGAGAGAGGCTTCGTCGAATATCACTATTCCAACGCTGTCGGCTTCCACGCATCGGCCACGCAGGTGCGGACCGGCCAACGCATTCCGTGGGGCAGGCAGGGGGATCAGCGGTCGTCGATGTTGCGCAACGTGGCCAAGGGACATATCTGGCAGTTCGGCGTCACCGCGATGCCCTATTTCTGGCCGTTCTGGCATCTGAAGCTAAAGGCGCGGGTGTTGTTTTCCCTGGACAACAACACGCCGACCGGGCTCGATATCGACGATCCCAAGAAGCTGCATCGCCTGCGACGCAGCGTCTGCAAGGGGTGGCGCAACAAGCAATGGCACGGCCGCATGCTTGCGTTCCTTGAACTCCTGTCCGGTGACAGCGCGAGCATCCGCCTGCCGCTCGCGCAGGACGCCGAACTGGTGATCGAGGCCACGCCGATGCTGTTTACGTCGCCGGTGAGCACAGTACTTCCTGATGTTCTCGATGCCGAGGAAGAAGAAGCTGACGTCAGCACGCTGGGTCGCCCGGATAGCGATGACGAGGCCGACGAATGAAATTTCCCGAGAAATCGCTTCAGGTTGAACATTTCAACGAGCCGCTCCTGGAATTCGCCTACGCGCAACGCAGTCCTCACCCGAAGGATGGTCTGTTCCTATATGGGCCTCACGCTAAGGCGAAGAGGACGCGCGAAATCCGTGTTGGGGTGGTCGGCACCAGCGACGGCATTGCGCATTTTCGCACCTGGGCGCGCAAGCTGAAGTCCGTCGTTCCGGTTCCACCGCCCGGAAAGGGTGAGAAGGCCGATCGCTTGCATCTGGCGAACTTCCCTGGGCTCGAGGAGGCCTTCGGGATATCGTTCGATCCGGATGAATGCAGTGCGCTGTCGATCCAGTTGAAGGATATTGAGCGCGCCACGCGCATCTTCAATCTCAATGAAGCGGTCGACAAAGTCGCCCGCCTCTACATCGATCGTGTCGAGCAGCATCGCCGCAACGACGAGCGATCAATCGACGTCTGGGTCCTTGTTCTGCCGGACATTGTCTATGAGCGCTGCCGGCCGCAATCTAAGCGCACTGGCCTTGCCATGGAGCTGGGCGACTTCAAGAAGCGGCAAAAGGCGAAAGAAAACCTGCCGCTGCTCTCCGCCATGGGCGCCATCGACCAGTCCGACGAGGCGATCTTCGAGGACGTCCCCGACTTCCATCGCAGGATAAAAGCCGAATTCTTGAGGATCGCGCCGACGCAACTGGTGCGTGAAACAACGCTCGCGCCCGGCGCCTTCCTCAACAAGGCCAACCACCCCAGCCGCAAGACGCAGGATGCGGCAACGGTCGCATGGAATCTCGCCACCGGACTCTACTATAAGACGCAGCCGAAACCGCCATGGCGGTTGGCGGACGTGCGGCCCGGCGTTTGCTACATCGGCATGGTCTACAAGAGCCTGCCGAACGATCCTAACGGGCACGCCTGCTGCGCAGCTCAGATGTTCCTCAACGAGGGTGACGGCGTCGTTTTCCGCGGGGCCAATGGTCCTTGGAAGACCGGCGATTACGAGTATCATCTTAAAGCACCGGCGGCGAAGGACTTGCTCGAACTCGTACTGAAAACTTACAGCGAGGAGCACGGCGGTCCCCCCAAGGAGCTATTCATTCACGGACAGACCTATTTCAATGATGAAGAGTGGAGTGCTTTCGTCGCGGCCGCGCCGAAGGAGACAAATGTGGTCGGCGTGAGGATCCGACCAACGGGGGGCGAGACCAAGCTCTTTCGGGATGGCGACTATCCGGTATTACGTGGGACAGCGCTCTTGCTCGACGATCAGACAGCGTATCTTTGGACGACTGGATACGTGCCGCAGCTCGATACCTACATTGGGCCCGAGACGCCCAATCCGCTACACGTCACGGTGATGCGGTCCAAGAAGCCCAAACCGAAAATAAGCGCCGTGCTGGAGGACATCATGGGTCTCACCAAGATCAACTACAACTCTTGCAACTTTAATGACGGACTGCCAGTCACTGTTCGCTTTGCGAAGATGGTCGGCGATGTCCTGACAATGGGGTCGGCCAAGGGCGAGAAACGCCAGCCGTTCAAGTTCTACGTCTGAATACAAGTTGAAAGTTCGAAATGAACTACCGACATGCCTTTCATGCAGGCAACCACACTGAGGTCTTCAAGCACGCGGCTTTGACCCTAATTCTCGAACACCTCCTCCAGAAGCCAAAGCCGTTTGTGGTCCTGGATACACATGCAGGCACAGGTCTCTACGACCTTCTCTCTGATGAAGCGATCCGGACCAATGAGCGGGACGCGGGGGTGGATAGGGTATTCGGACGCGACCTATCAACTGCGCCCATGTACCAGGACGTGCTCAAAGCACTGAACGCGGAAGGCTTGAGGCTCTATCCAGGCTCCCCAGAGCTCGTCCGGCGAGCGCTGCGTGAAAACGATCGTCTGATTGTCTGTGAACTGCATCCAGATGATGGCGCCGCGCTAAGGGAGCGCTATCGCCGAGACCATCGGGTCTCTGTCCATCTGCGTGACGGATACGAGGCGATTGGTGCGATGCTGCCTCCCCCCGAGCGCAGGGGATTGGTGTTCATCGATCCGCCCTTCGAAGGTAGAGATGAATGGGAGCGGATAGCCCGGGCCCTCCGATCCGGATACCGGAAATGGGCGACAGGAATCTATGCCGTTTGGTATCCAATTAAGGACACCGCGTTGGGCGATCGCATATGCGCTGCCGCCCGCGATGCGGGGTTCGAGAATGCGATTCGGGCTGAGTTCTGCCCCTTCCGTCGCGATGGTATTTCACTCGCAGGCAGTGGAATCGCGATCTGCAACCCGCCATGGATGCTGGAGCAGAGGCTTCAGAGGTTGTGCGCCGAACTCGCAGTCCTGATCGGTGGGGAACACGCTTCATGGTCCGTAGAAGCCATACCAGAGGCTAAGGCGGCCTAGTGAATTCGGTCTGTCGGTTGAGGTTCGTCTGACTCGATCGCGTGAATGACGCCCATCAGGTCGCGCCATCTGTGGCACAGTTTGAGATTGCCCCGGGCGAGAGCTCGGTCCGCCCTGGCGTCCAAAAGTTCCAGTGCCTGGTCGGATCCGAAACGCTGCATTAGGCGCGTACCGCGGTGCCAGGTTGTACGGCTGAACCCATAGTCGTGGAGGCGTGAAGAATCGTCGACGATCGACTCGATTGAAACGTCGTAGCTGCCCACCACGTACTCGGTTTTCTTGCGCTTCAATCGGTCACCGTGCATGTCCGAGACACATCTAATAGTCTTGTATAACGAATCACCATAATCGCCAAAAGGACCTGAAAGAGGTAGCCTAGCGCGGGGAAACAATCGGAGCTTCGAGAGTGTCGGCAGTCGGGCCAGAGAGCGTCGTCTTCAGAACCGCGATGGCCTGTCGCGTAAACCAGAGCCCCTCGTTCGTCGCGATCTGTGCGGCTAGCCCGCGTCCCGCGACCGGAGGCGCGATCTAATGTTGGCCCGGACGCCTCCTGGGGAACGCCGACCCAATCTCCCACTCCGACTAAAAGAGCAACTGGACCTCTGCAGTCAGCACCCTGATCGCGTGCTGTTTCTCGATATCGAAACCACTGGCCTCAGCCACCATTACGACGAGATCACCGTCATTGGATGGTCGATAGGTGGTCGTGCTTCGACGATCGTCAAAGGGGACAGCCATCACCGCTTGCGGGAGGATGCTAGGGACGCAGTTGCCCTGGTAACCTTCAACGGCATCAGGTTCGATCAGAGATTCATTCGACAGGAATTCCCCGACGTAGCGTTCCCGGCACACCACATCGATCTCATGTATCTCTGCCGACGTGTGGGTCTCACTGGCGGTCAGAAGGCAATTGAACGCGTTCTCGGGCTCGATCTGCGGGGCGCGATCTCGGACGTGGACGGGTTCGCGGCGGTCTTGTTATGGCATCGCTATCTGCGCGGAGATGTCGCCGCGTTGGAAACGTTGGTCCGGTACAACAGGGCCGACATTGCCGCTATGGGCGCAATTTTTGATCACGTACTTGATCGGCTTCAAATCGACCCTGACCTGTTTCTGCAGCGTGCGGTTTTCAAGGACTGGGCTGCGCCTGCGGGATGGAAAGATATTCCTTCTTTCCAAGTCGCCCGGGCCGAATTGTCATCTGCGCCCACCTTCGACCAACTCCTGGGGGGCACACCTGCAGAGAGCGCCCGCGTAGTTGGAATCGATCTAACTGGCTCCGAAGCTCGCGGATCCGGCTGGTGTCTTCTTGAAGGCAAGATCGCATCGTTCAAGACTGTCTTCACGGACGCGGATCTGCTGGAGCTGACGTTGAGCAGCAAGCCAGATTTGGTTTCTATCGACTCGCCCCTCTGCCTTCCGGCAGGCCGGGTGATTGTCGAAGACACTGATCCGGGTAGAGATCGCTTTGGCATCATGCGTGAGTGTGAGCGCGAGCTGAAGAGGCGCGGAGTGAACGTGTACCCGTGCTTGCTGCCCAGTATGCAGAAGCTTACGGCCCGCGGCATTCGCTTGGCCACGTCACTTAGACGTCTTGGAGTCCCGGTAATCGAGAGCTATCCGGGTGCCGCACAGGATATTATGCGCATCCCTAGAAAAGGCGCGGGTGTCGAATGGCTCCGGATTGGCCTCGCCGACTTTGGGGTGGTCGGGAATCTCGCTGCCGCGTCACACGACGAACTCGATGCCATCACCTCCGCCGTGGTGGGGTCTTTTCACTGGTCAGGGCTGGTTGAAGCGATGGGAACATCTGAAGAGCCGCCCCTGATCATTCCGAAGCTGGAGGGCAAGGCGCATCCCATTATCATTGGTATCAGCGGTCCCATCGCAGCTGGCAAGACAACGCTTGCCCGGGTCCTCGAAGACATGGGATTCGCTTACACCCGCTTCAGCCTCGTTATCGATGAGGAGCTTGCGTACCGGGGGCAGCCCCTTGATCGTCATCATCGCCAGGCTTTGGGCGACGAGATAAATAGGACTGGGCGGCAGCGATGGCTTGCAGAGCGCACCGTAGCACGCGTCGGCGCTGCGCCTGCAATCGTAGTGGATGGGCTGCGTTTTCCTGAAGACCACGCCTATCTTGCGGAACAAGCAGGTGGCAGCTACGTCCACGTTTACGTTGACGCTGACGAGAGCATCCGGCGGGACAGGTATACGATCAGAGCCACAGATGGTGACTTCGATGCTGTGGCGGCGTCTCCCGTGGAGAACCAAGTCGATTCCATGCGTTCTTTGGCTGATCTGGTATTTCTGAACGTGGAACGGAAGGATCAGATCCGCTCGTTCGCGATGAACCTCGTCACGGAAGTGAAAGCTAACACATGCCAATCTCCATCGTAGTCGGTGGCCAGTTCGGATCCGAGGGCAAAGGGAAGGTCGCTCTTGAGATTGCCCGGCGCACTCGTGGCCCAGCGACCGTCGTTCGTGTCGGTGGGCCTAATTCGGGCCACACCGCATATGACACCGCTGGAAGGAGATGGGCGCTACGCCAGATGCCTGCTGCGTGTGTCGACAAAAATGTTGATGTCGTCTTTCCGGCAGGCTCATATCTTGACGTCGATCTTCTCTTGTCCGAAGTGGACGCACTGAATTATCCACGCGACCGCATCTACGTTAGTAAGTATGCCAACATAATCACGGAATCGCACAAGAACTGGGAACGAGAAAGTGGCCTCACCGACGCCATCGGCTCAACCGGCGCCGGCGTCGGGGCCGCAGTTATGGCATCTGTAGCAAGGTTGGCTAAAAACTTCCCTATCAAAGCTATTCACGCTCAAGATGTTTGGTCACTAGAAACCTTTGCGTGCGACACCACAATCATCCTGAGAGACAAGATAGATCGGGGAGAGCGCCTCATCATCGAGGGATCCCAAGGCTTTGGATTGTCGCTCCTAGACGGAGGGTTTTGGCCAAAGGCGACCGCTCGTTCGACGACGGCCGCCGCCGCGCTTATGGAAATCGGGATGAGCCCACGGTTTGTTGATGACATAACCCTCGTCCTCAGAAGCTTCCCAATACGCGTGGCAGGCGATTCCGGACCCCTTGTGGGGGAAACGACGTGGGCAAATATAGCAAGCAGCCTAGGTCGACCCGATGACATTCGCGAATACACTACAGTCACGAATAAGTTGCGCCGGGTCGGGCACTTTGATGCGGCTTTAGCACGTTCTGCTATATTGGCGAACGCTCCGAGCCGGATTGTTCTCAATCATTTAGACTATATTGGGTGTGAAGCGGATGTTGGCAATCCATCTAGCGATGTCGCTATATTTATAAGAGCGGCGGAGCAATCCGTAGGGCAGCGATTTAACTGGCTCGGATTCGACCCACTCGGAGTTGTCGAGAATAGCTTAAGCGAGACTTTCCGGTGAGCGACAACAACTTAGCGGAAGCCAATAGCGGCAAGGTCTATAAGTGGTCTGAGGCGGAAGCTGATAAGCTTGCGGAAAAATACTTTAGCACGGACCCGCTTCGCAAGAAAGTGCCCCCCTCGCTGCTGTCCGCCACAGACATTGTGGCATACGTAGAAGAAACGGCGATGATTTGTCCGTTCTACGCAAACAATAAAAAATTAAAACACGCTTCATATGAGGCGTGCTTGGGAGATGCTGCGTATATTTTTGACGGCGGTCCGCTCCGCTCTATTGAATTCGAGAAGAGCGGCTTCTTGAAGATACCAAAGAATGAGATCGTCTTTGCAGAGGTCGACGTATTTTTTCGGCTGCCGCGGTATATCGCCGCAAGATTCAATTTGCAAATCAAGCATGTGCATCGCGGCTTACTTTTAGGTACAGGTCCTTTAGTTGACCCTGGTTTCCGCGGGCGCTTGCTGGTGCCTTTGCATAATTTAACTTCGGAAGATTACTATATTCACAAAAGCGAAGGGCTTATTTGGTTTGAGTTCACGCGTACCACGTTTGACGAGTCAAGGCCCGAGCCATACGGAGAATACCCAGATTACAAAAAAATCAGTGACAGCAAGCAGTGGCTTCACAAAGCGGCATACGACAAGTTCCTGAAGCGACAAGTCGTAATACGCAGCTCTATCCGCCCTATGATTGGCGGTGTCGAGAAGATCGCAAAGAAAGCGCGCAGAACGGCAAACAAAGTAGCTGCAACGGCTTACGTCGGCGCCTTAGCGCTTTTATTAACATTCGGACTTATTATGTTGGGAGAGATATATACGAATAGAAACTTCATGCAATCGGCATATAACTCTGCTATAAGCGACAGAAATACGACTGATGGTGTGCTTGATGGAGTTCACCAAGACGTCAAGGCGCTTACCATCGAAATACAGGAGTTGCAACGCAAGGCAGCTCAGCAGTTCGAGTCGCTAAGGGCCGAAATAGAGGCTCTGAAGTCGGAAAGTGCGAGAGCTAACCCCGGTACTGGCACCACAGAGGATGAGTAGGCGCCGAAGTGCAAGATCGGTACAGTGGCGACATCGGCGACTATATAAAAATCTCTCTGCTAGCATGTCTCCAACCTGGTCGACGTCTTGGTGTGTCCTGGTATCGGTATCCAAATGAGAGCCACAACGGCGATGGAAGACATATAGCTTATCTGTCAGATCCCGACCAGTGGCGGCAATTCAGTCCAACGACGTTCGATCATCTACGTGACATGTTGGCGTCTGATAGATCTGTCGATCGGCTCTCTTGCGTCTTACGCGCTTCCGGACCGGTACATTGTTTTTCCGACATACTGCCAGTCGGGATAGCTGCGTCAGAGCGAAGCGCGGCGCGTGAGTTGTGGTTCAATGCCTCACTCAAACACCTTGAGCAATGTGACCTTGTATTTGCAGACCCAGATAATGGCTTGGTGGATGACCAGCCATGGCGTCGGAAGGTGAGCGCATTCGGGAAGCAACTTCCCTTATGGGAAGCACACCGTCTGAGCGATCAACGTTGTACTGTGCTGTACCATCACAATAGTCGGTTCAAAGGCGGCCACGATGCCGAGGTCGATCACTGGCTAAAACAGCTTGCTAGGCCTGCGCTGGCGGTTCGAGCCACCGCTTACAGCTGCCGCACGTTCTTCATCGTCAATCCAGACGCTGAGATAGTCGAGCGAACGAAAGAGTTCTGCAGGAGATGGGCGAGCCACAAGGTGCGCCTGCATCGGCCTCAGATCATGTGATAAAATCGGATCTGAAATGTGCAGCCTGCACAGGGTTGTCCGGCAGAGAAGCTCGACATTCTATCGGCCTTGCCTGATCCGCATCTCTTAGGGAGAAGCGCGATCCCTCTCGATATAGAGTGCATTATTGCCATCCTTGGAGAGCGGCGAACGTCTCCTTTCAGGTGAGGGCAAAGTTCGCCTGAACGACCGAAATGGGGGCGCAAAAAGCCCCGCGAGCTTGGAAGCAGATATCCCGTTGCTTCAGGTGAACGTGCGCGCGGGACAGCTTCCGCCGCGAGACGCGACGGAGAATCGCTTTCTGAGGAGTCAGTCAACACGCCAGGGTGCTAAAGCGCCGCTGCCGCGCCACCCGCGCGACAG
>VFQP010005048.1_pt1 | contig 11762 bp, 6 predicted proteins | sample 3512351 | NCBI WGS metagenome assembly VFQP01 (sample SAMN10412372, study PRJNA504923) | tailings metagenome | isolation source: Relicate 1 Philex TSF1 revegetated site | place: Philippines: Tuba, Benguet | collected 2017-08-29
GTGGATTTTGGAGCTGGAATGCAGGTTTGAAATACGAGATTTCGGACGAGCTATTTGTGAGGGGTTCTTATGAAAGAGGTTATTTAATACCGTTATTTCAACAATTTGTAGGTAACGGTGCCGACATTGTACGTAATACCGACCTTCTTCCCGAAAGTAGCGATAATATCAACCTTGGTATTAGTGCTACAAAGCAGTTAGATACCGATTGGCGTATCAATACCAATATCAATGGTTTTTGGCGTGAACAATACGATATTATTTTCTTGGGAAATGGTATCGTAAAACGCTACGAAAATGCTGACCAAGTAAATACTTATGGGGTAGAAGGTGACATAAGTGTTCGCTTTAAAAAAATGTGGACTTGGAGAAGCAATTTTACAGCTCTTCGCAAAACATTTTCAGCTATCAAAGACCCCCGAAATGCCTTCCTAGTGGGCAGTACTTTTCCTAATAACCCTACGCTTTTTGGTAATACCGAATTGGAGTGGCTCAAAGAAAACCTACTCAAGCCCAACGACAAACTACGACTCTATGTTTTCTATCAATATGTAGCTCCTTTCAATCATATCTTGATAGGCAAAAATGATAATATCAATACTTCGCCCGACTCGTTTGTACCTACCCAACAACGGGTAGACTTAGGGGCTTCATACCGCTTTGCCAAACAGGCACTAACGCTGGCATTCAATGTCAACAATATCTTTAGTGCCGAATTATACGACAACTTCCTTGTACCACGAGCGGGTATCAATTTTAACCTAAAGTGCATTTTTGAAATTAATAAATTATAATACATTATGAAAAAATATACATGCTTAGCCCTATTGATGGGGGCTATGGTTTTTACTTCATGCAAAAAAAGCGAGGTAGCACTAGAAGAAGAATCTCTTTATAAAGAGAGTGGGTATTTGGTGTCGTCGGTCAATGAAACTACCAATGGGTACTCATATTATGCTGGCTTTTTTGATGTATTGCCTGGCAGTACGTCGTTCGATATGACTACCAAATCAACCTATAATTATTTATATTCTCGGGCAAGTTGGAAAAACTTTATCTTTGGTTCGTCGTTAAAAGCCGATAAAACCATCACAAAAATAGCCGTATCTAAAACAGGTCAGTTGACCGAAGTGGCCAGTTTACCTTTGCTAGATTTTGTTAATAATATACAAATTATTAACGACAATTTGGCTGTATATACTACTTGGGGTAGCAAGTTTGTAGGGCTATTTAACCCCACTACTATGGAAAAGCTGGGCGAAATAGATATGTCCAAGGCAAAGTCTATTGCTGCCAATATCCGTAATTATTATGCCTATGTGGTATATCGAAAGCAAGACAACCGCCTTTTTCTTGCCCTAATGACCGATAGCGACAAAACTAGTGCCTATTACGATGCCACCGATATTTATGTAGAAGTCGTAAACCTCACTACCAAGCAGTGGGAAAAAACCACTACATTTACCAATGCAACCTATCCAATTTCGAGAGGTAACGAAGCTCCAATTATCGACGAAGATGGTAATATCTATGTGTTTACTCAAGGTTCTTATGGCTTAGATGGGCAAATGGGGCCAAATGCCGCCAAGTATTCTCGCCCACAGATTCTTAAAATACCAGCAGGCTCAACCGACTTTGACCCTACCTATTCGTTCAATCCTGTAGATGCTCTCGGTCAACAAAATTTGTTGGTACAACTTATGTTAGGAGCTATTTACGATGCCAACGGTATTGCCTATTCATGTATTTCGGCTCAGTCCGAATCTGCTAGGATTTTGGAGTTGGTACAAAAATACGCCCAAGGCAAAATCACCGAAACAGAGTTTTATGAACTACGCAATGCTATTTTTTATAGCCCCAATCAGCGTTGGGTAAAACTAGACCTCAAAGCCAAAACTGTGAATGTTATTACCGATATTCCTTTTACGGCAGGTTTTGGGTATCCTAATGCTTACAAATACGATGGAAAATTGTATTTTCAATATAATTCAGTAGCCGACAAAACGTCGGGCTATTATGAATATACGCCATCTACGGGCAAAGCCACCAAAGTGGTAAGTATATCTAATGGGGGCATTGTTTCCGAGTTAATTAAACTCAGCAAATAACCATCTAATATTTTTTGTAATCAGTTATTCAACCTCATCAATAGGTAATAAATCGCCTATTAATGAGGTTTTTATTTTTAAGTAATTGTATTTTAGTGGCTTGTATTTTTGATAAATCTGTTAGATTGAAGTTTTTAGTGCTGAATACCAATTTATATGCTAAAATAGAATAAAAAAGGAGATAATAGCAGAAAAAAAATAGAGCTTGTTGTATTACTCCTCAAAAATGTACAACTTTATTACAAGCATTTTGTATAAGTAAACAATTGAGCCAATTGTAGGTTTAAAATAAAATAATAGACTCAATAATTAGCTTTTATTTGTACAAATGTCGAGATACTTTTTTGACAATAAAGTAACGAATGGCTGATTCGTACCTTAACTTATTTTATGAGCAACAACAATACTGAATGGGAATGGGAAATTTCATCACGCCAAAAATGGTTTGATATAGACTGGAAAGGAATTTTCGATAATTGGGAATTGATTTTGGGGTTTGTGAAAAGGGATATTCTTAGTACACAGCACCAAACTGTCTTGGGGTGGTTTTGGATAATCCTTCAGCCATTGCTTACTACTTTGGTGTACTTGGTTATTTTTGGCAATATTATCAAAATCTCTACCGATGGCTCTCCGCCATTGTTATTTTATTTGTCGGGAAATATGCTTTGGGGCTATTTTTCAGATTGCCTTTTTGGAGGAATGTTTACCTTCAAAACCAACGCCCATATATTTGGTAAAATATATTTTCCCCGATTACTTATTCCGATAAGTAATATTATTACTCAAACATTCCGCCTATCTATTAATATCATCTTCTTTGTAGCCATTTTGCTGTACTTTCATTTAGATGGACAGGTGGCTAGCTTTGCCCATGATTTATGGAAAATACCTTTTTTATTAATAGGAATAGCCGCCTATGCACTAGGCTGGGGTTTGATTATCAGTGTGTTAACGGCGAAGTATAAAGATTTAGAAAATTTGGTGCATTTTATTTTAAGGCTTTATATGTTTGCCTCGCCCATATTTTACCCTAGCTCGATAGTCGCCGACGACTTCAAGCTCATATATTCACTCAACCCATTAGCACCCCTTATCGAAAGTTTTCGGGCTGTTTATAATCACCAGACCGTGCTTTGGGGCTTGCCACTTTTTTGGATAACCACAGGTTCGATTGTTTTGGTACTGAGCGTAGGCTTGATATTATTTAGTAAAAGAGAACGTAAGATTATGGATTTTATCTAGCTATCAGATGGGAAAAAAAGTATTACAATTAGAGCAAGTATCCAAGCAATTTCCCTTAGGTACTTTGGGGGCAAAAACGATTAAACAAGATATATTATCATGGTTTGGCCAATGGAAAGGTAACAAAAATTCAACCGAAATGTTGCCTCAGGGGTATTTTTGGGCTTTACAAGATGTGTCATTCGAGGTAGAACAAGGCGACGTAATGGGTATTATAGGTCGAAATGGCTCTGGTAAATCGACCTTAATGAAAATTATTTCTAAGATATTACTACCCACATCGGGCGTTATTAGAGGCAATGGCAAAATATCAAGCTTGTTAGAAATAGGAACAGGCTTCAATGGCGAGTTGTCGGGCAAAGAGAATATCTTTTTGAATGGACAAATTTTGGGTATGAAAAAAAGAGAAATTCAGGCCAAATTTGATGAAATAGTCGCTTTTTCGGGCGTTGAGCCATTTATTGATATGCCCGTAAAACGCTATTCGAGTGGAATGTACGTACGATTGGCCTTTGCTGTGGCGGCTCATTTAGATGCCGAAACCCTGATTGTCGACGAAGTGCTATCGGTTGGGGATTTTGACTTTCAGAAAAAATGTATGGCCAAAATGCGTGAATTGACTCAGCAAACGGGCAAAACGATTTTGCTCATCAGCCACGATATGCAGTCGCTAAGAAGCTTGTGTAATAAAGCGGTGTATTTAGACAAAGGCACTGTTGCAGATGTAGGTACGGCCAACAAGGTAATTACCAACTACCTTTGGGCCGAAAAAATAGAATATCTACAACAAAAATATTATGAAAAGGACAATGCCCCAGGCAATGAAAGCCTCAGAATCAAGAAAATAGAGCTGATACCTGCCAACATTGAAAATGAGGTTATTTATAATGATACAGCATTATATTTTGAAATAGATTATTGGTGTTTAAAACCATCGATTACTATCTTAGTGAAGATATTCGTTTTTAGCTATTCGGGCGAGTGTATTTTAGAAATTAGCTCGCCAGCTCATCAATGCGACAATCGCCTTTATCAACTATCTTGCTATTTTCCCGAATCTATTTTGAGTGCAGGTTCTTATTATTTTTCTATCTATTTTTTTGACGAATCTTTTGTTAAAATCTGGGATATGGATGCCTGTTTGTCAATCAATCTTGCTCAACGACAAAAATATATTTTTAATGATATTCCTCAAGGATATATCAGACCCCAATTTGAAATAACCATCAAATCTTAGCTTTCAATTGTATGGGCAATACTGCGTATAAAATTATCCACTTTGATTTATCCAATAAACTTACGTTACCTAATCCTGCAGAGGGAAAGCGTTGGTACTATGTATTTTGGTACAAAAATGTGCCTTTAGGGCATATTTGGTTACAAAAAAAAGATATTCCAGCGTTGGTTAGCGATTGGGAAATACAAGTGCTAAAAGCTATAGCCAAATCCATTTATTACTATTTTGTGATAGAAAATGACTCTGACTATGAGGCCATTCTTCAGGCTTTTTCCCAAAATCCTACATGGCTATTGACCAAAGCCAACGCCCAATTTCTAAAAGCCATAACACCGCCAGCCGCTACAGGCGAGGCTGTTTCGGTAGTAATTTGTACCCGAAATAGAACACGTGCCTTAGCCTCATGTCTGGAAAGTTTACTTGCATCGGGCGATGATAATTTTGAGATTGTGGTAGTTGATAATGCCCCTTCCGACAGCCAAACGGCAGAACTGGTATACCAGAAATTCCCGACGGTAGTATATGTACATGAGCCCCGCAAAGGCTTGGATATTGCCCGAAATACAGGTGCTAAAACGGCCTCTAAGCCTATTATTGCCTATACCGACGACGATGTGATTATTCCCAAAGATTGGATTTCAAAAGTTAGAAGCTGCTTTGATACCCCAACTACCATGGCCGTAACGGGTTTGGTAATACCCTATGTACTCAATACCGAATCGCAATATATTTTTGAACGCTACTGGGGTTTTAATAAAGGATATATTCCACAGGTATTTGACCATCGTTATTTCAAAGAACGAGTAGACGAGGGCGTGCCTGTATGGGACATTGGGGCAGGAGCTAACATGGCTTTTCGCAAAGATATTTTTGATTTAGTAGGCTTTTTTGACGAACGTCTCGACGTAGGAGCATCGGGTTGTAGTGGCGATTCCGAATTTTGGTATAAAATTTTGGCTGAAGGCTGGAACTGCGTGTATTTTCCACATTTGTATGCCTTTCACCAACACCGAGAAAGCAATGCCGACCTCAAAAAGCAAATATTTGCCTATATGCGAGGTAATGTAAGCTCGATTTTGGTGCAATATGAAAAATATCATCACGAAGGCAACCTCAAGCGTATTCAAGAAAGTTTACCTACTTATTACAAAAAAAGAATCAAAGAATGGTTTAAGGGGCATTGGGGCAACCAAAATAAATACCTTTTTACCGAGATACGAGGCTGCTTTTCTGGGAAAAAATTTTATGAACAACATCAAAATACGCCACCTTATAGCCAGCAAGACAACTTTAAACCCTTAGAGTTTGATACGCTTCCTGAGTATCCGCTGGTATCGGTAATTATTCCTTGCTATAACCAAGGGCAATACCTCAAAGATGCCATAAAAAGTATAGAAGAACAATCGTATCAGAATTACGAAATCATTGTTGTCGACGATGCTTCTACCGACGACACCAAGGCTGTTTGTCAGGAATTTAGTCGGGTGAAATATGTATATGCTTATCGTGTAGGTGTTGCAGTAGCCCGAAATATTGGCGTGAGTTATGCCCAAGGGCATACCTTGATGTTTTTGGATGCCGACGATTTTTTGTATCCCAACGCCCTCGAAATCAATTTATATTATCTACAGCAATACCCTCAAACGGCATTTGTATATGGAGGTTATCATTTGGTTGATGAAGCAAAAGAAATAACCGCTCACCCTAAGCCAAATCCTCAGCAAGCCGATATTTATACGGCCTTGTTGATGGGCAATTGTATTGCAATGGGTGGCACAGTGATGTTTAGACGAGCTTTGTTTTTTCGTTATCATTTTGATTTTCGCCTAAAAGTTTGCGAAGATTATGACATATACCTAAAAATAGCCAGAGATTATCCTTGTATGGGACACGAAAATATTGTGGCTGCTTACAGAATGCACGAGTCGAATGTGTCAAAAAATACGGCAACGATGCTCGAAACGGTATTAGATATACTCAATCAACAAGAAAGTATGCTGAGAAGCCCCCAAGAAAAAGAAGCCCTTGCTATAGGTAAAGATAATTGGGGAAAATATTACCAAATACAGCACTAAGTAATTGAGCAGAAGGGTGTTAATTAATTGCCATCAAGAGCTTGTTGTGTTGCTTATGGCACTAAAAATATATCTAAGTAATCTCTGAAACATATATAAAATGAATAATCTTGAAAGAACACCACAAACACCACCTCAGATAGAGCCTTTACTTCATCAAGAAAACAGGCCATTTATTTCAGTAATGATACCAACATTCAATTGTATCCATTACCTCGAAAATACGCTAAATAGTGTACTTTCTCAGGATTTTGACCTTGGTATGCTACAAATTGAAGTTATCGACGACCATTCTACCGATGGCGATGTAGAAGCTTTGGTAAAGCGAGTGGGTGGGGGCAAGGTAAGATTTTTTCAACAGGCTCGGAATGTAGGTAGTTTGCGAAACTTTGAAACGTGTATCAATCGTGCTAAAGGCGAGTGGGTACATATTTTGCATGGCGACGACCAAATTTTACAAGGTTTTTATCAAGAAATAACAAGCCTTATCAAAGGCTTTCCGCAAGCGTCGGCTGTTTTTACCGATTATTGGTATATGGACAACAGCGGTAAATATTTACACCATTTACCTCCGCTTTTGCCTCAGCAGGGTATTTTACCCAATTGGTTAGAAACAATTGCACAGGGCCAGCGAATTCAGCCTCCTGCTATTTTGGTAAAAAGAGCCGTTTATGAAGATTTAGGAAGCTTTTTTGGTGTTCATTATGGTGAAGACTGGGAAATGTGGGTACGTATTGCATCGAAATATGAATTTGCTTACTCGCCCAATTATTTGGCAATGTATCGTATTCATACTACTAATATTACAAGTCGTTCGTTTTTGTCGTCACAAGATATTAAGGATATTATCAAGGTAATTGATTTAATCCAACCGTATTTGCCACTGGAAAAAAGGGCGATGTACAAAAGGAATGCTCTGAAAAATTATGCACAGTATTTTGCTAAGGTTTCTAATAAAATTTATCATGATTACAAAAATCCTAAAGCCGCTCGACATCATGCTTTTAAGAGTTTTATGATGCACCAAAACACAGAAACATTGAAGTATCTGGTGAAAATATTAATAAAAGGTTTGGTGCGGTATAAGGTGAAATAATAAATGAAGTTTTACCTCTTAGCTGGCGAATTTATTTGCCAACGAAGAGGTAAACTATTTCTTTTAAGCATAGAAGCAGTTGATATAAATGCCATTTAGGCAAAAAGTCTCGCAAAATGGTTTTCTAGGTGGTTTCTCATGCCATTGCGGAAAAGTTCTGGCGAACCATTCTCCAAAATATCTACCAAGCCTTTGTGTGAGACAAACTTTCGATGAGGCAAATCCTTTTTTAGTAGTCCGCTGTTGTGTACGTAATCAAAAATAGGGAGCAACATTTTCTGGAAGCTTTTGAGGGTTTTGTTGCCAGTAATTTCATAGAGTTTTCCGTGAAAATTTATTTCGTGTTCGATATTGAACAAATGTGACTCGCTCGAACTAGGTTCATTTTTGACAATTTCCTTCAACTCATCAATATCCTTTTGCGTAATTTTTTGAAAAATCAAATCAGCCATACCGATTTCTAAGACCAAGCGTAATTCAAAAATTTCACGCAAAGTATCCTCATCCAGAATATAAGGATTCATGCTTTTGCTCATGATACCTACAATGTCTGGACTTGTAATAACCGAACCTTTTTTCTTCTTAGACTCTATAAGCCCCATAGTACGTAAACGAGCTATTGCTTCGCGAATGACAGTTCTACTCACGCCCAAAAGCTCTACCAATTCCACTTCTTTTGGTATTACATCGCCTACTTTTAGTTTTCGGTTTTGGAGTAATTCTACCAAATTGGCTTCTACTTTATCTACTAATGAGCTATTCTCTACAGCGATAAAGCTATCGCTAAAATCTTCATTTGTCATATTATGTATTACTTATTTTTATAAAAGTAGTATAATCTATTGAATTTGTAAAGCAAAAAGTTTGAAAATTCTATCTTGAAGCCATTTAATGACTACTTTGTTATTTTGTCTAACATGAAGGCTTATAATTTTCTATAAATCGCCTATTTATAATAAATGGTTAATCAAATCTATCCTATAAGTATTACATGTTAATTATAAAAATACCTATAAATAAGCTTAAACGGCTCATTTTAATAAGTATTTACTACTAAAGTAAAATATTTTATAAAAATCTTACTAAAAATTTGCAAAAGTAATCTATCACTCTATATCTTTGTTATGTCATACATAATACATTAACTAAGCTATATTATGAAAAACATTTATCAGCGAGTGGGTTTACTCATGATTTGCATTCTGTGGACATTTGTTTCATGGGGGCAAAGCAAAAAAGTGAGCGGAAAAATTACCGCCTTAGAAAATGGCGAGGCCTTACCAGGTGTTTCGATTCTCTTAAAAGGAAAAACACAAGGTGCTAGTACCAATGAAAAAGGCGAGTTTAGTCTTGCTGCATCGGAGGGAGATATTTTGGTGATTAGCTATGTGGGATATATCAAGGAGGAAATCAAAATAGGAACTGCAACCAATTTGAGCATTCAGTTGCGTTCGGATGTTACGTCGTTAGGAGAAGTCGTGGTAGTAGGTTATGGCACACAATCGAGACGAAATATTACAAGTTCGATTGGAAAACTTGAAAAAGACATACTCGCTAATGCCCCAAGAGCTAACCTTGGAACAGCTTTACAAGGGTCTTTGGCAGGTTTGCAAGTCATCAACCGTTCGGGAACGCCAGGCGCAGCACCTACGATTTTGTTGCGTGGGGGTGCTTCAATCAACAGCCCAGGAGCGCCGTTGGTGGTAGTTGATGGTGTTATCAGAGCACTCAACGACATTGCTCCAGACGATATTGAATCGATGGAACTATTGAAAGATGCTGCCTCAACAGCCATTTACGGAGCAAGAGCCAACAATGGGGTAATTTTGATTACAACCAAACAAGGAAAAGCAGGCGTTGCAAGAGTTAATTACAAGTTTACCTTGGGTTACAACCAAAATCGACAAGGATATAAGTACATGAATGCTCGTGATTATATCTATTACAATCGTTTGGGAAATTTGAACTCAGGTAGAACATTAGCGCAAGTTAATGCCACTCGTGGTTATGGCTTATTGACGGACGCCGCCAACTTAGGATTATTTGATATTCGTGCCAATACGCCTGCCAATGCAGGTTTGCTAGCGCAAGGTTGGCAATCGATGGATGACCCTTACGGCGGTTCGATTTTATACAAAGATCATGGAGGCGAAATTGAGAATTTGGTTTTTAGAAATACCTATACCCAAGACCATTACGTGAGTGTAGAGGGTGGCAATGATAAAGGAAAGTACTTTGCTAGTTTTGATTATTACAATGAACAAGGCGTAATTGTTGGTTCTGATTACAAGCGCTACACAGGGAATTTGAATGGCTCTTACAAAGTGAGACCAAATTTAGAAATTTCGACAGGAGCAACGTTTTCAACTTCCTCTCAAATCGGAACACTTGGTTCTGAAGCCAATACCTTGTACAGAAGTTTAGCCATTTGGCCAACGATGAATCCTTGGTTAGATTCTTTGAAAACTCAGCCAAATCCTGGTAATGGTGTTACAGACGGAAACCCACTGTACTGGTTACAAAAAACAAAGCGTGAAAATGAGGTAAATCGTATTACTGTGAATGCTTCGGCGAAGTATGATATTACCAAAGATTTGTACTTGAAAGTTTCAGGCAATGCGTATTTATATGAGTCGCTGAACAACTCATTTAGTTTGGCTACTCAAAACTATACAAACTTATATACCAACCCTGTATCGTATAGCAATACCACCAGAAATTCATCGTCGCTATTCTCGCGTTCGTTTCAGCAGCAATACAATGCGATTTTGAATTACCAGAAAAATCTGGGAGATAAGCATCATTTGACTGCTATGATTGGTACGGAATATTTCAAACAAAAAACGTTTGAAATGCAGGTTCTAGGTCAAAATGCTCCAACTGATGATATTGAGACTGCCAATGCATCGACTACTTTTGCGGCTGGAAGTAATTATTCTTACAAAGATGAATATCGTATTTTCTCACAATTTGGTCGTTTAAACTATGATTTTGATGAGCGCTATTTGTTGAATTTTGTCGTAAGAAGAGATGGCATTTCAAGTTTGGCTTCAGATAATCGATTTGGTATTTTTCCGGGGATGTCGGCAGGTTGGAATTTACACAAAGAGGAATTTTTCAAAAATAGTACTTTGAGTGATTACGTGAGTTCGGTAAAACCAAGATTTAGCTACGGAGTAAACGGTAACGTTGCAGGTATAGGAAACTACGAGGTACAAGGGGTTTATGGTTCGCAAGGAAATTATAATACCAATTTGGGCTTTTTGAGTACAAGCATTATTAACACAGGCTTGCGCTGGGAGAAAAGTACTACTTTGGACGTTGGTGTAGACCTTGGTTTACTCAAAAATCGTATCAGTTTGATGGTGGATTATTATGACCGTCGTACCAGTGATTTGTTAACTAATTTAACACTACCAAGTTATACGGGATACAGCTCAGTACGTACCAACTTGGGAACGTTCCAAAATACAGGTTTAGAATTAACCTTGAATGCAACAATTCTACAAAAACCAAACGGATTAGTTTGGAATGTTGGGGGTAATGTTTCGTTCGTTGCCAACAAAATTTTACAGCTTCCATACAATGGTAATGAAAATAATCGCCAAGGAGGATTACAAGTTTATGACCCTGCACAAGGAAAAGTTGTTTGGGTGGGAGGTTTGCAAGAAGGTCAGCCCTTAGGTGCTATTTATGGATACAAACAGGTTTCTATTTTCAAAAATGATGAAGAAGTAGCTCGTATTGCAGGCAATAGAGTTGATAATGTCGCAGGAATTGGCGGTCCATCGACAACGATGGCCAATAAAATCACCCCAGGAGATGTCAATTGGCTCGATGTAGATAACAACAATATCATTGATTCTCGCGACCAAGTGTATTTGGGAAATGTCAACCCGAATGTCATCGGAGGCTTTACGTCTACCTTGTCTTACAAACGCTTTTCTCTCTTTACCAGATTTGATTTTGCTTTAGGGCATACGATTTATAATGACCTTGTG
>VFQP010005049.1_pt1 | contig 11761 bp, 12 predicted proteins | sample 3512351 | NCBI WGS metagenome assembly VFQP01 (sample SAMN10412372, study PRJNA504923) | tailings metagenome | isolation source: Relicate 1 Philex TSF1 revegetated site | place: Philippines: Tuba, Benguet | collected 2017-08-29
TGTGCGGCGCGTGGCGTGAGCTTCTCTGTGCTGCGCGCTGCATGGCGCACCGGGCTCAACGAGGGCGGCGGCGCGCAAACGACTGCACTCACTCGCGCAGCAGCGCACATGCTCATACACACACACACACACGCTCCACGTGCCAAGCAGCAGCAGGGGCAGCAGCAAGCGTTTGTCGCACGCCCAGCTGGACGGGGCACAGCACCAAAGCAGCAGCGGGAGGGGCGAAGCGAGCAAGGGAATGTCTTGATTGCGTGCCGAGAAAGAAGTTGGCAGGCTGCAGCCCTCTCCCATCCTGCTCCGCTCCACGCTCCACACCACAGGGAGGCATGATACGCTGTGCGTGCGCCGCTCAAAAGACATGACCTCCACACCCTGAGGCGCCCATCACCCATCCACCCACCCAACCACCACCACACAAGCGTTCACGTCGTCATCATTGAGATGTCGTCCGCTGCACCACACACCGCCTCTCTTGTGCGAAAGAAGAGGGAACTTGGAACCACCGAACGAGCGAACAAACACGACGCCGGGCCCTGGCACAGCCCTGGCACGCGTCACGCGCCTGGACCACATCTGCGAATAAGCCACCCGCGCGCTGCTGCTGGCCGAGGCGCGGCTTACTCGCCCGAGCCGAACTTCTTGCCGAAGACGATGATCTGGAGCTGGTCGTAGCCCGACAGCACGCCGGCGCCGGCCACGGCGCGCAGGATGTTGGCGCCCGCGCCCTGCACAGGTGCGTATGGCGGGGCATGTGAGATGGTGGGCTCTGCCTTGCGTCAGTGCCGAGCTTGCGGGCGCGGGCGGTCCCCCTCCTGCGGGCTCACCTTGAAGAGCGACTTGATGCCCTCGTTCTTGACGATCTCGCTGGCGCAGTGCAGCGAGCTCTTGTACTTGACGGCGGTGCCCGACGTCATCATCATGCGACGGCGCACCGTGTCAATGGGGTAGGACGCCAGGCCTGTGCGGCGGCACAACAGCACGCGACGGGCGGGCAGGTCAGCACCCTGCCACCTCCCTGCACCATTCCGCATGCCCCGCCCGCATCGCTCACCGGCGCCGATGGTGATGCCCCAGCCCAGCAGGAAGGCGGCCAGGAAGCTGTCCTCCAGGTCGCCCGTCAGCAGCACCGGCTTGATCGAGTCGTACATGCCGAAGTAGAGGCCGCGGTACACCACAATGCCCACGCACGAGATGACGAAGCCGCGGTAGAGGCCCACCACGCCGTCCGAGGCCAGCGTCTTGCGGTACACGTCGATGAGGCCGTTGAACTGGCGCTCGCCGCCGCCCTTCTTGGCGCTCTTGGAGTCGTTGGCCAGGCGCGTACGGGCGTAGTCCAGCGAGTACACGAACGCCAGCGAGCACGCGCCGGCCGCGCCACCGGACGCCATGTTGCCTGCCAGGAGGTCATGGTGTGAGGCATGCAGCACGTCACGCAACCCGCACCCGATGCACGATGCCCCATTGCACGCCCAACCCAAGAGGCACGCACCCGCAAACCACAGCCAGTAGCCGTCCTTGTCCTTCTTGTAGCCGAACATGCGCTTAAAGTAGTCCTTGAACGCAAAGTTCAGCGCCTGCAGGAGCGCAGCGGGCAAAGCGGGCGGGCACGGGCGTGAGCGGCGTGCGGCGCAGGCGGCACGTGGCGCGTCTCCGGCGCAGCACCAGCAACCAAGCAAGCATCAGTGACGGCCTGCTGAGCCAGGCACAGCACTGTTGGGACGGTTTGAGTGTTGGCGGGAGCGAGCGTTTGAGAGCCCGCCCAGCGTCAGGAGGACCCCCTGAATCAGATCAACGATCCGCAATTGGGCACCCAGGAGAGGCCAGCAAGCGCGCAGCCTGCCGGAGAACAAGGCCAGAGGGGTCACGAGTCGTCAGGGAGGGACATCTCGGCGCCGTCGGCGCACGAAGCCCCGCTCTGCTCTCGGCGGTCGTACGCGCTCGCAGCTGTCCGGCCAACGCAATCAGCACGAGGCCGCTGCCTGGAGTCGCTCTTCTCGTGCGCGCAAGGGGTGCCCGTTGAGCCTTCGCGCTCTCCTGTTCCCGCCCCAACAGCCCGTGCGCGGCCAGGGCCTCACCTGCGTGGGGAAGTAGCGGATGACGTTCGCGACGTTGCCGCGCCACAGCGAACTGAAGCCCTCGTCCTTGATGGTGCGCGCGAAGCAATCGCCAATGCCAGCGTAGGGGTGCGAGAGGCGACCCTGCTTGATCATCTCGTCCTGGTTCTGGATGAGCAGCTTGATGCGCTCGATGGGGGCGGCCGCCGTCTTGCTGACGGCGGCGGACACGCCGCCCATCATGAAGTCCTGCACGCGCGATCACGAGCAGCGTGCCTACCTCGAGCCAGCACGCGACGGCGCCCCGCCGCGCGGAAACGGGGCCCAGACCGCTGCGGACACGCACCACGAAGAAGTTCTTCTCGACCTTGGCCATCTTGGCTGCTCCTTCGGGCTGCTCCTTTGGCTCGCCTTCGACGCGCTCAAAGCTCGAGAGGGCACACTCGCAGATCCGCCGCTCGGCTGCGATCCGCCGCTTGCTCTACGTGCTCGTGAGGAGCAGAGAGTGCGTGAGGGACGCGCACAGCGCCTTGCACATCGAGCATGGGCTCCACCTCCATCAGGGCGAGCGGGAAGACGGAGAGAAGCGGGGAGACGCCTGCATCAGGCATTTTCCTCTGGGGTGGCGTCCTGGGGGCGTCAGGCGGGCGGGGGGCCACCGTCCGCAGCGGCGGCGGGCGCAGGCGGCGGCGGATCCACGACAAAGGCGGCCCCCGGAGGCAGCTCGTGCACAGGCCTGGTGGCTGCGCCGGGGGAAGACGCGCCCGAGGATGGCGCGGCCGCTGCCGCGCTCGCGCCCACCTGGCCTGATGCCCCAGCCCCGTCGGCGCCCGCAGCCGCCTGCACGAAGCGCTGCGGCTGCGAGGGCAGCAGCGGCTGCGGCGGGGGCGGTGGGCGCCACCCAGAGGTGGGCTGCAGGACGCTCAGCGGAGCGGCCCCTGGCGGAGGGGTGGGCGCGGGGTAGGACCCTGGCGCCTGAGGCCGACTGGTGCTGCTGCCTGCCCCCACATCCACCCCGCCGCCGCCGCCAAAGATGCTGCCGCTGTACGCACCGCCGCCGCCACCCACAGGCGGCGCCTGAGACGCCGGCAACGACCGGTTCGGAGGTGCCCAAGGTGGCGGGGCGCCGCCGCCGCCGCCGCCGCCCGCGCCACCGCTCCGGCCCGCCGCCGTCCACGCCGCGCCAGACTGAGCGCCCTGAGGAGCGCCGTTGGCCCACGGCGGCGAGGCGTGCAGCGGGGGGCTGGCGCTGCTGGGCGGCGCCTGGAACCCTCCGCTGGCAGAGGGTGCCGCCTGGAACCCCAGCTGAGGGTCGAACTCGGGCATGACGGCAAACGTCTCCTGCTCAGGCCGCGGCGCCGCAGGCGCGCCCCCTGCGCCGCCGCCCCGTGCCCAGGGCGGCAGCGCCGCTGCTGCGTTGCCGCCGGCTCCCAGCGCCGAGGGCTGGTAAGCGCCGCTGCGCTGGGCGGTGGAGGAGGACGCCCAGGGCGGCGCAGCTCCAATGTAGCTCGACGCTGCTGCCGCCGCAGCGGGTGAGGAGGCGCTGCTGGTCCAGTGGTGCGCCGCGTGAGCGGGTGGCGGCGGCGCAGGGGAGCGGCTCCTGGCACTGCCCGGGAGGTCGCTTGAGCTCCCCACGCGCCGCTGCTGCTGCTGCTGCTGCTGTTCCCAGGGCTTGGGCTGCGCGCTGGCCGAGGGTGGGGGCAGGGGTCGCGAGGGGTCCGGCGGCGTGTCCTTGATGTCCGTCTGCGGGCGCGCACGCGCAACACGTCGCAGGGCTTTGGCATGAGGAGGCGAAGGAGCGACCTGAGCCTGAGCGGCCTGAAGTGCGAGGTGCAGGGGAGGACGGCGGCGCTGGGGACGCACCCGCACGTTTGGAGGCGTGATGCCCTTGGCCACCATCTCCATCACCTGCGAGCAAGGGCGTGAGCGTCGCGGTGAAGCGCCGCAATTTTGAAGCAGGCGCTGCGTCGCTCGAGCACCAGAGCTGCTGCCACAGCACCCAAAAGCGGGGCACACGCACCTCGTGGAAGGACGGCGGGTACGGGGCCTCGCCAGGCGGGGCGGCGGGCGCGCCGCGCGCTTCCTCGCCCGCCGCATCCGCCCGGGACGAGTCCCCACCCACCCGCCCGCCGTTGGCCCGCCCGGCGTCCACCTCCTCGGCCATGCCCCGGCCCCCTGAGAGCCACGACGTCGCCGCGTTGCCCCCGCCGCCCGCGCCGCTGCCGCCCGCCCAAGCAGGCCGGCTGCCCGGCCCCACCGCACTCGACTGCTGCCCGCCGCCCCACCCGCCGTTGTCGTACGCCCGGTGCGGCTGCTGCTGCTGCTGCTGCCACCCGGCCCGCTCCTCGCCAAACAGCCCGATGCCGGCACCGCCGCCGCCGCCGCCATCGTAGCCCTTGCTGCCGGGTCCCTCCCAGCCGCTCACTGGTGGGCTGCGCAGGCAAGCACCAGCGGGCGATTGCAACCCCCGTCTCGTGCAGCGGGCCGCAAGAACAACCCTGCCACCAGGACGCCAGGGGCCACACAACAGCACAGCCGCCGGCAGCCACTCACTACTCACTGCTGGCCCAGCCGCCGCCACCGCCGTTGGCCCTGGCGCCGCCCTCGCCCGCTGCCCACGGCGCCTTGTACTGCCCGTTGGCGCCCCCACCTGGTGGCTGCTGCTGCTGCTTGCTAAGCGAGGTGACCAGCGCCTTGATGGCCTGGTTGTTGGCCTTGAGCTCCTCCTGCACAGGCACACGTGGGGCCGAGGCGCGACCCGCCACGGTGGGGGCCTCGAGGAGACGGCAGGACAGCAGCGAGCTGCACACCTCACAAATCAGAGCGCCTTACCTGGCACGCCTTGAGCGCCTCGGCCGCCTGCTGCAGCGCCTCGGCTTGCTGCTCGGCCGCCTTTTGCCGCGCCCGCGCCTTGTCCGTCCACGCCACATACCACTCGTGCACCTGGGGCACCACCAGCGAGCGCACCGCGTACACGCCGGCCGCCAGCACGCTCACGCCGAGCAGCACCTGCGCCGTGAGCAGCGCAGCGTGAGGGTGTCAGCGTGGCGCGCGTGCGCGTTGGCAGTTTGCCTCGTCACCCAGGCGCCACGACGCGTCCCACAGACCTGCGTCCAGGTGACGGGCTGCTGCGGTGGCAGGGCTGGCTGCAGGTGGCCGCCTGGCTGCACCGGCACGATGGCTCCTGCTGCTGCTGGCTGGCCGGGATGCGGCGGGGGGTAGTGCGCCGCCGGCGGGTAGGCTGGCGCTGCGGCCGCTGGAGGGTACGTTGCGCCTGCTGCTGGCTTTGCGGCCGTCGCTGCTGCTGCCGGCGCCGCTGGAGAGGCCCGGTAGGTGATGAGGCCTGGTGTCGAAGAGGGCGACGCGGCGGGCAAAGGAGCCTCAGGAGGAGCGGGCACGCGCTTGAAGGCCTCCTCGATCTCCGCGGCCGTGAGGCCCTTGCGCTCCAGGAACGAGCGCTTGGTGGCTGTGGGAGACTCGCGGACCTGCGCGCCGAGCGACGACCAGGGTTCGTCTGGCGCTGCGCACGCGCAGCTGACCTTCAGCTGCCGAGAGAATCACCTTGGGGTGCGTGAGGAAGGCGACGGCGTTCTGAATCTGGTCCTCGCGCAGCGCGGCTGCCTCCGGCGCCGCATCAGGTGATGCAGCTGCAGCGGGAGCCTCTGGCGCTGCTGGGGCTGCAGCAGCGTCTCCGGGAGGTGCTGGTGACGCCATCGTGTGAGGTCTGAGCCGGGACCCCTGCAGCGAGGGACGCTCGCACGTGTGCGTTCGTGCACACGCGCAAGCCCCGAGTGTGCCTCGTGCGCGCCGACGACGATGAGGACCTTAGTCCAGGCGTCAATATGGTGCAGCTCAGATCGCTGCCTCCCGCTCCAGTTTGGCGTGGGCGCGCACGTGTGGAGTGCGGCGCACACGTGGAGCTGCAGCGCCGCGCCGCCGCCAGGCGGGGTGTAATGTTGAGCCTGGCCACGCTCACAGCCTTCCAGCAGGGCCCTGAAGCATCGCACGCCCGGGTCGCCGTCGCGGTGGATCAGCCGGCGTCACCCGCGTCCGACGAACTGGCGGAGCGCTTCCGCTCAGCGCAGACGTCCTTCCACGTGGCCGGCGCAGGGGGCGACGCAGGATGGGACGTGTCAGCCGCCCTCTACCTCCCAGGTGCTGTTCCCATTCGCAAGCAGTGCCGTCCTGGTGCGCGCTGGGCGCTGGCGCGTGGCGATCCAATGCCGGCGTGTGTGCTTGTGCAGGCGAAGGCGCGTCCTCCTCGCGCGGGCTTGTGGTCCTCACTCCCGGGTTCCTGGTGCGCTCGGCAGCCTACGCGTCCTACCTGGAGGCGCTCTTGGCCCAGGGCGTGGCGGCGTGCACCTGGGATGTGACGGACCAGTCGCCCACCCACGCCATGGACGACGTGGACAGCGTGCGGGTGAGCGAGCTACGCGCGCCTCTTGTGGGGGCGGACGATGGTCAGGGTGCCTTGCGAGGTGCTGCCTGCTGATGGAGAATGCTGCCGGCAGAGGCGACGTGCGTGCAAGGGGGCACGCCAAGGCGTGTGGAGGGCGCGCGCTCCCCTGGCTGCAGGCCCTGCATCGCGTCATGTCCTGGGCGGCTGAGCAGCAACAGCAGCAGGCAAAGGCCGGGCCTCCAGCTGTCAGCCAAGGCACGCCGCAGGTCGTCCTGGTGGGGCACTCCAGGGGCGGCAAGCTCAGCGTCCTTGCCGCGCTTCCCCAGCCTGCCGATCCCTCCCCGCCTTCGGACGGCGTCGCAGGCCCCGCCCCGCCCCGCCCAGCTGTCCAGGTGGCGGGGCTGGTGCTGCTGGACCCGGCGGATGCGTCGTTCGAGCGCATGGACGCAGCCAGGTGAGGTGGGCCTGGTGTGGGCAGGTGAGGTGGCCCGAGAGCTTTCGCCTCGCCCCAACCCTTGAGCCTGGCCTTTCGCGCTCGTCTTGCATGCCTGCCGTGCACCCAGGTTCCCGTCGGCGCTGGCGGCGCTCCAAGCGCTGGGCCCGTCCCCCACCCTGCCGCCCACGCTCATCGTGGGAGCGGGGCGCAACAAGGACTGCGTCCCCACCAGGGCCAGCTACCGCGCCTTCCACGACGTGCTCAGCAGGTGTGGAGCTCTTTGTGCACGTGAGGGGGGCGCGCACGTGCTGCGCTTTGGGAGACGAGCGCGTGCCTCACCGCTCTGCTGTTGCGTGCAGGTGCTGTCCAGGCGGGCGGGGAAGCGTGCTGCTGGAGCTGGCCGACGCGGGCCACTTTGCCTTCCTCGACGTGCAGAGCACGCTGCAGCAGGCCGTCTGCTCTGCTGGAAGGACTCCGTCTGAAGCCGTGCGTGCCGTGGCGCGCCATGCTGTGGTTGAGTGGGCTCAGCTGGTGTCCAGCCCTGCGCTGGATGCGGCGAGCGCAACTGACCGGCTCGCGCAGACGGCGTCGCAGCTGGGCCTGGCCGCACGCATTGCTGACACGAGAGCATCGTGTTCTGCTTGCCCCGGTTGACCTGTGCTGCTCAACGCGCCAGAGGGAACGCCGAACACGGTTGCACATATGCCAGCTGGGCGGAGGACGTCGTCGGAAACGTCCTGCCCCGCACGCGCACAGTGCGCTCCGTGCTGACGGGCCGAGACAGGCAGGAACCAAATCAATGTCCGGAGGAGCGGGAGACACGCTCGCACACACCATCCCCAAGGGAGCACAGGACAAGCGGAGGGGGGGGATGCACAGGTAGTCGCAGTGTCACAGGGTGGTTTGGCGCTGAGATGATGGCATTGGCAAAAGCCCAACAACACTACACGGTCCGTCGAGTCGCTACACGCCGCCGCGCTGTCTCTGTCTGAGGCTCTCTTCACACGATCGGGCTGACTGACTGGTGCGCCTGCTGCTCACCCCCGCACCCGCCGCTGGGCCAGCACCAGCAACCGCCGCATGAGCATCTTGGCGTTGCTGCTGTCGCACTTGCTGCGGTGCACCGTGAGCAGCCGCCGGGCCCAAGACCGCCGCGTGGCGGCCCCCGCCGCCGCGCCCGCAGGTGCGCTGCCTGCGCCGCCGCCGCCGCTGGCTGCCGCCTGTGCTGCCTTGGCGGGCTCTGCCGCCGCCGCACCACCTGGCTGCGCCGCCGCTGCTGCTTGCGTGGCGCCCGCCGCCGGCTGCTGCTGCTGCTGGGTGGTGCCTGAGGGTGCTGACGCCGCGGCGGTGGTGGTGGTGGTCGCGGCGGTGCTGTTGCCGGAGCCAGCAGACGCCGTGGGCGCCGCTGGGTTGCTGCCTGCCTGGCCGGTGATCTCCTGGGCCACCTCTAGCTGCTCCGCTGTCATGTCCTTGCCGCTGCCAAAGAGCCACTTGGAGCCCAGGTAGTGGCTGATCTGGAGCTGCTCCACGTAGCCCATGATGGGGTGCTTGCTGACATCTGCGGCGCGAGAGGGGCGGCGCGGCAGGCAAGGGTGCGTGAGGACGCGTGTTTGGCTGGGAGGTGGGCGGGGACGGAGGGTGCCGGCAGAGCACAGCCGTAGCTGAGTTGCTGCATCACGAGCGCCGCTGTTCTGGCGGCACTCATCTCCCGTGGCCTGGGAGGCCTGATCAGCGGGCCCCGCCCACGCGAAGCTCGCACTCCGACGCCACCTCCGGAGGCGTCTTCCCCCCAGCGCCTGCTCACCTCTGCTGATGGACCAGAGCTCCTCGCGGAAGTAGACCGTCACGGCGAAGACCAGGATGAACAGGAACTGCGGCACGGAGCAGAAGCAGCGAGGCACCTGCCGCCTGAGTCGGGCCGCGCCCAGCTCGAGGGGGCACGATCGGGCCTGCTGAGCGCTCACCGCGAACTGGATGCCGCGGTTGGCGTTGGACGAGGTCCTCGATGCCTGCGCCCCAGCGATGACGGCCGCGACGACCTGCACGGACGGGGGTGCCGCAAGGTGTGTTGAGAGCGCGGCTCGAGACGCTCCTGGACGAGAGCAGCGCCAGCGCCCCTGGCGGCCCCGGCGCTGCAGGCGTGCGATCCTCGTCGACACGAGAGCAGCAGCGCACCTCTGAAGGCTTGGCGCCCGCGCTGACTTCCTGGAGAACTGCGCCGTGCTTCCCCGAGTGCGTGGTGGGGAGGCCTGCTGAAGCCATTTGTGTGCGCGAATGAGTAGTGTGCTGAGCCAATGTGTGCCCGCTCGAGCCCCTAGGCGCGGCCTGCTCCTCTCCCGCGCGGCCCCTCACACTTTCGCCAGCCCTCATCAGCCATGCAACTCGAGGACAGCGACACACGCGTGCACACGCTCTATGGCGAGCAGCAGGTTCTTGCTGGAGCAGCAGGAGCGCCAGCAGGCGCTGGTGCTGCGGCTGGTGCAGCATGTGCTGCCGCTCGAGGCGCGTGCACGTGTCCGGCGCAGCTGTCGGACGCCGGGCGTGGGGCCACCTGCCCAGCACAGAGCAGCTCAGTGCGTGTCCCCACAGTGAGACAAACGTGCAGCTTGCGGGCGCCACGGCTGCCACCTGCGCAGGAGGGCGACGGCAATCTTCCGCTGGCGCTGGACTTTGCGCTGAGCAACCTCAACGCGCGCTTCCACTCGTACAAGGATGCGGACCGCAAGGAGACGCTGGCGCTCTACGAGAGGTGGGCTGCTGCACCTGGTTGGGGCCCTGGGAGCTCGCCAAGTTTGCCGCGTGATCAGATCGTGCCGCGCGCCCCGCGCCATTTGCCGCGCTGCTGCGCAGCTTGGCTGCGCGCATGGAGCAGCACGGTCAGCTGTCCAAGGCGCAGTCGCTCCGCCAGCTGGCCGCCGCGCTGTGCAGCCTGGGCCTGCAGGGCGCGTCAGCGGCCGACCTGGACGCCAGCGTCCTCAGCACGCTCTTCCACCTGGCGCAGCAGCCCCTGCTCAGCGGCAGCACCGGCGGCGGAGGCGACGCGGTCCCGGCACCCACCACGGCCGGCGCGTGCGGCGACGCAGCAGGCGGCGGCGGAGGCAGCGGCTCGCACACGCCGCCGCCCGGCAACAGCCCGGCATCGTCGTCGCGCGCCGGGCCCACCGGCTGGGCTTCTTCTGCTGCTGACGACGACAACGGTGACGACGACGGGGATGACCTGTCAGACTGGGACTCCGAGGGCGCGCATGACGACCAGGGCGCAGCGCCGTCGGGTCTGGACGGGCTGCAGGACGAGCCGCGGGGCGCCGCTGCTCCGCCGGCACAACACGCCGGCGGCGCGCCGCGGGAAGCGGCAGCGGCGGGCCCCGCGCCGCACGCGCTATCCTCCTCCTCCTTCCCCTCGCGCGCGCCGGCGGACATGCCGTTGGCGCTGAGCCAGCGGCCCGCGGAGCTGCCGGCGCCGCTGGCGGCGCCGCGGGCGGGCGACCTGGTGCCGTGCCTGGTGCGCAGCAGGCTGGCGCAGGCGGCGTGCATGCTGCCCTCCTCCTCCTCCTCTTCTTCCGCGCCCACCGCCGGGGCCGGGCCGGGCAACGTCGGCGCGGCGGGCCAGCTGCAGGCGGGCGACGCGCCGCAGCCGCCCTTGGCGCACCAGTGCCTCACGGATGCCTACGTCATCATGCAGGTGAGAGGTCTGGTCTTCAGACTGCCTCACTGCCTTTTCTTCATCGCGTCCGAAGGTCCATGACGCAAGATCTCGCACGCGTGTCGCATGGCGCAGGTGTGCAACCTCTTCATCGCCGGCTCCTCCACCTGCTTCGCCTGGCGGGCGGCGGCCAGCGGCCCCGGCGGCCCCGCCCCGCCCCGCAGCGCCTCCGCCCTCGTGCCGCTCGGCGCGCTTCACCACGGCGCCTTCCACGCGGCGCCGGGCGTGCACACGCCGCACCTCACGCCCGGCGCCCTCTCCCACCTCCTCGGCGGCTTCGCCCGCACCGCCACCCAGCTGGCGTGGATGCGCGCCCTGGTCCGCGCCGCCGAGGCGCCCCCGCCCTCCTCTGACCCTCCCCTCCCACCTACGGGAGAGCAGGGCGCCGGCGGGTGGGCGCCGCTGACGGCCACCGCCCGCGCGCTGCTGCACGGCCTTGGCTCGCACCTGCACCAGCTCGCCGAGCCCGTCATCGCGCTGCACCAGGCCAGCTGCTTCGCCTTTGCCCCAACGCCCCCTCCAGGCACCCCCAACGGCAACGCTACGCTGCACCCGGCGGGCCCCTCCAGCGCGCTGGAGGGCGAGGCGGCGGGTGGCCCAGAGCGGCTGCGCTGCTCTTCGCTGCTTAAGCTCAAGGTGCACCTCGAGGGCTTCAGGCAGAACGTGCAGCTGCTGCACGACGTGCTGACGTCGGCGCTGTCGGCCTACGCCCTGGCCATGCGGCGAGCCCTCGCCGGCCCGGCGGCGGCCGGCGGCGGCAAGGCGGCGGGCGGGCGGGCGTCGCAGCCGGGCGCGGCCGAGGCGGAGGCGGAGGCGGAGCGGCAGCGTGCGGCGCAGGCGCGGCAGGCGGCGGCGGCGTGCGCGTCGGGCGCGCTGGTGGACGCGCTGGAGCGCGAGGTGGAGGCGGCGGGGTGCCTGGGCGGGCCGCAGGCGCGCGGCGCGCAGCAGGCGGTGCTGCGGCTGCTGTGCTGCGCCGTGGGGCCGCTGCTGCAGAGCGTGCAGGCCTGGCTGTACCAGGGCACCGACGACGACCTGGCAGGTGCGCGAGAGAGAGAGTGGGGTGAGGGATGGCGTGCCGCACGAGGTGCCACCCTCTCTGCAGCAGGGCCTGGGCCGTGGAGGCGATACAGCTGTACCGAGTGCGTCGACGCAGCGCAAGGTGCTGC
>VFQP010005050.1_pt1 | contig 11761 bp, 10 predicted proteins | sample 3512351 | NCBI WGS metagenome assembly VFQP01 (sample SAMN10412372, study PRJNA504923) | tailings metagenome | isolation source: Relicate 1 Philex TSF1 revegetated site | place: Philippines: Tuba, Benguet | collected 2017-08-29
AATTGAGCTCTAAAGCCTGAATCCAAGAGGTCTTCTAGGGTTTTTTTGGCTGCACCTAAACGTAGCTCAATTTTATGTTGTTGTTTAGCTTTTTCCCAAAATGGGCGGGCTTTACTGGTCCATTCGGTATTGATGTCACATGTGATCAGTTGGCCATCTTCAGGTAAAGCTAAAGCCATAGCTAAGGCACTGTAGCCTGTAAAAGTACCCAGTTCAAGAATTCTTTTTGCACGAATGGTTCGAATTAAAAATTGCAAAAACTGTGCTTGCTCTGGCGCGATTTGCATGCTACCTAATGGTAGTTTAGCGGTTTCTTCTCGCAGTGACTTCAAGACAGCATCCTCGCGAAGAGAGATGCTGCACATATAATCATATAATGCTGGTGTCATGTTGACGTGTTTCATGATAAACCCTCGAGCATTCAACCAGCTAAACGTTCTGTGGCAATCATATCTGCAATGTCACTGGTAGGTATATTTTCTATGTTAGAACGTGTAAAAATTTGTGCGAGAGATTCACGAATATCATCTACTTTGGCGTCTACTTCTGCTGCTGGTTGGCTAAAGTATTTACCTGCTGCGAAGATGACACCGCCAGCATTGATGACATAATCAGGCGCATATAAAATTTCTTTTTCATGCAGCATCTTACCATGATAAGTATGAGCAAGTTGATTGTTTGCTGCACCTGCAATAATGTTTGTTTGAAACTCGTGAATGCTCGTATCATTCACGACCGCACCTAGAGCGCAAGGCGAAAATACATCACAAGCAATCTTGTGAATATTAGTAACATCAACCGCTTTAGCTCCCAAAGTGGTTACTGCTTCTTCTACTCGAGCGGGGTCAACGTCTGCTACACTGATTCGAGCACCAAGCTCTACCAAATGCGTAGCCAATAACATTCCCACATGTCCTAGTCCCTGAATGGCAATGTGTAGATTTTTCAGCGTATCGCGCCCTAATTTGTAAGCGACAGCGGCTTCAATTCCTCTTAATACACCTCTGGCTGTGGAGATTGAGGGATCGCCTTGGTGGGCTGCTAAACTTGCAACATAAGGTGTGTGTTGCGCGATAATATCCATATCATTTAACTGTGTGCCGCTATCTAGGGCTGTAATGTAGCGACCATTTAGCTCGTGAACAAACTCTCCAAAACGGTGAAAATATGCATCTCGATTAAAAGGTGTACGAGGTTTCAGAATAACGGACTTACCACCACCCAAAGGCAGGTTGGCCAATGCAGATTTATATGTCATGCCTCGAGCCAATCTCATGGCATCGTATATAGCTTGATTAAGGTCAGTATATTCGATAAAACGACAACCACCTAAAGCTGGTCCTAATTTCGTATTATGAATAGCAATAATGGCTTTCATCCCTGTCGCAGGATCAACTTTACAATGAATTTCACCAAATTGATGTGCTAGTGCGTAATCTAGAAAATCATTTTCTGCTTTTGTCATAAATAGCCTCTCCATATACAGCATACTTTTAATCATTCATTCTACATGAAGAATTTGTATTTGTAACTTCTGGTAATGAAGCTTCTTTGCTAAAAGGAAAGGTGGATAAATCCCGTTAAAATTTTAAATTAAATCATATTAAAAATTATGACCAAATGATAAGCCGTATTTAAAATACTTGATATTGTTTGTGGATGAAGCGATGATTAATTTTTATAATTTGTTATGAACGATGATGAAACTTGAAAAAATCATTGGCCATCGCGGTGCATCGGCATACGCGCCTGAAAATACCATCCCCTCATTTCAAAAAGCGTTGCAATTAGGTTGTCATTGGGTGGAGTTTGATGTGATGCTAAGTCAAGATGGCGAGATTTTTGTATTTCATGACGATAGTTTACAACGGACAACCACTGGGTTAGGTGAGCTTTCAGCCTGTAAATCTTCATATTTAAAAACTTTGGATGCAGGCTCTTGGTTTAGTCGGGATTTTCAAGGAACGCCTATTCCGACATTAAGTGAAGTAATCGTTTGGTTAGCTCAACATGGTATGCAGGCTAATATTGAAATTAAAACATCACCCAATATAGATTTAACCATAGCCGTGATAGAACATCTTGAGAAATATTGGCCTAAAAATAAAGATTGGCCGCTTGTTTCAAGCTTTGATTATCAATCTTTATGCTGTTTTGCCAAACAAAAACCCGAATTACCATTGGGTTTTCTCCTGGATAAATGGACAACGAATGTTTTGGACTTGTCTAGAGCGATAAATTGCTTCTCCGTTCACTTATCTAAAAAAATTGCTACCAAATCACGTATCGCATCTATCAAAGAGGCAGGATATGCTGTTGGTGTCTATACAGTGAATCAACGTGCATTAGCGTTTAAATTGCTGGATTGGGGCGTGGATACACTGTTTAGTGATTATCCCGATTTACTGAGTACTTAAACCATCAACTTTGTTCAAACTATAAAGCTGTGATTTAATCATCTCAAAAAGGTTAAGGATTTGACCATGATATTTTATTGGATTGCTGGCGGCATCACGCTCTTCTTGTTCATTTATTTATTATTTGCACTCTTCAAACCGGAATATTTTTGATGAATCAACTGGCATGGATTCAGCTATTCTTGTATGTTTTTCTGCTCATAGCCTTAGCTTATCCTTTAGGCATTTATATGATGCGAATCTATGAGGGCAAACCACCTTTTTTGATGCAATGGCTCTTGCCTTTGGAGCGACTTATTTATTGTTTGTGTCATATTCATCCAGAAAAGGGAATGTGTTGGAAACGCTATGGGTTGGCGCTGGTACTTTTTAATCTGTTTGGTTTTTGTTGGGTGTATGGTTTAGAAAAATTACAACTGTATCTACCCCTAAATCCACAGCATGTTGGTGCTGTGGAAACAGGATTGGCCATTAATACAGCAATAAGTTATGTTACCAATACCAATTGGCAATCTTATGCAGGCGAGACAACCATGAGTTATTTGACTCAGATGTTGGCACTGACTAGCCAAAACTTTTTATCTGCTGCGTCGGGCATGGCTTTGTTAATGGCATTGATAAGAAGTTTCATCAGACAGCGTGAGGAAAGCATCGGTCATTTTTGGGTGGATGTAACCCGCTCAACATTGTATATCTTATTGCCTTTATCATGTGTTTTAGCAATGTGTTTAATTACTCAAGGCGTGATTCAGACATTCAAACCACCCGTTTCTATTCATCTCATCCAACCCACTACAATCAGCAATGCGGAAGGTCATCATGAATCAATAGAAGACGTCCTATTACCATTGGGACCGGTCGCCTCTCAAGTTGCAATTAAACAATTGGGCAGTAATGGTGGTGGCTTTTTTAATGCAAATGCAGCGCATCCATTTGAAAACCCCACGCCGATGACCAATTTTTTAGAAATGATAGCAATCTTATTGATTCCAGCCGCTTGTTGTATTTCATTTGGTTTGATGGTGGGTGACAATCGCCAGGGCTTAGCACTACTTGTGGTTATGTTGATATGGTTTGTTCCCAGTGTTTGTGTCACAACAACAGTTGAGCAGCAAGGCAATCCATCTTTAAACGCACTAGGTTTGAATCCTCATGGTAACATGGAGGGTAAAGAGGTACGTTTTGGAATATTTAGTTCCACACTGTGGAGTGTGGCCACAACAGCAAGCGCTAACGGCTCTGTTAATGCTATGCTTGATTCGTATACACCGATAGGTGGTTTTGTACCCTTATGGATGATGCATCTTGGAGAAATTATTTTTGGTGGTGTAGGTTCTGGTTTATACAGTATGATCATGGTGGTCATTATTGCCGTATTTATTGCTGGATTGATGGTAGGGCGTACACCGGAATATTTGGGCAAAAAAATTGACCCATTCGAAATGAAAATGGCTTCAATTGCTATTCTTATCATGCCTATCTGCGTATTGCTTTCAACGGCGGTCAGTCTTTTGCTGCCTTCAGCGAGAGCATCTCTGCTTAATTCTGGTGCGCACGGATTAACAGAAATGCTTTATGCGTTCACTTCGCTTCTAAACAATAATGGAAGTGCCTTTGCCGGCCTTCATGCGAACACACCTTATTTTAACTTCTTAGGAAGCCTTTTAATGTTGATGGGGCGTTATGCTGTTGCCATGTGCGTTTTGGCTGTAGCAGGGTCTTTGCTTGAAAAACGAATTATCCCAAGTAACTTAGGAACATTACAAACCCATACCCCTTTGTTTATCGTATTACTTCTCAGTGTCATTCTTTTGTTGGGTGCTTTATCTTTTTTACCTGTGCTAGCATTTGGTCCGATTGCGGAGGCGTTGATACATGGTTAGTTTATCTAAAAATAAAAACCTTTGGCATCTCTCGTTGATTCGTCGCGCGATGTGGTGCGCGGTTTTAAAATTTGTACCCCAACAACAACTACGAAATCCAGTTATGTTTGCAGTGTATTTGGGATGTATTTTAACCACATTACTTTTTTTGCAATCTTTTTTTACCCAAGGTGAAGCGAAGCCCCTGTTTATTTTTATGGTTAGTCTTGGCTTGTGGTTAACGGTTTTTTTTTCAAACTTAGCAGAAAGCTTGGCCGAGGGTAGAGGCAAGGCTCAGGCGCAGACATTACGTAAAACAAGACAAGATTTAATAGCTAGAAAAATCTCTAAACCAGATAGACAAGCCAAACCCCAAGAAATCAATGCATCTGAATTGCGTATTGGAGATTTGGTTTTGGTTGAAGCCGGCGATCTGATTCCAAGCGATGGTGAGGTGATTCAGGGTATCGCATCTGTAAACGAAAGTGCTATCACTGGCGAAAGTGCGCCGGTTATTCGAGAAAGTGGTGGCGATCGTAGCGCTGTGACCGGTGGAACGTTGGTGATTTCGGACTGGTTGATTTTTCGTGTAACTGCGAATCCGGGTGAGTCCTTTTTAGATCGTATGATTTCTTTGGTAGAGGGTGCCAAACGTCAAAAAACCCCGAATGAATTAGCTCTAACTATTTTACTTGCTGCTTTAACTTTGGTTTTTCTTTTAGTTTGTGCGACCTTATTACCTTTTTCGATTTACAGTGTTGATGCAAGCCATACAGGTAAGGTTGTAACAATCACCGTTTTAGTCGCATTATTTGTCTGTTTGGCGCCAACAACGATAGGTGGTTTACTCTCTGCTATTGGTATTGCTGGTATGGATAGAATGATTCGAGCCAATGTGATTGCTATATCTGGTCATGCAGTCGAAGCAGCCGGGGATGTGGACATTTTGCTACTGGATAAAACAGGTACCATTACTTTAGGTAATCGTGAAGCGATTGACTTTATACCTGCGACAGGCGTTGATATAAAAGATTTAGCCGAAGCTGCCCAATTGGCTTCTTTAGCAGACGAGACACCTGAAGGTAGAAGCATTGTGGTTCTTGCAAAGGACAAGTACGATTTACGGGGACACGATTTGGCAAGTTTGCAAGCGACATTCATCCCCTTTACCGCAGAAACCAGAATGAGTGGTGCCAATTTATCTGGGCGGCAAATTCGTAAGGGAGCTGCTCCTGCAATTGAACGTTATATTAAAGAGCAGGGTGGAGAGTATACTGCTGAAATAGATGAGCAGGCGAAACTGATTTCACGAAAGGGTGGAACAGCGTTACTGGTTGCTGAAAATGATCGGATTCTCGGTATTGTTCATCTAAAAGATATTGTTAAAGGTGGGATCAAAGAGCGATTTGCGCAATTGCGCCAAATGGGTATTAAAACCATTATGGTTACTGGGGATAATCCTTTAACTGCTGCAGCAATTGGCGCAGAAGCAGGCGTGGATGATTTTTTTGGTAATGCAACACCCGAAGAAAAATTAAAATTAATTCGTCTTCTACAGGAGCAAGGTCATTTAGTCGCAATGGCAGGAGATGGAACCAATGATGCGCCAGCGTTAGCCCAAGCGGATGTTGCGGTAGCGATGAATACTGGAACACAGGCAGCTAAAGAGGCGGGTAATCTAATAGATTTAGATTCCAATCCGACTAAGCTGATTGAAATTGTGGAAATTGGCAAACAGCTTTTAATGACCCGCGGTGCATTAACCACTTTCAGCATAGCAAATGATGTGGCTAAATATTTTGCTATTTTACCAGCAGCATTGGCTAATACTTATCCGGTTTTGAACGCATTCAATATCATGAAGCTAAGTACTCCAGAAAGTGCAGTTTTATCTGCTGTTATTTTTAATGCGTTTATTATTGTGATACTGATTCCTTTGGCGCTACGAGGTGTTTCATACCGTTATCTTGGTGCTGCTCAATTACTACGTCGACATGCATTGATATATGGTTTAGGGGGATTCATTGTCCCATTCATCGGAATTAAACTTATTGATGGGTTGATATCATGACGGTGGTAGAGGAAATTAAGCGTGCCTTAGTTCTATTCATATGTTTATCAATCATCACAGGCATACTTTATCCTGTATTTATCACGGGTCTTGCGCATCTATTTTTTCCTTGGCAAGCTCAAGGTAGCTTGATTTTCTCACAAAATAAAGTTATCGGTTCGACTCAAATTGGACAATATTTTTCTGATGAACGGTATTTTTGGGGTAGACCCTCAGCCACACCTATCTATCCTTATAATCCCATGGCATCTGGTGGCTCGAATTTAGGGCCTAATCATCCAAATTTAATACTGCGGGTGACAAACCAGATGCAGATCCTAGGCATCGACTCATGTCCGCGAATACCGATTGATTTAGTGACGACATCGGGTAGCGGTTTAGACCCCAATATCAGTCCAGAAGCTGCTCTTTGTCAGGTGTCCCGGGTTTCAAAAGCCAGACAGTTATCTGAGGATACTATATTGAAATTGGTTCAAAAAAACATCACATCCCGAACCATGGGAATATTGGGGGAGCCGAGAGTAAATGTGTTGTCTTTAAATATTGCGCTTGATCAAGCGGAGACAAAAGATGCAAAAGCATCGAATTGATCCCGATGAGTCGTTACGGGTTGTTCAAAAATCTGAAAATGACTCCAATCGGGGGCAGCTAAAAATTTATTTAGGAGCTGCTCCTGGGGTCGGTAAAACTTACGAAATGCTACACGATGCTTTTGAAAAGCGGGCCAAGCATTTAGATGTAGTGATTGGTATCGTTGAGTCTCATGGCCGTGAATTAATTGAATCCATGCTAAAGGATTTCGAGACCATTCCACGAAGAAAAATTGAGTATCATGATAAAATTTTTCATGAATTTGATTTAGATGCCACACTGAAACGAAATCCTGGTTTGGTATTGGTTGACGAAATGGCGCATACCAATGCAGAAGGATTGCGACATGTGAAACGATGGCAAGATATTAAAGAATTACTTGATAACGGTATAAATGTTTACACCACCCTCAATGTGCAGCATATTGAGAGTCTAAAGGACGATGTTGCGCAAATTATTCAAGCACCTATTAAGGAAACGGTGCCAGATATGATGATTGAACGGGCTGATACGATAGAATTAATAGATTTGCCGGTTGATGAGCTTTTAAAGCGTTTGCATGATGGCAAAATCTACATTCCTGCTCAAGCTGAGTTTGCGGTAAAACACTACTTTAAGCGCGGACATTTGATTGCGTTGCGTGAATTGGCACTACGAAAAACCGCTGCCGCAGTAGAAACGGAAGTTCTGTTGCAGCGTCAATCGGAAGGTGTCAAGCAAATTTGGCCTACGAAAAATAAAATATTGGTTTGTGTGGGCGCAAACCTAGAATCCTTGAAACTGATCCGAGCCGCCAAACAGTTGGCGAATAGTCTACAAGCAGAATGGATTGCCGTTTATGTGGATATTCCTCGGCTATACCATGGTGATGATCGGCGAAATAGCGCTGTCGAAAATTTACGTTTCGCACAACAATTGGGCGCCGAGACCCATGTGTTGCCCGCTTCAAATGTTGTCGAGGAAATTGTTCGCTATGCGAGAGAACGGAATGTTACGCAAATAATGGTTTGGCAATTAGCCACTCATAAATCATGGTTTATCTTTAAACGGCATATTGTTAGTGATTTATTGTCGAGCTGTGGTGAAATCAATATCTATATTGTTTCTGGTGAAAGGGATAAACCAAGAAACAATAAAAAAAATCCTTCTTCATTGCCTATCATATGGAAAAATTATGCGCTAGCCTTTGGTATGGTTGTATTGACCACTTTTTGTAGTCAGATGTTAGCGCCTTATCTTGAAAGCAGCAATTTACTGATGATTTATCTGCTAGGGGTGGTAGTTGTCTCTTTGCGAGGACATATAGGTGCCGCAATATTGGCTTCTATTTTAAGTATTTTATCTTATGACTTTTTATTTTTGACACCTATAGAAAACTTTAAGATCAATCATTATCAGGATATGTTAACGTTGGTCATTATGTATCTGGTCACACAAGTCATTAGCTATTTCACTTTATTAAAACACCGCAAAGCTGAAATAGCTTATCAAGTCCAAAGACGAACAGAAGCGCTTTATACCTTGAGTCAACAACTCTTATCAATCAGAGGTTTGGATGCATTATTGGATTTGGGGATATCCTACATAGCGGATATTTTTAAAGCGAAAGTATCAATTTTCTTACCAAATAAACATTTGCTACAACATCGAATAAACGGTGTATTTCAGCCTATTCTTGATGAAAAAGAAGAAAGTATTGCCGAGTGGGTCTACAAAATGGGACAACCAGCAGGGCTTGGTACAGATACTTTATCTTCTGCTAATGCACTTTATTTGCCATTAATTTCTTCTGGGGTTACTGGGGTTTTAAAAGTAGAACCTTATCAGGATATTTTGTATACCCCGGAACAATTACGCTTATTAGAGTCTTGTTTGATGCAATTGAGTTTGGCATTAGAAGTTAATCGGTTGCAAGAAAAAACACGTAAGAAGGAATTAAGGCTAAGTATAGATTCAGCGCGTGATTCATTGCTAAAAAATATTTCGGAGCATTTAAACTTCCCTTTAAAAAATATCCTGACCGCGCTTCATTCTCATGGTGAGGAAGAAAGGGTAGATGCGTCATTCATCAGAGATGAGCTTGGTCGAATGAGTTTGATGAATAGCAATATCCTTAAGTTGATTCGTTTTGAGTCACAATCAATCATACCAAACAGGACACAATTTTCACTTCTTCAATTGATAAATGACTTAGTCGATGTGTTTAAAAAAAATTATCCATATCAGGTCATTCACGTTTTTTGTTCTAAAAAAATGCCGCAAATTATTGCAGATCGTGAACTATTGTATGATTTATTTATGAACTTATTAGATAACGCCATTAAATTTTCACCTCATGACACAAGCATTGAAATTATTTTAGAGCTGAACAAAGACAACTTTAGAGTCAGTGTGTCAAATGAGACTGTGGCCATCGATACTGATGAAGTGAGTCAATTGTTTAAAAAGTTTTATCGGGGTAAAAAAATATCTAATCAACAAGGGTTGGGTTTGGGGCTTACACTTTGTCAAAAAATTATTGAAGCACATCACGGACAAATTTGGGCGGAAACCATTCCTAAAGAAGGGCGTGTGATGTTTAGATTGATATTTCCAGTCTAAAAGATTCAATGATTGCTTTTAATTTGTCACCTTACGCACGAAGCGCGTCAACTGGTCATGTTTTTTAGCTCCTGCATTGCAATCTGATTGGCTCGTACAATTTTGCAGGAATTTTATCAAGTAACATCCCGAAAGAAGCTCCATGAAGGGATAGATGAATTACAAAAAGATCTGGACGAACCCCTATGCAGACGTTTATTGATGGCAAACAAATCTGGGAGGAAAAATTTATAGACTAAATTTGACCTGACAGACACTTTTTAAAAACCGCAATTGTCAGATCAAGTTTGAACTACTACAGTTTATGTTCTATTTTAAGTGATCATTTTATTAGGGTCTGACTGTACATACACAACGACCTTCTCCTGGGGGCAATTTTTCACATGTAGCATTTGTATACATTTCAGTGCAATATGGTTTACAATCGGTGCAGTCTATATACGTTGGTTGTGCCATCGCGTAATGACCGCATAACAGTCCAATACCAACAATAACTATTTTTAACGCTTTAGATAATTGGTCGGCTGAGAAAATTAACATCATCACTCTCCTTAAAAATATGTATTACGGTTTAAGTATAGTAAGAAAATATTATGATTTGATCTCATCCTTCGAATTTATTAATGTTCATAAATTTCTATAGTTTAGCCAATATCTTTAATCAGTGAACAGTTTCAGTAGAAAAATAGCGCTCAGCAAATCGAGTGTAGCTCCGTGGTTTAGGAAAATAATGATCCCAATATTTTTTCCTGTATAAAGGCCTAAGGCTTCGGAACTCAAAAAAATCAGACGCTTACACACCTTGATGACAGATGTTTTGGGGCTAAAAACTAACATCTGTCAAATTTATCTAAAAATAAAATGATTTGTTACGTTGAACACGTGGCTTGAATTGGGTTGCTTCCCTGATTGACAATAGTTACTGCCGCGCCCGGTTCAGCACTGACAGAAATACTCTCGTGGTTATGTACATGGATTGACTTTTTTTGCCCACTTACTAATTTTTGTCCATTGACGTGACTTTCGTTTTTAATGGCATTCACTAATATTTTTTCTGAAGGTTGATTTGTTTCTATGGTGCATGTTGCATTGATAGTCCAAAGCGTTGAATTAGAAAGAACTTTTGATTGTTTAGGTGCGAGATTTACACTCATGGCGTCTACTGTAAAAGAAATAAGCAGTAAAGCAATAGTGGTCAAAAAAGCAACAAGAATATTTTTTAGCATGCACACCTCTATTATTCAAATAATCGACATAAAGTGGTTATTTTAAACAATTTGATACGTTTAGTCAATTAGTACATGTTTCGTTACGATATCATTATCTTAAAATTGATCTTGTTCTTATATGATTTGCAGGGACTTGGGAGATCTATGATAAGGTGTGCTTTTTATATATTCATTTTATCGAAAACATATTGTTTACTAGTCAGTAAAGGTTTCGCAAACAGAGCAGAACCTCCAATGAACTTTACGTTAAATAACAAATATCTGTCATGTTTTATCAGGTCATCAAATGATGGATTAGAAAAAAGCTTAAAATTTTCCTAGACTATTGATCATGTAGACCCACTGTGATTGTCAAAATTGGAAACTGATAACATTGTCAAACAATTTGAAATACAAGTGCAAGATTCACCTGATTTTTTGGCAGTCATTGATGGTGATCAAAAAATCTCATATAAAGCGCTTAACGAGAAATCGAATCAAATCGCTCAGTATTTTAAAACTGAAGGTGTAGCGCCTGGGGATTTTGTAGCTATTCTTCTTGAGCCGAGCATCGATTACATTGTCTTTATGTTAGCAATCATTAAGATTGGTGCAGCCTATTTGCCGCTAGATTGCGCTACGCCTGAAGTGCGTTTGCATTCAATCATTGCGGATGCGGATCCTAAGCTTATAGTGACACATCAAAAGCAAAATTATTTCACAAAAGATTTAGATGGAATCAGAGATATCAAAGATATCAAAATACAGTGTGCTCATTTTTCGATAGAAAATTTATCTTTAGATATGATAAGGCCAAGCTCTCCTATTTATATGATGTATACCTCGGGTTCAACCGGGTCGCCAAAAGGGGTTGTGATTGCGCACCAATCCGTGGTTAATTTATGCTACAAGGAGAACTATGCAAAGGTTAAAAAAATGTAAACGCTTTACGATTTGGTAGTGTTTAAATAACTGTGTCACTTCTTTTAATTTGTTATAATTTTTGACAAT
>VFQP010005051.1_pt1 | contig 11760 bp, 18 predicted proteins | sample 3512351 | NCBI WGS metagenome assembly VFQP01 (sample SAMN10412372, study PRJNA504923) | tailings metagenome | isolation source: Relicate 1 Philex TSF1 revegetated site | place: Philippines: Tuba, Benguet | collected 2017-08-29
ACCCCCCCCCCCCCCCCCCCCAAATGCACACCCACCCACCTGCCACACCTACCGTACGATCAAGGGATTTACTTGGTTGCTTCCCATTGCTGAAAAACAAAGGGGTTTCTTCTGCATCAATACGATACATGGGTATGTTGAGCTGCTTGGCCAGGACTGCCAGTGGGTTGCCATCCACACCTGTGATGATGCTCCCACCCAGGTCTGCTGTGCCCACATGATGCTGGCCGTTGTGAGTTGCCTGCGTGTATGGAGTTGGGATACATGATGACATTATGTGTATATGTATATGTATATGTGTGTGTGTGATATACATGTGCATATGACAGGACACTGGTGATGAGGGTATTGCAAGATAACATTGTCCAGTAAGCACCATGTCTAAACAAACCCATGCACCCACCTCAATCTTCATAGAGTGTACACGCCCACCTATGCGATCCCGACCCTCAAGAACAATTACATTGATACCAAAGGAACGCAATTGTCGTGCTGCAGCCAAACCTGTGGTGGGTGATGAAGATATTGATAACACCAATAATGACAACAACCAGTACTGATTGTAAAACACAAACCAGTACTGATTGTGAAATACACAAAACAACATACAACATACAAAGCACCTCTACAGCACCTGACAACCCCACAAAACACCCCCCCACAACAGCCACAAACTCCGTGCACACCTGCAAGACCAGCACCAATCACCACGACAGCATGACTGTTGGGGGTGATGGGCTGCCAATGCTGTGCAAAGCTGGGAGCAACACCATGGTTGATGTACCCACGCAGCCACAAAAAGCGCCATGCCAGTCGAAAGTAGGGCTTGAGGGAGCGGTGGCACTTGGTGACGCTGTCCTCTGACAACCACTGTGTGACATCCTCACGCCACATGGTGAGCACCTTGTTGCGGATCTGCGTGTGAAAGTGTGGAATGATGGTGTGGATTGATGTTTCATGGTGATTTTTCATGTGGTACTGGTGGTAGGGATGTGTTTGTGTACAGCCAGATGGCAAGTGCCACAACCCCAATAACAACAAGGACAACAACAACATTCTCCTCCTCTTCTTCCTCCAATAGGTGGCAACAGCATCATATACCCAGTCACATTCCCCCCCATACCCTGATGTATAGTGCCTCATCAGCACCATCAGGGAGCAGTGCCTCCTCCTCATCAGACAGCATATTGTGTGGAAGGTTGACGCTGTCTGCTGTACGCCGCTCCGTGGGGGTGTTGTGGTCGACTTGCTGTAGGGCACGAGCAAGACCAGCTTGCTTGCTGCGCTTGGCAGGTGGTGGTTGAAACTCTGTCAAGATGGCCAACTTGCGATGCAGTGCCTCCTGAGTGTGTTGACGTGCAAAGTGATCGCCTGCATCATTGTACACGGCTCTTCCCAACCACAACGTGACCTTCACTTCAACACGTCGTACCTCATTGTAGTTTATTTGCTCACGCTCTCTAAGGGAACGTTTGGCTGCTTTTGGAGCACTGGGTTCTATTGATGGTGGTACATCATCTTGCTCCTGCTGGCTGTCACTTTCCAGCCTGATCATCATCCCTTCCTCCTCCACATCTGTAAAACCCGCATCTGCTGCTGTTGATGTTGTCATTGATGCGTTTTGCTAAGTCATCGTGCTGTGATGCAACACATCAACAATGTGCCAGTACAGTACTGCTTGTGTGCTCAGTTGTTATTACACAGTTATTTACGTACAAACACAGTTGCTACACAGTTGAGATATAAAAGAAATAATTCGTGTCGGTCACACTTTTTCACCCTTGACACTGGCAGCATCGAGCGCCGTTTTCTGCCTCCCCAGCGCCCACGCAGCAACACCCCAACACGCCAGCGGCACCAGCGCTGCACAGGCCATGACAGGTGGCTGGGTGAGGCTGGCCATTTGCAGTCCTTGCAATGCCGCTGCTGCAAGGGTGTCCCCCATGCGCTGCATCAGGGCATCGATAAGCACCTTGACCTGTGTGCGTGGTGGAAATATAATAGTGGGGGATGGTTGCTTTGGTATCGATTGAGCACTGAAGCATTGGTTGCACTATAGCTGTGGTTTTGGTTTATTTTCACACACATGGGTTTATTTTCCCGCAAACCATGGGGTCTACTGCGCCCACCCCTCCCACAAACACAGCCCACCTTGAACTTGCTACTCGTGGGGATTACTGTAAACAACACCTCCCTGGCAGGCCGTGTGACACTATACAACAGCAGCTTCCGGGTCACTTCCACACCTGCAACTGTCGTTTGGTTTGGGGCAACGGCGATGAGCAGCATGCATGCAATCGACCAACAGGGGGCCAAGAGCAGGGCAGTGGTGGTGGATAGCCATGTCATCACACGACCTGTTGTGTGTTGTGGGGGGGGAGGGTCGGTTGGGGTGTTGGGCGTCTGTGTTGGGCGTCTGTGTCATGCATGGGTGACCCACCCCCACCACGCAGCCCACCCACCCCCAACACCCACCTGTCACCAGCAGTTGCAGCACCAATATACACAACGCAGACGCAGAATTGACAGCCGCAAAAAACGCTGTTTTATGTGCAGCATCCTGCCCAGCCGCCGCCACCACCAGCGTCTTTTCGAAATAAAACAACGAACTGTTTACATACTGCAACATCATGAATGCGCACAGGGCACACAGGTAGGGGGAGGCAAGCACCAGGGTGAGACCTTCTCGAGCAGCTACCCACGAGCGAACCACATGGTGCACCAGCTGTCGAAAACCACTGGTGGTGGGGAGTACAATGTGTCTTGGTGGTGGGTGCAGGGTATATGAGACGTGTTTGGCGGCATGTGCACCCACTGTGTCCACTCCTCTCTCTATGGACGACGGGTTCCCTGACATGACGATCACTGGTACTTGACTACTGTGACGTCTCTCATGCACCTGCATTATACTGCTCCCCACGCCACCTCCTGTTCCTCCTAATGACAAATCCCCATGGGAAAGAAGTGGACCACCACCACTGCTGCAGAGTGATGGATGCTCGAGTGTCCACGCCCCCAGGTAATAGCAACCAGCCGACAGCAGCATGGGGAGGATAAAGGGTGGGGCTGGTTGTGCATGAGGGGTAGGTATGGTGGGTGGTGCATATTGTAGAAACACTGCTGTGGCGGCATAGCCAGCAGCGGTGAGAGAACCTACCAGCTGTCCTGTTGGTTTTGTGTGTGTTTCTTTTGTTTTTAATTATGTATGTTTTTATTTATGTATGTTTTTGTTCATGTATGTTTCTGCATGTGTGTCTGTGTTTTTGAATGTGTGTGGTCTGTAAAAATACACACACCTCATACCAACACGCAATACCACCCATTCAACCACCCCATCACCCACCCCATTACCCACCCCATCATCACCTACCCAATGTGGCACCAGCAGCAAGCAACCCAAACAGCCTCTTGGCTTGTTCACTATCAAACCTATCAGTCATGACTGTCCACATAGAAGAAACTGCTAGAACATTCATGAGGGAGAGCCACAGGAAGAAGACACCACGTACTAGGTATTGACCATGCATGCTGAGGGTGTGTAGTGCCTGGTGGGGAGTGTGTGTGGTGGGATGGGGAGTGTGATGACTGGTGGGGTGTATGATGTGTAAAATGTGCGTATGATGTGTGTAAATTTGTGCGTATAATGTGTGTACAACGTCTGTGCGGTGTGCCCAATGTTCTGCAGCATGTACAAGGCGTGTGATGTGCGTACAACATGTATTCAATGTGCAAACATGCACATGAAGCAATAGCTTACGCTCTACGTACCCGCAGCATCATGAACTGTGATGCAGGTACCCACTGCATGACACAACATGCATAGAGACCAAGAAACACCAGCATTGACCATGCAAATGCGGCCAACACACGTGCAACGCCAACCTCCCTGTTGTTGTTGGTATGATGATGATGGTGATGGTGATGATGGTGATGATATTAACGAAAAGAGAAGAAAACCATACTCACAAAACAAACACCAAAAAATCAAACACCAAAAAATCACACACTCACAATCAAACACCAAAAAATCACACACCCACACCCACACATGCAAAAAAAAAAACATACTTGCGACCAGGAAAGGTACCCAGAAACCCAGACAATGCAGGAGACGCAACAGATGTGAGAAGCAGGGATGTAGTAAACAGTGTGGGGAGCCACCTGGGGCCCAACACCACCCCGGCCTCGTCACGGATGGGTAATACTACAAAATATCCTGCCAACGTCTGTGTGGAGTAGGTAGTGTGGAGTAGGTAGTGTGGAGGATGTGTTGCTGCTCGTATGTGTGTTGCTGCTCGTATGTGTGTTGCTGCTAGCATTTGTGTATAGTGTAGAGAGGATGTGTTGTTGCTACTATGTGCGTGTAGTGTAGGGGATGTATTGATGTTGTTCTTGTTGAGTAAAAGCATAAATGAGTGTACAGTGGGGGTATGGTAAATACTTGATAGTGCTGGCTACTTGAGAAGCATGTGTGCAGGTATGTACATGTTTTGTCTGCATCATGTTGTCTAATCATCAACCACGTACACAGCACATGGAGAGAAAGGACATGCCCAGCCGATCCACCTGTGCATGTTGTGGTATGTGGTGCATGTTGTGGAGTGCTGTTGTACACACCCACCCACGAGCAGCAGGGAAACACACACCTCGTGGGGTTGTACTGTGGTGCCTGGCAGTGCTGACAGGAACTTGCCAGTCCACAGGGATACATCTGCAAGCATGGTTATCATGCATGGTGGCTAGCAACAGCTAGGTGGTGCAATACAGTTGCATCTTGACATCGTGCAATGACACCAACTGGCTATTCAAGGGCTGCCCGATCACATTTCCGTATCATCGCGTACTCAACATATCGTCCATCATTAAAGGGGTTTTGCCAGGGAACAAATGGCGAGAACTGGCAACCCCACTTTTTTGTTTGTGCAAACAGATGTTTGTTGAGAGACACAGTTTTGGGGGCAAGTGTTGGAAAAGTTTACGTCATGCAATACACAAACCCACACCAGCTCATCACAACAAAAACTGGACCATCATCTTGACCATTAGTTTGATCACAAACACACATGTTGTCTGAATACGAGCAGTTGCGTGAGGCACGTATCGCACAAAACCAACAGCGACTCAAAGACCTTGGTATCTTGGACGATGTGGAACAGTTGAGAGCGCTGCACCAACCAACAACAACACGGCGACTACAGACCAGCACATCCCGTGACCACCAAGAGGCACACCCACCTGCCCCTGTGCGCCAGTCTGCACGATTGCGACGCAAGGCTGGCCACCTGCTGCCTGAAGACATAGAAGAGGACAAGGAGAATGCGCTGGAAGCAGACAGGCGCAGAGAACAACGTGCTTTGAGGTGGGTTGTGTGCACAGGGGTTGTGTGTGCGATGACAAATGTGCTAATATCCTGTGTCCTGTTTGTAAAGTACCACGCCCACTACCATATGTTTGTACATTATGTTTCCACACTGGTAGCTCCATTTATTATAATATAATAAACCTGCGACACTTTCATATCCTCTTCGCAACAGAACACAGCCATATATTGCAAAACCATCAGAGGTTGGAGAGGATGGTGTGGAGCATGATGAACTGAGCCGCCACAGGTAGGGGATGTGTATGGGTTGGGGATGTGTATAGGTTGACGTGGGTGGTTTGACAAGGGGAGGAGATGCAGGGGAAGATACAGGAGCCACCCAGGGGAACATGTTGCACAACACAAGCAATGCACAATACAAGCAGCTACTACACAATACAGGAAGCTACCACACAATAGTACATACCATCATCATAGGTTGAAAACTATGAGTGAAAAGGCATTGATGACACGGATACACAAAGTAACAACCCTCCCCAAGCTGCGGTCGTTTGTGCGGGTATGTGGGTGGCGATGGTGAGGCGGTGATGTGCATATGTGCACAGCATCCAATGCTCACACCGTTTTTGTCGCAGGTGTGTGAGCAGGAGGGGTGCACAGAGCTCGCACAGGAGGCAAGGCTACGCATACAGGAGCGCTGGGGTGATGTGCTTGACGTCTAGTTGCCTGAAACCATTTCATATACAGAGCGTGTAATTAACGTGTGCAAACATTGATAATAACGCACTTTACAATCACCAACAGTACAATGCACAAGATGCGTAGAGGTGGCCTGCATACGGGTCGCCTGAAAAAGGCAAAGACAGGGATTTTTGTTGGGCATGTTGACGAGAGCTCTACGATTGCCCTTGCTCAGCAGCTGGATGCATTTAAAACCAGCAATGATAAAGGTTGTTGTGTATTAGAGGTGGTAGCATGGAGTGATCCCAACGGCTAGTCAGTATGGGAATCACCATCATCACATGTGCACGGCTTTTTTTACACACACAGAGCTCAGACTCCCAGCTACACTGACAAAAGATGAACGTGCATTTATCCATGATTATTGCAGAAAGCAAGGACTTGTATCAAAGAGCACCGGGTATGATGTATTGGGGGAGACGTGGGCCCGTAATGTGATGGAGCATCGGTGTGGACAACATAGTCACCAGCTACAATATCAACCACCCACCACCCACCACGCTCAGAATGGGTGCCAATCGTGCAGTCACGGTCACGCGCCAAACAGGCGGGGTGATAGAATCCATCTTTATGCAACCCATCCACCCTGAGGTACAAGCAACCTTTGACAAACACTTTCAGGTGAGACATGGACAAGAGTGTAACACATGTGTCTTTTTATTCAATCACATGCTGGTGTTGTGCAGCCATACAGGACAGATCCAACATACCTCCATGCCACCTCCACCCACTTCCCATACCCATTCCACACAGCAATTCCCACCAACGGAAGAAGAAATACAATCAGCTGCGGTTGGTGCGTCCACCAATGACCTCTCCCACACGTACGGTCCCGACCACCCCACCACGCCCCACCATGCCCGCCACATCAATGGGGCGGCATCATGGACGAGAGAGCAGGTGAAAACAAAGCACGCAGCGTGGGAAGCACGGCACCAGCGTCGGGATATGGTGGAAATACAACAGGGACGGACGCAGTTGCCCATATATCAGTATAGAGAGGAGATTGTGCGTGCTGTGCGGGATCATCAGGTGGTGTTGGTTGCGGGGGAGACTGGGTGCGGCAAAACAACACAGGTATGTGTAGGGGGTTGTATATCATTACTGTGTGTTTACCACGGTTGTCAAGTGCTGGCAGGGTGCTGGTCGATTCCTTCACATACACGCCACCTCAACAATATCAAGCACCCTCAAAAAACAACAGCACCCCCTCTCAAAACACCAACAATCAACCTCAAACACCCCCCCCTTTACAAAAACACCCCCCTCTTTTTACAAAAACACCCCCCTCTTTTTACAAAAACACCCCCCTTTTACAACAAAATATCCACAGGTCCCCCAATACATATTGGAGGATTGCTGGTCCCGTGGCACCCCCTGTCGCATCATGTGCACCCAGCCCCGCCGCATCAGCGCCATCACAGTCAGCGAGCGTGTGGCGGCTGAGCGTGGGGAGCCCCTGGGGGACGCAGTAGGCTACACAATTCGCCTCGAGTCAAAGGGGAGTGGTCAGAGTGCGGTTATGTTTTGCACCAATGGAGTACTGCTGAGGATGCTCACGGGGGGGAGTGATTTACGTGATGTGACACATGTTATTGTGGATGAGATACACGAACGTGACAAGTATGTGTGGAGTGTATGTTGTGTGCTTGTTTGGTACATGGGTGGGCACATGTGCGCGCATACACACAGATACACGTACTATGTACAGCCCATTTCTTGATCAACCCCCCTATGTAATCCCCCCGTGAACACAACCACAACCACTCCCCCCCTTACAGGTTTGCCGATTTCCTTATGATCATCCTGAAACGTGTGCTCCCCAGTGCCCCCCACCTGCGATTGATACTTATGAGTGCCACCCTCCACATAGACCTCTACTCTGGGTATTTTGGGGGCTGCCCAGTGATTCACGTCCCTGGGAGGATGCACCCAGTGGAGGATTTGTTTCTGGAAGACTGCCTCAAGCTGACTGGATACCAAGACGCCCTGGCAGCACAGCGTGCACAGCGTGGAGTGCGTCGGAGCACCTCAACGGGCACAGCAACGATGTTGGAGGGGTTTGTGAGTGGTGTGGATTATAGTGGGGGGATTGGGGGGCGACGGGGGCGTCGAGGGCGAGGGGATGGGGATGTTGCAATGGAGGAGGATGGGATGGACATTCACCCGGAAGAGCGTCTCCGTGCTGAGTCAGCCATCATGGAGGCATTTGTACAGGGGAGTGATGAGGCATTTGAGGAGCTGCTGGATGCCACTGGGTCTGTGGGGGCAGATGATGTGCGAGAGGGGGCGCCCTGTGTCAATGTCAAACACCCACAGACAGGTGTGCGCTGATGGGAGTGTGATATTGCACACCAATGCATACATTCCATTTTTTTTCAAGTTTTCTTGTGTGTTCATGTACACATCCATGTATATTTCGACACAATGCCCCCTTCCATGTACCTCGACACAATCCCTCCCTCGTTTTCTTTTTTTTTGCATACACACACATGTATCCCCTCATTCATACACGTTGTCCCCTCATATACGCACAAATGTATACATCCCTCCTCATATTCACCCACACAGGTGTATACCCCCTCATGGCAGCAGCAGTACATGGTCGCCTCTCCGAAGTGACCACCCTCCTCTCCCTGGGTGCAGACCCAACAGCTCAACTGCCCAGTGGACAAACCGCAGCAGATTTGGCAGCCATGCAGGGGCATCATGATGTCATGGAGCTGTTGATGGAGTGTGTGACAGAGATGGGGAAAATGAAGGAGACTCAGGCGGCTAATGAGGCGTTGAGTCATTATCAACAACACGCACAAGCTGAAGAGGTGTGTTGTAGGGTGTGTTGTGGGGGGTTGTAGTAGGGTGTGTGTTGTGTTGTGGGGTGTGGGCTGGGGGGTTTGTTACCATACAACATACATTTCCATGTATGTCACACTTGGTACATACACACACTCACATGTTTCGTACATCAGGTTGACCTTGACCTCATAGAGGCTCTCTTAGAGTATGTGAGTGGTGATGGACGATACAGGGTAGGCGGTGATACTACCACTGGGTTACCCACCACCACCACCACACATGCGGGCACCACCACCACTGCTGCTGCTGCTGCTGGTGCTATGAACACCAGTAGTGCTCATAGTGATGTGCACAGCGTACAACCACCAATACAACACCAATCATTACAACAACAACATCAAGAGACAGGGATTGATGGTGCAATATTGGTGTTCATGCCTGGGTGGGATGAGATCATTCGCATGAAGGAGAAGTTGGAGAAATCACAAGTGTTTGGTGTCAAGGACAGGTATGTGCGTGTTGGTGTGTGATTGGTGTGTTGTGGTGTGTGATTGGTGTACGGTTGTGTTTATGTACTAGGTGTTGGTGTATTTTGTCCCCTCTGCATGCACATGCATTATGTATGCACAGTATCATCTGCATTATCCATGCATACACATACATACACACACATACCCCACCTCCCTTCCGATATACACACACATACATACACATACACACATACCCCACCTCCCTCCCCACCTCTCTCCCCACACCCACCAACCCCCACCAACCCCTACCCCACTCAGGTACCATGTACTCCCTCTGCACAGCCAAGTGTCCCCTCAAGACCAACGACTCGTATTTCGTCCCGTACCCCCTGGTTGTAGAAAAATCATACTCGCCACCAACATAGCAGAGACTGCGATAACTATTGATGACGTTGTGTGTGTGGTTAACTCAGGGAGGATGAAGGAAAAGTCGTATGATCCGTTTACGGGGGTGTCAACACTGCAGGTGGGTTGCTGGGGGATTGTGGTGTGTGTGTGTGTGTGTGTGTAAGTACACTCGCCCTACCAAAAACACATGATGATCACCCGCACCCCTCATACACCCTCATACATCCCTCATAATACACCCCACAACCCCCATACACCCCCCTCACCCCCCCCTCACACACACAGTCCACATGGATATCCAAAGCATCAGAACGCCAACGAAGGGGCCGTGCAGGCCGCGTACGCCCGGGTCTCTGCTTTCACCTATACTCCCGCCAACGCAGCGACTCTTTACAAGAATACCAGCAACCAGAGCTCATGCGGAGCCCCCTGGATGAGGTGTGCCTGCAGGCAAAGCTGCTGGGGCTGCATGGAGGGATTGTGGGGTTGGGGACGGAGCGGGTTGCGTCATTTTTGGCCAATGCTGTGGAGCCACCACCGCTGCAGGCTATAGAGGGGGCTGTTGCCATGCTGGAGGTGCGTTTTGTGTGTGTTTGTGTGTGTGAAATGTGTTTTGAATGTTACATTGTATGTATCCCCTCTCTTTTCTCCCTGATATCATTGTCGCCTACCACCCAACCTCTAGAATACCCACTCTCTCTCTCTCACACACACACACACATACACACTCTCTCTCACTCACACACTCTCTCACGCACACTCTCTCTCACGCACACCCTCAGGCTATAGGCGCCCTTGATGATGATGAAAACCTCACCATACTGGGCAGACACCTAGCCAGCCTCCCCCTTCCCCCTCAACTTGGTAAGCTACTCATGTATGGGGTGCTCTTCAGGGTGCTTGACCCGCTGCTCACAGTTGCGTGCAGCATGGCATACAGGTGCGTATGTGGATGATGTGGTTGTGGGTATACACTGGATGTGGTTGTGGTTCTGGGTACAAGTGAGTGTATTTTGGTATATATACGCGTGCATACATGTTTTTTCCCTTTTCTACCGCGCCCCCTCTGTACATGTGCACACCCAAAACACACCCGCACGTATACATGCAACATCCAATCTAACCCTCACACAACGTCACACACCCCCTCTCCTCACATACACCCTCTTCACATCCCCCCCCTCCTCACATCCCCCCCCCTCTTCACAGGGACCCCTGGATCATCCCCATGACCTCAGCAGGACGTGAACAGCTCAATGCATTCAAGCACCGTATGTCTGACACAATGGGTGGCAGCAGTGATCATCTACTATTGGTGCGGGTGCATCACACCTGGAGATCAATTCGCACTCGAGGTGTGGGTGGGTGGGTGAATGTGTGTGGGGGGAGAGAGGTTGTTTGGTGGTATGCATGTGTGTATTTGGGTGGGGAGGGGGGGCAGGGAGGTGGTATTTAGTTGCATACACACATGCATACACACAAAAACACCCCAGTACACCACCACCTCCACACACCCTCTACACCACCACTACACACCCACCTCTACACCACCACCTCCACAGATGGTGATCATGCAGCACGTAGATACTGCACCTCAAACTTCCTCTCCCCCAGCACCATGATGATGATTGACGGCATGCGTACACAGTTGACCAATGAGTTGGTCAACAGAAAATTGATCAGGGGATTGGAGGAATCTTCTAGTAATGCCAAGAGTGTTGGTATTGTACGCTGTGTACTGGTATGTTTTTGTGTGTGTGTGTTGGTGGTAGGGTTGTATGGTGTGTATTGGTATGTGTTTTTTGTTGTGTGTGTGTTGTTGTTTTTACTTGTGCATGTATATTATTGTACTTGACCTGCATGTGTGTGAGTTAATCGGTGTGTGTGATAAGGACAACACCCACCCAATGCACTCATCCATACAAGCCACGAAAACCCACAAAAACCCAAGAAAGACCCCCCCCCCCCGACACACAACAGGCATGTGGCCTCTACCCAATGGTTGGTCGATTACTAGGTCATGAT
>VFQP010005052.1_pt1 | contig 11760 bp, 9 predicted proteins | sample 3512351 | NCBI WGS metagenome assembly VFQP01 (sample SAMN10412372, study PRJNA504923) | tailings metagenome | isolation source: Relicate 1 Philex TSF1 revegetated site | place: Philippines: Tuba, Benguet | collected 2017-08-29
TGATCCTGTACGAGTCGAACATCATCAACGAGTACATCGACGAGCGCTTCCCGCATCCGCAGCTGATGCCGGCCGACCCGGTGCAACGCGCCCGCGCCCGCCTGTTCCTGTTCAACTTCGAAAAGGAACTGTTCACCCACGTGTACACGCTGGAGAACGAAAAGGGCAAGGCTGCCGAAAAGAACCACGAGCGCGCCCGCGCCGCGATTCGCGACCGCCTGACCCAGCTGGCACCGATCTTCGTCAAGAACAAGTACATGCTGGGCGAAGAGTTCTCGATGCTGGACGTGGCCATCGCCCCGCTGCTGTGGCGCCTGGACCATTACGGCATTGAACTGTCGAAGAACGCTGCTCCGCTGCTGAAGTACGCCGAACGCATTTTCAGCCGCCCGGCCTACATCGAAGCACTGACCCCGTCTGAAAAGGTAATGCGTCGTTAAGACGGATTAGACGCCACCGCAAAGCGTAATGTCTGAAACCTCCACCAAGCCCTACCTGATCCGCGCCATCTACGAATGGTGCACGGACAACGGCTTCACGCCGTACGTCGCAGTCTTTGTCGACGCCAATACCAACGTGCCGCGCGAGTTCGTAAAGAACAACGAAATCGTGCTGAACGTGAGCTTCGACGCGACCAGCGGCCTGGACATGGGCAACGAGTGGATTGCATTCAGCGCCCGCTTCGGTGGCGTGTCGCGCAAAATCGACGTGCCCGTGGAAAACGTGCTGGCAATCTACGCACGCGAAAACGGGCAGGGCATGGCATTCCCGGTGGAGCGCAGCATCCCCGAAACCCAGGCCGCCACGGAACGGGAAAACAACCCACCTCCGAAACTGGCCTCGGTAGACGCGGACACCCCCGCTCCGGTAACCGCTGAAGAGGGTGCCGCGGGCTCGTCCGACGACGACCCCACGCCCCCGCCGGTACCCCGCATCGGCGGCAAGAAGCCATCACTGAAGGTGGTGAAATAGCCATCGTCAAAGTGCACCGCATGCAGTAGAATCTCGGTCTGCACCAAACATGCCGGCTTAGCTCATCAGGTAGAGCAGTTGATTTGTAATCATCAGGTGGCGGGTTCGAGTCCTGCAGCCGGCACCAGGTTTTAAGTGAAAAGGCCACGCGAGAGCGTGGCCTTTTTGCGTTTGGAGAGGCGAAAAGAACTGTTTCGGCACACTTCGGTACTGTCACATCAATCGTATTTGTCCGTGCCTAAGAACCCCATCCTGGCTCCCCCTCAGCGGCATGCAACCTTGTGCCTTCCTGGCGAATGCAGAAAAGCGCGAGCGTGGACTGCTAGGATAGGACGTTGCGCGTTCGAACCATATCTGACACTTCCTCCACACTAAGCCAACGCCGCGAAGAATGGACGACGCGATGGCAGTTCGCGCAGAGCAATGCGAGATCTTCTAAACGCGTTCTGTCGCCGGAGGCCAGTGTATGAATGGGCTTGGTGTGGTGGATGTCAATCAACCCGTTACCTCGGTCGCCGTACGCTTTTTTGAAGTCGAAGCCGCATGCCTGGCAGAATAATCGACCATGTTTTTTCAAGGCTGCGGCTTTTGCCTCTTTAACTAGCTTACGGCTGCGTTCGCGTACCCTGTGCAGTCGTGTCAGAACTCGACCTTCTTCGGCTTCGACGAAGTTGGGATCATCCGTGTCGACAAGCTCGGAATCAGTTAGATGGTCGCGCACCGTTGAACTTATTGCTTTGCAAACACCCGCGAGTCGAGCAAGATCTGCTGAAAATTCAGTCCACACATTAACTTCGTCCTTATTGCCTCTTGTGAGCCCAACCTTCCCACTCTTGGTGTACTCGGGGTCGAAGCGACGAAAGTTCATCATCTTCATGTAGACGCCATTCGGATTTCGATAGGTTAGGCCGTTGCCCAGTCCCAGCACCCTTCCCATGTCGTTAAGGAGCAACGAAAGCCGGGCTACCTCTGGGCTATCTTTGCCAGGCGGCGATGCGCGATGTTGCAGGTATAGATGGAGAGCCAAGATGAGTTCGTCGCGCGACCATACGGGGTTACGCTTGCTCGCGCTTACCGCCGGCTCGTTAGTTACGTCATCGCTGAGAAGATGCAACTCTAAAGGTTCGTTCTTCGATTTGGGCGTTGGGGGCATGTAGAAAACGCGGGGCTATCCGGACCCGCAATTTCCCCTCAAACAACACACTTACGTCAACCCCACGATAGTTGCACCAAACAATCCCAATATCACCACGCTCGCCACCGGCCTCGCTAGACTTTTCGTCCCATCAAACTAGCGGACGGAAGCAGATGCACCACTACACCGACATCGGCCTAACAATCGTCTGGCTTCTCAACGGCTACAAGCTCAAGCAGACCCCGCACGGCTCGGGTATCTCCTTCACGAACCTCGACGGTCTGCGCACCGCCATTTGCCTGGCGCTTACCAGGAAACCGTCGCCGCTAACGGGTGCCGAGTTCCACTACATCCGTAGCGCGGGCATGCTGCAATCGCAGGCTGACTTTGCTGAGTTGCTCGGCAGCAGCGCAAAGGACATAGCCCATTGGGAAAAGAGCGGCGAGGTGCCACTCTGGGCTGACAAGCTAACCCGTTTGCTTTATCTCGCCCATGCCGACGGCAAGATGCCGATCGCCGCCGCAGTCGAATGCATCAACGCAATCGACCAAGCGGAGGAACAACCGCGCATCCTGCTTCGCTCGACAAAGTCCGGATGGGTGTCGATGGATGACTCTCAATCCGAAGACGAAGACTTCATCGACTAACAGCGCGCACGAAAACAAAAAAACGCCGCGAGTAACCAACCCCGCGGCGTTTCATTACAGCTCCAACTACCACCCAGCCATCAAGCCCCCACCGGCTTCCCTTCCTTATGCCGCACCACAACGGTCGACGATCGTGAAGGCAACGCCTTATCCGGCCACTGTCCTGTCGCATCTCCCGTCGGGTGTTGGATATTGACAAAGAACGTCGTCAGGTCCGGTGTATAGGCGAGCCCGGTAATCTCGCAGCCTGCTGGGCCTACCAGCAGTCGTCTTACTTCCCTTGTTACCTGATCCACGTAGTGCATCGAATTGGCGCCGAAGATGCTCGTTACTGACGAACCGGTGCCTGCGTCGGTTTGTACCCAGAGGCGTCCCTTCGGGTCGACGCGGATGCCGTCGGGGCTGCTGAAGGTTGAGCCGACCATATTGCCCTTGAGGTTCGCCGCGGCAATTGATGGGTCGCCGGCCAGTAGCAGGATCTCCCATTTGAATTTCGTGGCCAGCGGGGAATTGCCGTCTTCGTTCCAGCGGATGATATGGCCGTGCGAATTGGTAGTGCGTGGGTTGGCGGCGTCGGTTACCTGGCGGCCACCGTTATTGGTCAGCGTGCAGTAGATGGTTTTGTCCTGGCCGACGGTGATCCATTCGGGGCGGTCCATCAATGTTCCGCCGGCCACACGTGCGGCGGATTTGGTGTTGATCAGTACGTCGGCCTGGGTATTGAAGTTGACCGTCGTCGGGGCCGGGGCTACGGCGCTCTGGGTCCAGTTGCCGGGGTCTGATGCGCCGGCTACCAGGCCGTTCTTGCCTTGGGTGAGTTCGATCCAGTCGCCCGAGCCGTCGGCATTGAATTTGGCGACGTATAGCGTGCCGTCGTCGAGCAGGCTCGCGTTGTTCAGGCGATTGGTTGCGTCGAACGCGTTGCGGGGAATGAATTTGTAGATGCAGCCTGGCGTGCCGTCATCGCCCATGTAGAACGCCACGCGATTATTGGTGTCGGTCATGAACGCGGTGTTTTCATGATCGAAGCGGCCCATGGCGGTGCGTTTCGCGGGGGTGCCGGCGATTTGCTGGAGTGGGTCGATTTCCACGACCCAGCCGTAGCCTTCGTCGGCGTTGGTCGGGTCCAGGTAGTTATCGGTAGTTTCTTCGCAGGTCAGGTAGGTGCCCCACGGTGTATGTCCGCTGGAGCAGTTATTGAGTGTGCCGATCACTACCGGGCCGACCACGCCAGCGGCGGGGCCGGAGACGCGGTAGGCGGTATTGCCTGTGTAGCGCTTGTTATAGAGCGAGTTGCGCTTGACCTGCCATTTGTTGGCGACGAGTTCGATTTCGATCACCGATACGCCGACCGATGACAGTACGACGCGTTTTTGTTCGGCGGTTGCGGTGGCGGCGTTGTAAGCGGTCGGCAGCAGGATGGTGGCGTCCGGTGCCTCGTGGTTGATGGCGAGCAGGCCGCCCTTTTGCGGATCGACGCCGGGGATTTCGAAGAAGTGCATGCCGTCGTGGTTACCGCCGGCCTGTTGTTCGGTTTCGACCGAGGTCTGGAATGCGCCTTTGTAGCCTGCGGCGCCCGGGGCGACGGGGTCGCCGGCGGAGAACAGCACGTACGACTCGTAGGTATCCGGCAGGGTTACCTGGTTCAGCGTGATCTTGGAATCGAGCGGCTTGAAGGTGACGCTGTAGTCGAGCGGCTGGGCCGACGGGCCTGGGGCGGGTGCCGGAGCAGGGGCCGGTGCGGGAGTGGCGCTGTTGTTGTCATCGCCGCCGCATGCGGCCAGCAGGGTGCCGCCGCCGAAGGCCGACAGCAGCGATACACCAAGGCTGCCGCGCAGTACGCGGCGGCGTGCCGGGTTGGCGGCGACCAGTTCTTCCAGCGTCTGACCGGGGACCGTCTTGTTGCCCTCGGCTTCGCGGCGCGGGGCGCGGAGCTTGTCCGTGATGTACGACATGTGTTCCTCCAATATTTGTGGGGGTAGCCGCCGCAGATACTAGGGAAGCAATGTGTCGTTATCGTTACTGAATGACTTGTCATGAATGCATTACTGGCGGAGTTCGAAGGACCCTTCAGTTCACTGCTACCAAACCGATAACGCTAAAGGAGGCAAGTCCCGAAAGGGTTGCGGTGCTGTTATCAAGGCGTGGTGTGGCTTTTCAGTCAGTCGCCATTCCTCGTCATGGTGTCAGCGCTTGTCTCATACATAATCGGTTCGAAGCCACATCGACCCTTCCTGAAAAGGGCATCACCCGCGCCGGTGGCCGGCCACGCGGTGGGATACAAAAAACCGGCCACTTTGTTCGTTGGGTTCAACAGGAAGGTCAAAACTATGGATAGCAAACTTGCAGGCCGACGCCTTGCGCGTCTGGCTATGGCGATGGTCGTCGGTACGCTGGCGGCATGTGGCGGTGGTGGCGATGATAGTGGCGGGTCGGTAGTGCGGGTGTCTGAGGCCACCACGCTGTCGCCTACCGCGGTGAGCAGTGCGGTGACCAATCCCACGCGCTGGATGCCATTGCTCACCGATACGTGGCAATTGCAACTACAGGGAACGATCAATACCAGCTACAGCGCCGTGGTGTATGACATCGACTTGTTCGATACACCGCAGGCCACGATCAATGCGCTGAAGGCGCAGGGCAAGCGCGTGGTGTGTTATTTCTCGGCTGGTAGTAGTGAGAACTGGCGTTCCGACTTCTCGAAGTTCAAGGCTGCCGATATGGGTAATGCGCTCGACGGTTGGGCCGGTGAGCGTTGGCTCGATACGCGTTCGGCCAATGTACGGGCCATTATGCAGGCGCGTATGGACCTGGCGAAGTCGAAGGGGTGTGACGGCATTGATCCTGACAATGTCGATGGCTATACCAACAAGCCGGGCTTTCCTCTGACTGCGACGACGCAGCTTGATTACAACCTCTTCCTGGCGAACGAAGCGCATGCGCGAGGGTTGGCGGTTGGCTTGAAGAACTCGGTTGCACAGTTGTCGGATCTGGCGTCGTCGTTTGATTTCGCAGTGAACGAGCAGTGCTTCCAGTACAACGAATGCAGTGGTTATTCGGCATTCACGGTGCAGGGCAAGCCGGTGTTCAATGTTGAATATCAGACGAAGTGGAAGGATGCCACCACGCGTCAGACGCTGTGCGCGAAAGCCAAGGCATTGAATCTGCGCACGCTGGTATTGCCGTTGGCCTTGAACGACAAGTTCCGGTATAGCTGCGATTGAGATCGTGGCATTTGTTATGCGACGCGTCTTGATTTGAGGCGCTGGCCTCTCCCCCGGCCCCTCTCGCGCTTTGCGGGAGGGGGGAGTGAAAATGGGGCTAGCTGGAGGTAGCCTTTGCTGCTTCGCGCCAGGCCAGGAATACTCGCGTGTCGAACTCGAGCTGGTGGTAGCGCGGCTCCATATATTCGCAGAGCCGATAGAACGCCTTGTTGTGATCGGACTCTTTCAGGTGCGCAAGTTCGTGGACCACGATCATGCGCAGGAATTCCGGGGGCGCTTCCTTGAACAGCGACGCCACGCGGATTTCCTTCTTGGCTTTGAGCTTGCCGCCTTGCACGCGCGAGATTGCGGTGTGCAGGCCTAGTGCATGCTGCGCGGTGTCGAGTCGCGCGTCGTAGCCAACCTTGTGCAGCGGGGGTGCGCTGCGCAGGTATTCCTGTTTGATTTCGGCGGTGAAATCGTAGAGCGCGCGATCTGTCTGGATGGTGTGGCGCTCGGGGTAGCGGCGTGCGATATGGTCGCCCAGGGTGCCGGCGTTCATTGCCGCGCGCACCTGGTCAAGCACGTTGGGCGGATAGCCGCCCAGGAAACGCATCGGGTCCTTGATACCCGGACGCCAGCCCTCGGTCACGTTAGTGGTGGTGATGGTGGTGGTGCATCCAGCTGTTATCCATCGAGTTCACAAAGGACTCGACGGCATCCTTGTCGCCGGTGGCGGGGCGCATCAGTTCACCACATTTGCAGAAACCCTGGTACGGCGTGATGTGCGAGCAGGCCGAGGTCTTTTGCAGGTACAGGGTGACGGGTTTCGTGCACTTCTTGCACTTGAACTTCAGGGTGAGGGCGGGTTTGCTCATGAGAATCGGATGAAAACTGCGTCAATGCGAACCCGTCATTGTACTGGCGGCGTCCATTGGCTGCCGATCCGTTTGCTACACTCGCGTGATTCCCAGAAATCCAACCGAACACGCTCCCATGGCACAGTACGTTTTCACCATGAATCGCGTGGGCAAGATCGTTCCGCCCAAGCGCCACATTCTCAAGGACATTTCGCTGTCCTTCTTCCCTGGTGCCAAGATCGGCGTGCTGGGCCTGAACGGCTCGGGCAAATCCACGCTGCTGAAGATCATGGCCGGCCTCGACAAGGAAATCGAGGGCGAAGCCACGCCGATGCCGAACCTGAATATCGGCTATCTGTCGCAGGAACCGCAGCTCGATCCCGAGCAGACCGTGCGTGAATCGGTGGAAGCGGCGCTGGGCGGTGTGTTCGAAGCACGCAAGAAGCTCGACGAAATCTATGCTGCGTATGCCGAACCGGATGCCGACTTCGATGCGCTGGCTGCCGAGCAGGCCAAGTACGAAGGCATCCTGGCAGCCAGCGATGGCAACAATGCCGAACTGCAGCTGGACATCGCTGCCGACGCGCTGCGCCTGCCGCCGTGGGATGCCAAGGTCGGCAACCTGTCCGGCGGTGAAAAGCGTCGCGTGGCGCTGTGCCGTCTGCTGCTGTCGCGCCCTGACATGCTGCTGCTCGACGAACCGACCAACCACCTTGATGCGGAATCGGTGGAATGGCTCGAACAGTTCCTGACGCGCTTCCCGGGCACCGTGGTGGCCGTGACCCACGATCGCTACTTCCTCGACAACGCCGCTGAGTGGATCCTGGAACTGGACCGCGGTCATGGCATTCCATGGAAGGGCAACTACAGCTCGTGGCTGGAGCAGAAGGAAGACCGCCTGAAGCAGGAAGAGGCCAGCGAGTCGGCCCGCCAGAAGGCGCTGAACAAGGAACTGGAGTGGGTACGCCAGAATCCGAAGGGTCGTCAGGCCAAGTCGAAGGCGCGTCTTGCGCGTTTCGATGAACTGAATAGCCAGGACTACCAGAAGCGCAACGAAACCCAGGAAATCTTTATCCCGGTGGGTGAGCGCCTGGGTAATGAAGTGATCGAGTTCGAGAACGTCAGCAAGAGCTTTGGCGATCGGCTGCTGATCGACGACCTGAGCTTCAAGGTGCCGCCGGGTGCCATCGTGGGCATCATCGGTCCGAACGGCGCCGGTAAGTCGACCTTCTTCAAGATGCTGACCGGCAAGGAACAACCGGACAGCGGCAATATCAAGGTCGGTCCGACCGTGAAGATGGCATTCGTCGACCAGAGCCGCGATGCGCTGGATGGCAGCAAGACCGTGTTCGAGGAAATCTCGGGCGGGTCAGACATCCTGACCGTGGGCCACTACGAAACGCCGTCGCGTGCGTATATCGGCCGCTTCAACTTCAAGGGTGGCGATCAGCAGAAGCAGGTCGGCACGCTGTCCGGTGGTGAGCGTGGCCGTCTGCATATGGCCAAGACGCTGATTGCCGGCGGCAATGTGCTGCTGCTCGACGAACCGTCGAACGACCTTGACGTTGAAACGCTGCGCGCGCTGGAAGATGCGTTGCTGGAATTTGCCGGTTGCGTGATGGTGATTTCGCACGATCGCTGGTTCCTGGATCGTATCGCCACGCACATCCTGGCCTTCGAAGGCGACTCGCATGTCGAGTTCTTCCCGGGCAACTACCAGGAGTACGAAGCCGACAAGCGCAAGCGTCTCGGCGAGGAAGCTGCCAAGCCGAAGCGCATTCGCTACAAGCCGATTACGCGTTGATCGGTATTTGAAGCGCGGACCCCTCTCCCGCAGCGCGGGAGAGGGTCAGCCTTTCTATCGCCAACCACGCATCAACCCTTCACCAATCGCACCAACGTAATCTCCGAGGGTGCGCCGAACCGCTTCGGTGGTCCCCAGTAGCCCGTTCCGCGGCTCACATACACCCACAGGCTTTCATGCCGGTTCAGCCCATGCACATAGGGCTGCTGCATCGGTACGAACAGATTCCATGGCCAGAACTGGCCGCCATGGGTATGCCCCGACAACTGCAGATCGAAACCTGCTGCTGCCGCAGCAGGCGCGGTGCGTGGCTGGTGTGCCAACAGCACGCGTGCCGCCGCATCGGCTGGCGCGCCATGCAAGGCTTTTACCGGGTCGCTGCGATGACTTTCGATAAATGCACCGGCCGTAAAGTCGGTCACACCACCGAGCACCAGCGAGGCTTCGCCGCGTGCCACCACCACATGCTCGTTCATCAGCACGCGTAGACCCAGGCGCCGCAGTTCCTCGATCCATGATTCGGCGCCGGAGTAGTACTCGTGATTGCCGGTGACAACATAGGCGCCATGCTGTGCCGATAGTCGTGCGAACGGCGCGGTGTGGGCCGATAGCTCGCGTACCGATCCGTCAACCAGGTCGCCGGTAATCGCAATCGCATCGGGCTGCAGGCTGTTCACGCGATCGACAATGCGGTTCAGATAGGGCGCCTTGATGGTCGGCCCCACGTGGATATCACTGATCTGCGCGATAGTGAAACCGTCGAACGCTTCGGGCAGGTTGGCTATCGGCACGTCGACCTTGACCACCTTCGCCAGGCCGCGCGCGTTGAAGTAGCCGATCACGGATACCGCAATGGCCAGCACTGCCACGGCCGCCGCGCTATAGGCAGCCAGCCCGCCCGGTTGCCAGTGGTCCAGCATGGCTACCAGCAGGAAGATGTCGCGGGCGACGGTCAATACCAGCAGCGACGAGAAAAATCCCATCGCGAGCATGCCGGTCCAGCTGAGCTTGTCGGCCCACGTGGTGGACAGGCGCCGTGCCATCAGTGCAGCGGGTACCAGCAGGGTCGAGGCAATCAGCCACACCACGCCCAGTGCCTTGATGACCATGGGCACGGGCAAGTCGGGTAGCAGTCGCGCACCAATATAGGCATGCAGGATGCCGACGATCGCAGCAGGAAGCAGAAGTGAGCGGCGTGAGCGCCTGGTACTCATAACGGGGGCGTGAGAGTCGGATTCGAGTGTAGGTGAGGCCGGTTCGGCTGTGCTTCAAGGGCCGGAATTCGAGGCAGGCTCGAAGCAAGATGTGCGCCAATGATTGCACGATGAATGCAGTGATCTGTCGATTTTTTGCGCTGCAATGAATGTTTTCAATGCGCATTGTTCCGGTCAACGCACTAATTTAGATTCATCTCAAGCTGCAGTCGGTGTCGCATGCTGCCCATTCACGCCGGAGTTTCCATGCCTTTCACAAAGCGTTTCCTGCTGCGCCATACGCTGATCGCAGTTGCGGTGCTGACTGTCGTCGCGCCTGCGGCGCTTGCCGCCAAGACCAACCCTCAGGCCACGCAGGCCACCGCGGCGCAGAAACTCACGCCGCTGAGCTGGCCGCGCAATTTCGAGGTGTCGGGCGAGCATGTCGAGCTTTACCAGCCCGAGATCGAAAAATGGGAAGGCAACCGGATGTCGGGGCGCGCGGCCGTTGCGGTGGGCGCCAAGGACGGCACGCCTACCTATGGTGTGGCGCGTTTCTCGGCACAGGCCGATATCGACAAGCCATCGGCACTGGTGCAGCTATCGAATATCGAGATCGACAGTGTCGACGTGCCCACGCGCCCGGACGCCGCAGACAAGATTCGGCAAGCGTTGATCGCGCAAGTGTCGCCGAAGGGACTGACCGTGCCGCTTGACGAGTTGCAGGCCAGTTATGCGGTGTCGCAGCAGTTGGCCAAGGCGGCGCGCGTGCCGGTGAAGAACGATGTGCCGCAGATCATGTTTGCCACCACGCCAACCTTGCTGGTGCATGTGGATGGCGATCCGGCATGGCGCCCGGTGGCTGGCACCAGCTTCGAGCGCGCCATCAACAGCCGCGCGTTGCTGTTGCGCGAAGCGGATGGCGAAATGTGGCTGCAGGCGGCGGGGTATTGGTATCGCTCGGAGTCGGCTGGCGGCAACTGGGAAGTCGTGGCGGAGCCGCCGGCGGCGCTGCTGGGCGCGGCCAGCAAGATTGCGGCGGCCAAGGCTGAGTCGAAGCCCGATCCGATGATGCCGGCCGACGGCAAGAAGCCGCCGCGTGCGCCGACGGTGCTGATGGCGACCAAGCCGGCCGAACTGATCCTTACCACGGGTGAACCGCAGATGACGCCGGTCAGCGGTGGAGGGCTGCTGGCGATGTCCAACGCCGATCACGCGGTGTTCGTGGATCCGTCAACCAACCAGACCTTTGTGCTGATCTCCGGGCGCTGGTTCCGCGCGGCAATGCTGAATGGCCCATGGGAATACGTGCCCGGCGCACAGCTGCCCGCTGATTTCGCGAAGATCTCGCCGCAGGACCCCAAGGCCAATGTACTGGTTTCGGTGCCGGGCACGCCGCAGGCGCGCGAGGCCGAGATCGCGGCAACCATTCCGCAAACCGCCTCGGTATCGCGCAGCAAGGCCACGGTGGCGGTGACCTATGACGGCACGCCGAGGTTCGAGGCGATTACCGGCACGTCGCTGCGCTATGCGGTCAACACCGGCACACCGGTGATCGAAGTCGACAGCTCGCACTACTATGCGGTGGCCAATGGCGTGTGGTTCACAGCCAGCGTGCCCGGCGGCCCATGGCAGGTGGCCACCGAGGTGCCGTCGGCCATCTACACGATCCCACCGAGCTCACCGCTGTACTACGTGACCAATGTACGCATCTACACGGTTACGCCTACCACTGTGGTGGTCGGCTATACACCCGGCTATATGGGCGTGGTGTTCAGCCCGGACGGCACCGTGGTCTATGGCACCGGCTATGTCTATCCGCCGTATGTGGGAACCTATTACTACGGCTACCCGGTGACCTATGGCTATGGCGCGGGATTCGGCATCGGCGTGGCCGAAGGCTTTGCGTTCGGTTTTGCGGCAGGGGCGATCTGGGGTGCCGCGGC
>VFQP010005053.1_pt1 | contig 11759 bp, 8 predicted proteins | sample 3512351 | NCBI WGS metagenome assembly VFQP01 (sample SAMN10412372, study PRJNA504923) | tailings metagenome | isolation source: Relicate 1 Philex TSF1 revegetated site | place: Philippines: Tuba, Benguet | collected 2017-08-29
TGCTGTTCCGCCGCTCGCGGCTTGCAGTCGGGTGACGCACAGGCCTGGGCTGGTGCCTAATCTTCCTCCCTGCTCATCCTCCCTGCCTGACGCGGGCGGTGGCCCGTTCCGTTGATGCAAGCCACACACACACAGGGCGGGAACCAGGAGGGAGGAAAGGGAAAGAGCCAGCGCTCCCGAGCAAAGCATTTCCGACGCAAGGTCTACGTTTCTCCTGTTGCCACTGTCGCGTGGCACGTTGTGAAGGGGTAGCGAAGGCGGTCTGCGGGTTTTGTTGTCGCAACTGTGCACCCACCGCGTCAGTGGGGAGCGCGGGAAGCCACCGCAGGCGCGAGCGATGCAGACATCGGGGGCAAAGGGCAGTGTGGTGACCGCGGTGGGGAAGCTCTCACGAGTGCGTCACGTGGTCAGAGGTGGAACACAGGCGGGACGCGCCGGACAGCAGCAAGGGGTATCTCGCAAGCAGCACGCACCACAAACGTTCGCATCGCACTTTGCCTGAACAGGGTCTGTGGTTGGATGATCAAGCACGCAAAGCAAGAGCTGAGGCTGAGGCGGCTGGGAGCTCCTCGCGCCCAGGACGGTGGCACAGAACGGTGAAACTAAAGACGTGCGTTGATGAACATGGGCCCTCTCTTTTTGTTGGGGGTGCATGAAAGTCAGCCAGCATCAGCCACCTTGGAAGACCTTGCCGGGTTCAGGCCCGCCTCGTCCGCAACGAAGTCTCAGCAACAACAACCACACCTGGCTCCCACTGCGTACGCGTTCACGTTTGGTTTGCGTTTGATCCATTCGTTCCTGAGCAGTTGAGGTGGCGGTGGAGCATCAGCCCATGCATGTTTGGTCGCTTCGCTTCCTCACGTTCTCCGTCACTCACTAACCCTCACGCGATCGGGATACGCGGCCCGTACCGTTGATGCAAGATGCGCGCGCACACACTCTCGCCTCTCATGCCCGTGGCAAGCTCTGGCAACGCGTGCATGCCATGCAGCACTGCCTGGATGGTAACCCTGAGATCGGGCACGCGCTGACACTCTCACTCGCACTTCGTCAGGTCGTGTGGGCTCTTAAAGAACTTTAAGAGCCCACGCGACCTGACAAAGCTCATCAACGATCGACTGGCAGGCAGCCGAATCGCCGCCGCAGGCACTACTAGTCCCCACGCCAAAGACTTACTCACACGAGCTGCTGGTCGCACGGCACAACAAAGAGGTAGCCGCGCCTGCTCACGAAGAAAGGCGTATCGGCCTTGGAGCCGCTGCTGTCCTGCGCCCCCGCACCGCTGGCCGACGTGCCAGGCGACCCAGCCGGTTGAAGCGCGCTGGCGCGCCGTGACGCGGCGCTGATGCCCGGCAGGCTGGGCCGTGAGGCCAGGGGCGCATGAGCAACGCAACCTTCAGCGCCTCCAGGGCTGGACTGGCTCACCGCGTGTGAACGGCCAGATCTCAGGGCCACCAGCGCTCCTTCCGATAGGGGGGCAGCCTCGCGACCATCGTGAGCTCCAGCGTCCGTCGCGAGCGGCCCAGACAAGGCAGCTACTTGGTGGGGGCCAAAGGTGACGTGGCTGCGGCGCGCTAGGTCCATGCTGTAGCGTGGTTGAGGTGGGCTCAGGGCGGGCGCCCTGCTGCCGCCTTCACGCTGCTGCTGCTGCGGCGTGGCGCCCAGCAGGCTGGGCAGCCTGGTGAGCTGGCGGCGGCCGGACAGAGGGCTGCGGCTGGGGGACGTGCCGCCGCTCTCGCGTGCGCCCGTGGCGTCTGCAGCAGCTGGGGACGCGGCCGTGCTGCCTTGGGGCGCCGTCAGGCCGCTGCTGCTGCGGCTGTGGGGTGTCATGGGGAGCTGCTCGGCGGAGAGCGTGATGAAGGAGCGCGCGCGCCAGTTGGGCGACGGTGCGTCGCTGCAGGGTGAGCCGCCGCGGATTTCTCCGTCCGAAAGCGGGGGACAGCCGGCATGGCTGCTCTGCGTCATGAGGCCGCCCAGCCCTGCGCCGCAGAGGTGCACCAGCAGCAACGGTGATAGAGCCCTGAAGCGTCTGATGGGCCTGCGTTTCACCTTTGCGTCGCACGCTTGCCTTCTGCGCTGGGTGGGCCCAGCTCGCGGTCTGGACACGTGCGGTCGGCGTGCGGGGCGGGGGCGCCCAGCAACTGTGGGAGCGTCATGCTGCTTGTGCGCCGGATCAGCCTCTTGCTGACCAGGCCCTTTGTGAAGGACGCTGCGGCGCGGCACGAGCGTGCGGAAACAGGTTCGGGAAGGCAACGGCTGGATTCTGATCTGGATGAGATCGGCAACGATCACAGGGAACACGATGAGAACCGGAAACTCTCCTCCGATGGGGCAGCAGAAGCGCGTGCTGAGCACGGTCAGCCGCGCGACCTCAACATCTCTTCCCGGCATCCCGCCTCGCCTCAAACCTCTCACCTGGCCGAGCCTCGTCCAACGACCCTCGGACGCGTGCTGCTGCTTGGGAACCCGACGAGACGCGTAGCCGGTATACAGCAGGGCCACCGTGGCGCTGGAGTGCCTGCGAATACAGAGCGAATTCGCCGCGGTGGAAAAGCGAACAGGAAGGACGGCAAGACGGCAGGACAGCACCGCCGCTTGGCAAGCGACGACGCACCAGGAGCCACTGGGTGCTCAACGTGGAGATGAGGAAAGAAGGGTGCCTCGCCGCTGCGCCCCTGCGGCTGCGCGTCCGGGCCGGCGACCTGCGCAAGCACCTCTTGCCATCCCAGTTTCATCCTCCAGGCCGACTACGGCCGACCTTCCTTGGCGAAGCCTTCCTTGCGCCACGACCGTCGTTCCCGCCGCCCTAGCCTCTCTAAACCTCTGCGGGGGCCTGCTGTTTCTGTACGACGTGTCAGTGTCGTGCAGAAACCGTTGCAGCAGGGCTTCTGCCAGAGCTGCTAGAGCTGCGTGTCCAAGGCGATCGTGTAGGCGCGTCTCGGCCTTGCACGTGACTGCAAAACGGTTCGGCGGTAGTGGGGCCCCGGGTCGGGCCCGGGCAAGCAGTGTGTGTGTGTGTGCTAGGCGGGGCATGACGGGCGGTCCACTGGCGCCGTGGCAGGGCAGCAAGGATCAACCAGGCAAGGAAGGCCTGGGCCAGAGCGTGCGTCACCCGGTGCCCGGCGACATGCAAGGTTGCACGGACCTTTGGCACAGTCCTGCGTCACGAAAGCGGAAAGGAGTGGCACGGAACGAAGCAGGGACGGGAGCAGGAGACGGAGGAGGCCAGACAGAGGACGGAGGTCAGCGGCATGGGTTGACAAACGCGAAGGGCGCAGCGGACACAGAGCGTCAAGGCAGGCAAAGGCCAGGCGGCGAGGACAGGGGTGCGTGGGCTGGCGACAGGATGTGTTTGCTGCTGTGTGTTTGGAGGCGGGGGCGGAGGGGGGGGCATCGCGAGGACAGGAGGGGCCTTTCCTTCCACAGGCCCCAGGGCGCGAGGGAGAGAGAGGCGCAGTGCAATGCTCATCATCATCACCCAGTTCCTGGGTGCAGCAGGGCTCATCGACACGCCACGTGCAAGCGACATGTGTGCAGGCATTGTCATGGACAGCGCCCAACTGCGGCAGGACACACATCTCAGGTGGAAACTTCAAATAGAGGGGCTCTCGCTTCAAAACGTGCGCAGAGTCTTTTGTGCGGGGATCACTTGAGGGTGCTCTGCGTTCACCGTCCTCACTTGGCGCCAGCCTGCACAGTTTCTTGACTTGATTTTCTCAGGGGAGAGCAAGCCACCGTGCCTTCGTGTGCGTTGCGTTGTTGAGCAGGTAAGACGAAAAACAGGAAAAAGCTGCAGGTTGGGAGGGGGGCCGGGGCTCAGTTTGTGTCCTTCTCCCCAAAACCACGCTTGCGGCAAACACGCGCACACATCATGCTCATGCTGCTTGCCAGAGAAGGCTGCACCACACGTCAAGCTCAACACACGCACATGTCCAACAACCTCGCGCACCACCAGGCCTGTCGCAGCACCAGGGGACCACGTTGTGGCCGTGCCGGCCCCTGTGTGCACTGTGCAGAGCGGCCCTGCCCTGTGCGGCTACTGCATGAAGGCGGCAAAGCGCTGCGCCCACGAGGCGCGGTCCTGCACCACGGCAGGCGCCGGAGATTGCTGCCGCTGCTGCGGCTGCGGCGACGGTCCCGGCCCCGGCCCTGGCGCAGCGCCCGAGTAGGAGCTGCAGCCGTTGCGCCCGCAGATCCGGACGCCCGCCACCAGCGCGTCCGTCAGCACCGTGTCCGCCAGGCGCGTGGCCGACCCCTTGCCAGAGGTGCCAGGCACGCCCGCCAGGCGGCCCGAGCCGCCCCCTGCGAAAAAGGCGTCGCTGGCGAGCGCGCCCGGGGCTCCGTCCAGCAGCGACAGCTTGGCCAGCTGCTCGCTGTGGGTGCGCCCACCTGACACGCCGGCAAAGCGCCCCAGCGGCGTGGACAGCCGCGGCAGGCCGCCGCTGTGGGTCTGGTGGTGCTGGGGCGACGCCGGCGCGTGCTGATGCGCGCCCTGGGGCGCCGTGGCGCCGCCTCCGCCCTGGCTGCTGCTGTGCGGCATCAGCCCGTCGTGGTGCTGCGCCGCCTGGGCCCCTTGGGCCGCAGGGCCGCCGCTGCCGTCCGACAGCAAGGCGCCGCGCTTCACGTCGGCGGCCACCCCAGCGCCGCCAGCGGCCAGCGGAGGCGACGGCGGCATGTGCGCGCCGAGGAAGGCCCCTCCGCTGCCCGGCTCCAGCGCGCTCCTGCGCCGCAGGGCGGCGCTCGTGCACGCCGGCGGCGGCGACGGCTCCAGCGCGCTGCACCGGCGCCCGCTGCCGCCCACTGGCAGGCCGGACCCTTCGGCGGTGCCAGGGTGGGGCAGGGTGGGCGCGCTGATGGGCGCGCCGTGCGCCAGCAGGGCCGCCGCCGCGGGCGACCCCGAGCTGGCCGGGTGCTGCTGCGGCACGCGCCAGCGGCGCCGGATGCCCTCGCGTTCGTCCAGCTCCATCACCTGCTGCGGCGTCATGCCGCGGTGGCACGAGTTGCCCGTGGTGACGCCCGCGGCAAAGGGCAGGGCGGAGCGCAGCACCAGCGGGTGCGCCATGCGGGGCAGCGCGCCGTCCGACCCGTCGTGGCTGGTGGTGATGGTGTGGCTGGCGCGCGGCGCGTCCAGCAGCTGGTGCGCCGAGTCCTCCGCGCTGGGGTGCGCGCCCGTGCTGGTGGCGGCGGCCTCGTCGTCCGGCAGCAGCATGATGAGCTGCGAGGCGGAGCTGGGCTCAGAGGAAGAGGGCAGCTCGGTGCGGGCCATGCGCCGGATGGGCCGGGAGGAGCACAGCACGGCGGCGCGGTGGTTGGCGTTGCGCCCTGCGCAGGCCACGTGTGGGCACGTGCACGTGCTCGGGCCCGCCGCACCCGACGTTACGCAAAACAAAGGCCCCGCAAGGCTGGTGCGCACCTTGTTGTTTGGGCGAGGGCCCAGGCCCCCCCACTGGGTCCTGCGTGCCGGCGTGGATGTCGGGCAGCAGCGCGCCTGCGCCCAGCGCGTCGCCCTGCGACACGGCGCGCCGGTACCCCGCCCCGCCGCCTGGGCCAAGCTTTGACGAGCCGGGCGGCGTGGGCTGCAGGAACGCCACCGTGCCGTGGCCGCCGGTGCGCGGCAACGCCCGCGGCGAGGCTGACGCCGCCACGACAAAGTCGGCGCTGCCGCTGACGCGCTGGATGAACTGGGCGGAGGCGCCGCCGCTGCCGGGCGTGCTGAGGGCGCCGAAGAGGGAGCCGTGGCCGAGGTCGTCGTCGCCCAGGAAGAGCGTCTCCTGCTGGTGGCGCGGCGTTCCCCGGGCGACGTCGAGGGCGGCCGTGGGGACCGCTTGGAACATGGAAGGCGGCACGGTGAGCTGCAGTGTGCGAGACATGTGGCATGCAGCCAGGTCGTGTGCTCAACTCAACTGTGTTGCGTGTGCGAGGATGAGGCGCTGCGTGAGAGGATGCGGCCTGTACTGCGTCATGTTGACCAGCACGCTGGCCTGCAGGCGAAGCCTCTGCCGCTCTTGCCGCTGCGACGCTGCGAGGGCGGAGACTGCCGTCGCGACTTCAGCTCGGGGGTGCCCCCAAACTCTGCGAGACCTCCCACTTCCTCACCACATGGTGGTGCAGCTGCACGCGAGAGCGCGCCGTCTTTGGCCTGGAAGCGAAATGGGGGTCCTCCCACGCCGCCTCGCTGTCCATCCTCGGCGTGTGTGGGGCGCTCGCGCGCACCCCACACAGGGTTTCTCGTCGTCCTCCGGGCTGTCCTCCTCCTCCTTCGGGCCGCTCCCTTTGGTCGACGAGAGACGGCTGCCCTTTGCGTCTTCACGCTGAGGCACTGCTTGCTTCTCTCTCGCGTGCCCTGGTGGTTGCAGGGGCTCAACGCATGCCGTACAGTCGTTGGGGCCACCACGCAGCCTCCTCAGAGGAACCCAAAGTTCTGCGCCGTGCGCTGCGCCACGCGCTGCCTGGCCGCCTCGCGCTTGGCGCGGAACTCGAGCTCCTCCTTGCTCAGCGGCTCCTCCTCCTGGCCGCGCTTGCGCTGCGCAGGCAAACGCCACGGCACGGCACACGTGTGGCTCCTCTGCCAAGAAGAGCGAGCGCTACAGCACTGCACTTGCCGACAAAGGGCGCGCACCGCCCGTACCTTTGCGGCCTCCTCCTCGTCCTGCTCCCCCGCCCCCTGATGCGCCGCCGGCCGCCGCGCCCATGCCCGTCACGCCCTTGGCGGCGCCCACCCGCCCCACCGTCACGTGGTGCGCCTGGTGGCCGCCGATCAACGCCTGGGGGTGCTGCGGCAGCGCCACCACCACCTGCTTGACAAGCGCCGCCTTGCCGCTGCCCGCCGCCGGGCCGCCGCCGCCGCGTATGCCTGCCGCCCCCGTCTCTGCTCCTGCTCCTGCGCCCGCCGCTGCTAATGACGCCCGGGGCTGAGGCACGGGCCCGCCCGCGTGCGGCGCCGTGCCGAACAGCGCGCCCACCGGGATGGGCGCCACCTCCTTCCACTCTGCCACCGGCTCGCCCCCGTAGTACCATTTGCTCTTGGGGTCGTAGTACCACCTGCCACGTGCGCGCACGCAGGTGGGGCAGGGCGCCCTGTTCGTCCATGCCCCCCTCCTCTGCGCCCCCGGGCAGGCAAGGCTGCTCGGCACCCACCCACCTGTGCCGCTCGTTGTAGTAGTAGCTGCACGACGCGTCCCAGACCCACTTGCCGTTGCGCGCCTCTGCTGCCGCCGCCTCTGCCGCTGCCTGCCGCTGCGCCTCCTCCTGGTCCGCCTTGAACTTGGCCGACGCCTGCGGCGCGCGGTGGGAACGCGCGCATGACACCTCGGAGCTCAGCTGTTGGTCAGCGCAGTGCGTTGCTCATGCGTTCCAGAAGAATTCACGCACCTCGGCCTCAATCTTCTTGAGGGCGGCGGCGGTCTGCTCCTGCGTGCGCTTTTCCGCGTCGGCCTTCTTGCCCATGTCGCGCAGCTCTGCAGGTGCAGGGGGTCCTCATCACTGAGGAGCTGCACGTGAGGGCCGTCCCCATGCTCAGCAGCAGCCCCGAAGCAGCTGAAGCACTCACTGCGCTGCAGGTTGGCCGTGTGGCCCATGCCCGCCTCGTGGTGCGCGATGGCGGCCTTGGTGTCGTTCAGCCAGCACCGGCACACGTCGCACCAGTGCATCTTGTGGCTCTTCCATGCCTGCGCGCGCACGTAGCAGTGGTTTGCCACGAGCGTGGAGCGTGGTGGTGCCTTGGACCAAGGCGCGCGAGGGAACACGAGCTCCCGAACCAGGCGCACCTCCGTCATCTTTGCAGACGCTCGCGCTGAGGAATAAGGAATAAGGCGCCGCTGCGCGTGTTGCTTCCCCAGGCAAATTGCATGAGGGCGCTGTGCCACCGTCAAGTCGCGCGCACAGCGCTCCCGCTCCCCCTCTCCTCGCGGCGCAGCGTCTAGCCAAGATGGTGCGTGCGCGCTCCTGGTCTCGCTGCGTGCTCCCCGCCTCCCGCGCTCGAGCTGTTCTGCTAACCTGGGTGGTGCGTCGTCGAGCACCGCTCGCGCGCAGGTGAACGTCCCCAAGACGAAGAGGGCCTTCTGCAAGGGGTGCAAGAAGCACACCAGCATGAAGGTCACTCAGTACAAGACGGGCAAGGCGTCCCTCTACGCGCAGGGTGCGCCCGGCACTGGGGGCGAGCAGCAAGCCGCAGCGAGGAGAGCGGCGCAGCGGCACCAAGAGCAGCAGCTGGTCGCTCGCACCAGCATCATGCCGGCGCTCTCGCGGCTGCGCGGGCGTGCAGAGCAACGAAGGCCGAGTACTGCCTCTCGCTGCCGTGTGGCCGCAGGCAAGCGCCGCTACGACCGCAAGCAGTCAGGCTATGGTGGCCAGACCAAGCCCGTCTTCCACAAGAAGGTGCGCGCTGCTGGGGGGCCCGGGGAGGCGCCGGAAGGCTCGCGATCTTGGAGCGGGCCCGATGGCCAGCAGCAGCACGGACCGGACCTCAGGGGGCTCAGGAGGCGCAGTCGCCGCGACGTCACGGCGAACGTCACATCTTCTCGCTGGGCGCTGCTGCTCGCTCTCCTCCTCGCCGCAGGCCAAGACCACCAAGAAGATTGTGCTGCGCTTGTCGTGCGCCGAGTGCAAGCAGACGTGCATGAAGGGCCTCAAGGTGAGGGGGCGCGTTGCAGCAGCTGTCCGCGTGTGTGTGGGGGCGGGGGACAGGCAGGTGATGCGGCCGCCGGGGCGGCGTGGTGCGCAGCAGCGCGGCTTGGAGCAGCTGCTGGAGCAACATGCAGTGCAGCCAGGGAGGGGAGCAGAGGTGGTGGGGCACCAGAGGCCTGGCGCAGCGCCTGCCGGGGCTCACCCTGGTGGTGCTGTCTGTGCACCTGGCCATACCTGCGCAGCGCTGCAAGCACTTCGAGATCGGTGGCGACAAGAAGACCAAGGGCCAGTACTAAGCAGTGTGTAGCAGTGCTGTGTGCGCCCTGGGGTCTGACCATTGGGGTGCGGCGCGCTGCGGGTGGCGCTGCTGACGCTCTCCGTGCGTGTGCGCCGCCTGCAACGCTCCACGCTCCTCCGGACCTGGTGTCGTTTGCAGCGTGAGCATGGAGACACTCGTGTGGCACGCTCAACTTCTGGTCAGCATGAGAAGCAGCTACAGCAGCAGTGCGGGGGCTTTGAAGAGCGGGGTAAAGCAGGGTAAAGGCAACACAGGTTGCGCGCGCTCCGATTATCACTGAAAGAACGGCTCGCCACGCACTCTAACGTTTTCACTCCTGGATGCTGGGCGGGTGCTCGGTGGCCTGCTGCAGCGACACGCTGCCCGCCGCCACTCCTCCATGAGGGAGCGTCGCGCCCCGCGCCACGTCCAGGCTGCGCCGCAGCTGGTCCGCCACGGGCGACCTGCCCTTGAGCTCGGCCCACGGCACGCCGCCGCCCAGCCGAGCAGCCCCCACGTGGTGCGCCGCGCCCGCCCGGTCGTCCTGCAGCGGCTGGGACGACCCGCCAGCACCCTGGCCGCCCCCGCCGCTCGCTACCGAGGCCCCACTTGCCCGGTCCCCCAGGCCGCCGCTCGCCACCCTCTCCCCGGCCTGCCCCACTGACCGCTGAGAGCCCAGCGCCTCCCAGCCGCCACCGCCCACGCCGCCGCCGCCGCCCTCCTCCAGCGTCTCGCTGCCGTCGCGCTGCAGCGCGCCCCCGCCTTGCGCAGCGCTGCTGAGCGTCGCCCTGTCGCCGTCGATGCGCCAGCTGCTGCCGGCGCCCCGCGGCGTCGACGCCGAGTGCGCGTGCGCGTCGCCGCTGCCGACGCGCGCCGTGATGCCCGAGCCCGCGTGGCCGCCACTGGCCGCGCCGCCGCTGGGCCGCGAGCCGCGCCCGTGCGTGGCGCTGCTGTTGCCCTCGAGCTCCTCCACCACCACCTCGCCAGCGTGGCCGTCCTCCACCACCACCATGCTGTGTTGCGCGCCTCGCTCCTGCGCGCCCGGCCCCACCGCCCCACCCCCTTGGGCGCTCGAGGAATTTCCGGGGTGCTGGGCCAAGCGCCCCGTCGCAGTGGGCCCCGCGCTGCCGCCGCTGGCGGCGCCCCCCTTGCTCCCGCCGCCGCCACCAACGTGTGCCGTGCTGGAGGCCTGCAGCAGCATCCCACCAGACGCGCCGCCGTTCGTCCCGCTGCCCTGCCCCTCCTCGGGCACCACGCTGCCAGCACCACCCCTGCCGCCTCCAGAGGGGCCGCCGCCGTCCGCGCCGCCGCCAAACAGCCGCACCGACAGCCACCCGGCGTGGGAAAGCGAGTCACCAAACGTGCCCTTGCGTGCCACGCCGTCACGCTCGCCCCGCGCCCCGCCGCCGCCGCCGCCCCCAAGGCCCGCCCCCAAGGCGGTCTCGTCCTCCCCGCCCAGAGCGTCACGCCACGCGCGCCACGCGTCCCCGGCCCCCTCTCCCTCCTCCTCCTCCTCCTCCTCCTCCTCCTCTGAGCCCTCCTCCTGGCCCCCCCCCGGCTCCCCACCAGGCAGGGCCAGGAACCCGTCCCTGTTGGTGAAGGGCCGGGCGCTGCCGTCCGCGGGCCGCCGACGCCCGCCCACCTTGTCAGCAGGGCCGCCCGCCCCACCGCCCCCGATGGCGCGGGGCGGCGAGGGGGGCCCCGGCTGCAGCAGCGCTCCGCTGGCCGCCGACTGCCCCTCAAACCCCAGCAGCACGGCGCCGGGCAGCAGCGGCACGTTGGTCGGGGGGGACGGCCGGGCGGGCGCGCTGCCGCCGGACAGGGCCGCCACCGTGGGGGGCGAGGGGGACCGGGTGGTGGGCGAGCGAGGGGCTGCCCCAGGCCCCACCTGCCCGCTGGGGCCCCCCCGTGGCGCGCCGCCCGCCGCTGCGGCGCCGCCTCCGCCCACGAGGTCGCCACCAGAGGAGGAGGCGTTCCAGGCAGCCTGCGGCAGCGCGGGCACGCTGGTCTGGGTGCTGGTGCTGGTGCGGGACATGCCAGCCGCCGCGGGCGCGCTGGGGGGCGGCGCGGCGCCCTGCTGGCCTTGCTTGGCCTCGAGGGGCGGCTCCAGCCTGGCCAGGTCGTGCAGGGTGGTGGCGGAGCAGTGCTGCGCGCCGCGCGCGCGCGCGCCGGTGGCCGCCGCGCCGTGCGCCGACGAGGAGCAGGAGGAGGAGGAGGGCCGCAGCGCCGCGCTGAACCACGCGCTGGGCGGCAGCGGCTGCGAGGCGCTGGCCCGCTGGGCGCTGCTGCTGCCAGCGGTGGCATTGGCGGCGGCGCTGGCGGGCAGCAGCCAGCACACCTCGAGCTGCCCGCCCAGGCAGCGTGCGGCGGCGGTGGCCGGGTTGGCCGCCAGGGAGCCGCTGCGGCTGGCGTGGGTGGGGGTGCGGGGCTGCGGCTGCTGTAGCTGGGAGGATGCTGGCGGGTCGGCGGCTCCAGGCGCTGTTCCCGCCGCCGCGTCACCAGCAGCAGGGGAGGGAGGGTGCGCCCTGGCGGCAGGGGAGGGTGGGGTGGTGGCGGTGGGCACGTCCTGGGTGGGGGCGGCGGTGGTGAGCGAGGGGGCAAGCTGCAGCGGTGGGCCAGCTCCCTCGTGCGCCGCGCTGCGCAGCTGCTGCAGCAGCGCCGCGAGCGCCTCTGGCGTGAGCGACGCCGGCGCTGAGGAGGGAGGCGCCGCGGCGCTGTCGCCGGGCCGCTGCGGGGGGTGAGGCGCGGCGGCGGCGGTTGCGGCGGCGGCGGCGGGTGTGACGATGACGGGCACCTCGAACGCCAGGGGGAGCCCGCCGCCGCGCGCCAGGTGCCTGACGGCCCGCACCACGGCGTG
>VFQP010005054.1_pt1 | contig 11755 bp, 8 predicted proteins | sample 3512351 | NCBI WGS metagenome assembly VFQP01 (sample SAMN10412372, study PRJNA504923) | tailings metagenome | isolation source: Relicate 1 Philex TSF1 revegetated site | place: Philippines: Tuba, Benguet | collected 2017-08-29
AAACCACTTAGCTCACAACGGCCCTTGACAACGTACTGCTCATAGAAGGAATCCCCTCCCTTTCCGCCACCAGGCGGCGGCCGAAGGCCGAGGGAGGGGAGGATGTCAATCGTGAGGGGAATGCAAGCAATCAAGGATTGCTGAAATATCAGCATCGCACCGCGTGGCCAGCTTCCGAAGTTTCCGGACCGCGCGGTGGGATGCCGCCATCTCCACCCATGCGCCTAGTGCTTCTAGTGCCGCCGTACCCGGCGCAGTTCATCCACGATCAGCAGCACGGCGCCGACCGTGATCGCGCAGTCCGCCACGTTGAAGGCCGGGAAATGCGTGTTGCGCAGGTGGAAGTCCAGAAAGTCGATCACGTGGCCGTGGATGATGCGGTCTACGACATTGCCAACCGCGCCGCCGAGGATCAGCGACACCGCCAGGCAAAACAGCTTCTGGCCCGTATGGCGATACAGCAGCCAGACGATGAACGCACCCACCACCACACCCAGCAGCGTGAAGAACCAGCGCTGCCACCCGCCTGCGTCGGCCAGGAAGCTGAATGCGGCGCCCTTGTTATAGACCAGTACCAGGTTGAAGAAGCTCGTGACCGGGCGCGATTCGCCGTAGGTGAACGAGCGCGTGATCACCACCTTGAAGAACTGGTCGATCATGACCACCAGCAACGCAAAGGCCATCCACAGCCACGGCGTGACGTTGCTGCTGCCCTTGCTCTTGCTGCGCACCGGAGTCGGGCGCGAGGAACGGGTGGAAGACGATGCCATCAGGCGTGGCTCCTGTGTTCACCGGCGCCGAACAGGTTGCTGTCGCAGCGGCCGCAAATGGTGGGATGCTCGGGGTTGTGGCCCACGTCGGCACGGTAGTGCCAGCAGCGCTCGCACTTGGCATGCTGCGATGGCGTGACCGTTACCAGCAGGTCGCCACCTTCAGGCGCCGCGGTGACCTTGGCCGCCGATGTCAGCAGCACGAAGCGCAGGTCGTCGGCCAGGCTCTGCAGCGCGGCCAGTACCGGACCACCGGCGGCAATCGTGACCTCGGCCTGCAGCGACGAACCGATGTCGCCTTCCACGCGCACGGCTTCCAGTTGGCGCGTGACTTCGGCGCGCACGGTACGGATCTCGTGCCACTTCTGCAGCAGGTTGTCGGCATCGTCCACTGCCGGTACGTCGTAGTACGTGCTCGTGAAGATCGTGTCGGTGTGTTCGGTGCCATGGGCGAAGATCTGCCACGCTTCCTCGGCCGTGAACGACAGGAACGGCGCCATCCAGTGCAGCATCGCTTGGGTGATGTGATACAGCGCGTTCTGCGCACCGCGGCGTGCCTTCGAGTCGGCAGCGGTGGTGTACAGGCGGTCCTTCAGCACGTCCAGGTAGAAGCCGCCCAGATCTTCCGAGCAGAACGTCTGCAGCTTGGCCACGACAGGGTGGAACTCGTAGGCCTGGTAGTGCGACAGCACTTCCTTCTGCAGGCGCTCGGTCAGTGCCACGGCGTAGCGGTCGATCTCGAGCCATTCCGATGCCGGCAACGCGTGCTTTGCATGGTCGTAGTCGGCCAGGTTGGACAGCAGGAAGCGCAGCGTGTTGCGGATGCGGCGATAGCCTTCCACCACGCGCTTGAGGATCTCCTCGGAGATCGACAGTTCGCCCGAGTAGTCGGTCGAGGCCACCCACAGGCGGATGATTTCCGCACCCATCTTGTTCGAGATGTCCTGCGGCGCCACCGTGTTGCCCACCGACTTCGACATCTTGCGGCCTTCGCCGTCGACCGTGAAGCCGTGCGTCAGCAATGCCTTGTACGGCGGCTTGCCATATAGCATCGATGCGGTCAGCAGCGACGAGTGGAACCAGCCGCGGTGCTGGTCCGAGCCTTCGAGGTACAGGTCGGCCAGGCGGCCGTCAGGCGTGTCGGCCGACGGATCATAGAGCTCGTCGCGGTGCGAGCTGCGGATCACGGTCCAGTGCGTGGTGCCCGAATCGAACCACACGTCGAGCGTGTCACGGTTCTTCTCGTACAGCGCGGCTTCATCGCCAAGCAGTTCCTTGGGATCCAGCGATTGCCAGGCCTCGATACCGCTTTTCTCGACGCGCCTTGCCACTTCCTCGAGCAACTCCGGCGTGCGCGGGTGCAGTGCGCCGGTTTCCTTGTGGACGAAGAAGGCCATCGGCACGCCCCATTGGCGCTGGCGCGACAACGTCCAGTCCGGGCGGTTGGCGATCATGTTGTGCAGGCGCTGCTTGCCCCATGCGGGGTAGAACTCGGTGGCTTCGATGCCAGCCAGCGCGGATTCGCGCAGCGTCGGGCCATTGTCGACCGGATCGACGTCCATGCCCGCGAACCACTGCGAGGTGGCACGATAGATGATCGGCGTCTTGTGACGCCAGCAGTGCATGTAGCTGTGCTCGTACTTGTGCGAGTTGAACAGGTTGCCCGATTCGCGCAGTACTTCCACGATCTTCGGGTTGGCATCCCAGATCGACAGGCCACCAAACAGCGGCAGCGTGCTGGCGTAGACGCCATCGCCCATCACCGGGCTGATGATGTCGGCATCGGGCATGCCGTGCGCCTTGCACGACTGGAAGTCTTCCACGCCATAGGCCGGGGCCGAGTGGACGATACCGGTGCCGGTGTCGGTGGTCACGTAGTCGCCCAGGTACACCGGGGAGGTGCGCGCGTAGCCGGCGTCCATCTTTGCCAGCGGATGGTGGAAGCGGACTTCGGTCAGCGCATCGCCACGTGCGGTGGCCACGATCGAGCCTTCCAGCGCGTAGGTCTTGAGCTGTTCCTCGACGCGGTCCTTTGCCAGGATAAGGAAGCCGCGCGGCGTATCGACCAGCGCATATTCCACTTCCGGGTGCATGTTCAGCGCCTGGTTCGACGGGATCGTCCAGGGCGTGGTGGTCCAGATCACGATCCAGCCCGGTTTGCCTTGCAGCTGCGCGAGTGGCACGTGGAACGCGTGGGCGATCTTGTCCGTCTCCGCGAACGGGAAGCCGACATCGATCGACAGGTCGACCTTGTCCTTGTACTCGACTTCCGCCTCGGCCAGCGCCGAGCCGCAATCGAAGCACCAGTTCACCGGCTTCAGCCCACGGAACACGTAGCCCTTTTCCATGATCTTGCCCAGCGCACGCAGCTCATCGGCTTCGTTGCTGAAGTTCATGGTCAGGTACGGATTGTCCCAGTCGCCGAGCACGCCCAGGCGTTCAAAATCCTTCTTCTGGCGGGCGATCTGCTCGGTCGCGTAGGCGCGCGCCTTGGCCTGGACTTCCTGCACTGGCAGGCCCTTGCCGAACTGCTTCTCGATCTGGATCTCGATCGGCATGCCATGGCAGTCCCAGCCCGGCACGTAGACGGCGTCGAGCCCGGTCAGGCCGCGCGCCTTGATGATCATGTCCTTGAGGACCTTGTTCACCGCGTGGCCGATGTGGATGTCGCCGTTGGCATACGGCGGGCCGTCGTGCAGCACGAACTTCTTCGCACCCTTGCGCGCGGCGCGGATCTTCTTGTAGAGCTGCTTGTCCTGCCACTGCTTGACCCACTGCGGCTCGCGCTTGGGCAAGTCGCCGCGCATCGGGAACGGGGTATCCAGCAGGTTGACCGGATACTTGCTTTTTTCAGGCTTGGCGCGTTTGTCGTCGGACATGTTCAATTCTCGAGGCAATTCGTTGGGCGCGGACCGGGGTAAGGGCCGCCGCGCGCGTGTCGTTTGGAGTCAGGCAGGGCGGGTTCCGGTAGTGCGCCGCGGCGCGCTACCGGCCGCTAGCTAATTCGGTCGGTGGCCGAGGTGGCAAAGTCACGCTGTCCGCCGCGGGCATCGGGTGCAGTCAGGCCGAAGAACGCGCGGGCGTCCTGCGCGTCCTTGGCAATTGCCGCGGTCAGCGCATCGAGCGAATGGAACCGCTCTTCATCGCGCAGCTTCTTCATGAATTCCACGCGCACCAGCTTGCCGTACAGGTTCTGGTTGACGTCGAACAGGTGCACCTCCAGCAGCACGCGGCCCGCGTCCTCGACGGTCGGGCGCACGCCGATGCTGGCCACGCCAGGCAGCGGGTGGTCGGCAATACCATGCACCTGCACCACGAAGATGCCGTTGACGGCCGGGCGCTTGTGCGTGATCTTGAGGTTCAGTGTCGGGAAGCCGAGATTGCGGCCGAGCTTGCGGCCGTGGATCACGTGGCCGCTGATCGCATAGCCATGGCCCAGCAGCCGGCGCGCATGTTCGAGGTCACCGTCGGCCAGCGCCTGGCGCACGGCCGAGCTTGAAATGCGGATGCCGCCCTCGGATACCGAACCCATCTGCTCCACGTCGAAGCCGAACTGGCGGCCGGCCTCCTGCAGGTAGGCAAAGTCCCCGGCGCGCCTGGCGCCAAAGCGGAAATCGTCTCCGACCAGCACCCAGCGTGCGTGCAGGCCGTGCCAGAGCACGTTCTCCACGAACTGTTGCGGCGATTGGGCGGCAAAATGCGCGTTGAAATGCTCCACCACCACGCGGTCGACGCCGTTGCGGCGCAACGCGTCGAGCTTGTCTCGCAGCAGGGCGATCCGGGTCGGCGCGTGCTCGGGGGCAAAGAATTCGCGCGGGTGCGGCTCGAATGTCATCACGCACAGCGGCAGGCCGCGTGCGTCGGCGGCAGCGCGCGCACGTGCGAGCAGCGACTGGTGGCCGCGATGCACACCGTCGAAATTACCGATGGTGAGCGCGCAGGGCGCCCGGCTTTCGGCGTTGGGCAGGCCGCGGAAGACTTTCACGAGGACGGCGGACGAGCGTTTTAGGGAAAGCGAGCATTATAAGGCGAATGGCCCCGCTTGCCGCCTGCTTGCCTGTTTTGTGGGCAGCGGGCCAGCGCCTTTGTAGGCATGCTGCCCACAAACGGCGAATTTGTGCGCGATCATGCCGCCCGGCAATGGCGCAGCGCCGCAAAAGGCGGCATGATATGCGCGATTCAGAACAAGAACCGCGCGATTCCTGCAACAGTAGCCTGTAACAGTCGCTCGCCTCGCCAGTCGTCATGCACTGGCGCAGCCGGTTGCAGCGGAATGTCGTCGCCTTACATGCCAGGCCACACTTGAACGCGCTGCTTAACAAGATCCTGCCGCCGCCAGGGCCGCAACTCGATACCGAGACACGCGCCAAGCTGCTGGCCACCGTTCATCGCGTATCGCCCACCGCGATCGCCTCGTCCGTACTGCTGCCTGCCCTGACCACCTGGGCTTTCTGGAGCGAAGCGAGCCATGTTGCGCTGCTGCTCTGGTGCGCAACCATGCTGCTGCTGACCGTGGGCGGTACCTGGTTCTACCTCGGCTACCAGCGCGACAGTGGCAAAATGAGTCGTTCGGCGCACACGCGCAAGTGGTGGAACAATATGCGCGCCATTGCGTTCCTGACCGGGATCACCTGGGGAAGCTCGGCGTTGCTGCATCTTTACAGCAGCTCGGTCGTGTTTTCGAGCGTGCTGTACCTGTTGACGCTGGGTGTGCTGGCCGGTGGCGCCACGTCGCAGTCGCCGATCCCGTCCAACCTGGTGTTCGCCGGGGTGCCGATTCTGGTGCCGAACATCCTGTTGGCCGACTTCGCGTTTCCCAGCCATGGTGGGTTCGTCCAGTTCCTGCTGGTGGTCTATGCGCTGATGCTGGCGCGCCATTCGCTCAATCTGCGACACACCCTGGTGCGGGCGATCCAGCTGGAATCGGAGAGCCGCCGGCTGGCCAAGCAGTTCCAGGAGGAAAAGGAACGGGCACTGCATGCGAGCGAGGAAAAATCGCGTTTTCTGGCCGCGGCCAGCCACGATCTGCGACAGCCCGTGCATGCGCTGGTGATGCTGGTGGAAGCGTTGCGTGCGCGCAACCAGTCGAGCGCGCTGCATCCGCTGGTGGAGCAGGTGGCTGCCGGCACGCAGACCATCGATCTGCTGTTCCGCTCGCTGCTCGACCTGTCAAAGCTCGAAGGTCGCAAGGTGTTGCCGACACTGGAGCCTTGCGAACTGAATTCATTGATCAACGATGTCATGAGCCAGTTCGCGGCCGATGCGCGCGAAAGCGGGCTGACGCTGACACCGCGCGTGCCCGACGAACTTTACGCAATGGCCGAACCGGTCCTGCTGCGGCGCGCACTGTTCAACCTCGTGCAGAACGCGCTGCGCTATACCAGGCGCGGCGGCATCCTGGTCACCGCGCGGCAGCGCCGCAAGCATGTGCGTGTGGAAGTGTGGGATACCGGCGCGGGCATCACCCCTGAACACCTGCCGGAGATCTTCTCGCCGTATTACCAGGTGCATAACCCGCAGCGCGATCCATCGCAAGGGCTTGGCCTCGGACTGGCCATCTTCAAGGAGTGCGTGCGCCTGATGCGCGGGACCTATGGCGTGCGTTCGGTACCAGGCAAGGGCTCGGTATTCTGGTTCGCACTGGCGCCGGTACCGAGCGAGACGGTGGCCAGCGTGCGCGCGATGCGCGCCAACGCGCAGGCCGAGGAAGCACGGCAGGATCGCTTGCGTGGCACGGTGCTGGTGGTCGACGACGACAGCCAGATCCGCAAGGCATGGATCGCGCTGATGGAAGCCTGGGGAATTCGCGTGGCATGCGCCGCGCACGGCCAGGAGGCCGATGTGCTGTTTGCCAAGGGTCTGAGGCCGGACATCATCTTCTGCGACCTGCGCTTGCCCGGCAACGAGAACGGCCTCGATCTGCTGGAACGCTGGCAGACCACGCAACCGCAGGCGCGCAGCGCACTGCTGACCGGAGACCTGAAGTCGGCCGCGCTGCTGGCGGCCGAGGATGCCGGCTACTTCGTGCTACCCAAGCCCGTGGATCCAGCCAATCTGCGCCTGTTGTTGCGGCGCTGGCTGCCGGTGGGCTGAGCGCCGCGCAAGCGGGCGGCATGTTGTCCGGAACCAATGCAAACGCCGCCCTCGGGCGGCGTTTTGCGTGTCTCGCGTTGTACCGACGTTACTGACGCAGGCGGAACCGCTCCATGCGCGACATCACCTGCATGCGCGTACGCACGCCCAGGCGTTGCAGGATCGCGGAAACATGTTCCTTGACCGTGTTCTCGGTCAGCCCGAGCTTGCGTGCGATGACCTTGTTCGGCAGGCCTTCCAGTACCAGTGCCAGTACCGACCCCTGGCGTGGCGTCAGGCCGAGTTCGGCGGGCGTGACCGGAATGCCGTGCGCGGGTCCGAAGGACTGCGAGCGGCCCGACAATGCCTCGTCGGACGGAAAGCTGGTATCGCCGGCCAGTACCTTGCGCACTGCGGCGGTGAAGGCGTTGGCATCGAGATGCTTGCCGACGAAGCCGCATGCGGACAGCGCGCGTGCGCGTCCCACGATTTCAGGCGTGGCTTCGGCAGACATGAAAATGAACCGCGCGGCCGGAATTACGGTCTTGAATGCCTGCATGGCATCGAAGCCGGTTCCGTCGTTGAGCCAGATATCGAGCAGAACGATATCGGGGCGAAGTCCCTGGTTCAGCGTGTGGAGAGCTTCCTTGGCGCTGCCGGCAGCATGGACTGCGACGTCGGGCATCACCTCCGCAAGAAATGCGGTGGTGCCGGAAAGAGCCATAGGATGATCATCGACCACCAACAGAGTCGGTGCAGCGTTCGACATGCGTATTCCCGTCTAATTTCCCGTTTCGTCCTTGTTGTCACCGAGATCCGGGGATTCGGAGCGTGGACGTAGAGCCCACTCTAACAGAGCGGGGTGCGCGTCACAATCCGTCGCAATGGGGTATTTCCTGTTGCACAGATGGCTGGAAGCGTTGCGCAGTGCGCGTTTCGCGTTAATTAAGTGCCTAATGAGCACGGATTGCAAGCGTTTGGACAACAGCTTGGTAGAATCGCGGCGATGAAAAATATTGTCATATTGATTTCCGGGCGTGGCTCCAATATGGAAGCCATTGTCCGGGCCTGCGCGGCCGAGCAGTGGCCGGCGCGCGTGGCTGCGGTACTGTCGAACCGGCCCGATGCGTCGGGCCTGCAGTTTGCCGCCGCACACGGCATTGCTACCGGAGTGGTGGACCACAAGCAGTTTCCGGATCGTGCAAGCTTCGATGCGGCGATGCGCGACGCCATTGATGCATATCAGCCCGACCTCGTCGTGCTGGCTGGCTTCATGCGGATCCTGACGCAGGAATTCGTTGAGCACTATGCAGGCCGGATGCTGAACATCCATCCGTCGCTGCTGCCGAGCTTTCCGGGCCTGCATACGCATCGGCAAGCGCTTGAGGCAGGCGTCAAGCTGCATGGCGCCTCCGTGCACTTTGTCACGCCGGAACTCGACCACGGACCTATCGTCATGCAGGCAGCACTGGATGTTCTGCCTGGCGATACTCCCGAGTCGCTGGCCGATCGTTTGCTCGATAGCGAACATGTCATTTACCCGCGCGCTGTGCGCTGGTTCGTCGAAGACCGCCTGCACGTGCAGGACGGTGTCGTTCAAGTTCAACCGGCCGAACCCCAATGGTTCATGGCCATCTCGCCCGAAGCGGCAGGAAAACAGCCATGAGTCGTCATCCCGAAACCTCCTCGGACAACCGCCAACGCCCGCGTGGCAACAAGGGCAAGGGCAGTCCGATTCGCAAGCCGCGTACGCCGGGTGCCGACGGTTCCCGCACGCCGGGAGCCCTGCAGGCGTTCCATCTGCAGCATATCGACCGCCTGCTGGGCAAGGTGCTGCTGTTCGCACGCCCCGCCGATGCGGTGGTCAGCTTCTACTTCCGTGAAAATAGCAAACTTGGTCATCGTGATCGCGGAATCATCGCTGAAGCAATTTTCGCGGTGTTGCGTAGACGCGTCGAATTTGGTCAATTTGCCGAAAGCGGCACCGGTTCGAGTACGCGTCGCCTGGGGCTGCTGGGCCTTGCGGCAACGCTGGGCCGCGATACGCTGACGCCATTCCTGCATCCCGATGAAGCCGAATGGCTCGATCGTCTGACCACGATCGAGCGCTCGAGCCTGGCGCCGCGTGTGCGCGCCAATCTGCCCGAGTGGCTTTACGACGATCTGGTTGCACATCACGGCGAAGCGTTCACGACCGCGATTGGCGATGCGTGGTTGCGTCCCGCACCGCTCGACCTGCGCGTGAATACCGCCAAGATGACACGCGAAGAGGCCTTGGCTGAACTGGAGACGGCCGGCATTGCCGCCGAGCCGGCGCCGATGGTGCCCGCCGGGATTCGTCTCAAGGGCAAGCCCGCGCTGAACCAGCTGCCGCTGTTTATTAATGGCGGCGTGGAAGTGCAGGACGAAGGCAGCCAGTTGCTGTGCCACCTGGTTGCGCCACGCCGTGGCGAAATGGTGGTCGACTTCTGCGCGGGTGCCGGCGGCAAGACGCTAGCCCTTGGTGCGGCGATGCGTTCCACCGGTCGTCTCTATGCATTCGATGTCTCGGAAAAGCGCCTTGCCAACCTGAAGCCGCGCCTTGCACGTAGCGGCTTGTCCAACGTTCATCCGGTGCTGATCGATTCCGAGCGCGATGCCAAGGTGAAGCGACTGGCGGGCAAGATCGATCGTGTGCTGATCGATGCACCTTGCAGCGGTCTGGGAACCCTGCGTCGCAACCCCGACCTGAAGTGGCGTCAGAGCGCCGAATCGGTGTTGGAGCTGAGTGCCAAGCAGGCAGCGATCCTTGAGGCGGCAGCGCGGCTTGTGAAGGGCGGTGGTCGGGTCGTCTACGCCACATGCAGCGTACTGGGCGCGGAAAACGAATCGATCGTGAAGGATTTTCTGGCAAAGAACGAAAACTTCCGCCTGGTGCCGGTTGCGGAAGTGCTGGCCGAACAGAAGATCACGGTGCCTGATTTGCCGGCGGAAAGCGGCATGTTGGCGTTGTATCCGCACATTCACCAGACCGATGGTTTCTTCGCTGCGGTACTGGAACGCACGCGTTGAAAGCTGATATGCGTGGATATTGGTGGAAAGCAGGCAGATGAACCCAAGTACGCTGGCAGACCTGACGCGTTCGCATTCGGTGCTGGGCAAGATGCTCGACGACCTGATTCATGACGCAGGCGGACAGGGCTTCTTCTGGCAGATCGGCCTGCTGGCCGCCTGTCTGCTGATTGCGTGGCCACTGGCCCGCCATGTGGTCAAGCGCCTGGAGGCGCGCTACGAATCGTCGAGCTTTGCGCTGCGCCTGGCCGCAGTCAGCCTGGAGCGGGCCATGTTCCCGCTGTTCGGCTGGCTGCTGGTGCTGGTGGCGCGCTTCGCGCTGGCGCCATTTGCGTCGGTCAGCGTGCTGCGGCTGGCGCTCGTGCCGCTGTTCGGCATCGCCTCGCTCTACATCGCGTTCTATATCCTGCGCCGGGTGATGTCTGCCAACGGGCAATTGCACGGCATGCTGGTGCTCGTGGAGAAGGTGCTCACCACGCTGGTCTGGATCGGCATGGCCCTGTATGTGGTCGGGTTGCTGCCCGACGTCGTGCAGTGGATGGAAGCCGTGCGCTTCCCGGTGGGCGGCAAGCACCCGATCAGCATCGCGGATGCGCTGATGGGCGTGATCTGGATCCTGCTGACCGTGCTGGTGGCGATGTGGTTCGGTTCCTGGCTCGAGGAGCGCCTGATGCGCGCCCAGACCCTGGATTCGAACCTCAAGGTGGTACTGACGCGCATTGCCAAGGCATTGCTGCTGCTGGTGTCGCTGCTGCTGAGCCTGTCGCTGGTCGGCATCGACCTCACGGTGCTGTCGGTGTTCGGCGGCGCGCTGGGTGTCGGCCTGGGCCTGGGTTTGCAGAAGATCGCCAGCAACTACATCTCGGGTTTCATCATCCTGCTGGACCGTTCGGTCAAGCTGGGCGACCAGATCACCGTGGACAAGTACACCGGCATCGTGTCGCAGATTCGCACGCGCTACACCGTGGTGCGCAATGGCGACGGCGAAACGCTGGTACCTAACGAGCAACTGGTTGCCCAGTCGGTGCAGAACCATTCGTTCTCGGGCACCAATGTGCGGGTGGCCGTGCGCGTGCAGGCCGACTACGCCACCGATCCTGAAACCGTGATCACGCTGCTCCAGGATTGTGTGCGCGATATTCCACGTGTGTTGCCGGAACCGGTCCCGTCGGCTTTCCTGGTAGCGTTCGCGGACAGCGGTATCGAGTACGAAGTTGCCGTCAACATTGCCGATCCGCAGAACGGCAAGCTCGGAGTGCAATCGGCCATGAACCGTGCAATCTGGCGTACGTTCCAGCAACATGGTGTATCGATCCCGTATCCGCAGCGCGAACTTCGTGTGTTGAACCCGGCTGCCGGTGCCTTATCGACGACTTCCAGCGCGCACGATTGAGTTGCTGACAGGCCACTCGCGGAACGAATTGCAAAGCAGTGCATCAAAGTCGGGGAAAAAGCGGATGTCCCACTCGCCGTGATCCGGTAGAATGCCGGGTTGTCGTGGGTGTATACCGACTACCCGCAGCCCCACCCCAGACAACCGCCAGATTGCAGCGGTTCGTGCCTCGGCCCCGGCCCCCTCAGGGTTACGCCTGCGCCAGAAAGCTATCGCAATCGTTGATTTTGCAGTTTCTTTTTCTGCGCGACAGGTGCGCCGCACGGTAGTGCCGCGCTGCAACCATTCGTTTTACGACGGAGAACATAGTTTGTTCGACACAATTCTTGACTGGGCCGCCAATGGCCTTGCCAACTGGTCCTGGTGGGAGATCGTGATCTACACGCTCGTGATGACGCACATCACGATTGCCGGTGTGACGATCTTCCTGCACCGCTCCCAGTCCCACCGTGCGCTCACGCTGGGGCCC
>VFQP010005055.1_pt1 | contig 11752 bp, 11 predicted proteins | sample 3512351 | NCBI WGS metagenome assembly VFQP01 (sample SAMN10412372, study PRJNA504923) | tailings metagenome | isolation source: Relicate 1 Philex TSF1 revegetated site | place: Philippines: Tuba, Benguet | collected 2017-08-29
GCCACCACTGCTCCTCGCCCCGTATCCCTCCTCACCCGCACGAGGTTGGTCTTGGAGGCGAGGTAGGCGGGGATGTCGCGCGAGGCCCATTGACCCACGGGCAGCTTGGTGCCGTCCAGCGAGTCCACGGCCTCGGCCCACCCGGCGTACCACGCCTGCACGCGCACGCACACGCCCGACAACAGCACACTCAAGTGCCTGCCCGGCAGCCTCAGGGACCTGTCCCAGCCGGACGCCCTGGGCAGCCACCCGCACCTGGGGGGCGTTGAGGCAGCGCGGCACGGTGCCGCCCTGCGTGACGCTGCCCATGGCGCACGACAGGTCCTCGTACTCGGTCACCACGCCCGTCAGGTTGGACCACGAGTGGCGCAGCCCGTAGTTGTGGCCCAGCTCGTGGAAGGGGGCGCGCGGCGAAAAGGCAGCATACGACCCCTGCACAGTGCGTCACCGCACGCCCCGGCTGAGCACGTCACAGGGCTTCATGACGCGTGCTTCCGCTTCACACGCACGACTGAGTGGCTCCTCATCAGCGTGTGCGTGGGGGCGCACCAGCACAAAGGCCGAGGTGATGCCGTCCGCCCCGCCGCCGATGAGCGCCACGCCCGAGACGGGGAAGACGGACAGCCCCGGGACGAGCATCACGCGCCGGTTGTACTTGCTCGTGTCAATGCCAAAGCGCTGCGTTCAGTAGACAGTGAGGGCCGACCGACGGACACATGTCACGCCACGCCCCTTCCGCCCACCGCCACCGACGTGAGGCAGGGCCTTGCCCCCCACACCAGGGAGCGCTCACCGTCTGCGCCTCTGCGAGGGCCCACTGCAGCCACTGCTGGCGCACCGAGGCGCAGGCGCCGGACTGCAGGTACGTGCTGATGCCGTTGCACTGCATGGTGCTGCCGGTGCAGGGGATCCTGTCGGCCACTGCGGCCGGTGGGGGTAGGTTGGACAGGTCCACGATGATGTTGGACGAGGAAGGGAACTGCACCTGCGCAGCAGGGCAGGCGAGCGGGGGGCACACGGGCGGCAGGCGCAGGGGGCGAAAAATGAGTTGGCCGTGCGTGGCAGCCCCAAGGATGAGGGCTGGGCATTCGTCCGCACCTTGCCCCAGGAGCAGTCGCGGTACACTGCCTCGAGCGTGTTGTCGGGGTTGGTCCTGGCGGCTTGCGCGCCCGAGATGGTCCACAGCTGGCTGAGCGCTGACGGGTTGGGCACGGCCTTCTGCGGCCACCGGTATACGTGCACATGCACCCGCAACATGTGCAGCACTGAGCCTCCCCCTCCCCTCCCGGCTCAAGAGCTCTCCTGAGCGTGAGAAGCACACGTGCCCCACGCACTCCTCACCTGGCCGCACATGCTGACCAGAAAGGTGATGGAGGTGAGCGTCACGGTGGGGGCGCCGTAGAAAAAGTCCTGGGGCGGCGCCACCGTCAGCACCTGAGGAGCGCGTGCGCACGGCAGCCACGGCGCTGCTCCCCGTGCCGTACCCCCTCCCTGCCGCGCAATCGAGGCACACGTACTTCTGGGTGCACCAGCACCCGCACCTGGAACGACGTCACAAAGATCCAGGTGCCGGTGAGGAAGCCGCTCACGTGCACCAGCTGGCCTGCGCATGCATGCACGCATTGGTTGCCAGGGGTTGGTGAAGCCGAAAGGGGTCGCCTCCCGATGCGACGGTCGGCCGCCTTTTCAGCACCCACGCACCTGTCTGCAGGCCCGCCGTCCGGATGGTTGGCGCAAATGTCAGGTACCAGAGCGTCACGTTGGGCCGGATGGGCACCCCCACCGCCGTGCGCGGGGACAGGCCATACTCAAACGGTGGCCCGTCGGCGGTGGGCTGCTCCGTTGCGTACACTTGCAGCTCGCCTGCAGAGACGCGTGTTGCGACGAAGCGGTTACAGCAGCCAGCAAGTCCTCGTGTGTGTGTGTGCCAGGAACGCGCGGCCAACTGGCGGCGGGCGGCTTGTGCGCGCGCGGTCAGTCTCACGGGCCGGCAGTAGCAAAGAGGCAGCGGCAGGAGCGGCGCAGGGCGAGCGCTACGTTGCCTTTGTTGGCGCTGCTGGAGCACAGCCCCACCTCCCCTTGCTTCCCTTTCCGCCTTTTCTGGCCCCACTGCGCAGACGTCCAAGGCAGCAGCAGGGCTCGAAAAAGAGGGCCGCGCCACAGCGCACGCACCTGTGGCGGAGACTTGCACCTGCGCGAGCGCCCCTGTCGTGCTCAAGGCCGCCACCAGCGCCGCCACCAGCGCTGCGAGAGGCCTCAAGCGCGCCATGGCAGTGTGCTGCTGCTGCTGCAGCCTCCGCTGCGCGGGCCTCCTCCAGCGCCGGATGGCTGCCCCCAAAAGACGTCCCTGATGATCCCGCCGTCTTCAATTGCAGGCGGCTGGGCCCCGCGCGCCTCTGCTCCTCCTTCGCCCGAGCGCCGCCCGCCACCTGTGTGCGCCCGAGCCGAGTCCTCCCGAGAGGGAAGGGCGCGCCGCGCACGGCAGCGTGTGTGCTGCTCGTGGCTTTCTGCCTTTCTCCTTTCAGTGTAGTGCCACGCGCTTGGCTCTGCTCTTGAGGAAGATCATTCGACCGTTCGAGCGGAGGTTGGGGAGCTCTTGTCGACAGCTCGGCGGGCAGCAGGGAGATCCACAACGATCAGGAAAGAATACACGCCTCTGAGAAATGGAGAGGCGGGAGGGGGAGTTCGCACACGCGACAATGGGGGACGGCGCGCACAGCATCTGGGTGAACGGCTGGGTGAACGGGACACACATTCACTGACACATCGCAGGCCCAGTGCAGAAGCGATGCGTGCACCTTCCGAACATGCTCGTGCTGGTGATCATGCCTCCGGGCAAGCCGCCGGAGGCGGAGAAGGAGGCGAGACTGCGTGTCTGGCGGGAGGAGGGCAGGGAGGCGGCCGGCGGGTCCTCTGGGGAGGCCGCCTCACAAACGCCCTGGGTGGAGGAGGCGGGCGCGCCGGCGCTGGCGTCTTTGCGGGGGGGCGGGGCGCCCGGGGCGCTGCACGGGGCGGAGGCAAAATGGCAGGCGGCGAGCGTGGAGAGGGTGGCGGTGGAGCGGCGCCGCTTGGACGCGGCGGCTGGGCGTGCAGAGGTGGGCGCGGAGGTGGCCGCGGGGTGCGCCGCGGCGGGGGCGCAGGCGGGCGCGGGGACCGTGGGAGCCGGGCGGGCGGTGGGTTCGGGGGCGCAGGTGCGGGCGGGGGCGGACGCCTTGCCTTTGGCGGCTGAGGGGGTGGCGGCGGGCGCGTCGCGGCCCTGCAGGCGGGGTCCTGGTCGTCCACCAGGCCGTTGCAGTCGTTGTCCAGGCCATCCGTGCAGTTGGTCTCCCGCGGGTGGTTGTAGCGGCACAGGGCCACCAGCGCGCGCTTGGGGGTGCGGGCGGTAAAGTGCACCACCAGGCGCCCGGCCGTGTAGTTGAGGCGGTGGCCCTGCGTCAATGTGCGCGTTGGCATGCATGGCGGGCGTGAGCGGCGCGACGCGTCCCTCGCCCCTCTTCTCTCCCGCACGACTGCAGGAGTGTGCACACGTGGCGGGCGCGCACCAGGGTGACCAGCGCGTGCAGGGAGGGCATGTCGGAGCTGGAGGCCAGCCGGCTGCCGTTGAACACGTGCACGCTCAACCTGCGCCGCGCCACGACACCCAGGCATGCCGCCGGCTGTGGCACGTCTGGCTTGTCCCTCATCAAGCCCCCCGAGCCAAGTGCGACGAAACTGATGGATGTGGCGGCGCACCGGCCGTGGAAGCGCGGCTCCAGCAGCGCGTCGCGCCCGTGCGCCGTGCGGAACGAGATGAAGACGGCCGGCTGCTTGAAGGGCAGCGTGCCCAGCCGCCAGGAGGAGGACGAGGAGGAGGTGCCGTTGGCCAGGTTGACCAGGCCCACCTCGTCCTGCATCCACGTGGGCTGCACCTGCGCACCACCAGGCGCATTGTCAAGGGACGCACAGGGACGGTCAGCCCCGTGTGCCTGTGGGGGGGGCGGTGCTGGCGGTGGCGTGGGGCGTGGAGGCGCCTGAGGTGTTGCCGCGCCCCCGTCCCACACCTGCAGGTGGTTGGTGCTCTGCAGCATGTAGGCGGGCACCACAAACTTGCTCCAGGTGCCCAGGGGCAGGGACGAGCCCTTGAGCGCGGCCACGGGCTCGGCCCAGCCCACACGCCACGCCTGCGCCAGCGGCAGGGCAGGGCAGGGCAGGGCAGGGCAGGGCAGGGCAGGCGCCACGCTGGAGGGGAGCGCGCATGGCAGGCGGGCCGCCCGCCTTCCGCGAGCACACTCCCCGCACTGCACCTGGGGTGAATTGAAGCACTGGGCGGTGGTGTTGCCCGCCGACATGCCGCACGACGCGTCTCTCAGCGAGTGCCTCAGCCCGTAGTTGTGGCCCAGCTCGTGGAACAGCGCGCGGGGCGAGGCGGCCGCGCTCGAGCCCTGCAGTGCAGTGGCCCCCCAACATGACCATCCAGGTGCACCTCCATGACTGCTTGCTGTCCCACACCTGCCCTGCCCTGCCTCGCGCGCGCGCAAGCAGCCGCCAGCTGCCCCCCGCGCACCGTGACCCAGGCCATGCAGGCGCCGTCGCGCACGCATCCGACGCTCCCGGCGCCCGGCGCGGCGCACGCCGCGTTGGAGGGCGCCACCAGCACGTGGTGAGAGAAGTACGACACGTCCACGGCCAGCGTCTGCGCCGCGCGCAGGCAGCACCGTGGGGAGAAAGCTCGCCCTCCTTGCCATGCGCCCGCGCGTGCCCCTGCGGTGCCTCCGTGCGTGCGCGCGTGCCAAGGAAGGGGGGGAGACTCACGTCGTTGGTGTAGGCCAGCGCTTGCCGCAGCCACGTGTGCCACTCGGCCAGGCGGCAGCGCGCGGCCGACCAGGGCGCCCCCGGCAGCACCATGCCCGCGCAGGGCAGGGGTAGGGCCGCCTGCAGGTCCACCAGCAGGTTGCTGGAGGACGGGTACTGCACCTGTTATGCACGCGGGGCCAGGCACGCGCGCGCGAGAGCAGGGTCAGTGTGGCAGGAGCAAGGGAAAGGAAGCGTGGCGTCCTTGCTGACCCTGGAGCCCAACCTCTCTCCCTCCGACCACACGCGCACCTTGCCCCACGAGCAGTCGCGGTGCAGGGCCTCCAGCGTGTTGTTGGCGTCTGTGCGCGCCGCCGCCGCCCCGTCAGCCGTGAGCAGGCCCCGGAACGCCGTGACGTTGCTGACGGTTGCCTGCGAAAGCCACGTGAAGGGACGTGCGGCCCGCTTGGCGTGTGGCATCCCGGCGGCCGAGGAGTCTGGCAGGGGGCACGCGTGAGCGAAGCACCCTGCCCCCCAACGAACGGGTCGCACCTTGCCGCACACGTTGACGAGCAGCGTGAGCGAGGAGATGGTGATGGAGGGGTACTGCTCTTCCTGCGCCAGCAGGGGCGGCGCCAGCTGCTGCTCCAGCACCGGCGGCGGGTTGGTGTAGTACTCGTCAAACCAGGAGGGCGGCAGCGGGGGCTGGTCCTGCTGCTGAGGCGCCAGCGTGCTGACCAGCTCCCAGCTCTGCACCAGCAGAGACGAGTCCGCCAGCACGGCCGTCACGGCCACCGTGTCCCCTGCAGGCGCAAATAGCCACCATCGTGACGACGGCCAACGCGCTGTTGGGCCTCTCGGCCGACAACCGCTCCCGGTGCGCCGGTGCTGCGCCCGCGCGGCCGGCCCCTCTGCGGTGTGCCACCTGGCCAGCATCTGGCGCTTGCGGCGCACCTGTGTAGAGGGACGGCCGCGTTGCGTTGGGGAACACCAGCGCCAGCAGGGGCGCCTGCCACGACTGTGCCCACCGCGTGCCGGTCGGCAGCCGCAGCGCGTACTCATACTGCGCGGCCTCCGCCGTGGGCAGCACCACCACGGAGCCTGCGTGCGAGCAAGCGAAAGCGCGCCGGGAGAAAGGCGCTGCGCTTTTGGTGGGGTAGCGGCGTTTGGGAGGGCGGCACCTGGGCAAGCAGCGAAGTGCGCACCTTGAACGCTGACGCGATTCTGCGCCCTGGCGAGCGAGGGGCACAGCGCCACCAGCACGAGCACGAGGGCGAAGCGCCCGTCGCGCTGCAACTGCCGCTGCTGCCGAGGGTGCTTCCAGTCGCCTGCGCCCATCAACTCGGCTTCGCTCCGGTGTCGCACCGCCGCGAGAAATGCATGGATGTATGCGTGCACGCGCTGCCAGAAAGTGTGAGCCACGGAGGAGTGTGCGCAGGGACCGCAGCGGTGGCGTGCTCCTTTCCCGCCGCTGCCCGTTTGCGCGTTCGTGCTGCTGCGCGGCGTGCGTGCCGAGCCCCTCACGCGCGAGAGCCGGCGATTGACTGGCGCAGCGTGAGCTCTGGTGTGGGCGCAGTGGACTCGCAGGTGCGTGCTTGCTCGGCGCTGCTGATCGCCCAGGCGAGCATGGCCCGGGGCTTGCGCTTCAGCACAAGTTCCTTCCTTTTTGCGGTGCAGTGCAGTGCAGTGCTGAGGAAGATGACGATCCTGCACCCCACCGCCCTGACGCCCAGCGGCAGGCCCGTGCTGCAGCAGGGCGAGTACGAGGTGCACATGCTCGACAAGGTCCGCCGCCCAGCTGCTCTTGGCGGGACGCAGTCAGCAGCATCAGCAGCAGCAGCAGCGTCACGCCACAGGCCGTCCTCATATGGCCGCCAACGAACTGCCGCGCAGGTGGACCTGGAGTTTGTCGCGAGCGGGCAGGGCGGCCTGCCTGGGCAGCTGCTGCCCGCGTACAAGGTGCGAGCAGCAGCAGAGGCAGCAGGGACGAGAGGCGCTGATGGGTTGGATGGCCAGCCCAGGGTGATGGGATTGCCGAGGAGAGTGCACTCCCCAACGCCGCTCATCACCATCGCTCATCACCATCGCAGGACGGCTACGTCGTGCTGACCAGCAGGCGCTTGATCTGGATCCAGCACACCGCCCCAGCGCCCCAGCAGCAGCAGCAGCCTGGGCAGCAGCAGAGGGCGGCCAGCATGCCCGTGAGCGGCGTGTACTCGTGGGCCAAGAAGAGCCAGCTCAGCCTGACAGGCACCAAGGTCCGCGTGGAGCTGCAGTGCTGGATCGACAAGCAGGGCATGGTCACCGAAGGTGTGTGGGTAGTTGGGGGGAAATCGGTTGACGCACAGGTGAACCTGCTGGGTCGCACGCTCATGCACCGCCACGGCCCCCTCCCCAACCAATGTGCGCAGCGGGCCTGGGCCTGGCGCCCAAGCCCCTCATGCTGCGCTGCCGGGGCGAGACGCCGGACGCCTTCACCCAGCAGCTCGAGTCCATCCTGCAGGCGGTCCGCTCAGCGCCACCACGCCCGCACGCACAGCCCGGCGCGGGCGCGGCGGCGGCGGCGTCGCTGCCGCCGCCTCCCCCTCCCCCTGCGCCCGCAGCCGCGCTCTCGGCCAGCCAGGGACCCGCGGCCGTGGACGCACGCTTGCTGCAGCAAATGGTGGAGATGGTGAGGCGCGTGCGCTGCGGGCGTGGAAGGGGGGGTGTGGTCATGATGAGGAAGTGACTGGCGCCAAACAGAAGGGGGACGCCTGCAATCGATTGATCACCACTGCGCGCGCAGGGCTTTCCCAAGTGGCCGTCGGCGCGCGCGCTGCTGGCCGTGCGCAACAGCGACGTGCAGGCGGCCCTGGACCACCTCCTGGCCTTTGGCGACCAGCCGGGCAGCAACGAGCCGTTTGACCTGCAGACAGGCCTGCCCATCAACGCGCCACTGCAGCAGCAGCAGCAGCAGCAGCAGCAGGCCAGCTCCATGTACGGCGGGGCGGCGGCGGCGGCGGGCATCGGGCCCCTCACCGCGGGGCTGCAGGCCATGAGCGCGGCACGGCCGCCCCCTCCTCCCGCACCAGCGCCCTACGGCAGCCCCTACGGCGGCCCCACGGCGCAACAGGGCTACGGGCCCCCGCCCCCGTTGCTGCCCTTCCAGCCCCCGCCGGGCGTGCTGCCACCCCCGCCCCCGCAGGGCCCCGGCTACCCGCCTCCCTACGCGTACGGGGCCAGCGCTGGAGGAGGAGGGGGAGGCGGGGGGCCAGGCCAGCCGTACGACGCCGGCAGCGAGTGGGGCACCAGCAGCGCCGCCAGCGCCGGGGGCAGCAGCGTGGTGCAGATGCACAACCCCTTGGCGCCGGGCGGGCAGCAGCTGCAGCAGCAGCAGCAGGCGTGGGGCTCCAACCCCAGCAGTGCGGGAGGCGGCTACTCCAACCCCTTGCTGATGGCGGGAGCCAGCGGGCGGCCCACGCAGGACAGCGGCACCACGTCCGCGGGAGGCGGGGGGGGCGCGCTGGGCGTGGGCGTGAGCGGCATTGTGCGCCGGGAGGCGGCCAAGACCAGTGAGGCGGGGCGCGTGCTCGACTCGGCCTTCCAGGTGGGAGTGGTGGTGGTGGTTTGGGGACCGAGTCGTCACGGCATGCAGGGCAAGCACACAGCGCTGTCACACGGCTGCGTTGCTTGCCCATCCTCCCACCGCAGGACCTGCGCGCGCTCATGGCGGTGGCCCAGGACATGGTGGTGCTGGCCGAGCGCTTCAGGGGCGTGTCGGCTGCACAGGTGCGTGGTGCGGCGTTGTGGTTGAGGTCCAGGGGGGTGGGCCACCACTGCGGCCTCGGAGGAGGAGGGCTCGCAAAGCCAGGCGTGCGATCATCATGAGGGTGCGTGCGCGCGCAGGGCGGTCAGGTGGGCGACGACATGCTGGACCAGGAGACGCTGAGCCAGCTGCTGGCGCTGGGCATTGCCAGCCCCGTCACCAAGGAGAACGCGGGTGCGTGCATAGTAATGCGTCACGGGAGCGGGCACTGGGGTGCACGTGGCTCACCACCACCAGAGCGCGCGCGCTTCTCTCCTCACGAATGGTGGTGTTGCCGCAGGTGGGCGGTACCAGGTGGAGCTGTGCAAGCAGCTGGCGGACTGGCTGCTGGCGGGTCCGCTCACCAAGGCGGGCGGGCTCATGCCCCTGACGGACGTCTACTGCCTCTTCAACCGCGCGCGCGGCACCGAGCTGGTGTCCCCCGACGACCTGCTGGCCGCCGCCAAGATGTTCCAGCAGGCGCGTGGTGGTCTGGTGCTCCGGGAAAGCGCGCACTGCTGCCAGCGCTCTTTGCTCTCAAGTGTGCCCCCCCCGCACGCGCTCATGCACCCGTCTGCGTGGGCGCAGGTGAGCCTGCCGCTGTCGCTGCGCACGCTCTCCTCGGGCATGCTGGCGGTGCAGGGCGCCGACTTTAGCGACGAGCGCGTGTGCCAGCGAATCGCCGCGCTGGTGCAGCCCGGCCCCCCCGCGGCGCCGGCGTCCGCATCAGCAGCGTCGTCGTCCCAGCTGTTGCACCAGCAGCTGCTGCAGGAGCTGGGCCCGGCCGTCACCAGCTCAGAGGTGGCCAAGGCGCTGGGGTGCTCCACCACGCTGGCCGCCGAGCACCTGGCCATGGCCGAGCAGCGCGGCGTGCTGTGCCGTGACGTGGGGCCCGAAGGCCTCAGGTTCTACCGCAACTTTTTCGCCTCTGCCCGTGCCACAGCAGCGGTGCGGTGACGCCTGCGCCCCGCTGCTGTTGCAACACGCACGTCTGTCAAGCAGCCTTGAGCGCCCGCAGACCCTGAACCAGCTCCTTGAGCTCGTTCTGCGCCTCGAGGTACTTTTGCTCCACCGCCGCCTTTTGCTTGCGCAGCGTCTCTGCCTCGCTCGCCAGCTCGCTGATGGTGGCCTGCGCCTCCGACAGCACCTGCTCCTTGCTCGAGGCAAAGTACCTGCGCACGCGGCGCAGGTGTGTGTGTGCGCGGCTTGCATCAACGGAACAGGCCACCGCCCGCGTGTGTGGGAGACAACTGTGGGAGTGCCGCGCCAGCACACACGCACACTGGCCCGTGCAGCACCAACCCCCACTGCTCCTGAGCAGCACAACAGCACTCACGCCTTGCCCACGCTGCGGTACATGCCCGTGCCGTCCGGCATGGCCGAGAGCTCCGTGACCGTCAGCTCCAGCCGCGCTTTCCGCAAGGAGGCGGCCTTCTCCTGCTGATTGAGCTGCAGTGGGTGCAGCGGTGCGGGGCACACCGCAGGCACGCAGGCACGCAGGTGTGGGCTGGTGCACATGGTCTGCGTGGGGCGCACAAACGAACGCTTGCCGTCCCCAACTGTGCTCCGGCCTCTGGACTCACCTTGTTGAGCGTCTGCGCGCCGATCAGCACGCGCTCCTGCAGCTCCAGGGCCGTCTTCTCCTCCTCGCTGCCCGCGCCGGCCATGTCGATCGATCTAAGCGCTCTAAGCGCTGGGTGGGGACCGCACAAGGAGACGGGTGCAGGCAATTTGCTGTGCGCGCGTCGCACTGCAGGAGACGTATCACGCACCAGCGCGAGCCGCTGCTCTCCTCTCAAACGCAAGCCCTCATCATGCACGGGGCGCGAGAGCTGCGCGCGAGAGAGCTGCGCGCCTATCGCCCTCCAAGCTCCGCGGGAAGCGGCTCAGCAGAGTCTCGATCGCTGGAGCCGCTGTGAGCTGCGCACAGCAAGCTTGCGGCCATGTCCCTGGCAGCAGCGGCGCGCAGCGCGGCGCTGGCTGCGCTGCGGGGATGCAAGAAGCAGCTCGGTGACGCGACCGCGCAGCAGACCCGGCGCATGGGTGAGCGATCAGAGCAGGTGCTTGGCCATCTCGGGTCGCACTCTGCAGAGCGCGAGCCGTCGCGCGAACGCCGTGCAATCCTGGAGCGCAGGAGGTGGTGGTGCTGGCCAGCCGTGGCATCGCAGCTACGACGGCAAGCCACCCCCGGCCGAGTTCCAGGGGCCCGACTTTGTGACCTACGCGGGCCTCACGCTGCCCAAGCGCAAGGTGGACGCCGACTACTTCCTCAGCAAGGGCATCGCCTCCATCGTGTGGTGAGCCAATGGGCCGCAGGCGCCTGCGTGGCTACGTGAATGGGGCGCGTCGGAGCGCGTGCCCAGCGCCTCCTCAGCGATGCGCATCCTGCCTGCGTGCCATTGGCTGCAGGTTCACGATGCTGTACCACTTCTCGCTCAACTGGGAGGAGCACTGGGTGAGTGGCGTGGGCTGGCGGGCAGGGCGCGCGTCAACGTGCACTGGCCTTGGCGCTGTCCCTCACCACCACCTGCGCTGCTTGCTGTTGCTGCTGCTGGCGCGCAGTACGGCGACATTTACTTCTTTGAGCGGGACGTGCAGACCAACGGCTGGGACGACGAGCACGGTGGCCACGGGCACCACTGACCGCTCCGTCGGCAGGCGCTGCAGAGCCGCTGCGCGATGATCCTCAGCCTGGGGGCGACTCTTTCAACTTGACACTGCTGCTGATACTGACTCAGAGGCAAGAAGACCGAACCTCTACCTAGGCGTGCGCGGCACGCATGCACGCGTGCGTCAGTACGTTTCGAGGCCCTCCTTGGTGGCCAGCGGCTGCGTCTGCGGACACCACGCACCAGGGTTGGGGGCAGAGGCAAATGCGTCAGGGGGACGGCCTCGCAGCAGCCACTGAGTGGCAACGGCAGCTCCCACGCAAACGCGTCACCACGCGCCTGGTGTCCTTCGAGCGGGTGGCCGGGCAGGTTGGCGTACAGCTGCTGCTGGGCCTGGTTGTTGATCTTGGCAAAGAGCAGCCGCAGCACGCGCTCCCGGTCGTCCCACGGCAGGTCCCGGATGTCCAGCCGCCCTGTGGAAACGAGGGAGCCAGGCGCACCAGGGGACACGCACGGGTGACGGATGAACCACCATCGCCGCGAGCAAGGCTCTCTGTCAAGTTGAAGACGCGCACCTGACGCCCCCGCG
>VFQP010005056.1_pt1 | contig 11752 bp, 13 predicted proteins | sample 3512351 | NCBI WGS metagenome assembly VFQP01 (sample SAMN10412372, study PRJNA504923) | tailings metagenome | isolation source: Relicate 1 Philex TSF1 revegetated site | place: Philippines: Tuba, Benguet | collected 2017-08-29
TGCGGATGGGCGAGCAAAAGGCCTTGCCGTAGCTGTTGAGCTCGGCGTCGCACCAGCTCCACACGTCGGGCAGCTGCTCGGCGCCGCCCAGCTCGTCCAGCGCCGTGCTGCCCGGGCTGATGAGCGGGCTGCGCGCGTGTGCAGGTTAGGGGCAGGCGCACAGCAGCGAGACTCAGACCTGCCTCCTGTGCACGCTCAGCGAGCTCTTGCGTTGCAGTGCCTACTGTGCCTTCAAGCTTTACATCTGGTGGAGCCGTCTCTTGGCAGGCAGATGTGTGCGGGCGCTCACTCGTAGGGCAGCGCCAGCGTGTCGTTGAGCTCGTTGGGCCACTCCTCCGCCGCCTGGCGCAACGCGCGGTGGTGGTGGCGGTGACGGTGGTGGCGCGTGGCGTGTGCTTGATGGGCTCCGGCGAGGAGCGCCAGCAACATGAGTACCGCGCCACGGCAAAGCTCGCTCGGAGTCAACATGTTTGACCACGACAAAGAGTTCGCTGTGCGTTCGTTCGACTGCTCTGTGTGTGCTGGCTCGCTGCGCTGCGATGCGTCCTTTTCTCGTCGTTCGCCCCGCTCTGCCTCGCGTTGTGTGACTCGGTGCACAACAGCTACCAGAACGCGCCGGTCATCAGGGAGGGCTCCAGGGAGGTCCTGAGGATTATCAGGGAATCCTGTATTGCCTGTGCAGAGCTCTGCCGCAAGGCATTGCCGGGCGCTTGGTCGCGCCACGGGCGACGGGACGCGCGCCCCCAGCCCCCCTGGTCCCCTGGAGCAATGGCATTCCCCCAGTCCTGTGAGGAGGCCTCAAGCTTCCGTGCAGCAGCTGCGCATTCCAGCTCTCTCACCTGCATGGCGATCCTCCCGATGAGGGGCAACGAGCAGGAAGCTCGTAGCTGCTGGTAGACGACGAGAGCAGCTCGTCGCTCTCTGAGCCCCCCCCCGTCTGTGCTCATCACCAGCGACGTGAGGCAAATCGCGAGACGAAAGAGGAGATCTTCCCAAGCCGAGTCGGAGATGGCGCTGCTCCTCCAGCATCAGCCCAACCACCACCAGCACTGCCGACAGCTGGCCTCGCTGCTCGCGCGCGTGGCGGCTCAGGGGCTGCACGGCTGGGGCTGCGCGATCGCCGGGCCTCACCCGCAGAGCCCGGCGGAGCAGCAGCACGCATCAAGAAGCGGCGCAGGAGCCGCTCCATCATCATCAGCAGCAGCGCATGCTGCCGCTGGGCCCAGCTGCTCCACACCACTCGGCTTCCGTGGCCGCCGCGCCTGGCACGCGGCGGCGCCGTCCGCGCACCTCCTCCTGGGCAGCGGCACAGCAGCCGTGGCAGCGCAGCAGCAGCCGCTCTGGCGCCGCAGCTACCACGGCACGCCTCCCGCGCATGGGCCGCCCGATGCCATGGCCGACCCGCCCGCCCAGCCGGCCCAGCCGCCGCAGCAGGACCACGAGCAGCTGCCGCGTGGCATGCGCGAGCTGCTGGGCGTGCTGAGCCAGCCGCTGCCGTTGGGCAGCGCGCGCAACTTTGCGCTCAACGACGCCGTGGTCAAGATGGGCGACGACGTGCTCTTCCTCGACCCGCAGCGCATGCTGGAGTCCACCATGCGCGCGCTCTACGTGGTCAAGCAGGTCAGCTCATGATCAGCCAGCTGGCCGCAATCAGCTCGGGGGCCAAATCTCGCCCTGTCCACCGACGTCCCGCTTCCTCCACCACGACGCGCGCCGCAGGTGCTGCGTCTCAACGGGCACGTGTGCGTGTTCAACAGCAACCCGGCGTTCGCGCCGCTCATGCGCCACGCCGCGCGGCACAGCACCAACTGCAACATGTGGTGGGTGACCGAGCCCTACGCGCCCGGCACGCTGCTGCGCCAGCCGGCCAGCGTCATGTCGGCGGCGGCGCAGCCGGCCCGCGCGCGCCTGCAAGCCAAGCGCCTGGCCATGGTCAACGTGCACTGCCCCGCGCCCGACGCGCTGGACAAGCCGGCGCCGCGCCTAGACACGGTGGACAAGTGGAGGCTCTGGAGCACGCCCGCCAGGGGCGCCTCAGGTGCGCGCTGCGTCCTCGGTGGAGGGGGGGTAGATCTTGGGCTTGCTCGCTGGGCAGTGGGGCAGAGCTTCGGGCTCTGGGTTTACGGGTCCACAGGGTGCTGGCCGCCTGTGCGTGTGTGGTGGAGATGTGCAACAGGTTTGGGCGCCTCGGCGGGGCCGGAGCCCAGTTCTCGAAGCGCAAGTGCGCTGTGGCCCTGGAGGCAGCGTTGGGGATTCCTTGCAAGTCACTGGGGCAGGAGCGGGCGCTTTTCTGCCGGCTCCTGGTGCTGGCCACGCGCGTGTGCCTGTGTATGTGTGTGGGGGGCGACTTGCCTCGGCGGGGATGGAGCCCAGCGCAGCAGACGTCTCGAAGCGCAAGTGTGCTCTGGTCTTGACCCTGGCGTGCTTGCGCCTCGGAGGCGGCCTTGGGGCTTCCTTGCGGGGCAGTGCGCAGGAGCGGGTCCTGGCGCTGACCGCTGTGTGGAGGGGATTTGCGTCTGTTTGGACGCCTCGGCAGGGCCAGGGCGCAGTTGCTGGGCGTATCAGATGTCCCGCAGCGCAAGTTTGCTTGGGCCTCCGAGGGGGCGTGGTGGGTTCTTCCTTGCGGGGCAGTGGGGCAGAGCTTCCGGCTCTCTCTTGACGGGTCCACAGGGTGCTGGCTGCCTGCGTGTGTGTGTGAGAGGCGCCGGGGGGGCCATTTGCATCTGTTTGGGCACCTCTGCGGGGCTGGAGCCCAGCTCTCGCAGCGCACGTGCGCTTGGGCCTTTGCCGTGGCGTGCTTGGGCCTCGGAGGGGTCCGCCTGGGGGTTCCTCGCAGGGCAGGAGCGGGTCCTGGCGCTGACTGCCTGCGTGTGTGTGTGAGTGAGGGGGGAGGGGGCATTCTGTTTGGACGCCTCGGCGGGGCCGGAGCGCACTATCGGGCGCATCAGGTGTCTCGAAGCGCCAGAGTGCTTGGGCCTTGAAAAGCAGCCGTTGGGGCCTCCTCGCCGGGCAGAGCTTCAAGCTCCTTTCTCACATGGCTCCTGGTGCTGAGCACGTACGCGTGCGTGTGTGTGTGGTGCAGGCGTGCGGGGGCGCCAGGTGCTGCGTCGCGCGGTGGCGGACGAGGTGCAGTCTGCGCGGCTGCTGCTGCCCGGCGCCGGCAACCAGCAGTTTGCGCCCACGCTCATCCTGGTGCTCGACCTCTCGCACGACGGGCAGGTGAGCCGGCACAAGGGGAGGGGAGGGGCGTGGGGCGTGGACGCTCTCCAGGTGATGCGCCCGCTCACCTGGACGAGGAGGGAGGGCCCACGGTGGTGGCGCTGCTTGTGTGCGCGGCGCAGGTGGTGCACGACGCGCACGAGGCGGGCATCCTGACGTCCAGCGTGGTCAACGCGCACTCGGAGCTCGACCGCATCACCTACCCCATCCTGGCCGCCGAGGCGCACCCCGCCTACACGCACTTTTTGCTCGACTGGCTCCTCAAGGTCACCAACCTGCCCACGCCGCCCCTGCCCGCGCCCGGGGGCCCCGCGGCCCAGCAGCCGCAGGACGCATGAACGTTCGCGTTGCAACGTGATGAATGGCGCACGAGAGATGAAGCGAGTCCGGGGTCACAACGGCACGCGCGCAAGGCAGGTCAGCGCTGGAAGCAGCACGAGGCAAAGGGGCTGTCGGTCTGCTGCTGCTGCTGCCCCAGGCTGATCCACTGGATCTGCTGCACGGACCACACGGCGCAGTACGTGTGCTGCAACGCCGGCGCGTCGCGCGCCCCCCCAAGCAGAGGCTCGCCCTCCCGGCTGGCGTGCTGCTGCACGGGCGCACCGCCCGCAAAGGCCGCTGCGCAGGCGAGGCGAGCAGGTGGCAGGGGCGTTGATGCGCTGCACAGCGACGGTGCACCGCTGCACGTGAATGTGAGCACAGGTGAGCACCTACCCTGCAGCACCAGGCGCTCCTTGTCTGCCTGTGCGGTCTTTTCCGCGGCCAGGCACGCCCACCGGTGCGCCAGCGCGGCCTTCTCCTGCACGCGAGCGGCGCGCACGACCCCCGCACTGCCTCGCAGCAGTGGTGCGCAGGCACACCAAGCACTGGCTGCAGCACCGATTGCCTGCGTGCCTGCGCTAGGCACTGCCACCGTGCGCCGAGCACAGGGTCCCCAGTTGCTGCCGCAGCGTCTCCGCTCGCCAGGCACGCCTCCTTGACGGCGATCTCCCTCTCCAGCTGCTCCAGGCGCTCCTCGCGCTGCCGCAGCTCGTCGCTGGCGCCGAGCACTGTCAGCGCTGCCCCTGGATCGACAGCATGCTCGGCGCCCTTCTTGTTGTTCGGCCGCGGCGGCATCGTTCGTTCGTCGGCAACAGCTCTGCTCAAGTGTGAACGCACGCGCACGCGCGCGCGCTCGACGTTTAAATCGTGTGCAGCCGGCACCTGCAGGCAGCCAGATCTGCGCACGGCAGGACCGCGCAGTACAGTCGTACGGCAGATCTTGACCATCCGCGGTCACGCCGCGTGAAAACTCCGCAGCAGCTCCAGCGCCGTGCCCACGTGCAGCGCCACGCCCAGCGCCAGCACCGACTCGTCCAGCTGCGGCCACCACGCCAAGGAGCACGACACGCCTGACATCCTGCTGCGCGCACCCTTGCCGCGGCGCAGCCCAAGGAAGCACCAGGTAGAGCCACCACGCACCTGGAACCGCGGGTTGTGGAGCGACACGTCCGTGCCGAGCGCGCTGCTGCCGCTGCCCAAGAAGACAAACGCCCCCGGCACCTCCTGCGCTAAAAAGGCAAAGTCCTCGGCCGCCATGGAGGGCTCTGGCAGCTCGTGCCACGACACAGAGTCGGGCAGCTTCAGAGGTGCCGGCGCCGTCGCGTTGCCACCGCCGCCGCCATCCTCCCCAGTCGCCCCGCCGGCGTCGCTCCAGGCGCACGTGCCTCCAGCTTCGCCGCCGTCGGAGCAGGACGACGGAGACGGCGGTGAGGACGCCTCGGTCGAGTTGGTGGCGTGGACGCCGCCAGCGGCCGCAGCGGCAAGGCGCGTGGCCAGCGCAGAGACCTGCGACGTGCAGGGCACGGCGCGTGGAGACAGGCTGGCAGGGCGACAGGTTGCAGAGGTGCACGGGGTCACGTCGCCACATCACTGCAACACCGCGTGTGCTCACCAGCTGCACGACCTTGTCGTCGTTGACGACTGGCACGTAGGGCACCTGCAGGCGCCCCGCGGGTGCGAGGGGGTGGGACGGCGTGGAGGTGTCGGGACGCAGTGCGGTGTGAGGCCGTGGTGGTGGTGGAGGCCGTGGTGGCATTGGGACGCAGTGCGGTGTGAGCCCATGGTGGGGCGAGAGGCCATGGTGGCGTTGAGGACAAAGCGCAGCGTGGCGGCACACGCCCACCTCGTTGAACTCAATGGACGCGAGGCTGCAGCCGTGCGCCGTGGCGGTGGCGTTGGCCAGCTCGGTGACGCGCCGGCGCAGGCGGGACATGGCCGCCTCGCTCAGAGCGCGCAGTGTGCCCTGCGGACTCCTCGGAGCGCGTCACGGGCGGCGCATGGGCCACCATGCGCTGGCGTCAGCCGGTGCCTGGGCGTCTCGCGAGGCAGAGTGCGTCAGCCCCACACTGCACCCACCGCTGCCCTTGACCCCCACCGTACAGCCCCCACTCCTTGCCGTGCGCTGTGCGCCCCCGCCCCCGCGCCCCCCGCGTCCCCCCTCCCCAAAAACCCACACCTCAAGCTCACACCTGCAGCTCGATAAAGTCGGCGATGATGTTGGAGGCGCCCCGCCCGCCCGCCGTGCTGAAGACGCCCACCGTCACCACGGCGGCGTCCAGCGGGGACGTCTCACGGCTGACCAAGGTCTGCAGCGCCAGCACCAGCGCCGAACCAGCCACCTGCGCACACCACCAGCGCCATCACCACGACCAACGCAGTCAGGCCCCCATGGAGTGAGGGGTGGCGCCGGAGCCGTCCTCAGTGCGGTTGCGGGTGGCGAGGGCGAGGTATGGCGCCTCACCACGGGGTCTGCGCCCATGTGCGGCATGGCGCCGTGCGCGCCGCGCCCCTGCAGCCGCAGCGTGAAGCGGTCCGACGCCGCCATGATGATGCCCGCCTGCGCACGCGCACACACAGCTCAGCGCCACGACAATGCTCGGTAGGTGCATGCGGTTGGCTCGCCCTGCGAGACACGCGGTCGCTGGGCTCCGGCTCCGCCGAGGTGCCCAATAGCAGATGCAAACCTCAACACGCGTTGCCAGAGCGGCCACACCAGCGGCGGGCGCGGAATGAGAGCGTCAGGTGCCCAGCCCCGACGCCGCTCCTTGCAGCGCGCACCTTGGAGGCAATGGTGCCAGTGGGCAGGCCCGGCCACACATGGAGCCCCACCACCGCCTGCGCCTGCACCCCGCCCTCCTCGCCGCCGCCCTCCTCCGCCGCCCTCAGGCGCAGCGCGCCCTCCTGCGCCATGCGCTTGGCGCCGCCGCCGCCCTCCTCGGCCGGCTGGAACAGCAGCAGCACGGTGCCCAGCTCATGAAGCAGCGGCTCGTGAGCCTTGAGCACCCTGTGGGCACCACGCGTGAAACCACCGGGGAGCAGCAGCAGCAGCAGCAGCTTGCCAGTCCTGGCGACGGGGATCCCACCCCGAAAGCTGCTCAAGGTTGCGTCGCCGGCGCCTGGGAGAGGGCCCCGCAGTCCATGCCCACAGGCCATCGCAGCGGCCCAGCGCGAGGTGCCCACCGTCGGGTCGGCACAGGAGGATGATCACGCACCTGGCGGCGCCCAGCAGCATGGCCATGTGCGCGTCGTGCCCGCACGCGTGCATGCGGCCCGGGTGCGTGCTGGCCCAGCCCTGGCGCCCCGCCTCCAGGTCCCCCGGCTCCAGGATGGGCAGCGCGTCCATGTCAGCGCGCAGAGCAACCACCGGCGCCTTGCCGCTGCCTGCGGGCGGCACCAGGCGCACACCACAGCAATGCCTGCGCCTGCGTGATTGCACCCTCAGAAGGAGTGCGCGGAAGGCCCTGCCAAGCGAGAGGGGCCGCACCGATGCGCGCCACGATGCCCGTGCCCGCCACTGGCCACGTGAACGGGATGTCCATCAGCTTCAGCTCGTGGCGCACGTGGAGAGAGGTCTTCTCCTCCTGCGGTGTGGCATGCGCGGCGTTCCTGGCATCGTGGTGCGCCCCGTGCGTCCACCCCTTGGCAGAAGTCCGCGTGCGCACGCTGTGCACGCACCTGGTACATGAGCTCGGGGATGGCGTGCAGCGCCCGTCGCTGCGCCCTCACCCATCCTGACACGTGCTGCGCTTCGCCCAACAGCAATCGCGCGGCGTCTGGGTCATCCAGCAGGCTGGCGGCTGCTTGGTGCAGCAGCAGCGGCGCCAGCAAGAGCGCCGCGACCGCAGAGACCAGCACCATCATGAGTTTGCTGTGTGTGGCGCGATCACGGCAGCCCCCGGCATTGAGCTCCCTTGAAGGCAGATGCGTCGCTGTGCGTGTTCTGTGCTTGTTTGGCGCGATCACGGCCAAGCCCTTCAAAGCCCCGCCCTCTCCGCGCACAGCGAGCGGATGCGTACGAACGCGCTGCTCGCTCGCTGTGCAGTCAATGCGCCGCTCTTGCGCCGCGCTGCTTCGACCTGCTGCATCTCTCCACGGCTTTGCCGTGCGTGCGGCAGATGCGGCGCGCCGCACTCGCCGGCAAGACAAGGCGCTCCACACCACACAAGCATCACCAGCGCGCGTACGACGATGTCAACGTGCCAACACCGGCCCTAACAGCTCCGCCCGGCTCGTCGAGGCGCACGTGCACGTCGGACGGAGCGCTGCCAAAGTGCAGGGCGTCGTGCCACCGCACGACCGGCACGGTGCCCAGCGTGCCCAGGTGCTGCGCCGCCCCTCCCGCGCCCGGCGAGTGCACCGCCCAAGGAGGCACACCCGCCGCGCTCCCCCACCCGGGTGACTGGCCATGCCACGGGACGGTGTGCTGCCCACCACTGCCATACGCATGCCACGCTCCCCCTGGAGGGGGCGCTGCCTGCTGAGACGAGTACGCGTCGCTCACGTGTGGCCGCGCCGCAGCTGGCTGCACCCTCGCCCCTCTGGCCGCCCCGCCCCCTGACCCCACCCACCACACCACGCCCCCCAACAGAAGCGCCGCCCCGAGCACCGACGACACCACCGCGCCCGCAATGGCCCCCGCCGGCAGGCCTGCCCCCGAGCTCCCAGCGCCGGCCGACGGGACCGCAGAGCCCGGCGCCGGCGGGGGCGTCGCTGCCTGCGCGCCGCTGCTGGCGAGCGCCAGCAGTGCCTTGGCCTCGATGCTGCTGATGCGGTACTGCTGCGCCAGGCCCTGCATGGCTGCCATGGGCTCGCTGGCCAGCTGCTGCAGCGCCAGGTCCAGCCGCTCGGCCGCACGCGCGTCCCCGCGCACCGCCAGGCCCAGCGCCATGACCAGCGGCTGGCCCAGCGTGGCCGACGAGACGGCGCACTGGTCGGCGCCGGTGAAGTTGAGCGTGGCGCCGCACGCGTCGCGCTGCAGCCGCGCCAGCGCCGCGCCTCCAAAGAGCTGCGCGTCACCCAGCCCCGCCAGCGACAGCGACAGCTGCGCCACGTGAAGCGGCTCGCTAGCCGTCGCTGGAGCAGCGGACTGCTCCTCGGCAGGCGCTGGGTCGGGGGGTGGAGGTTGAGGGGCCGAGAGGCCGCCACCTGCTGTGGCTTCCGGGTAGGGCTGCGCGTCCTGCTGTGGGCTGGGAGTTGCGGATGGGGAGGGCGGCGGGGGCCCGGGCGCAGGCGGCGGCTGCAATGGTGGTTGGCTGGGGGGCGGGCCGGGAGAGGGAGGCAGCGGCGGAGGCGGCGCCGCCGGTTGCGCAGGCGGGGGCGCCCAGCGCAGCTCGGCGTCGAGCTCCATGGTGGGCGCCAGGGGGTACCTGAGGATGCCGCAGGCGCCGCTGTCGCCGTAGCCGCTCACCGTGCCGTGGTCCATCTGGATGCGCGCGTACCCGCCCTCGCCCCTGCGCGCGCCGTGGCCCAACAGGCAAGACCTCACGCGCGCTCAGTGCGGCGCGTCTCGGCGCGCAGGTAGCCACACACTCCTTAATGCGGGAGTTCACGCACCACTGCTCGCCCCACGAGTTCTTGACCAGCCACCAGTCGTCGGCGGCCGACCCCGTGAAGTGGTAGCCCACCACCAGCTGCGCACGGCTCGCGTGACCCAGCAAGCAATGGTCGTCAGCCATGAAGAGGACAAGCTCAAAAAACCGCTCATTACACTGCCAGGGCTTTGAAGGGCTCACCAGCGCGTGGTTGATGGCGGCGTCAGTGCCCCTGCAGTCCTGCGGCGCGTACACCCCCCCGCCGTACGCCCTGAACGAGGGCCTGGCCTCAAACACCACGGCCACGGGCTGCCGGTCCACGGCGCGCATGAGCGCCTCCTCGCTGCCTGACCGCAGGATGCGGTAGCCGGACCCGCCGCCTCCCACGCGGATGGCCTGGCCCGCCGCCAGGGCGGCTGACAAGCGCGACACGTCGCAGGGCGCCGGCTGCCCGTCCAGGTAGGGCCCGTACGCCCGCTCCGTCGCCAGGCCGTACCGGCGCGCGTACCTGCAAGCATCGCACAAGAGGTCACCGGCAGTGACGGTTCGGTTCTGCCGCAACGGGCAGGCAACGTCGCGTGCGCGAGGGGCCCGGGTCCCTTACTTGAAGGGGTCGTCCGGGACGCCGCCGGCGCAGCCGTTGGTGTTTGGGAAGCCCGTGGCGTTGTTGACGCATGAGATGAGCTGCTGCTCGGCCAGGGACAGCCCGGTGGCCTGGAAGGTGAGGCCCTGCGTGATGAGCACCATGGACTCGAGCGCGGCCGCGGCCACCATGGCCCTGCGCAGGAGTGTGCGGCGACCAGCAGCGTTCTGTGCAGGGGAGCGCCACTTGCGTCCCAGCACCGCTCTTTGCCACGGAGCTCCTCCCAAGCGCTCACCAGCACACGCCGCAGGCGCCCTGGGTGCGCGGCGGCGTGACCTTGTCGCTCCGCCTCCAGTCCACGTCCACTGTGGCCGCCAGGCGGCGGGCGTGGCGCTGCGGTGACGGTCGCCGTGAAAGGGCTGCGTGCCGCTGCTGGGCGGCGTGCTCCGCCTTCATGGCCGGCAAAAGCCTGACTCCCAGGTAGCGCGACTCAAACTCGCCGTCCGACAGGTCGGAGAACCTGCGCACCACGCACTTGTGGGTCCGCACCAGGCGCAGGTTGGCATCAGCACCTGGAGAGCAGCCCCTCCACTCCATCAGCGGCACGCCCGCACTCACTGGTTGCCCGTCAGCCAGTGAGGCCTGCCTGCGCTGTTGTGCCAGAGCACCTCGCGCATGTTGGCCGCAAACGTCCGCCTAGCCGCCGACTCCAGGCCGGGCGTGCGGTACCGCTTGCCCCACGCCAGCTTCCAGTCCTCCCACCACAGGTCCAGCACCTGTGAGTGTATTGTTGGCAGCGGCGCTGCACCACCGTGACACCGTGGACAGGATGCCACGCCGGGCGGCGCTTCCCCGCCTGCCCGCGCTCACGTGTTCGGGTAGCAAGGTGACGTTGACTTGGGTTGCCTGGTTCCCTCCTTCAGCAAGCAAGCTCGTTGGTGCTTCCACTCTCCTGCGCGCAAGGGCGAGAGGTACGGGTTGACCAGCGATGCAAGCAAGCGGAAGCAAGCACGCGACTGTCGGTCCGCGCGCCCACGAGCACACGCACCATCCGCTCCTCTGCCCCAGCGCATCGCTGAATTGGCCCGTGGAGCAGCGCGCAGCCGTGATGGCGATGGCCAGTGCCAGCAGCTCGGCCAGCGAGGGGCGCCAGGAGGCCCGTCGCATCCCGACAGCCGCTCAGGCCCCTGACAGGGGTGCACCTCGCGCCGTCAATTCATCGCCTGCAGAGCCGCATCGCGCTGCAGCCCCTGATGGAGTCCAGCTTGACCAACTTTGACCGCGCAGTTCGTCACAGCTAGAAAGATGGAACTTAGGGGTTGTCAAGCCCAGTGTCACAGAAGCGCATCGCAGCTCACCACGCACGGATGCGCACTCGACCTGCCATGGAGTTTGAGGGCTTGGACGCTTTCGTGCTCCACAGCAGCATCCGCAGCACCGGGCAGCACACGACAGAGCGATCGCAGGAAAGCGTTTGTCAGCGGCATCAGGCGGCAGCACCTCGAGGTCCCGCGAACAGGTTGAGCGAACCCTCGTTCCGCTCGCCACCAGCAAAGCATCTTCATGAACTGGCTGAGCGGGTGGGGCGGCAAGGGCGGCTCAGATCAATTCGGCGGCGTGGAGTTCTGGACCGCGCCAGACCGGGCCGGGTGGCTCATGAAGCAAGGTGAACACCTCCCACACCTCTGCTGCTCTGCGCGAGCGCACTAGGCGACGCGTCGCCACACGCAGTGCACTGTCACGCTCACTGGCTGTGCGACGCGCTCTCGCAAGCGCAGGCGAGTTCATCAAGACCTGGCGGAGAAGGTGCGGCAAGCGCCAGAAGCAAGCTCACAGCGCAGGAGGGAGCGCCTGCTGGCGCTGGAAGCGCAACGGCACGGGGTGGAGCGGCAGCAAGCTCAGCGCTGCCCCAGGGCTGGCACGGCCCCTTCAGCTGAGCCGCGGCACGCCCATACCGTTTCGAGCGGGGCGCCTCGTTGCGCGCCGCACGTGCGCAGGTGGTTCGTGCTCAAGCAGGGCAAGATCTTCTGGTTCCTCAACGAGGCAGTGACGGCCGAGTCAGTCCCTCGGGGCGTGATTGACGTGAGTGTGCACGCTG
>VFQP010005058.1_pt1 | contig 11749 bp, 8 predicted proteins | sample 3512351 | NCBI WGS metagenome assembly VFQP01 (sample SAMN10412372, study PRJNA504923) | tailings metagenome | isolation source: Relicate 1 Philex TSF1 revegetated site | place: Philippines: Tuba, Benguet | collected 2017-08-29
GGGTGGAGCAGACAGACCGCAAGTGGGTCCTCTTGCAGCAGATCGCCTCGCAGAAGGCGCCAAAGTGAGTGCGGCGCGCCGCCGCGCGTGGTGGTGGTGGTCTGCGGGGACGCACGGGGCTCCTTTTTGTGTAGGGGGGAGGGGGACGAGCGAAGCAACTGCGTGGCGTGTGCAGCGAGCGAGCGGTGCGCCTCGTGCGTGTGCGGCCCGGGCGCTCGCTTCCTCTTGCAGGGGGCTCCAGGTAGACAAGGCGCTCCCGCGGTACACGATCCGGGACGCCGGGCTGCAGACGTAAACCGTGGCAGCCCCATCACCCTTCCGCCCTCCCACCGCCAGCGGGGGCAGCACCCAGCCGGCGCAGGGCGGGCGCCGCAGCGCTCCCGCCTCCGCGTCCTGCGCGGCCCTTGGAGCGGGGGCCGCGCGCCGGCGGTGGTCAGCGGCGGCGGCAGCGGCAGCCGGCGGCGGCGGCGGCGGCGCCTGCACGGCTTGACGCCGGGTCGGACGACAGGACGGGAGGGGGGCCCCACGGCGCGTGTGTGCGCCCGGCCGCGCGCCTGGGGCTGCGGTGGGCCCAGCGGTGCACACGGTTCCGGCGCGGCCGGGGCGGCCCCCACACGCACTACGTATTCGGATCCCGCCGCGCAGCCTCCCTGGCGCGGTGGTGGCGACGCCTGGCTTCCTTTCACTGCCGCCTGGGGGCCGGCTGGCTAGGGACACGGCGTGCAGCTGGCAGCTCTGCCCCCCCGCCCCATCTCTCTCACGGCCCCCCACCACGCTTACCCTCTCCCCCCCGCGACCTGTGGCTCCGTGCTCTTCCCCCACTCTCGTGTGCGGTCCTCTTGCTTGCGGTGTTTGTGGCGCCCGCTCTGCAGAGCGGGCGCGGCGTGCATGGTGCGCATGACTTGCCAGCGGGAACTGCTGCCAGGTGTTGGTTGACGCGCCGCGGCGACGGCCCGCCCGCTGCGACACCGACGTTTTTGCGTCCTGGCACCTTGCGGCGGGCGGCGCGGACTTCAGGACACACTTCAGGACCCTGGACATAAGTGTGAGCTCTCTGTGCTGAGGGGCTGCGTGGGAGGGACACTTGCCCCCCTTGCCGCCCAAACGAGGTTCTTGCTGTCGCGCTCTCCTCCTCTCCTCCTCCTCTCTCTTCCTCGTGCGCGCCCCCGACGGCGTGCGCTCTGGCTGTCGCTGTTGTGGTGTGGTGGGGTTGCATGCTCTCTCAAGCTTGTGAGCAACGCCTGCAACACGCCGGAGCCCATCAACGACGGATGGCCGCGGCGGACGAGTGGCGGGCTTTGGCGACGCTTCGTCTCCCCTGGGGCAACCCAACCGAGCGACTCGCCCTCGCCCCGTCGTTGAAGGCGACGTCAGAGCGCGAGGAAAGGAAAGAAGAAAGGGCAAAGCTCTCGACCGCGAAAGAGAGGAGAGCTCCTCCTCGCAAACCAACAAATGGCTTGCGCCTTCCCCGCGCCGCCCGACTGCGGAGGCCATGGCACCCGCGCCCAGGACCAGTGCTCTTGCGCTTGCGACGCGGGCCACAGGACGGACTACACGGTGCGGAGTCGTGTGGGCTCGCCGCTCTCGATGTTCCGGAGCTCTCCGCTTTCCTTGCTGCCCGACCGTGCCAAGCAATGCTCTCGCTCGGCTCGCCACCCGCATCCTGTGCGCGCGCAGGACCTCAGCAGCATCCGGTGGTGCGTGCAGGACGAAACGGCTGGCCCTGCCACAAACAGCAGCACCGGAGGGAGGGACAAGGACCTGGGCGGCGGGGTCGTGTACAACGGCACGTCGCCCGGCGGCAGCTCCACCGGCGCCACAGGCGGCAGCGGTGCGCACATCCCTGCGCAGCGTGGCGCTTCTCTCTCGCTCTGCCGACACACAGATGGCCGCAAACGCTGCCAGTCAACTGTTGGGCGCGCGCAGGGACTTCGTTCATGAGCCGGCCCGCCGGCATCACCGTCCTGGTGCTGATTTGCCTGGTGGTGGTGGCGGTGCTGGTGTGCGTGTGGCGCTCGCGCCGCGCCGCCAGGCAGCGCTCGGCTGAGAGCGGCAAGGACGCCGCAGTGACGCGGCAGGGCGTCTGCTGCTGGTGCGCCGAGGGGCTGGCCGGCTGCCTCACCTGCTGCTGCGCCCGGGCGTGCTGCTGCACCCGGGCGGGCGAGCCCACCCCGCGGAGCGGCGTCGACGCGGCGCACAAGCTTGGGCTGGCCAGCCCAGCAGGCGCCCAGCAGGCCGACGGCGTGCACGTGGCGGCCCTCATGAGCCAGCAGATGGCCATGCTGGCCATGCAGCAGATGCAGATGCAGATGCAGATGCAGCAGCAGTGGCACCGCGGGCACCCCCTGGATGCCTACGCCAGCGTGCACGCACGGCCCCCGTCGACTGCCGTCTCCCTTCCTCCTCCTCGTTTCCCCGGCCGCTTCCCCACCACCGCTGCGTCCGTGGTGCACGGCCTTGGCCCGCACGAGCTGCGGCCCGGGGCACCCGCCAGCAGCGCGGCGCGCGGCACGCCACGCCACGCCACGCGGCACGACAACCCGCTCTTCTTCCAGGAGATCCCGGCTCCGGCGCGCCCTGCTCCGCACTGATCAGTTGTCCTCCTCCTCGTGCGTGGCCCTCTTGTCCAAGGGCGGCGCGCCAACTCCGCGGCTTCACAGCTCCGCCGAGCCAGCTCGGTCGAGCCCCTCGTCGGCCAAAACTCAGAAATGATGCACAGGTCGATGTGTCCTCGTCGATGATTAGCGCCTGATGAGATCGACACCTCTGACCTAGGGCTGCCAGGGTCGCGCACGCCCATGCTTGCTCGTGCTCGGTCGATTCCAGCCTGCGACCTGCAGAACCGCTCACATTGGCACCACCTGCTCCACCCCGCACGTTCACCGCGTCCAGGCTCCCTTTGAGGACCCCAGGCCTTCGCGGATGGCCAGCGCTTGAGCGGGCTCTGCAGGACAGCACCTGGCTAGCGGAGGACAGCGAGGCGCGCGGCTGCCTGGTGGAGTGGAGCAGCAGCATGATGGCCTCGGAGCCGTGGATGGCCTTCCACACGCTGCCGCACGGCTTGGGGCAGGTGCGCTCTTTTGGGCGCGCACCAGGGCGCTCAAGCACGAGGAGCTGCCTGGCGGGGCAGGCTGCAGCGCCCGCAGCTCGCTCTCTCGATGCAGCGCTAGCATCAGACGCTGTCGTCGCATGCGGCGTTGCTCCAGCGGCAGCCGAGGTGAAGCGCGCCAAGGCCGAGAGACAGGCGCACAGGCCGCTCAACCTGCCCCGCGCTCGATTGAGCGGGGGCGAAATCACAGCTTCTAAGGCGACGCGCGCAGGCCCCCGGCAGAGCTGGCCGCGGCTCTGTTCCAATTCGAGAGCGCTGTGGTTGTTGTGCCTGCGCCACCACTTGTGTGTGCCGCCGCGTGCGCGCGCGCAGGGCGCAGCGCCGCACAACATGATGATCGCCAGCGGCTATCCGGCCTGCCCTGACCCCAGCCACGGTGAGAGGCGCTCTTTTTCGGCCTGGGGTGGGCAACGACAGTGGCGTGCGCAGGGGTGCGCTGCTCGCGGCGCAGCGCAGCGCGCACCTCAGGAGCGGCGAAGAGCGGCGACGAGCAGCACGCGCGAGCAGGGGATGGCGCTGCCTCAGCCTGGGGACGGAGCTTGCAGGGATGGCGTCCTGCTGCTTGCGGCGGGAATTCAACTGGCGCGCACCATCAATGATCGGCGTGCACGCGCGGCGCGCAGGCGACTCGGGGTCGTCGGACAACAGCGTCTCCTCGCACAGCGACCCCCGCCTGGCCGTGGCCCTCTCGGCGCCCCCGCCGGGCGCGCACGGGCTGCAGCCGCACTACGGCATGCCGGGCGTGCAGACCTTGTCGGCGGCGCAGGTGGACGTCGGCGGGCCCGTGGTCAGCGACCCCATCGCCGCAGGGGGGGGCATGATGACCAACTCGCAGGTGTGTGTTGTGGTGCGCTCGACGACGCGTGGGACAGGAGCTGCCGGGCGTGTGGGCGCTCGACGCGGGGGGGAAGACGAGGCGCTGCCCTGGCCACGTGCACTTCGCAGGGCAAGCAAATCTGCTTCGACTTCACCAAGGGCCTCTGCACGCGCGGCGACAAGTGCAAGTACTCGCACGACCTGGCCACCATCGTGCACGTCAACTCGCGCGAGAAGGGTGAGATCCCGCGGGCGCCCTGCACGTGGCCAGCAGCCGGGCCCCTCCCTCCACAGCACGCCCGCCGCTGACGCCCGCTCGCCGCAAGTGCCACGGCGCAGGCATTTGCTTCGACTACCTGCGCAACCAGTGCCACCGGGGGCTGCTGTGCCGCTTCAGCCACGACCTCTCCAACATTGCGCAGCAGTGCCAGGCCAACGAGGTGCGCCTGGCAGCGCGCCAGCCCGGGGCTGCACAGAGCCAGGCCGACTCTGCCTTCACTCATGCTGCTTTGCGGGCGCGCGCGCAGGGCTATGCCGACGGGGGCATGGCGGCCCCGCCGCCGCAACAGCAGCAGCAGCAGCAGCCGCAGATGGGCGTGCTGCCGGGCTCCGCCGGCGCCGCCGCCGCCAAGCCCGGCGCCAACAAGACCAACGCCATCTGCTACGACTTCGTCAAGGGCGTGTGCCAGCGCGGCAGCGAGTGCCGCTACTCACACGACCTCAGCCTCATCGCGCGCACCGCCCGCGGCGGCCAGCAGGCGCAAAAGAGCGGCGAGATCTGCTACGACTACCTGAGGTGCGCTTTGCGTTGCGTTCTAGACAGAGTGGGGGGGACAAAGGAAGGGAAAGGGAAGGGCGGCGTCACCCTGCCACCACACCCCTTGGTCGTCCGGCTGCGCAGGGGGCGCTGCAACCGGGGCACCAGCTGCAAGTACTCGCACAACATCTCCTTCCTGACCACGCCCTCGTTCCTGTCGGGCACGCTGCCGGGCGGCGCCTCGCCGCCCCTCACCCTCCCCGGCGGCCTGCCGCTCACGTCCGTCGCCGCCGCGCCCGCCGCCGCCCTCCTGGGCGTGGGCGCCGTCAGCGCGCCGTCGCTCATGCCCTCGCACGCCCAGCACGCCATCCACGCGGCGGCCGCCGCCGCCGCTGCCGCCGCCGTGGCCACGTCGGGCGTCGCCGCCGGCGCGCCGCCGCCGCCGCCGGCCCCGCCGGCGGGCCTGGGCGCCGGCACGCCGCTCAGCCTGCACGGCAGCTCGGTGCTGGCGGCGGTGGCGGCCGGCACCGGCGCCATGGGCGGGGGCATGCCGGCGCCCAACCCGCTGCTGGCGGGGCTGGCGGCAGGGCTGCCCGGCGCCGTGCAGCAGCGGCTGGTGGGGTCGGGCTCTGCCGACCCGCTGGGGCTGGCCGCGACCAACAGCCCCGCCAACCTGCAGGCCGCGCTGACCTCGTCGCTCTCCAGCAGCATCTCGCCAGAGCTCGACGGGTGAGGAGCCGTGCGTTTGCCGTGGGTGGCGGGGGGCTGCGTGGGCGTCTGCCATGGGTGGGGCCTGCGTGGGCGTGAAAGCGCTTGGGCGGGGCGCGGGTGAGTCGGCGCGGGTGACGCATCAAGGGGTGGCGTGCTTGGGGGGTGTACGGGCGTGCCCGCAGGCACCGCGCGCTGCACACGGCGCTGAGCCAGGAGCTGGAGCACTCGCTGCCCGAGGCCGAGGCGCACTGGCAGCAGCAGCAGCGCGCGGTGGCGGCGGCGGCCGCCGCCGCCGCCGGGCCGGGCGCGGCGGCGGCCGCCGCCGCCGCGCACATGCACGCGCTGGCCGCCGCCGCCGCCGCGCAGCACCAGCAGCAGCAGCGGCAGCTGGCGGCGCACCTGCACAGCTACGAGCGGCTGCAGCAGGCCATGCAGGCGCAGATGCAGGCGGGTGGCGGCGCAGGCGGGGGCGTGCCGCTGCCGCCCGGCGCGCAGGCCGCCGTGGCCGCCGCCGCCATGGGCGAGGTGAACAAGGCGGCGCAGCTGCAGCAGCAGCAGGCGCTGGCCCGGGTGCTGCTCCTGCAGCAGCAACACCACCACCACCACCAAGAGTCAGGTGCGAGCGAGCGTCCGACGCATGGGCCCTTCTCGCCCTCGTCGTCGCCGGTGCATCGGACTCACACACGGAAACGTGTGCGCGCGCGCGCCCGCAGGCAACCCGTCGCACCTGCCGCCCATGCGCGCGCACTCGGCGCCGCTGTCCCACCTGCACCTGGCGGCGGCGGCGGCGGCGGCGGCGGGCGCCGCCGCGTCCGCCGCGCCGCCCTCGGGCTCCCCGCCGGCGGGCACGCCGCCCGCCTCTGAGCCCGCGACCACCGCCGCCGACTCGCTCAGCGCGCTGCTGGCCAACCTGGGCGGGGAGCACAACCGCCACCTGCTCGAGACGCTGACCAGCGCGCTGACCAACGCCGCCACGCACGCACAGCAGGTGCGCGACGGGACCTGGCCTGACCGCCCGAGCCGGGGGTGCCGCCCGCCGCCCGCCCCCTGCGCGAACGGGTGGTTCGCGGCGCCTGACGCGGGTGAGGCGTCCGCCGCTTGCCGCGCGGCATGGCGCCGCTCACGCCGAGCCGTGCCTTGTGCTTGGTCGGCCGCAGGCGCGCCTGGCGACGGGCGACGGGCCCGACGGCGGCGGCGGCGGCGGGCCCTCGGCGCCGCAGCCCATCCCCGGCCGCGGCTCGGTCGACCCGCACGGCGGCGGCGGCGCGCCGTCGCCGCCGGCGTCCTACCAGGGCGACGGCGGCGGCGGCGGCGCGGCGGGCGCGCTGGGTCCGGCCGCCTCCATGCCGAGCGCCGACGCGCTGGGACGCGCGCTGTCGGGCGGCGGCCTGGCCGCCATCTCCCCCGACCTGCTGCCCCTGCTCAAGGAGATTTGGAACAAGTGAGCGGGCGCGCGGGCGCCAGCCGGCCAGGTCGAGCGGGAGCAGGCGGCGTTTTGGGAGGCCCGGCTCCCTGGCCAGGTCTCCGTGATGAGGGCCGGCGCCGCGTCCCGCTCGCGCTTCCCGCCGTCCGGCCCGTCCCTGCCGGCCGCGTGCGGCTGGCGACCGTCGCTCACTGCTAGACTTGCGGCCGGGTGGCGGGCGCGGAGGCCCGCCACATGCACTTTGCGCCGCCAAGCGCGCGCCGCACTCCCAGCACTGCACGCCGGGCCGCACTCACCACTGGGGACGGGCGGGGCGGGGCAGGCGCCGCCCGCCGCGCCGATGGCTTTGGCAAAGAGAAGAAACGAGGGCTCCTGTTCTTAGGGGGAGCGCCTGCTTGGACGGCCGCAGTGGGCATGTGGCAGAGGCCGCATCGGCCGGGCAGAGCAGCACGAAAAACACTCACATTCCCCGGTCTTTCTCTCCTCCTGGGCCAGGTTTGGAAGCGGCGCCGCGCGCAGCGACCGCTCCCGCCGCTCTTGCGGGGGCGCCTGCAATTGCGGCAGCAAGCCGTGCTGAGCTCACGCCGATCACCGCCAACAAAAGCGCAGCGCGGGCGCGTTGAGCGGAGCTCGCCGAGGGCGGGCTCCCTCAGCGCGCCCAAGCCAGCGCATGGGAGGGAGGGTCCAGTGCCGCGCGCCTTTAAACCGCGTTTCTTTTCCGCTGCCCCAGGGCGGCCGCGGCGCGCGCGCGCGCGCGCCGCTTGCGAGGCGCGCGCCGCCGCCGCCGCCCTCTCTTCCCCTGCACGCCTGCAGCGCGTCTGAGCAGAGGCCGGGTGGTGCCTCAACGCAGCGGAAGGAAACGCTCCCGGCCTGCCAAAGGGTGTATTCTGGTCGGGCGCCGCGGCCGCCGCACGCCGCCGCCGCCACCTCTTCATCTCTTCACTTTGCGCGCTCCAAACTCAGGCTCTTCTTTCCTGCGCCCGCGCGGGGGGCTCGGGCCCGCGCGCCCGCCGTGCCCCTCCTTGATCTGCCGCGGCAGAGCGTGAGGGGGAGCGCTGCTGCCTGGGAAACTGCGCTGGCGGGCCTCTGCGTTTGGGCGGGTCGCGCGCGTTGCGCTGGCGGATGGGCTGCGCTGAGCTGTGGTGTTGGAGGACTCCCTAGAGGCGGCGAAACAGGACGCAGCGGCCAGGACGATGACCCTCATTGATGTCATCTCGCACGATAGCGACGGGTGGGGCGGCCTGCAGGGGCGCCGCGCCCACACACACACCTCTTCCCCTCCTCTCCCCCCCCAACCAAGGAACGACTCATGACCCAATTTCCCTTTTGCTGCAAGCGCTGCAGTGCTCTCTGGGCGCCCGGGCGGGCGCGGCGTCGCTGGGCGGGCGCCGCCGCCGCCACGGCGGGCGCGCGCGGCGCCGGTGCCGGCGCTGGTTGCGTGACGTGGTGTCGTTGCAGGGGGGATGGCGTCGCGTTTTGTCGCCGTGTGCGTGCGCCGCAGCGCAGAAGAGCAGCAGGGCCCGCACTGTGAAGCTGCCAGCTGCCAAGGGGTGCGTAGAGAGTGGGCCCACGCCCCAAAACGTGCTGTAGAGCGCTCTGGATCAATCGCAGCGCTTCAGACACCGCCCGTGGATGTCGCTGGTGGGGCCGGTTGTTGGCCAAGTCGCCTTCCCCCTGCCTAACGATTGGGAGGGGAGGCCGTTCATGATGAGCCTCCTCCCTCTTGTACTGGTTTGCTGGGCTTGCCGGGAGGGGCCACGCAGCACGGCTGGCCGTCCTCCTGTGTGCTGCGGCGGTTGGGTGGGCCTCGACGAGAGCCCGCCAGCCGAGGTGTGGCGGCGCTTTACCTTTAAAGAGTGTGCGGGCCTTGAGAGCCCGTGGAGCTCTTTGGTTGTGGGCTCTTTTCACTGCTACGGGAGGTTTAGAGCGCGCGTGGGGACTGTCATTGCAGGGAGAACAACCAATCAGGCTGGCCTCCTGTGCCCCTCTTGCGGGAGGAGGAGGGCTCTTGCCTCGCCTTGTGAAACGTCGCGCCCGGTCAGTCTGGCGCACAGCAATCAGCAACGCTTGGTGGTGGATGGGCGGGCGGGCGCGCACGCCTTGGCGCGTGCGCGGAGGAACGGGCAGCGCACAGAGCGGAGGGTGGGGGGCAGCGGCGGGTTCAGATGGAAAGTGTGCAATCAGAGGCGTGAGTGGCGCGGCGCCGTTGCGGTTGGTGGGCGCGGGCCGGCCCGCAGCTACTCCTTTTGCGCAGCAAGGAAAGCCGCAGTGGCGGGTGTTGGCGTTTGGCGGCGGCGGCGGGTTTGCTGTTGGTAGATTGCTCTTGGTGGTGGTGGCGGTGGTGGTGGTGGCCGTGGTAGCCGTGGTTGCGTAGCGTTTGCTGCCATCCAGGGCGGTGGTCAGTCGTCCTCAGCCGGCAGATGTGGGGGCTGCTCACACTCAAAAGCACGCGCGCACGCTCACACACACACACACACACACACACACACACACACACTGCGTTTGCGCGGCACTCGCGCCGCGCCGCGGGCGGGGAAGCGGGCGGAGCGCGGCCCGGCGCCGCGCACCGCCGGTGGTGCGTGCGCCGGCGCCGCGCGCCGCCCTGCCGACCCCACATCACATCCCCTCGTGCTCTGGGCTGGTGGCAAGGCGCGCGCCGCGAGCCGCCCACCCGCCGCCCAGCCCCTTGCTTGACTCAGTCCCGGCGCCCTGGCGCCCGCAGCGGAAGTGCCGAAAGGGCTCCGACGGGGGCCCGCGCGGCCCCGCCGCTGCGGAGAGGCCACGGCTGCTCTCCCTCAGGCCTTGGTGTGCTCGGTGCACTCGCTGACGCCCGCGACTTCTTCCCGTCTGCAGTTGTCCGCCCCCTTTGTTTCTCCCCTCTCTTTGCGCGGCGGCGTGCATGGCGCGGCGGACGGATGTTCATCCCGAAAGAAAAAGCGCCGCTGTGTGCGGGCGCCGCCGACCTCTGCAGCTGCAATCAGGCTTGTCAGGAGCGCGCGCACGCGGTGCGTGCCTTTTCCACGTCTCGCTCAAAACCCCCAAGACCGGGCCCGGGGCCTTCGGCCCGGCGCCCGGCGCGTGCGGCATGCCCCACGCAGAGAGCTGTTGAGGGGGCTGGGGGGTGCCGCGTGGGACGCGCCACAGGCCCCACATGAGGGTTTAGCATTCAGGTCACGTCGTCGTCGTGCGATAGCTCCGTCGGTTTGGTGCCTCTTGGCTTCCAGGGTTGCCGATTCCGCCCCTCGGTGCGCGCGCCGCGCCGCGCGGCAGTCGGCGCGCCGTCCGCGCAGCAACAGATTTGACGACCCGGCACTATCAGGCAGTGTGTGGTGGTGGTGGTGGTGGTGGTGGTGGTGCGTGCACGCCGTTCTCCAGTCTTTCCCGCTTATGCGGAGTCTCTAGCGCAAGTCGAGCCCTTCTGTCTCTCAAAGCGGCCCCTCCCTTCCCCTCGCCCCGCCGCAGGAAGGGCCTTGTCAGATACCAGGCAGCAGCACCACAGGGGTGGCCGTCAAGGAAGCGGCGTCTCCTCTTCCCTTTGTGTGTGTCGTTGTGCCCTCCACTTTGTCACTCACCCGCTCCCACACCGCCCCGCCCTTTCTGTCCCCCGTCCGCCCCGCTCCTCACCGCCCCGCTCAGCGTGACCGGGGGGTTTCTTTTTTGAGTTTGTTTCGGGGCCACCTCTGCTGTCAAGGCCACATTCGGTGCGATTGGTTCCCATCACCGCAGCGCGTTGCTGCCACGCCGACCGCGGGCTGATTCAGTGCGCCCCCGGGATCCCTGCGATTGGTTGCCGTTCTCCGCGGCGGCGGCGGGATCCGACCGCCCGCCGCCCCGCCACTTGGCGCTTCGTTACCGTTGTTTCGTTCCCGGCGCGGCGGTTGGCGGGATTGCCAACGATGTGGACGCCTGCCGGACGATGCCCCTGATTTCAAGTTGAGGGAGAACTGTTGGTTTTAGCAAGGCAGCCGGCGTCAAGCGGCCGCGCCCCCGGCGTCGGGCCGCTCGCCACATGGGATGCGCCCGCGGGATGCATCCTTTTTTCATTCACCGGCACAAGGGGGGGGGCCACAGGTCTGAGGTCAATGAGGAACGAAGCGAGGCGCCCTCTGTGTTTGGCTGGCCAGCCGGCGAGGTCAGAGGCAGGTGCGCACGCCGTCCGGCACGGCGGCGGCGCGGCGATACATGCATTCACGCACTCTCTCCCCACACGCCGGCGCTCGGCATGCGCATGCCGCTGCGAGGCCTCATCACACCGCCTCCCCCTCCTTTCCTCACTGGCTTGCTCGTGGTGTCTTGCCGGCCGCACCGGCGCGGCGAGCGGCGCTGAACAGGCTGCCGAGCAAGTGCAGCAAACGCACGCGACGGGTGTGGCTCTGTGATGTCATGCGGACGCGGCGGGGGCGTGTGGCAGCAAGCGGTCGGCGTGCGCGTCTGTCTCCGCGCGGCCTCCTGCCACGGGGCGCGGCCGCCCGCGGCCCACGTGGAGGAGGCGCAAGCGCGTGTGCGTGGTGTGTGCGTGTGTGGTGACGTAAAGCGGCCGGCGCGGAACTGGTGCGCACGCGCGTGTGGCGGGGAGAAGAAGAAGCAGCAGCACCTCTCTACACCTCTTTATCTATCTGCAGCTTGACGACGCTCTCCTGGCAAGTTGCGTAACGTGCGTGTGCCTAAGCGTAACAGCAGAGGTGGGTGGTCGCGTGACCTCTTTTGTCTGGTGCCCGCAGAGAGGCGTCGCCGTGTGTGTGAGCTGCGGTTGCGTTCGGCCGGGGATGAACTGCACGCGCACACTGCTGCGTCGGTCGGCAGCGGAAGCGGAGGGCGAGCGCCGCCAAGGTGCGGCGGCGCGCCCATGCGGCCGGGCCCACGGGGCCGCTGTCGCAACGCCGCGTGTGGCGCCGCTTGCAGTGAAGCTGGCTCGTGCGCAGCCCTTCCTCCC
>VFQP010005060.1_pt1 | contig 11746 bp, 12 predicted proteins | sample 3512351 | NCBI WGS metagenome assembly VFQP01 (sample SAMN10412372, study PRJNA504923) | tailings metagenome | isolation source: Relicate 1 Philex TSF1 revegetated site | place: Philippines: Tuba, Benguet | collected 2017-08-29
GCGGCAGAGGCTCTCACCGAGTCCGTTGGCCGCTGCGCCACCCTCGTCGATGCGCCCGAGGTAGTTCTTCCCGACCAAAAGGATGATGAACTCCAGGATGAAGAAGCCAGAGAGGATGTAGCTGCGCACGCAAAACAGGCGCGAACACGTGCACAACGTCAGTCCGCCGCCACCTCGCGGCGGCCATCCCCGCAACTGCTGCAGTCGCACACAGCGTGCCCGCACCTGAAAATGTACGTGGCCTGGTACGTCTGCGGGCGCAGACACAGCACGTGAAGGAGGGGCACGTGACGTCAGCAGTGCAGCCACGGCGAACCGCCTCAGCGCCCAGCAGCTCACTGCACGCGACCTGCGCCACGCCCCCAAGGCACCCCGAGGAGGCACCCGCGCACCTTGTAGTCGGTGTCTGACCACCACCCCGTGTTCTTGAGCAGCTCCATGTCCGAGTCGCGGTTCTGGAGCACCAGGCCCGCCAGGATGAGGAACCAGGACCTGAGGGCGCGCAGACGAATCCACGTTGCACGCAGGTGGTCGCCAGCACCGAGCCGAGCGCCCTGACAGGGCGTCACGACGTCGCCGGCGGCGGCGGCGCATGCGCGTCAGGGCACACAGCTCACGTGTGGATGGCCGTGCCCAGCATGATGCCGTACGCGAGCTTGGGGTCGCCGAACGACCGCCTGCGCCCAGCGGCAGAGCGAGCAAAAAAGCATGCCGTCGCGACCCAAGCTGCGCTTGCCACCACGCTGCCGACTCTGGCATGGCAAGGCCACACGTGGCGCACCAGATGAGCACGAGGAACGAGTAGACCATCCAGAAGAGCACGAGCAGGAACCCGAGCATGCAGCTGGCCATGAGCGAGTTGCGGTACGTGCTCTTCTGCGCCTCGGTCTCCATGTCAAAGTGCTCCGTGCCCTGCAAAAGCAGGTGCTGGGACGGGGTGGTGAGCAGCCCGCCAGCCTGACGGAGGCGCACCGCAGCGCACGGCATCGGCGGTGCACCGCTGCAGCAGCTGCGCGGACGGGGCCGCCCCAGCGCTCACCGAACGCACGGCGGAGAAGGAAGCCAGTGCCAGGCCGCTGTAGAGCACACCGAAGACGGTGCTGAAGCTCCAGAACACCTGCAAGCGGCCCGCACGTGCGTGGCGCGCACATCCATCACGTGATGCTGTGCCCTCCCCACTTCTCATCTTGTCGACGACGCTAGCCAGCAGTTGCATCTGGCTGCTCGCAACGAGCGTGTTTGTGGGGCAGGCCTGGAGCACTGCCGTTGGATCGCCGCCGGCCAGCCCGCCGCACCACGCCCCCAACGCCACCCTCTCGGCGCGCTCACCCAGACGACGGCCTGTGTGGTGAGCACACACGGGTCACACACAGCGCGGCACACAGCAGCGTGCACATCAGCCATTCAGCGCTTGCCTCTCCTGCGCGGAGGCGGACTGCGCTAGGAGGCGCAGCCACCACGAAGCTGTGCTCGGGCCGACTCGCTTACCTTCATCCCGTGGCACGAGCAGCACCACGCCGGACACGCCATGGCAGCTCAAGAGGCGAAATGATCGCTCGCCGGCAAGTTGCTGTTTGTGGGTGTTCGTGGGAGGGCGCACGCTCTTGAGATGCGCCGAGAGCTCCGATCCCAGGCGGCGATGAGGCCGCGAGCTGCCAATCGACTCCCGCTGCTGCTGCTGAGCGTGCGCACGCACCAGACCTGCTGTTGCTCGGCCGTTGGCATGAGGGCCAAGCCGGGCTTGGACCCGTGAAGCAGAAAGAGCACTCTGCAGGCCTCCAGGGAGGACCTCCAGTTCCGTTGTCGGCAAGTTCAGTGCCCAGATGGAGAGATGGTAGCCCCTCAGCAGCAAGGCAAAGCACCACCCCACCACCCCCAAGCCAGCGGCACCAGGTGAGCGTCGCACGCGCGCGGATCTCGATCCCAAGCCGTCATGCTCGCCGCTCGTGGCCTCTGCGCGTCGATTCGCGTGCGCGCGTGCTCTCCCCGCAGGCCCACCAGCGCTCCGCAAGGCTCTGCGCCCGCAGCAGCGGCAAAGCCAGCAGCGGCAGCACCGGCACAGGCAGCGCCAAAGCCTGCTGCAGCCGCAGCGGCCCCCGCACCAGCCAGCAAGGCTCCGGCGCGTGACGCCTCGCCTGCGCCCACCGCCGCGCCCAGCAGCGTGGGAACCGCCGTCGCCCCCACCTCCACCCCAGCTCGGCCCCCAGCAATGTGGTCCTGGCTGTGGCAGTCCAACACCTTCTCCGACGTCACGCTCAAGCTGGTGGCGGCCCCGGCGGCGCCCGCCTCCCCGCACAAGAAGCCCAAGCTCGAAGCCGCGCCCCATCAAGATGCCGCATGTGCGCGTGCCTAGCGCCCTCGCGTCTCGCGTGCACGCGCACGCGCCAGCGCAAGCTGCTCAAGTGTGGGTGTGCGCCATGCTGCAGGCGGGGCGGGCAAGGCGCTGCTGGAGCTGCCGGCGCACCGCGTGGTGCTGGGCTCGGCCTCCAACCACTTCAAGGAGCGCCTGGTGGCCTGGGGGGAGCAGATGAAGCAGCAGCACGAGCGGCAGCAGCAGCAGCGGCAGCAACCGCCGCCTGACGGCGGCGCTGTCCCGGCGGCGCCGACGGACGCCGCAGAGGCCACGCAGCAGCAGGACTCCGCGGCCCCGGCCGACGGCACGGCGGCAACGGCGGCGGCCACCAGCAACGGCGGCGGCGCGCCCGCGGTGGCCTTGCCGGCCGTGGCGGTGCTGGAGGAGGAGGTGACGGCGGAGCAGCTGCCGGCGGCGCGCGCGGCGCTCGAGTTCATGTACATGCAGGCGCTGCCCAAGGGCCTTGACACCATGACGGTCGTCATGGTGCGCACGCTGTGCACCCTTGCAGCTCTCACCTCGCTCTGCTCCCCAGCACCACCGCCCCGCCCCTGACGGCAGCGCCAGCGCGCCCCCAACGCGCTGCGGCCGCCGTCGTCCCGCACCAGCCTCCTGCCCGTGTGGGCGCTCTGCAGGGCCGTCCTCGCATCGCAGCCGTGATGCGAAACACAGACGCCGCAACTGGGCTGCGCTGCGCGGCTGCCACGCAGGTCGCGCGGCTGGCGGACCAGTGGGGCATGCCCCAGTGCATGCAGGCGTGCATGGCCGTGCTGTCGGCGCTCAAGCCCAGCGAGCTGCCCGCGCACGTCATTGGCAGCATCCTCTCGGACGACGTGCCCAAGGCCGTCATGGAGCAGCCCGGCTTCACGCCGCTGCTCGCCGCCTGCCGCAGGCGGCTCTCGGAGCTCTTTGGCTCGGCGCAGGTGCGCCCTCTTGCGCTGCTCGGGGCGCGCGCGCGCCCCTCCTGCTCCGCCTCCTCCCTTTGCAGCGCGCGCAGATTCACGGGAAGCTTGCGTCCTGCGAATCAGGCGGCTGCTGCGCCGCCCCCGCCGGCCGCGCCGGCAGCCGCCAGCCACCACGGGCTGCCTCCCAACCGCGTGCGCGCGCAGGCGGTGCTGCTGGACGACCAGCTTCGGGCCAGCTTCACCGGGCTGCCCTTTTCGGCGCTGCGCATGTGGGCCCAGATGGACGAGCTGCAGGTGTGTGTGCTGCCACCCATGAGTTGCCGCCACCTCTGCGCTGTTGCGCCCGCGTCAGTGTGGTCCAGGGCGACAGTTGCTGCGCTGCGCGAGGGGCAGTGCTACACTCATGCGTGCTGTATACGTGCAACTTGTAAGCACAGGTGGACAACGAGAACTCGGTGGCGCTGCTGCTGGCGCACTGGTGGAACGCACACTACCCCGCCCCGCCCTCCCCGCCCACCAGCGGCGGCGCCACCGCCGCCGCCGCGCCGCTCCCCGCCGCCACCGCCGCGGCAAAGCCCCCGGAGGACGGCGCGGCGGGCGCCAACGGCGCCAAGCGCGGCAGCGGCGCGGGCGTGGCGCCGGCGGCGCCGGCGCCAGCGGCGGCGGCATCGCACACGCAGCAGCAGCAGCAGCAGCAGCGGGAGCAGAAGGAGCAAATGTCCACGTGGGTGCGCGTCAACCAGCTCAGCGCCACCTACTTTGTGTCGGTGCTGCCGCAGCTGCCCTGGTGGGCGCCGCCGCAGGAGCCGTTTGCCATGCTCTCCATCGCCAGGTGCGCGCCGCGCAAGCGCACCGCCGCGCCTGCACGCGTTCCCTAGCGGTAACGGCAGCAGCAGCGCCCAGCTGGCTTTGCCACCGGCTTGCTGGAGTGGGATTGCAGCAGAGGGCGGGCTGTGGAGTGGTGGTGGAGAGTGGACGTGCGGATGGGGTTGCGTCCGCGCGCGACTGCAGGGCGCTGCACGCCAGCAAGGGCGCCAGCCTGCAGCCGGCCATGCGCGGGCGCCTGCCGGCGGCGTGGCTGGCCAAGCCCCGCGCCAAGGACCCCGCGCAGGTGGGTCCGCGCGCGCACACAGCTCTGCCGCGCCGCACGGCACGCGCGCTCCCCGCGCGAGAGGCTCGCACCATCCGGAGCTGCAGCCGCACGCACGGCTCTGCCCCACAGCCGCGCGGCGCTCGAGGAGCCCGTGCCGGGCTCAGACGACGCCCTGCACGCACGCCATACGCACGCGAGCCCCTCCGCTTGCGCTATGCAGCCCCTTCTCCCCTGCCCGAAAATGGTGCAGCTGTCGTGGGTGGCGAGCGCCGCCTCGCTCCCCACTCACACACCTGCACCTCCGCCTGCGTCCCTCCCCCCATGCACAGGTGGTGCAGCTGTCGTGGGTGGTGAGCGCCGCCGAGCTCGAGTCGCTGCACCGCAACGCCGGCACCACGCGCGCGGTGCGCGAGTCGCCGGGGCTCTGCTGGTGCGGCTACATGTGGCACCTGTGCCTCAGCCTCAACAGCCAAAAGGACGCGCTGTGGCTCGGCGCCAAGGGTGCGTGAGCGACGCGACTCGTCACGCACAGCGCCCCGTTGCAGCCAGCCGCCTGGCACTGCGTCCCCTCCCAAAGCAGGCAGGGCGGCGTGGCCCCCTGGGAGGGAAGCGCGACCGTTGGCCGCGTGCCGCGTGCGCCCCGCCCGCGCAGTGCGCACGGCGCTGCCCTCGGCGTACCAGATGCCCGTCATCATGGAGGCCAAGTTCACGCTGGCGGTCAAGGAGGCGGCGACGGGCGAGTACAGCAAGAAGGAGACGCTCAACTTTGGCGACGGCGCCGCGCTGCAGCCCGGCAACTGCAACGGCAGCCCGCGCCTGCTCAACGTGCCCGCCGCGACGGCGCCGCGCGCCTCGTCGCTGCCGCCGCCGGCGCTCATGCACGACGGCAAGCTCAGCATGCTGCTCGTGCTGGAGAGCATGCAGTAGCGCAGTGTCGTGGCGCGCCGTGGCCCGTGCGCGTGCTCGCCTGTGGCCTCTGCGTGCTGCTCGTGCTGGAGAGCGTGCAGAAGCGGCGCGGCGCACATGCTTTCCCGTGGCCTCTGTGTGCTGCTCGTGCTGGAGAGCATGCAGTAACGCGATGCCGCGGTGCGGCAGGCGCTTCGTCTCTCCCACGCGAGCGCGCGGGTGGCTTCCTTCGCCTCTGCACACGCGACGGTCGGCCTGCATGCTGGTTCACTCTGACACTCGATTTTCATGCTGCCCTCAGAACCTGAGACCTCGCAGGACTCTCCCTCTTGCAAAGCGGAACAGAGCAGGGAAAGGGTGAGAGGCTCGGCTGGATGGCTAGCAGGCGCGCCCGCTCAGGCGACGCCACAGGCCACCAGCCAGGCGCGGACCCGTCGGAGCGCTGCATCACGAAACCGTACACGCGCACAGCAGACCTGCATCTGAGCCGCACAGCCTCAGTGTCACCGCGAGCCCTTGCCGCGCGGCCCGCCCCGGTGCCCCCTGCCGCCGCGGCCGCCGGCGCCCTGCCCCGGCGCCTCCTCCCACTCGTCGTCGTCGTCGACGTCGTCGTCCAAGCCCGAGTCGTCCATGAGCAGCTCCTCCTCGTCCAGGTCCAGCCCTGCACAGACGCGCAGCGCCACGCGCGTTAGGAGGTGGTTGCCAAGGCAAGAATCGGCCAGATGAGCGGGCGAGTAGCAGCGGGCGAGCGGGTGCGTGGGCGAGCGGGTGAGTAGCAGCGGCGCACCTCGCAGGTTGCGGGGCGGCGGGTCGAGTTGGATGATCTCTGGGCTGGTGCCTCGCCCAAACACCTGCACGCCCAGGTGTGGTGGCACCGTGGCCGTGTGAGTCAGCATGCCTCCAAACCAGGCGTGCCCAGCGGAGCGCCGTGCACGCACGCACGCCGGCGCCGCCGCCCACCTGGTCGAACGCCGCGCCGTACCCGCCCAGCCCGTCGTCGTCCTCGCCCCCCGCTGCGCGCTTGAGCACGCGCTGCACGTCAAACAGCGCCTGCGCTTGCCGTGCGGTGCACACAGGGCGGCCAAAGCACAGCATCTGGAACAGGACGCTTGGCGCCACATCCCACGCACGCGCCAGCGCCGCGGGGCGCTGCCGCAGCATTTTCATGTGCGCTGCTCGCCTGCAGGTAGTTGACGGTGAGGTCGTCCACGCGCCGCCCGCGCGCCAGCGCCTCGAGCCGCCGCGCCGCGCGCTGGAACGCCGCGCGCACGGCGTCGATGCGGTACGTGCCGTTGCTCACGTCGCGCCCTGCACGCGCACCGCACGCGCGCAAAGAGCGGCCCACACGCCACCACACGCTCGTCACGGCGCCGCCGCCTGGCACGAACGCGCCACCGCGCACTGAATCATGACCGACCCGACATCGCCCCATCAGCTAGCTGATGGACCAGCACAGGCCTGCCTCAGCCCGCCGCAAAGCGAGCCAGCACGGTCCGTCCTCGCGCCCCCCCCCCCTCCCCCCCCTCCGCGATGCCGCCCGCCTCCGCTTCCCACCTGTGACGGGGCAGTCGACGGCCAGGCGGTCGTAGAGCCCCGGCCCGCCCGCCGAGGGGTAGTAGTCGGTGGCAATGCCCAGCGCGTGCTTGGCCACGATGCCGCCGCTCTCGATGCTCACGGCGTCGTTGGCGTAGTCAAACTCCTCGCCGTACCGCAGCAAGAACGCGTACAGCGCCTCGCCAAAGTCAAAGATGTCGCGCCCGGCCTGCGCGCGCGCGGGAGGAGCGGCGGCGCGCGGCGACGCTGCCCCCCGTCAGCTCGCCGCGCGCAGCACCGAATGCAAGCCGCGCGCCCCCGCCCGCGCGCAACCGCGGCCCACGCGCCTTGCCCTGCCGCGCCTCAACACACACACGCATGCAGAGGAGCGCGAGGGAGCGCGAGGCCCTCACTCACCTTGAGCTCCTCCTGCAGGTGCGCCACCACCATGTTGCAGAGGCTGTAGGAGGAGAGGCCGCCCGTCATGACCTCGTTCAGGTGCACGCTCTTGAGGTAGGCCTTGAGCACCAGCACCAGAGGGCGCATCGGAGGGTACGCGCGCACCTGCGGCCCAAAGCATGCACGCACGCATTCCAGGCGTCGTCCTTGTTGCCATCTGCGCTTGCCCCGAGCTGCCGAGCCCAGGCGAGGGCTTGCGGCGACGGCAGCGGAGACGGCGCCGCCGCCGGGCACGTCCGCACGTGGCGTGCGTTGTGCGGCGTGGTTGCGTGCGGGGCGAGCGGGGCGGTGACGAATGAACGCTGGGGCGACGCTGGCATTCCCAGTCGCGCTTGGCTGGCTGCGCGCGGGGGCTGCGGGTGGCTCGTGTACTCGAGGGCTGTGCGGAGGGAGGAAAGGGAGGGAGGGAGAGGGGGGCGGCAGCGCACCTGCTGCGCCATGTGGCGCGCCGCGCGGGGCCCCGTGTCGTCGCTGATGCTGATGTCCACGTTGACGTTGCGCACCTTGAGCTGCACGTGTGTGCAGGCGGGCAGGCGGGCGGGCGCGCGAGGCACGAAGCGACCAGGTGAGGAGCAGGACGGGGAGCTCCAGTGACCCTGCTGCGAGGTGCTGGCGACGGTGTGAAGAGAGCTGTGGCGCTCTCGTGGCGCGCTCACCTTGATGATGGGGATGCGCGCGCGCGGGATGATGCTGATGCGGGGGTTGTCGAGCTTTTTACACCGCCGCAGCGCCTCGCCGATGCGCCGGAGCCGCCCCACCACGCGCCCGCGGTCAGCCACGTCGTACACTGCGCACGGTCCGGTCATGTCACGCCAATCATCTCGTGCCCCGCACCACCATAGCGCGCCTCACACGACGTAAGTCCCGTCACTTGCGCGGGGTGAAAGCGCCGCCCTGCTTGCCGCACGCGGACACCCCATGCCTGCTAGCACAGCACCTCTCACGCCCCGCCCCAAACCTTCAGGCGCATGGCCGTGCCCTCAAACGGCGCCGACTGCGCCCTCACCTCCCGTGTGTCGGTCGGGCTCCATGACGCCAGTCACCACCAGGTCCACGTCCGACGACCACGTGCTCAGCCCCGTGACAAAGGAGCCAAACACCTGCGGCAGCACCGCGCCGCGGCGCCACTCCACGCGCCTCTGCTTTCACCCGCCCCGTTGTCTTTGCTCAGCAGCGCTGCGGCTGCCGCCGCTGCCGTTGCGCGCAGAGCGCCATCAGGACAAGGAGGCGGCGGCGAGGACGACGCTGTGCGGGTTGGGTCAGGATGCTGGCCACGGAGCCTGCAAAGCGCGTGCGCGCTGCCCCACTCCCTTGGCTGTCTGACCCTTGGTAGCGCTATCGCACACACAGGCCGCCGCACGCACCTGCACGTCGCACCGCCGGCCCGCCTCGGCCATGGCCTTGCGCGTGTGCGTGCGCACCCTGCGCCGCGCGCGTGCACACGCACACACCGCCCTCCGTCAGCGCAGCGCTCCTGCCCTGTTCCCAGGAGCCCTTGCACGCCTCCTCTCTGCCCGAGGCGAGGTGCGGCGCAGCAATCGGGCCCCTGCGCTGCCGCCGCCCTCCCGCCCTGTCGTCCTGGCTTCTCCTGCTGCAGCTGCCGCCGCTGCTGCACCAGCACGCACGCATGCACGGGCCAAGAGGAGGGCACGGCAGTAGGACTCACAGCTCGACGACTTGCGTGCGGTACTTGCGCTCGTCCTCGCTGGGCACCACGCGCTGGCAAAACTCCTCGATGTTGTAGTGGAGCGGCGAGTAGCGCACCGCGGACGCGCCAGCAGCGGGCCCGCCAGCTCCGCCCGCCTGCGGGCTCTGCGGCTGCTGGCCCGGCTGGCTGCCCCCGGACGGCGACCCCGCTCCCCCCGCCGCTGCCGCCGCCGTGGTGGTTGTTGTGGACGCTGCTGATGACGAAGCTGAGACGAGCGTTGCGGGCGATGAGGAGGCGTCGCTGCTGCTGCCGCCGCCTGGCGCGGAGCGCGATGATGCCGCGTGCGTGGCCAGCGTGGCTCCGCGGGAGGTGCCGGGCCTGCCCCTCCACGCCGCTGGGTGGTTGTGATCATGCCAGCAGTGCTGCTGATGGTGGTGCTGCTGCCCCACGACGAGGCCCCCCGCCGCTAGTGCTCGGGGCCACTGCTGGCCACTGACGAAGGCCACGCCTCGCCAGTGGCTGTGCAGCGGGGCGCACGGCGCTGACGATGATTGCTGGCCCACCGCGCCGCATCTGCTCTTGAGCATCGCTGCTTGTCTCGCGAGAGCGGCCAGGAGGCGGACCTTGTCGAGAGCCAGCGCCTCCCGCTCGCGCCAGCACCGCGCGTGGCAAGCGAGCCTGCTGCAGCTGCTACTGCTACGAGAGAAGGCGCGCGCGCCCTCACGGCCGCTCGAGCCGCACCGCCGCGATCAGCATCGCGCCCCTGCTCAAGGCCAAAGGTGAGCTGGTAGCTGATGGGGAAGAAGTCAGCAGCGCTCCCCTCTTTGTTGTGCGCGTGTCCTGCTATTGCTGGGGCCAGCCTGCCAGGCTTGAGGAGCACGACCACGGGGGGGGGGGAGCGCGCACGCCGCGATCACCTGCGATGCGAAATTTCAACTTGAAGGAGCGCAACAGGTAGCAGGGCCGTGAGAGAAGGGCCGGGGAGCAGGCGCAGCAAGGGCGCATCACCCCATGAGCGGGCTGACGAAGAACGGCAGCCCGTTGCCCGCATCCCCGTTGCCGCCCACGTCCAGCGCGCCCGCCGCGGCGGCCCCGTTGCCACCGCCGCCGCCGACGTCGTACTTGCGCTGCAGCTGCAGGTCGACGGTGAGCACGCCCAGGCCCCGGCCGGCCCGGTGCAGCTGGCTCACCAGCACCGCCGCTTCACGCACGTCACGGGACTGGTCGTCCAGCAAGAAGTCCTCGATGACTGGCGCAAAAGCAGCACCAGCACCAGCACCAGCAGCAGCAAAGGAGTTGAGTTCGGCGCCTGTTCAGCACGCGATTCGCTGCCGCACTCGCTGATGACGCGTGCGGTCGCCCATGCCTGACGTACTCACAGTGCTGCATCTGGGCGTCGTCGCTGTCCTCGGCCAGCGAGTGCAGCTCCCTCAGCTTGGCAAAGTTGAGCTTCTCCAGCGCCAGCGCCAGCTCCGCGGCGTGCAGCGCGTCGCCCTTGTCTGCGGAGAGCAGGGCAACGACGGTGGGCGTGGTGCAGCTCAGGATGAAGGAACAGCAAGGCGTGCGTGCTGCCCTTGCAGGAACGTGCGTAGGACCGGCACTTGGACCCACCGGCGTGCTCAAACTCGGTCTGCGGCGGCAGGATGCTGCCCAGCACCACGCGCCCGCCGCGCCGCAGCTGGAGCTCCATCAGGCGCAGCGCGTGCTGCGTGCACGGGCCCCGGCGGCAGCACCAGCGGTCAGCGTCACCACGCAGCCGCACGCACGACGCGACCACCACTTGTCACACGAGCACTGCTGCAACCCTCACCTGGCGCTCCTCGTCGCTCGAGTGCTGCAGGGCAGGCAGCACGCAAGTGGCAGAGGCGTCAGGATGCTGAGCGCGATGAACGTCCCGGCACATGCTGTGCGTGCACTTGACGAACACTTGCCTTGAAGTGCGCGGCGAGGCCCGGCAGGCCGACGTTGTCCCGCCCAAAGTACGCCGAGGCGCCCAGGTACCAGTGCGACAGGGTGAGCTCGGTGGTGATTTGCTCGTTGATGCCCACCTCGGCCAGCTGCAGGCGGGGTCATCCAGGCAGGAGGCGTGCAGAGCGGTCAAAAGGCTAGACTGTGTTGAGACAGCCAGCAGCCAGCGTGCGCGCACCTGGGAGAAGTCCATCCTGGCGAGCGAGGTCTGCGGCACGCGCGACGTCGGGTGGACAGCCACCGACTCCACCGGCCGCAACGTGGGGCCCACCTGCAGGCACACGCAAGCGCGCCACAGCGGTGATGGACGTCTTGAGGCGCATGCACCCCACTGTGGCCCCGCTGTGCATGCGTGGCTCGACAGGGGGGGCGTTGAGGACGGCATCATGACGGGCACCTGCGCTCATCGCACCTCAGTCGCCGGACTGAAGACGATGCCGGTGGCGACGTTGCTCGCGCGCTCGTGCAGCTCTTCAGCGGGCGCGTCGGGCACGCCAGCTCCTACGCGGTAGGCGGCCCGCAAGTCGCGGCGGATCGTGCCCGGCGAGCGGAGCGCGACAGGCGGAGGCGTGAAGAAGGGGCGCGGCGCGCTGATCGTCGTGAGCAGCATCTTCTCGTGTGTGCTGTTGTTTGTGCTTGCGTGCGTGTGCTTGCGCTGGGGCATGCGAGCACGTGCGCGTGGCCTGCGACATGCGTTCGGCACGACGGCACACACAAGCAGCAGCAACAGCGGCATAGCAGCGCCGTGCTGCTCTGCACTGCAGCAAGCATTGGGTGTGGCCAGCCTCACGTGCGAACACGTGCGTGCTCTGCGGCCCGATGCTGCAGAGCGCTTGCAGAGGCGCCCCACGCAGGCCGTGCTGTTGCTGTCACCTGCGTTC
>VFQP010005061.1_pt1 | contig 11745 bp, 12 predicted proteins | sample 3512351 | NCBI WGS metagenome assembly VFQP01 (sample SAMN10412372, study PRJNA504923) | tailings metagenome | isolation source: Relicate 1 Philex TSF1 revegetated site | place: Philippines: Tuba, Benguet | collected 2017-08-29
CTCATGCCGGTCGCCCGCATGATGGGCTTGCTCATTGAGCGGAACGCAACGGCGAACAGAACCGAGGCGAAAATGAGCAGCAGAAGCTCGGAGAGTGTCCAAAGTGCGAGCGCGAAAGCGCCAATGGCAAACACCGTAAGAACACGGCGAATGAAAACCCATTCGGAAATCATGATCGTTTGCCCAGGTCCATGTGGCGACGCCCCGTTAGGCAGGCACGCCGACGGGCTCGCGCGGAATCCGCGCGAGCCCCGGCGTATGAACGCTGATCAGCGAATTAGGTTCCGGCTCAGCTAGTTTGTAGCCCAGTATGCCGGCGCGCCGTAGTGCTGATGGGTCCGCGTTTCCCACGCCCGATCGGACCAGGAATCATCGCTGAACTCGGGCGCGTTCCGGAGCTGCGCTTCGGTGATGCCGGTGCGGTAGCCGCCGACTTCCCTATCGTACTTCAGCGCGGTCCACGGGATGGGATAGTGGCTGTGTGCAAGGCCAAGAATGCCACCGAAACTCATCACGGCATAGGCGACACGGCCTGTGGTCTTTTCGATGAGGAGGTGGTCGATCTCACCAATCACCTCATCTTCGGCACCGATGACATCGGTGCCGTGAACGTCCTCGCTTGAGATCAGGCGATGGTCGGGATGTGCCGTAGCACGGGCCATGTTGCTCCTCCTTGGTTTCTCTTTGCGGTCAGTGACTCCTGGAAGAAACCGTCGCCGGAGGGGATAGTTTCATTTTTTGTGACAGCGCCGCGGCAGCACGGCCGCATGTTGCAACGCACGACAGATCCGGAACTGAGTTTGGCACCGTCCGTTATGTGAGCACGGGAGAACGACCGATTGGGTTTATTGAAAAGGATAATCAAGAATGAAAAAGCATCTGATGACTTTCGCGTTGGCAACATCTGTCGCTGCCTTGGCTTCGGTGGCAACCGTCGCTCAAGCCGCGGATCAGATGGATAACAAGAACGCTGTGACCAACCCGGGCAAGCCGAATTCCGGCCCTGGCGTCCAGGGCGCCCCGGACACCCGTACTGGCCCGGCTACGCGTACCCCTGGCGGCAGCACATCGACCGACGGCACGTCGAGCGGTGAAGGCGGAGCCACCACGACGCCGAGTCAGGACTCCAGCGGCGTCGAAGGCTTGCCTGGCAACAAGAGCGGTCCTTCTGAGAAAGCTCCGTCTAACTCGACGAAGTAGACCTGGTCGCACACTCCGACATTTTGAAACCGGGACGCGTCGAGCTTCCCGGTTTCTAAATTTCGGGTGTCTGGCTAAAGGGTGTCGCGCGCGCCCCGCCCACTGTCGCGCCGGTTGTCTTCCTCCGGCGGGCCGTCGATCGGGATCTCCGTGTCGCCACTCGGCTCGATAGGACGGTTAGGTCGCTCGTCCTCGCCAGGTTGGCTCGGCAGAACGGGTTTTTTGGGTGGCTTGGGATCCGGTTCGGTCATTCCGATCCAATGCGGCAACTAGGCTTCTGTTCCGCGATCAATCTTTGGAACCGCCCTCCGCGCAACCCTTAATTAGGGGTCCAATGCGCGAGGTGAGTGTGGGGCGCAGCGCTCCGTCCGCAGGCCCGGATTATTTCAAGTTTTTAAGGATGGAACGTCGGATCGTGTGACCCGTTAGAAAACCTCTGCCCCGCGCTTGAAAGGAGAGAGCGCCTTAGAAGGAAGAGACATGGAACGTGATTTTGGAACTCAAATCGTAAGTTTATTCGGGAAGCGACTTCAGCGGACCTACTCGATAGAGGAGATTCCACTGCCGCAGCAGATGCAGCTGTGTCTAGAGCGCCTTGAAAGCGCGGAGCGTGAACAGACGCGCTCTCACCAAACCGAACCTCAAATTGTGGCGGCCGCACACTCGGGTCGCTGAAGCCCCGGGTGCGGATGAAGTGGCGTTCCTAAAATGGAACCGTCACAGTCAACATGAGTTGGATACCCGGGAGGAAGTTTACTTGAAAAAAATGAAGGATGATCATGACAAAAACCACATCCATACTCGCAGCACTTGCTGTTGCCTTTAGCGCCACGACCGCCTTGGCCCAATCGACGGGCGGCAGCGCTGCCGATCCCAATCCGAGCCTGAACAAGCAGCCCGCGCCGGCAGCATCAACTCCAACCGATCCGGCCGCTGGCGCAAATCCTGCGGCTCGCGTCCCGACTTCGCCGGAGGGCACCGGAAGCGCTGCGAGCGAAGGCACGAGTTCCGGATCGTCGGGGTATAATTCGCCCGCCGGCATCCCGGCTGACCCGAATTCCAACGAGAACCAGCAGATGGCCCCTGGTAACACCGGCCCCACCGATCCGGCCGCTGGCTCCAATCCTGCCGCTCGCGTTCCGACCGAAGGCGGAGCCCAGTAACGCCTCAAGGCGTAAGCTCGTTGAAACCCCCGGGCGCGAGCCTGGGGGTTTTTGCGTGAGCCCCCGAGATCGCTTAGTTTCACAGGAGAAGCTTGCTTGGGTTCGCGACATGCCTACACGATGTCAGCCGCGACTACGCGCCTGGATCGCCGCGCTCGTGGTCATCCTGGCAGGTGTCGGCTCCACGCATGCACAGGCGGAGAGCTTGTCCGCGGACAGGTCGACAAACGTCGATGAGACCGTCACGCGTTTCCTGACTGTTGTAAACGCCGCAGCCGGCAACGAAGGCAAGGCCGGGCTTTCGCTCGCCATCGGAACGCCAACGGGTCTCCTTTACGCGAAGGGCTACGGTGAAGGTGCGCCCGGCATGCCAGCCACTGAGCGAACGGTCTATCATGTCGGATCGCTGGCCAAGCAGTTCACGGCCGCGGCGGTTCTCAGTCTCATCGGCCGCAAGGCGCACCTCCGGGACGGAACGCCGCTCGATCTCGATCTCGCGTTGTCGCGTGTGTTCAAGGGAGTCGAGCATTGGCCCGGCGTGGATGCGGGAAACGGCAAGCAGCCCGTGACGCTCCGCAGCCTTCTCACGATGACGTCGAACCTGCCCAACTTTACGCGCCTGCCGCCACCCTCGGCGGATCCGTCGGGGCGCATCGGCGCTCCGCAGCTGCTGTCCGAGTTGAAGAAGTTGAATCCGTCCGGCTGGCCGAACACGTTCGAGTATTCGAACACGAGCTATTTTCTTTTGTCGGAAGTCATGGAGGAAGCGGTAGTCCCGGGAAACGGCCATCCGCGCGCGCACCAGGACCATCTCGCACGCACCATTTTTCAGCGCGCGGCCTTGGCGCAAACCGGCTTTGTCGGAGACGCGCGTTTGGAGTTCAACGCGGCTCGTCCCATCCATTTGAGCGAGCCCGTGTTTGACAAGCCCGATTGGCTGAAGGGCAGCGCCGACATCGTCAGCTCGGCGGCGGATCTCTATACATGGAACAGGGCGTTGATGGCAGGCGAGGTCCTACCGGCGAAGCTGCGCGATCTCATGTTCTCGGATGCCGCGCGCGTCACGCCGAGCCTGTACTATGGCATGGGCTGGTTCATCGAGCACCGCGACGGGAGGGACGTCTATTTCCACTCCGGCCGGGTGCCTGGGTTCACGTCATACAACATGATCGCCGCCGCGGTGGCGCCGGATGGCAAACGGACCGGCGGCTGGATCTCCATCACCTTCCTGATCAACACGGACGTGGCCGATGGCTTGGAGGTCTTGGCAGACGACCTTCTTCGTCTCGCATCCGGAAAGTAGCTACGATCCGCGCGCGTCCGAGCGCTGGGAGAATGCCGCGCCTTCGGTGTCCTTCGCCAGCACCTCGATCACGTCATCGCCGCCGCCGCTGTAGCTGATGCGAAAATGCGGATTCTCTGAAATGGAGATTCCGCCTTCCACCCGGAACAGCCTGACGCCGCCGCTCTTCACTTCGAGGTCGTTCACGAACCGCGCCGGAACATAGCCGCGTGACTCGGGATCGAGTTGCAGCCCGGTGAAATTGGGATGGCGGATCATCACCTGCGCCTCCCGGAACGTCTCGCCGCGCGCGGGCTCGCCCTTTGCTTTGATGTCGATCTTTCCGAGACCGGCCAGGGCCGCTTCCATATCCTTCGATGGCGTTGCCGAGCATCCGCCCGCCCCCGACACGAAGCGCGACGACATATGCAGCTTGCCGTCGGATGTCTCGAGAATGACGCGGACCTTGGAAAAGGAATCGAGGCGCAGGCGGGTCGCGATCTGTCGCTCGCCGATGTCGGCACCTGTTCGGAATGCGTCGCCGAACTTGATCGTCGCCGCGACCGGCGCCGGATTGCGGTCGATGAGGAGCGTAAGCCCCACGACTGCCGCGGCCACATTGCCCGGTATGCGGATGCTGACCGGGACCAGAGCCGCATCCTCTGCGCGCTCGGGCGCATATAGGGTCACGGTCCCGTCATTCTCCTGGATCGCGCGGTCTCCGAAAACCTCCTGGCGAAGACCTGGCCAGAGGTCCTCCTCGGCAGCCGGGGCGGCCAGTGCCGAAAGCACGGCGAATGCCGCCAAAATCGAGCCGTTCAAAAAAGATGACCTGAAAAAGGAAGCAGCGCGGGTCATGGGTCCGATCCTCCGGAAATGCAGGGACGTCGGCTTGCTTACCGAGCTTGCCGAATATGCTGGCTGGCTCTTGCACGATGCGACATTTTATAACATAGGAGATGTTACCTTGTTACATCGAAAGTTTCCATGTCTGCCCCATTCCCTATTTCCCTGCTCAATTGGGCCGTTGTTGCCGCGCTGGCCGCGTTGACGAGCCTCTGCGTGGCTGCAGAGCCGGTGCGAATGGCGGTCAACGTTCAGATCGGGACAGGCGCTTCTATCCGCACGGAAGCCTGGACGGCCGGGAACGCCAGGAAATTTTCCGATTGCCAGCCGGATTGCCCCCCGATGGTTGTCGTGCCGGATTCGCCCCCGGGCTTTCGCATCGGTTCGCCTCCGCAGGAGGACGGCCGGATCGACGATGAAATCCCGACCGCAGTTTCGATCCGCGCCTTCGCCATTGGCGCGCGGCCGGTCACCGTCGCGGAATACAAAGCCTGCGTTGCGGCCGGCGGCTGCGCGCCACCCGAATGGCTCGAACCCGGTGGCCAGCACAACATCGAGACCGGTTCGAGCCGGTATTACCTGAACCTCGGCTCAGCCCTGACGGGACCCGATCAGCCGATCGTCGGCGTCAGCCATGGTGACGCGACGGCCTATGCCAAATGGCTCGGCGAGCGCACGGGCCATCGATACCGGCTACCCTCCGAAGCAGAGTGGGAGTACGCGGCCCGCGCAGGCACCACGACGGCGTACTGGTGGGGCGACAAACTGCCCGCCGATGGCGTGGTCCGGGCGGCCTGCGTTGGATGCGGAAGCGAGTGGGACGGCAAGGCGCCGGCTCCGGCAGGCGCGTTCGCACCAAATCCATGGGGTCTTTACAACGTCCACGGTAACGTCTGGCAATGGACCGCTGATTTCTATTGCGACGACTATACGTCCGGCCCGAAAGACGGGTCGCCGCGCGTGACCGATGACTGCGCGCCCGTTGGCGATCGTCCGCCCGCGCGAGGCGTACGCAGCCTGCGCGGCGGGTCGGCTTTCTATCCGGCAAACGCCATGCGTTCCGCGATGCGCGTGCGCAATGTGCCGGACTTCCGCAACTTCAGCGTCGGCTTTCGCGTCGCTCGCGATCTCGCGCCCTGAAGGATGAGATCGACATGACATTGCGAGATATCATCGGCAAAGTGGGCACGTTCGAACCTCGGAAATCCGAGTCGCTCAGCGCGACCCTGATCCGCAACATCTCGATCGTCCTCGCTTTAACGCTCGTGCTCAGCGTGGCGCTCACCTATTGGCAGGCCGCCACCAAGGTCGAGACGGAGGTGGGCGCGGCGCTCTCGATTGCGGAAAAGACGGTCCGCAAGGTGATCCAAGAGGTCGCCCACGACGACGATCCGCGCCTTCAGCTCGTCCGTTTGGTCCGGGTGTTCGACGGCAACCGCCATGTGAAGGCGACATTCGTCGAGCCCGAGCCGATCGGCGCCAGAATATCGAGCTTCGTGGCGCCTGCGGAAGAACTACCGGACTGGTTCTATTCGTTGATGGCGCGGCCCACTGAGGTCATCCGCATTCCTTTGCCGGAAGGATTGGCGAGCTTCGGCGCGTTCGAACTCGAATCCGAGCAACGCGGCGAGGTCGGCGAGGTATGGGACGACTTCCTGTTGAAGCTCGCCATGTTGAGCGTCTTTTGCGCGCTCGTCTCGACACTCGTGTATGTCACCGTTGGCCGTGCTTTGGAGCCGTTGCCAAATCTCTCGAAGGCCTTTGAGCAGCTGGGAAGCGGCGACTACTCCGTTCGCGTAGCGGAGAGCGGCCCTACCGAGCTGGCGAAACTGTGCACCGGCTTCAACGAGATGGCCGGCCGCCTCGGGCAGATGAAAAAACGCAACGAGCAGCTCAACGAGCAGCTCGCCACCGTTCAGGAAGAGGAGCGCGCGGATCTCGCCCGCGATCTCCACGATGAGGTCAGCCCGTTCCTGTTTGCGGTCGACGTCGATGCATCGAGCATCCGCCAGATGGCCGACAACGAGTCAAGGGAGCCCGGGGCTCTCGCCGCGCGCGCTGACGCCATCCGCGAGGCCGTCGCGCACATGAAGAAGCACGTGAAATCTATCCTCGGCCGCCTTCGCCCGGCGGTGCACCTGGAGCTCGGTCTTTCCAATGCCATCGAGACGCTTGTCGCCTCCTGGCAGTTCCGCAATCCGGACGTCGTCTTCAACGTCGAGGTGACGGACCGCGGTTGCGGCCAGAAGCTCGACACCGTTATTCACGGCATCGTTCGTGAAGCCATCGCCAACGCGTTCAAGCATGCCCAGCCGACCGAGATCGATGTCGAAGTCACGCGTGACGCCGACGACGACGTCCGCGTCGTGGTCCGCGACGACGGCGGCGGATTGAAGCCCGCGAGCCTGATGAACGGCTTCGGGCTCATCGCAATGCGGGAGCGCGTCACGGCGCTGGGCGGCACGCTTGATATTGAGAACAGAGAAGATCGCGCCGGAGTCGTTGTGGACGTCCGGTTACCGATCCGGGAAAGTTACGCCGCTTTCGACGGATCGGCCGATCCGAGGGACAACGCATGAAAGTACTCGTCGTCGATGATCACGCGGTTGTGCGGCAGGGCGTCCAACGCCTTCTGTCGGCGCTGCCCAACGCGGTGCTATTCGAGGCCGCCACCGCCCATGAGGCTCTCGCGATCGCGCGCAAGGAAACCCCCGACGTCGTCGTGCTCGACATCAACCTCGAGGGGGCCAGCGGCCTGGAGCTTCTGCGTCGCTTTCGCATCGAGAGTCCGTCTGCGCGCGTCTTGATGTTCAGCATGCACGCCGAGCCGATCTACGCCAACCGCGCCCTAAAGGCCGGAGCTTATGGCTACGTCTGCAAGAGTGCAGGAGCCGATGAGCTGACCACAGCCGTTTTGCGCGTCGCGGAAGGGGAACGTTATCTCGACAGCACCATGGCCGGCGAGCTGGTGATGAACAGCGTCCGGGCGGAGGACCCGCTGCGCAAGCTCACCAATCGTGAGATCGAGATTCTGCGCATGCTCGGCGAAGGCAAAAGCCTGCAGGGCATCGCGGACGCCATCGGCATCGCCTACAAGACCGTCGCGAACTCGTGCGGCCGGATTAAGGAGAAGCTCGATCTCCCGCGCACGTCCGATCTCATCCGCTTCTCCATCGAGAATCGCCGCAATTAGCTCGCAAAACATCCGGTACAATATCGGGAATTTGTCCTGCCTGTTTTGCGGGAATTTGCGGTGTTACCTTTCCCAGGTGTGAGGAGAGCGCGCATGAAAATTCTGGTCGTCGATGATCACGCAATCGTCCGGGAAGGCGTTCGCCGTTTGCTGGCGACAATTTCCGGTGCCGAGATCCACGAGGCCGCAACGGCCCAGGACGCGATGACCTTGTCGCGGTCGGTCAATCCGGATGTCACGGTCTTGGACATCAACCTCGAGGGATCGAGCGGGCTCGAGCTGTTGCGCCGCCTCAAGGCCGAGAACAGCACGTCGCGCGTTGTCATGTTCACGATGCACTCCGAGCCAAGCTACGCCATGCGCGCTTTGAAAGCTGGCGCGGCGGGTTATGTCACTAAGAGCGCCGAAGCCGGCGAGTTGGTGACCGCCGTCAAGAAGATCGCTTCGGGAGACCGCTACCTCGATCGGTCGATGGCAAGCGAGCTCGTCTTCAGCTCATCGTTTTCGGAAGATCCGCTGCAGAAGCTCTCGAACCGGGAAGTCGAGATCCTGCGTCTGCTCGGAGAAGGGAAGAGCCTGGCGGAGATCGCCAGCACCTTTGGCATTGCTTACAAGACCGTCGCGAATTCCTGCAGCCGACTGAAGGAGAAGCTCGGCGTCGAGCGGACGGCCGACCTGATCCGCCTTTCCGTCGAGCGCCGCATCCAGTAGCAGGCCGCTGCCGTACGCAATTTCGAGACGTGTCTGGCCCACCTTTGTCGGGGCACGTCAGATGTTGGGCGGAACGGCTGTCGATTCCATCGTCATCCCGGCGCACGCGGGGATCCAAACAAGCATCCGCAAAGGGGCTGGATTGGATGCCGCGCCATCAGCGCGCCAGCCGCTCCCGCGTCAGCGTCTTTGCCAGTTCCACGGCCGGCTGATCGAACGGATCGAGGTTGAGCAGCCGTCCCGCAAGGATCGTTTCGATCATAAAGTGCATGAGCAGAGCGCCCATCGCGCGCTCGTCGAGCGTATCGAGATCAAACGTGCGCACCGGCCGCCCCGCCTGCGTCAAAGCTTCGGCGATCGCGTGCGACTGGGCATCGACAACGTCGCCGATGGTCTTGCCGCCGAGGAAGCTCTGGCCGGCGAGCTTGGCCATGTCCGCATCGAGCTTCGGCCCCTGTCCTCGGCTCGCGACGCGAACGACCGTGACCGCAATCTCGCGCGGTCCATCCATGAACAGTTGAAGCTGGCTGTGTTGATCGACGGGCCCGATCGCCGGGACTGGCGTCGTGCCTTCGCCGCCCTTGCCAAGGCTTTCAGCCCAGAGCTGAACGTACCAGTCGGAAAAGCGGCCAAGGCGGTCGTTATAGGGCATCAGAACGAGCGTGCGGATGCCGCGGTCCTTCGAGAGGCCGACGGCCGCCGCCGCGCCGATGGCCGGGGCGAATGCGGCCGGGAAGGAGCACGCCACGAGGCTGTCGATCACCTCTCGAGCGCCTGCGCGGATTTTGCGCGCGTCGAGGCCGCGCGCCATGGCCGGCATCAGGCCCACGTTCGTCAGGCACGAGAAACGCCCGCCAATACCCGTGTGATGCTCCAGCATGGGGATGCCCAGGCTGCCGAGCAGCGCGCGCAGACCATTCGTCTTGCCGGGCTTGTCCGGCTCCGTGATGCCGAGGAACATGTCCGGGATGCGCGCTTCGAGACCCGCCTCTTTCACGGCGGTCAGCGTGATCAGAAGCTGCGCCAGCGTTTCCGTGGTGCCGCCCGACTTCGACGTGACGACGAAACGTGCGTTCGAGAGGTTCAGGCGGTTAAGGCCGGCGGCGAGAGTGACCGGATCGAGATTGTCGTAAAATCGCGTGCGCGGACGAACGCGCTTGGGCTCCGAGCAACACGCAACGCCAGGAAGCCCCCAGCCTCCGAGCTGCGCCAGCGTCTGGCCGCCAAGCCCCGAACCGCCGGTGCCGAAAAAGACGATCGTTTCGGCGCCCTCGGAGAGCTTGTCCAAGGCAGCTTCAGCCGCATCGAGATCTGCGGTGTCCTCGGCGATCCTGAGCAGCGGCAGCCGCCCACTGGCGTAATCCGCTTTGAGATCGTGCAGGGCCGGTCCGAGTTTCTCGAGCCAGCGGCCGAGTTCGCCTTCGGTGAGGCCATGCTCGCCTATGGCGCCCGAAAGGCAGCCGGCGATGGATTGGCGATAGGAAGCGGTGGATGAGGCAGGGAGGGGCTTGTTCATGGCAACCCGCATAACCGGCTGAAGGGAAGGGAGTTCCGCGGGAGGCGTAGCCGTTTTCGTCGCATCCGCCAAGGCCGATGTCCTCTCCCTGCCGGTGGCAGGGAGAGGCAGGAATCGGATGGAAGGGATCAGCCCTTCTTGTCGGCTGTAGCCGTCGCCGGCTGACCGACGATGGTGACGATGAAGCCGTTCATGTCGAGCAGCCGCTTGGCCACGCGCTTGGCGTCATCGATGGTCAGCGCTTCGATCATTTGGTTGCGCTTGTCGATGTAGTCCGGTCCGAAATCGTCCTCGAGCAGGCCGAGCAACTGGCTCGCGATCTTGGAATTCGTGTCGAACCGCAGCGCATACGAGCCGATGAGATACTTCTTGGCGTTCTCCCACTCTTCCGGCGTCGGCCCCTCGTCGGCAACGTGCTTCAGTTCCTTGCGGATGAGATCGATCGACTGCGTAATGGCGTCGGCGCGTGTCGCGACGCCGCCCGAGAAGATTGACGTATGCTTGAACGGCTGGATGTAGCTGTAGACGGAGTAGGCCAGGCCGCGCTTTTCACGCACTTCTTCCATCAACCGCGAGGCGAAGCCGCCGCCCCCGATCAACTGGTTCAGCACGAACGCGGTCATGAAATCCGGATCCTTGCGCTGCATGGCCGGCAGGCCGAACATCGCGACGGACTGCGGAACGTCCATCGCGATCCACTTTTCCTTGCCGCCTGCCACCGGCTTGGTCTGCGGCACGGGAGCAAGGTCGGCCTTTTCGGGCAGTTCGCCGAACACTTCATCGAGCAGCTTGCCGAGCTGTTCGGGCGTAATATCGCCAACAGCAACGACCTTGAGATTGTTGCGTGCGAAGTTGCGTTTGCGGAAGGCTTCGAGATCGTCGCGCGTGATTCCGGTGACGGTCTCTTCGGTGCCCTGCGAAGGCCGCGCGTACGAATGCCCCTCGAAGGCGGTCGCGAACCATTCCTTGGCGGCAACCTTCTCGGGATCGCGATCGGCGTAGACGAGGTTTGCGAGAAGCTGGCCGCGAATGCGTTCTACCGCATCCTGATCGAAGCGCGGCTTGGTGAGCGCGAGCTTGAGTAGCTTGACGGATGCGTCGCGGTTCTCGGTCAACGTCTCGAAGTTGCCGTAGAACGCGTCGCGGCTGTCCTCGAAGCGCATGCGCATCGCGAGGCTTTCCATCTGCTCCTGGAAATCGCTCGACTGGATGTCGCCCGCGCCTTCGTCGAGCATCGCGGATAGGAAGTTGGCGACGCCGTCTTTGCCTTGCGGATCCTGGGAATTACCACCCTCGAACGAGAATTTGAGAGCGAGAAGCGGGTTCTCATGGGCTTCCACCAGCCAGGCTTTGATGCCGCCGGGGCTTTGGACTTCTTCGATTTTCATGGCGTTAGCGGGCCTGGCAAAGGAGACGACGAGAGCAAGCACGAGGACAGTCAGCGACAGCGCCATGTCGATACGGGCGACACGTGCGATCGAGCGGCGAAACTTATCCATTGAACGGTCCTTGCGACGGGGCTTCCGACGGAAGCACGACAGACAACTTAGGAGCGGCTCTTCGGTCCCGGCTGCTCGGCGTGAGCAGGTCCTTCGGAGGGCGTGAGATAGCCGGTCACCGACCGCTTGGGATCGAGATAAGCGTTCGCGACCCGCTTGATGTCGTCGACGGTTACCTTCTTCAACGCGTCCGGCCAGCCTTCGATCTGCTGTACGGAGCGGCCGAGCGCGAGGCCCCAGCCGTAACGGCGCGCGAGTGAGGCTTGGTCGTCGTTCTCGTAGATGTAGTCGGCGATGTAGCTGGACCGTGCACGGTTGAGTTCGGCTTCAGTCAC
>VFQP010005062.1_pt1 | contig 11745 bp, 18 predicted proteins | sample 3512351 | NCBI WGS metagenome assembly VFQP01 (sample SAMN10412372, study PRJNA504923) | tailings metagenome | isolation source: Relicate 1 Philex TSF1 revegetated site | place: Philippines: Tuba, Benguet | collected 2017-08-29
GATGGGATCCAGTGGCGTGATTGCGCCTTGGCTGCGGTGCGCGCAGACGGGCGCGGCGCTGTGCCGGGCGCCGCTCTCTGGCCGCGTGGCCTACTCGGTGCTGCACTTCATCGAGGTGCTGTCCAGCCAAAAGGCCAAGCAGCTCGTGGTGAGCTGAGGGGAGCAGCTTTGCGCAGCGAGGACAGCCGCGCCCTGCTCAGTGCACGCCACCTGGGCCCTGGCCAGCAAGGCCCTGGCCCGCGCCTCTCACAGGACAGCAGCTTGCCAGCAGAAGCCGCACCACTTGGCTACGCACCTGCGCCGTGCCGCTTGCTCTGCTCCGTCCCGCACCTGTCTGCGTGCGCGATGTCCATATCACCTCACCTCGCGTGCGCGTGTGTGCGTTGCGCCGCTTCACCCCCTCGCCGCCTCAGGTGGAGCGGCCCGAGCAGTACCTGTGGGACCGCGCCGGGCTGCTCGAGCGCGTGTGCCAGCTCATGACGGGCCTGTGGGCGTCCCAGGAGGGCGCGCAGTTCCTGCAGGCGCTGGCGCTGGAGCCAGACCTGGACCTGGACGTGCTCACGCAGGTGCGGGGTGTGGGGTGCGTTGTGGGTGTGGGGGGGGGGCCGTGCGGGGTCGGGGGAGGGCGGAGCCAGACCTCGACCTCGACGTGCTCACGCAGGTGCGGGGTGTGGGGTGCGTTGTGTGTGGGGGATGGGATGGTTCCTGCTTCTGTTTGGGGCAGCTCTGGACGTGCTCACGCCGGTGCGGGCTGTGCGTGGGGGTGGGGGGGGGCGTGTGGGGGAGTGGGCAGTGTGGGTGTCGAGCTGAAGGTTGGGGGAGAAGTTGCACCAGGGGCCCACGCGCACACCTCCAGCTTGCCTGGCAGCAGCGCTCCGCCCTCGTGGAGCTGTCCAGGTGCAGAGCACGCGTCCACGCGCGTTGCGGCTGCGAGTGGACGCTTGCATCTGCCCTGGCGCGGCTTCGCGTGGCCAGGACAGCTGTGCTGCCGGGCACTGCATGGGATGCGAGCGCGTGGGCCCCCGGCGCGCCTCCTGCCTGTGCGCACTGTGCGACTTAAGCACGGGTCCAACGCGCTCGAGATGATGATCGCGTTCCGGCTGGCGTCGCCGCTGTCCGCTGCTGCCGCGCACTTTTGCACATGCAGGCGCGGGACCAACTGGAGGCCGCCCACGCCATCTCAACCGCCACGGCGCTCACCAAGCTGCTGGACGCGCTCGCCGCCAAGCTAGGGTTGCCCGCCCCGCCGCCGCCGCCGCCCTCTGGGCCGCTCGCCGCCTCCCTCCCCCGCGCCGCCGCCGCCGCGCCGCCACCCGCCGACGAGCCCATGCCCTCTGCCGCCGCCGCCGCCGCCGCGTCCACCGCCTCGACGCCGGCCGGCGCGCCGCCGCCGGCCAAGCGGTCCCGCACCGCCGGCGACGGCGGCGGCGCCGCCGACGCCGCGGCGGCAGCCCTGCCCGCGGCGGCGGCACAGGGCACGGGGGACATGGAGCTGGACGTGTCGCCTGCCGGCGCCTCTGGTGCGTCTCGCCGCCCTCCTCCTCCTCCTCCTCTGCCTGAACGTTCCCTGCTGCTGGTCCCATGCTGCCACGTCGCGTTCCCTTTGCTTGCCTCCTGCAGCCCTTGGAGGTGCCTCACGAGTGCTGGTTGTGGTGATGATGGTCCTCCTCTGCCGCCTTCTCCTGCAGGCGCGGCGGCGGCGCAGTGGGCGCTGCCCGGCGCCCCCGGCCTCGAGGGCGCGGCGCTGGTGGCGGCGTACAAGGGGGAGCTGTCGGAGCACCAGTTGGGCACGTTTGAATCGGGCGCCTCGCGCGCCTACCACAGCGCGTTCGCGCAGATGGCCGGCGACTCGCAGGGTGAGCGCGAGGCGAGGCGCGAAAGCAACCCTAACCTAAGGCGCAACCTAACCCTCGTGGTGGTCGCGTCTCCGGGGGGCGGGATCTGTGGGCCTCCTTGTTAGCACCGTGGGGCGTGGGGACTTGTTGGCGATGAGAGCATCACTAGAGGCAGAGTGCGGAGGTGGCGCGCGCATGGTATCGCTGCGTGCGCGTGCGTGCGCGCCGTGATGAAGCGCGTGGCGCCCTCACCGTGCGCACGTGCGTGCACGCCCGCGTGCGTCCACTCACCCGCAGCGAGCTACACGCCCGCCGTGATGAAGCGCGTGGCGCGCGAGGTGCGCGACATGACGTCGGGCAAGACGCCGCTGCCGCTCATGCCCGCCGCCTCGGTGTTCCTGCGCTACGACCAGGACCAGATGCACAAGATGCGCGCGCTGGTCACGGGTGAGGATCGGTGGGCGCCAGCCAAAAGGTTGCTGATGAGCAGGGCGTGGAGCTCGGGGTCAGGCGCACGACTGCGGGCGCTGGCGCTTCAAGTGGTGTGGGGCTCCCACCTGAGAAGCTTGAAGGAGCGGCAGGGGCTGCCGAGCTGTGCGCCCGACCACGCACGCGCGCCGGTGCACCATGCGCGCAGGCCCCGAGGGCACGCCGTACGCGTTTGGCTGCTTCTGCTTCGACCTGCTCTTCCCCCCGGGCTACCCCAACACGCCCATGCTCGTGCAGTTCGAGACCACCGGAGGGGTGAGCAGAAGCGGCGTCGCCGCGCATCAGGCAGGGTGCAGCAGCGCTGACGCAGGTCCCAAGGTCGTGGGTGACGCGACCTTGGTTGGCGTGGCGTGGCTGCCGCGGCGCGCAGGGCCGCGCCCGCTTCAACCCCAACCTGTACGCCGACGGCAAGGTGCGGGCCCAGCTCCACGTCTATGCGCCACGTTCCTCCCCCCAACTCGTTCGCCCTTGGCGGCTGCAGCACCCTCCTAGACCTTGCTTGCCGGCGTTATAGGGACGCCCGCACACACTACACCGCGCGCTGTGCCAGCGGTGTGTTTGCGCGCGCGCGCGCACGTGGCGTCCCGCAGGTGTGCCTGTCGCTCATCAACACGTGGCACGCCTCGCACGAGAGCGAAAAGTGGAACCCCGACGTCACCAGCACCTACCAAGTGCTCATCTCCATCCAGGTGCGCCTCTCCTCCTCCTGCTCCTCCTCCTCCTGCTCTTCTCCTCCTCGCCCACCCTGCAGCCGTTTTGTTCCCACGAAGTCACGGCACGCCCAGCGTCGCTCCTCCCTGCTCATCGTTTCGCTTGCCACCCCGCCCTGCTCATGGTGCCTGGTTCGCACCACCATTGCCTGCTCAGGCCATGATCCTGGTGGAGGACCCGTACTACAACGAGCCGGCCCACGAGGCCACGCGCGGCACCGACACGGGGCAGTCCTCGGCCGCCGCGTACAACGCCAACCTCACCCTCAACGTGCGCCTTCACTCTCGCCCCTCTGCGCAAGCGAACAACAGCGCCTTGCCGCCGCTCCCAGCACCTCTAAGCATTCCAGCGCGGGCACTCTGTCGCTGCCGGTGGCCCGCCCCTGCGCTGGGCTGCTGTGTGAGGCTATGAGGGAGGGTCAGGTGCAGCCTGGCAGCCTGGGGCGCGGACGCTGACGCTGCTGTAGTGGCTGCTGGTGCGTCACACGGTGTGCGCCTGCAGACGCTGCGGTGGGCCATTATCGACAAGCTGCGCAACCCTCCGCCCGGCCTGGAGCAAGTGGTGAGCAGGCTGGCCGTGGCCCCGGCAACCGCTCCGCCTGCGCCGTGTACTTCGTGGCGAGAGGTTCCCGTGTGCTGCTTGCTGGCCAAACGCGGTGCGCAGGTGCAGGCGCACTTCCGGCTGCTGCGGCACAAGGTGCAGGCGCAGGCGGTGCGGTGGGCCGAGCAGGCGGCGGCCACGGGCGACGAGGCACTGGGCAAGCGCATGCAGGCGGCCGTAAAAGAGCTGCACCAGCTGCTGGCCGACCTCTGACGACCTCCTTCTTCTCCTCCCGGAGACTCTGCTCTTTTGCGCCGGCCTCTGACGACCGCCTCCTCCTGACTCGGCTCTGTTGGGCCCAGCTTCTCATTGTCTGGTGGGCTGTCCGCGCACTGTTCAGAATGAGGGTGAGGGGGGGGAGGCGGGTGCTTCAGGTGGCGTCTTCTCAGTGGGGCCCTGCTGGACTCGGTCTCATTCATATGCCCTCTGCTCTCGATGCTTCCGGGTCCTTTGGCTCACGAGTTCAATGACAGAATGTGCCACCAAAGAGGCCATGTTCCAGCACGGCATGGGTAAGCCACCCTCAGTCCCTCGCACACACCAACAAGCCCAGGAAAAGGAAGACGCCAGCGTTCACGCGTCGCCGGTGGCCACCATGCCCATGGGCCGCACGGCCATGAAGGCGTCCACCACAGCGTCTGTCACGGCGGCGCGCGCCGCCTGGTGCCGCGCCACCATGTCGGTCAGGCACCGGATCAGCTCGCCCTTGATCTCCGCTGCGGGCACCACAAGCACAAAGCCATCACGAGCACAGCGGCTCGCTCAGGACCTGGGGCAGCAAGCTCGGCAGGCCCGCCTCTCCCGCTGAGTATGCGAACGCTCCACGCGCGCCAGCTGTTGGGCAGGCCGTGCGGCCCGAGCCACGTGCGGTCACAAGCGCTCACAAGTCATCATGCGCCCGGACGAGTACTCGCGGCCAATCTCCTCGAGCCGCGCGTCGTCCTCGAGGAAAAAGTTGAGGTACTTCCACGGCACGTCCACCTGCACACGCACCACCCCCACACCACACACCACACAGGAGGACCGTCAAGCCAAGCACCAGCTGCACAGGCCAGCGCTGGCTGCATGCCAAGGCACTGGCGGACAACGGCGCCCGAGGATGCTGGAGGGATGGCGTGCTGGGACTCACGTCGAGGTTGGCTCCGTGCTGCTTGTGCAGCTCCAGCGAGGCGCCGCCACCCGAGAAGGCGTACTTGGTCACCTGCTCAACGCGCCGCCACCAAGGCAGCACAGCGGCAGCCAAGGAGCTAGTCAGGCGGGGCGCGTGCATGTGCGCCTCGACGGCAGGTGGCGTGCCGGCGCGTGTGCGAGGGCGCGCTCGCACACCTTTTCCTTGATGTCCTTGGGCGTGTCGTTGACGAAGATGGCGCTGTTGGTGTCGCTGGCGCTCATCTTGCCGCTCTCGCCCTGCGCTCACCTCGCGCACAGGGCAAGCAGCAGAGCCATGGTGTGCTGCGCACCAGGGTGGGCGGCGCGGACCAGGGAGGGGCAGGCACCACCATCGCTCCTCCTGCTCTGCTGCAAGCATGCTCGCACCTCCCTGCCCCCAACAGGCACATACACCTCCTCCTCACTCACCTGCAGCGCGGGGAAGAAGCGCGACTCTATGAGCGCCGGCTTGTTCTGCCCCAGCCGCGGCGCCACGTCGCGCGTCATGCGGAAGTACGGGTCCTGCGCGCGGCGGATGAGGACCGGAGCAGGCGCACGAGACGCTCCACTGAGGGGCCCAGCGCCACTCGGCCGCAAGTTTGAGCAGCAGGCGCGGATGGCGTTCTCAAGGGCTTAGGAGTGGCAGAGCAAGTGTGGGGCGCTTGAATGAACCAGGGCCGGTGGGGAAGGCACGCGGCCTGGGGTACGAACGTCCTCTTGGTGCTGTGGGTCCCGTGAGGAGGAGGGTCAGGTGTGCGGGAATGAGCACCAGCCCTTGGCTAGGGACCCGTTTGGAACGGGGTGAGGAGAAGGGGAAGCGGATGAGGCGCGCTACGCAGAGGTGCTGTGCGGTGCGAGGCTGAGCAGGGAGCGGTCCATGCCTGGCTCAGGGCTCACGCCACAGGGGCGTGACCGGGCGGCAGGAGGCGGCGTCTCTCCCTCACACGACGAGCGTCAGCGCGCGCGAGCGCACCTGGTCAATGGCGCAGGGGATGAGGCACCGCACGTCCTTGCGCTGGCCAAAGATGTGCGGGAAGGTGTCGGGGAACGACGGCGCCGCCTGCACGCGGTGGGTGACACGCTCACGCCTCAGCCCTCAACTGCGCTTCAGGCGCGCGGGGTGGGCATGCACATAAAGGATCCTGCCTGACCTGCACGGCCGGGAAGGCAATCTTGCCAATGTAGTCCTCCATGCCCAGCCCAAAGATGCCGCGCACTTGGTTCATCGTCACGCACCTGTGCGCCCGCACGACACCAGGCATGGGACAGTGACGCTGAGCGTGAGACAGCGCGTGTGTGGCTCGGCACCTCGGCGGCTGGGGGCCGCAGCCCACGCGCCAGGGCGCATCGTGTGGCACGGTGCCGTGGTAAGCGAGCCGAGCACGCGCCAAATCACAGGTGCCCCTGTTCCTGCGCACCTACCTACCTCTGGACGATGCGCTTCTGCTCTGTGGCGGGCAACGGCCCCGCTGCGGCGGCGCCAGGCGCACAGTTGCTCCCCTCCCACCCCCACCCCCGCACCACACGCACCTCTGTATGGCGACGATGTTGCGGTAGAAGGGCCCGCCGACGTACTCAAAGTCGGAGAAGATAAAGGTCTTGGCCACGTCAAACCCGCACGCAATGATGTCCTTGGCGTTCTGCAGCGGCACACGGCCCAACCACCATGCCACACACACGTGATGCCCTGCGTGCCTGCCCGCTGCCGAGCCAGGGAGCGCCGCCGCCACAGCAGCACCCGCAACGTGCTCAGGTGCTGTGTGATTGCTGTCTGACGCGGTGCAGCCGCCCAACCCCCACGCGCCACGCCCTGACCGACCAGCCCTCCCCACGCCCCGCCACGCCCTGCCCCCGCCTATGGCTGCGCACCTCGCGGGCCAGTCGCCGCGCCTCGTTGAACTCTAGCCCCTTCCACAGCGACTTTTCGTCGTCCGTCAGCTGGATCACCAGCGGCACGTTGAACGCGTCCTGCAAAGGGGGGGCGTGGGGGGCACAGGGGCCGTGGTCGCAATCACCACCACCAGCGCACTGTGAGGTCACAGATCACCACCAGAGGCGCCCGCTGTGGACGCCTGCTGCTGCACCGTTGTGCCTTGCCCTGCACCTGTCCGTGGGCGTCTCACTGGACTGAAAGCTCGCACGAGCGAGGAAGGGCGCGCAACCCTACCTGCAGGTACTTGGTGAAGAGGAAGGGCACCAGGTGGCCCAGGTGCAGCGCCTCGCTTGAGGGGCCCTGCACGGGGGTGAGGGGTGGGGGACAGGGAGCAGCCGGCATTGTGCCTCCCACCTCCTCAGCCTCCTCGCATCACCTGGACCACGCCCACAGGACGCACACAGGGCCAGGGCCTCGATGCGGCCCCCAGCCGCTTCGCTCTGACAGCGCGCAACCAGCAGTGGCGACCCAGCCGCCCCCACGCCCCTCCGCACGGCAAAGACACTGACCCTGCCTGTGTAGAGGTAGAAGGGCAGGCCCTTCTCGTAGCTGTCTAGGATCTCGTGGAAGTCGCGGTGCGCGAAAAAGATGCCCCGCTTGAGGAACGGGTGCGCCGGCCGGTTGGTTAGCCGCTCTACCCTGCAGCAGCAGCGGGCAAAAGCACGCCTTGCTGCTTGCTGCTGGTGTTGCTGCTGCTCCCAACGTAGAGATCACACGCGTTCCACCCGGGGGCGACCGCGCCGCCACGCCGCACGCGCTCACCGTGCCACCAGGTCTTCTTTCAAGTGCTGGCATCCGAACTGCGAGCACAGCAGCAAGCAGCATGCCGCACTGCTGCGCTGTGCAGAGGCGTGCTGCTGGGTGAGCCGCCACACCGAGTGGCCGCTGCACCCGATCGCCGGCGAGGCGCAGCTGCAGCTCACGGCACCTGCTCGACGAGCTTGTTGTAGTCGATCTTGCCGTCCGCACCGCCTTGCACGCTCCAGGGGTCGACGTGCTGCACGCGGGTCGGCAGGGGGGATCCGCTCGGTCCCCGCGCTCCCATCGCAGCGCGGCTCGCGTCGTGGTAATGCTCGCGAGCGTCGCACAGGCGCCTGCTCACCTGCTCGCCATCGGCCCCCTGCGCAGGCTCCGCCTGGGGCTGCGCCTCCTGCGGCTCGCCTTGCTGCTGCTGCTGCTCTTGCTGCTGCTGCTGCTGCTGGTCTGCTGTCATGGTGATGTGCGTCTGAGTGTGTGTGCGCCCCCAAGCAAATGCGACCGCCCGAGCCTCGACGCCAGGGTAGGGTGCCCCGCAGGGGGGGTCGCCGCGCGCCGCAGGGGAGGAAGTGGCCACACAGGCGCTGTCAATCCCTTGCTCCTCAGCTGGCGTCTGCACACGCATGCCTGCAGCAGCATCAGCCAGGAGCTTGCGCAGTGGAGTTCCGCGTGCGCGCCAACGGGAGCCGCCCCGTCGTCCGCAGGTGGCAAGGCCAGCAAGCACAGCACATCAGGCGCAACACAAGGACCTCCAGGACGCTGGGAGCTCTTGCTCAGCGCGGCCCGCATGGCCGCACAGGGCTTGGCCCGCACGACGAAGAGAGCGGGCGGGCGGCTGCAGGCAGCCACGAGGAGGCACCGCCTACGCACTCTCCGCGCGTGGGCAGCAAGATGAACTCGTTAGTGCAGTCTTACCTGAAGATCAGCAGCGACATCGGAGGAGCGAGCCCCATCCCGGAGCTGCTGAGCGCACTGTGAGCACCGGCGCGCGCGGCGCTCAGCGGGCGTGGGCTCTCACTGAGCTGGAGTGCAGCGCTCGCCCTCAATGGGCGCCTCTGCAGCGCGCGCACACGCGTGGCGGGGGTGGCGGGCGCATTTGCTCTGGCGCGCGCTGGCGAGCGCACCAGAGGCAGCGGCCGCTCAGAAGCAGAATCACAATCCGCAGCTCTCAGCGCGCGCCATCTTTTACGCGCTGGCGCCGCGCACAGGAGGAGGAGGGACATGCCTGAGAATGTGTGTGCGCGTCCTGCTCGTTCTGGCGCTCGCAGGAGCGCGGGCATCAAGTCGTGCAGCATCAGCAGCCCGAATGAGACGCTCTCCGACGGGCAGGTCATTGCGCTGTGCGCCGTGCTGCCGCTCAGCGCGATCGAGGAGCTCACCTTCCACGACTTGACCTTGGTGCGGCACTCCGCTGCTGGGCGCGCGGACTTGGCACATTTCGGGCCGTATGCGCACATCCACAGTGCGCCACCACGCACACGGCCTGGGAGGAGCAGCACAGGGCGCTGTGCAGCTGCGGGCCGCACGCGCCGCTGCGACAACGCCGGCCGCGGGCAGGCATGCGGCTGCTGCCGCATGCTCCAGGCCACCGCCGTGGGCAGCACCACACGCGCACCACCTGCGGCCCCACACCGGGGATCCTGGGCGTGCGGCGACTGCCTGCGCGCCTGCGCTGCTCTGCTTTGCGCGTGTGCAGAACATCAACAGCTGGGTGGCCATCGCGGATGCGGCGTCCAAGTGCAAGACGATGCAGAAGCTCTGCCTCAAGGACTGCAAGTTCAAGGAGGGTGCGTGGTCGGGTCCCTGTGGGGGGGGCTCAAGCACGGGAATCGGGGCTGCTCCAGCACGGAGGCGCTCACGGTGTCCCGGCACCTGCGGTGGGACGCTGCGCGCCCGCAGGCCAGGGCGTCACCACCTTTGCCCGCGCCATCGGCAGCTGCCAGGTCTCGGTGCTGGACATCGTCAACTGCAAGCTGGTGCGCTTGCTTGCGCGTTGTGGTCGGGCGGCCGCCCAGCATCACGTGACGCCGCACACAAGCGCTCATCACGCCTGTGTCCTCAACACGCAACCGAACATGGACACCATGTGCAGGGCGACGACTTTGCGGCGGCGCTGGCCGAGGGCGCGGCGCTGCGCGGCGACAAGCTGGCCACGCTGAGGCTCAGCGGCTGCAACGTGTCGGACGAGGGCACGTGCCGCCTGGCCAAGGCGCTCGAGGCCATCGGTGCGCCACCCTGGCCTGCTTGCGGTGCCTTGTGGTTGTGTGCTGCTCGGGGGCACGTGTGCCTGGCCCAGGACCACGTGCTTTGTCTGCGCCCCACAGGGCGGCTTAACGCTGTGGCAGGGCGCCAGAGATTGGTCGAAGCAGCAGCTGGCTGCTGCCTGCGGCACATCTCACGGCCCACTTGCCATGTCGCGCGGCGAGTCTGCTCACCCCTGCTCACCCCTCCGCCCCACCCCATCGTGCGCCCACCGCCGCAGGCATGATGAGCAGCCTCAAGGTGCTGGACCTGAGCCACAACCGCATCGGCGACAAGGGCGCCTGCGCGCTGGCGGCCATGCTGGTGGCCGAGGGCGCGCAGTCCTCGCTGCCGCTGCAGGAGCTGGAGCTCGAGGCCAACCTGGTGAGAATCCGCGAGTGGAGTGCAATGAGGGGGCGCCGGCGTGCAGCTTTGGCTGCGGAGAGGGCTGTGTGCTGTCGCCGCGCCACGTGGCGGACCAGCGCCAGGGCTTTCTTGCTTCGGCAGCTGCAGCGGTTCGAGGGAGGGAGGACCTGACCGAGCGCGTGCGTGCCGCCGCCGCCGCCGGCCCCGCAGATCTCTGACGTGGGCTGCCTGGCGCTGGCGCGCGCGGCCAAGGGCGCGCTGGTGCTGTCGCGCCTGAGCATCAGCCTCAACGCGCACACCGACGCCACGCTGCACGCGCTGGCAGAGGCGCTGCGCTTCAACACCGGTGAGAAGGGCCCTCCCGGCCCCACATGTGCTCTCCTTGTCTTGTTTTGGGGGGCTGGCGCATGTTCATGCTCATGCATACGTCAGCGGGTACCAGCGTCATCAGGCAGCACGCGGACCAAGCATGCGCGCGCCCTCGCCATGCGCAGGCACGCTCAAGGAGGTGGCGGCGTCGGGCGCGCGCGCCGGCGAGGAGGCGGCCGTGGCGCTCATCCGCGCCGCGCTGCGCAACAACTCGCTGCAGCTGCTCGACATCCGCGGCGTGCCGCTCGGCGCCGAGGTGCGCGTGGGGAGATCACTGGAGCCATCGCAACCGCCTGCGGCTCTTTTTGGGGCCTTTTCTGCAGCAGCCGCAGGCAGTGTGGCTGGGATGCATTGAGGTGAACATGCGCCGTGCGGGCGCGGGCGTGTGATGCACATGTATTTCGCAGGGCGTGTCGCAGCTGTGCCAGATGCTGCGCTACACGGCGACGCTCAACACGCTGCGCGTGGACGTGAGCAGCAAGGAGGGCGCCGAGGCCATCGCGCGCGAGCTGCCCAACAACCGCTCGCTCATGCACCTGACCATCGGAGGGCCCGTGCCGGAGGCGCTGCTGGCGCAGGTGAGGAGAGGAGGGGGGCTTCTTTGGCTCTGCGAGAAGAGGCGTGCACCTGTGGCCGGGTTGTGCCGGGTTGATTTGGTCCTGCCTGAACCGCCCAGGGCGCGGCGGCTCAGCACGCCGTTTTGCGCTTGGCTCTTGCTTTTGCAGATGAGCGAGATCCTGGCGCAAAACACCATGCGCAACACCAGCGGCTCGCCTGGTGAGGAGGCGGGGACGTGTGTGGGGCGGTTGGGGACGGCAGCACCAGCGGGAGCAGCAGCAGCAGAGCGCAATGTGCAGGGCCGCTCTCACGGTTGGCGCTGGCGTGTGTCCGCCTCCTCCGTCAACGCACAGCGCGCGCGTCGCCACACATCCATGCGTGGATCGAGAACGCCACGCTGGGCAACGCCGTGAGCGGGCACACGGTGGTGGCGGCGGCCAAGCGCGAGCACCGGCAGCACACGAGCCGCTCGCCCTCCCCTGGGCCCGGCATGAGGAGGTGCGCCTGGGCGTGCGTGCGTGTTCGGGGGGTTGAGGGGACGCGCTGCCTGAGGGGCCAGCCCATGGCAGCTGGGGTCACTGGGCGACGGCAGGCCCATGCGTCCGTGCACAACGCCCACGCCAGGCCCGCGCCTCACCCTGCGTTGCGCCTGTGCCCACTTGCGTGTGCGTGTGCGTGCGCGCAGCCCCCGCAGCGAGGCCGGCGGGTCCGTCTACAGCCACAACACCTACACCACCA
>VFQP010005063.1_pt1 | contig 11743 bp, 12 predicted proteins | sample 3512351 | NCBI WGS metagenome assembly VFQP01 (sample SAMN10412372, study PRJNA504923) | tailings metagenome | isolation source: Relicate 1 Philex TSF1 revegetated site | place: Philippines: Tuba, Benguet | collected 2017-08-29
CGCGAGATCAAGAACCTGAACTCGTTCAAGTTCATGCAGCAGGCCATCGATTTCGAGGTGCGCTGGCAGATCGAACAGATCGAGGACGGCCACACCATCGAGCAGGCCACCGTGCTGTTCGACCCCGACACCGGCGAGACCCGCGCCATGCGCACCAAGGAAGACGCGGCCGACTACCGCTACTTCCCCGACCCCGACCTGCCGCCACTGGCGATTGGCCGTGACTGGGTGGAGCGTGTGAAGGCCGAGATGCCCGAACTGCCGCGCCAGATGGCCGAACGCCTCACACGCGACTACGCGCTGCCCGAGTACGACGCCACCACGCTCACGCAGAGCACCGCCATGGCGGCCTATTTCGAGGCGGTGGCGAAGGCCTGTGGACAGCCCAAGCTGGCCAGCAACTGGATCATGGGCGAGGTGTCGCGCCGGCTCAACGCCGAGGAGCGGAGCATCGCCGAAGCGCCCGTGACCGCTGCCCAGCTCGCCATGCTGATTGCCCGCATTGCCGACAACACCGTCAGCAACAACGCCGCCAAACAGGTGTTCGACGCGTTGTGGACCGGTGAAGGCCAGGATGTGGACGCTGTCATCGAGGCCAAGGGCCTCAAGCAGATGAACGACACCGGCGCGCTGGAGGCCATCATCGACGAGGTGATTGCGGCCAACGCCGACAACGTGGCCCAGTACAAGGCCGGCAAGGACAAGGCCTTCAACGCGCTGGTGGGGCAGGCCATGAAGGCCAGCAAGGGCAAGGCCAACCCGGCCCAGGTCAACGCCTTGCTCAAAGCCCGGCTGGGCGGCTGAGCCCGCCGGGGCTCAGCGGCTGCTGGCGGTGGGCTGTGCCGCCCACAGCAGCTTGAGTCGGGCCAGTTCCTCGTCGAAGCGGATATTGACCCGCTCCTTTTCCTTGTCCTGGTTGTCCAGTGCCATCTGCTGGGTGGCGATCTGGTTGGCGTTGTCCTCGATACGCGCCTTCAGGCGCGCGGGGGCCTTGGACGGGTCCCGCTGGTAGAACTCCATTTCGCCGGCCAGACGCTGCCGCTCCTTGTCGAGTTCGGCCTGGCGCAGGCGGATGGTGGCTGCCACGGCTTCCACCTGGGCCAGCACATCGGCGCGTTCCTTGTCGTGTGACGCCTGGTTGGGGTAGCGCACCACCAGGGCCCGTTCGCGGCGCTGGGCTTCCACGGCCCGCGCGCGCTGGTCGGCCTCGGCCTGTTCGCGGACCTTGGCAGCGTCGCGCTCTTCGGCGGTCATGGACGGTGGGACCACACGCCTGACGGTCCCTTGTGGCGACATTTCACGCTGTTCGCGGTCCAGGCATTCCACGATGGGGCGGTCGGCGGTCAGGCGTCTGCCCTTGGCGTCCACACAGGTGTAGATCCCTTGTGCGCTCGCTGGTGGCACGGCGAACAGGCTGACCAGGGTCAGGCTCAGACTCCAGGTGGGCGCTTGGGGGAAGGGCATGTGAGCGGTTGGCTTTCAGGTGACGCCGTAGCGGTCCCGGTAGGCCTGCACGCGGCTGCGGTGCTGGGCCGATTCGGGGGTGGAGAGTCGTTCCAGATACTGCAGCAAATCGGTCAGCTTCGCAATGGTGCAGACTTGCAGGCCCAGCGTGTCGCGCACGTACTGCACGGCACTGTGCGGCAGGTCACGCTGCTGGCCGTCGGCGCCGATTTCGGTGGCCATTTCCTGGCGGTCCAGCGCAATGGCCACGGCGGACGGCGTGGCACCTGCGGCCTTGATCAGCGCAATGGACTCGCGCGCAGCGGTGCCGGCACTCATCACGTCGTCCACGATCATCACACGGCCCTTGAGCGGCGCGCCCACCAGCGTGCCACCTTCGCCGTGGTCCTTGGCTTCCTTGCGGTTGTAGGCAAACGGTACGTTGCGGCCCAGCCGCGCGAGCTCGATGGCCACGGCGGCGCCCAGCGGGATGCCCTTGTAGGCGGGACCAAAAATCATGTCGAAGGCTATGCCGCTGCGCACGATGGACTGTGCATAGAATGCGGCCAGCCGGCCGAGCTTGGCGCCGTCGTCGAACAGGCCGGCGTTGAAGAAGTAGGGCGACATCCGGCCCGCCTTGGTCTTGAATTCGCCGAAGCGCAGCACGCCCGACTCGACCGAGAATTGCACGAAATCCTGCGCCAGGGCGTCGGGCGCCGCATCAACCACCATGGGGAATTCCTTGTTCAAACTGACCAGTCTCAACCTCAACGGCATCCGTTCCGCAGCCAACAAGGGGCTGCACGACTGGGTGGCGGCCGTGTCGCCCGATTGTATTTGTGTGCAGGAGCTCAAGGCCCAGGGTGACGACGTGGCCGGGCGTTTCGAAGAGATCGCCGGCCTCAAGGGCCATTTCCACTACGCGCTGAAAAAGGGCTATTCGGGTGTGGCCGTCTACACCCGGCACGAACCCAGCGACGTGCGCATCGGTTTTGACCGCGGCGAGTTCGACGACGAAGGTCGTTACGTGGAACTGCGTTTCGACACGCCCACGCGCAAGCTCAGCCTCATCAGCGCCTACTTCCCCAGTGGCTCCTCGGGCGAAGAGCGCCAGGCGGCCAAGTTCCGTTTCCTCGACGTTTTCTACCCGCATTTGATGGCGCTCAAGGCCGAACGCGACTTCATCCTGTGTGGTGACCTCAACATCGCCCACAAGGAAATCGACCTGAAGAACTGGCGCAGCAACCAGAAGAACAGCGGTTTCCTGCCCGAAGAGCGCGCCTGGATGACCCGCGCGCTGGGCGAGGGCGGGTTGGTGGACGTATACCGCCAGCTGCACCCCGACACCACCAGCGAGTGCTACACGTGGTGGAGCAACCGGGGCCAGGCCTGGGCCAACAACGTGGGGTGGCGGCTGGACTACCACCTGGCCACGCCAGCGCTGGCGCCGCACGCGCGGCTGGCCAACGTCTTCAAGGACCAGCGCTTCTCCGACCACGCGCCGCTGACGATAGGCTACGACTTCGCGCTCTGAGCTGATGCGGCAAATGCCGTAGGATGGTGCCCAGGTCCGGTGGCCGCAGGCCCGGCAATCCCGCCGGGACAGGCCCCGAGGCCGAACTGGGAGCACACAAATGGGATTCTTCAGCACCATCCTCGACAAACTGGGCATTGGCAGCGCCGCTGCCGCACCGGCGCAGGCCAGCGCACCTGCGCCGGCCCCTGCTGCGGCCCCCGCCGCCCCGAGCGCCGCACCGGCCCCGGCCGTGGTCAACCCCATCGCCATGGTGGACGTGGTCGCGCAGATGGAAAAACGCGCCGCGGCCAACCCGCAAAAGCTCAACTGGCGCACCTCCATCGTCGATCTGCTCAAGCTGCTGGACATCGACAGCAGCCTGGCCGCACGCAAGGCGCTGTTCCAGGAGCTGAACGGCCCGGACGAACTGCTGGCCGATTCGGCCAAGATGAACGTGTGGCTGCACAAGAACGTGCTGGCCCACATCGCGGCCAACGGCGGCCAGGTGCCCCAGGAACTGCTGGACTGATCCCTGGATCGGAAACCGGGAGGCACACATGCAGATCACCGACATGCTGGCGCAGGCCGGCGCACTTCAATCGGTCGCGCGCGACCTGAACATCCCGGAAGCCCAGGTCGCGAGCGGGGCCGAGGCCCTGCTGCCCGCCATCCTGGGCGGCTTCAAGCGGCAGGCCCAGCCTGCTGGCCTGGGGGGCCTGGGCGACCTGCTGGGGCAGCTGGGCGGCGGCGGGTTGCTGGATCAGATACTGACCCCGCAGCGCACCGATCCCGGCGCGGGCAACGATGTGCTGGGGCAGATCTTCGGCTCCAAGGAGGTCAGCCGCACCGTGGCTCAGGACGCCGCTGCACGTTCCGGCCTGGATCCGGCCCTGCTGCGCAAGATGCTCCCGCTGCTGGCCATGGCCGTGGCCGGTTTCATGGCGCGGCAGAACGGCGGCGCGACCACGGGGGCGGCATCCGCACCCACGGGTGGCGGGCTGGGTGACCTGCTCGGCGGGCTGCTGGGCGGGGCCCGGCCGGCCGGTGCGGGTGCTGGCAGCCCCACTGGCGGTCTGGGTGCCTTGCTGGACCTGGACGGCAACGGCAACCCGCTGGACGACCTCATGCGCCTGGCCGGCAAGGCCCTGCGCTGAGCGGACCACCCGCTTCCAGCGGCGGATCACGGACACCGGCATGGGCGCCTCGATGACCGAATTGCGGTTCTGGCTCCTGCCGGTGCTCGCGCTGGCGCTGGCCTCCACCGCCTGGCTGGCGGTGCGGCTGGCCCACAGCCGCCGGGCCCAGCGCGAGGAGCGCGAGCGGCTGGACCACATCCTGGATGGCAGCCCGGTCGTCACCTACGTGCTCGACCCGCGCACGCTGGCGCCGTCTTACGTGAGCGGCAACCTGCACCGCCTGCTGGGCATCCAGGAGGCGCAGCTTCTGCTGGGCGATGCGCAGTGGTGGCGCAGCCGGCTGCACCCGCTGGACCGCGATGCGACCATCGCCCGCTTCGAGCGCTGGTGGCACGACGGTGCCAGTGGCCCGCTCATGCACAGCTACCGGCTGCTGGGGGCCCAGAACCGGCCGATCTGGGTGGAGGACACGTTGCGTGCGCAGCGCGATGCGCAAGGCACGGCGCTGGCCTGCATCGGCGCCATCGTCGACGTGACCGAACGGCGCGTGCTCGCGCGCCGGCTGGAGCAACTGACCGAGAGCGTGCCGGGCCTGATCTGCCAGCTGCAACTGGGGCCGGGCACCCGCCCGCTGCGCCTGCCGTTTGCCAGCGCCCCCGGCCTGCGCGGCGTGGGGCTCACTCCCGAAGCGGTGCTGGAAGACGCGCAGCCGCTGCTCAGCCGGGTGCTGCCCGATGACCTGAGTGGCGTGCTCGACAGCCTGATGGCTTCGGCCCGCACGCTGCAGCCCTGGCAGCACCAGTTCCGCCTGGCCCACCCCGAACTCGGCGAACGCTGGATCAGCGGCCACGCCAGCCCCGAGCGCCTGGAAGATGGCAGCACGCTGTGGCACGGCATCATGACCGACGTGACGCAGCGCAAGCGGGTCGAGCAGGCCCTGGCCAACAACGAGCGCCAGATGCGCGCCCTGATCGCCGCCATGGACGACCTCGTGGTGGTGGTCGATGGTGGCGGGCTCCTGCTGGGTTTTCACCAGCCCGAGCGCCTGCGGGTGCTGACGGGTCTGGAAACCCCGGTCACGGGCCAGCCTTACCCGCAGGTGCTGCCTGCGGCTGTGGCCGAAGCCATCGCCCAGGCGGTGGTGCAACTGCAGCTGGAGCCCGGCCCCGTGCACCGCGAAGTGGCCTGGGCGGGCCCGCGGGGCGACCTGTGGCTGGACCTGACCGTGAGCGTGATGGCCGAGGACGGCGATGCCGCCCGCCCCTACCTGTGCGTGGGCAGCGACATGTCGGCCCGCAAGCAGCGCGAAGACGAACTGACCGCGCTGGCCACCACCGACGCCCTGACCCGCTTGCCCAACCGCCGCCATTTCCTCACCCGGCTGGACGAGGAACTGGGCCGCGTGCGCCGCTACCCCGAGGAAGAGACCGCGCTGCTCATGCTGGACCTGGACCATTTCAAGCGCGTGAACGACACCTATGGCCACACCGTGGGCGACCGCGTGCTGCAGGGGTTTGCCGACGTGCTGCGCCAGACGCCGCGCGGGGCCGACCTGCCGGGCCGGGTGGGTGGCGAGGAATTTGCGCTGCTGCTGCCCAACACCGGACGCGAAGCGGCCCAGGCGGCGGCCGACCGGGTACGCCGCGAGATCGAGGCCATGCGGGTGCGGCTGGAAAGCGGGGAGGCCATTGCCATCACGGTGAGCGTGGGTGTCACGCGTTTGCTGCCCGATGACGATGCCGAGCGTGCGCTGCACCGCGCCGACCAGGCGCTTTACCGCGCCAAGGCCGCCGGCCGCAACCGCGTGGAACTGGCCTGGGACTGAATCCAGGCTTCAGTCCGGCCATCACCGGTCGATAACAGAACGTATGGACGTTTCTCCCGCAGGCCTGGTGAACGCTGTCGTGCAGATGCAGCAGGCCCAAACCACCCAGCAGGCCCAGATACTGGTCATGAAAAAGGCCATGGATGTGCAGGCCGCTGGCGTGCTGGCGCTGCTGCAGGCCGTGCCCGCCAGCCTGCCGCTGGCCACCGAGGGCAGCCTGGGCACCCAGGTCAACCTGCTGGCCTGAACCGCCGCGCCCAGCGCCCGCGCGGCGGGCTGGCTATGATTCGGCGCCATGCTGCGCTACCTCACCGTACCTGTTACCGCTTTCCAGCAGAACTGCTCCATCGTCTGGTGCGACGAGACACTGGATGCCGCCATCATCGACCCGGGTGGCGACCTCGATCGCCTGCTGGCCGAGGTGGCGCGCCTGGGCGTGCGGCTGGGCCAGATCTGGCTGACCCATGCCCACATCGACCACGCCGGCGGCACCGCCGAACTGGCGCGGCGCGAGAACCTGCCCATCATCGGCCCGCACCCGGGCGACCAGTTCTGGATCAGCGGCCTGCCGCAGCAGAGTGCCATGTTCGGTTTTCCGCCGGCCGAGGTGTTCACCCCCACGCGCTGGCTGGCCGATGGCGACACGGTGGAACTGGGGCGCTGTACGGTGGCCGTGCGCCATTGCCCGGGCCATACGCCGGGCCACGTGGTGTTCCATTCGGCCGAGGCGCAGCGTGCCTTTGTGGGGGACGTGCTGTTTGCGGGCAGCATAGGCCGCACCGATTTCCCGCAGGGCAACTACGAGCAGCTGATCGCCAGCATCACCCAGCGCCTGTGGCCCATGGGCGACGAGACCGTGTTCATTCCGGGGCATGGCCCCGAGAGCAGCTTCGGGCGCGAGCGCCGCACCAACCCCTACGTGCGCGGCACCTGACGCCGGATTCAGCGCCGCGTGGCCTGGTCGTAGAGCGCCTGCACCTTGGGCATGTTGGCCTGCAGTTCGCGGATGCGGTCGGGCCCGCTGGGGTGGGTGGACAGGAAGCCCGGCCCGCCGGCACCGGTGGCGCCGGTCATCTTCTGCCACAGGCTCACGCTGGCGTCCGGCCGGTAGGCGGCGCGGGCGGCCAGTTCCAGACCCACCAGGTCGGCCTCGGTTTCGTCCTCGCGGCTGAACTTGAGCGTGAGCAGCTGCGTGCCGAGGTTGGCCGCCAGGTTGCCCAGATCGCCCAGGCCCAGCAGCTGGGCGCCGATGGACAGCCCGATGCTGGTGGCCTGCGATTTGGCCAGGCGCTCGCGCGCGTGCTCGCGCAGCGCGTGGGCCATTTCGTGGCCCATGATCATGGCCGCCTCGTCGTCGGTCAGCTTGAGCTCGTCGAGGATGCCGGTGTAGAAGGCGATCTTGCCGCCGGGCATGCAGAAGGCGTTGATCTGCTTGCTGCCGATCAGGTTGACCTCCCAGCGCCACTGGCTGGCCCGGCCGTTCCAGGGCGTGGCATAGGGAATCAGGCGCTGCGCCATGCCGCGCAGGCGCACCAGCTGCGGGTGGTTGTCGGGCGCCAGCGCGCGCTGCGAGCGGGCCTCGGCCAGCATCTGGGCGTACTGCTGGGCGGCGGCCTGCTCAAGCCGCTCGGCCGGCACCAGCTTGCGCATGCTGGACGATTTGCCCACGTCCACCTGGGCCTGGGCGGTGGGCACCAGGCCGCCGGCCAGTGCGCCGGCACCCGCGAGCACGAAGGCCCGGCGCGACGACCAGCGGTGCGACGCTTCGGGGGAAGGGGGGTGGCCGACAAGCCCGGCCTTGGCATCACAGAGCCAGCACATATGCGGGAATAATAGACAAAAAGCGCGCTCCTTTGGCGCGTACCGGTCGGTTCATATTTCATGACAAATCTCCCCCCGCCACAGCGCCTGACCTGGTCACAAAGCCTCGCTGCCCTGGCGAACCCCCGGGTGGTCACCATGTTGTTCCTCGGGTTCTCGGCCGGCATCCCCATCCTGCTCATTTTTTCGTCGCTGTCGCTGTGGCTGGGTGAAGCGGGCGTGGAACGCAAGGCCGTCACCTTTTTCAGCTGGGCGGCGCTGGGGTACTCCTTCAAGTTCATCTGGGCGCCGCTGGTGGACCGTCTGCCACTGCCCGGGCTGACACGCCGCCTGGGGCGCCGGCGTGGCTGGCTGCTGCTGGCGCAGCTGGGCGTGGTCGTGGCCATCGTGGGCATGGCGGCCACCGACCCGGCGCAAGGCGGCGCAGCCCTCACCACCATGGCGCTGTTCGCGGTGCTGCTGGGTTTCACCTCGGCCACGCAGGACATCGTGATCGACGCCTACCGCATCGAATCGGCCGACGTCTCGCTGCAGGCGCTGATGTCCTCCACCTACATCGCGGGCTACCGCCTGGGCATGATCGTGGCCGGCGCGGGCGCGCTCTACCTGGCGTCCTACTGGGGGTCGACCAAAGGGGCGTATGCCTACGACGCCTGGCGCTGGACCTACTGGACCATGGCGGCGACCATGGGGGTGGGCGTGCTCACCACGCTGGTCATGCGCGAGCCGGTGGTGGCCGCACGGGCACCGGATGGGCAGGGCGGCCACCTGCGGTTGTTGCTGGTGTTTCTGGCGGCGGTGCTGCTGTTCGTGGCCACCTTCTTTTACGGCGGCCCCTGGCTCGCACCGCTGGCCAGCGGGCCGGCCACCGCCTTGCTGGCCGAGGCCCTGCGGCTGGCACTGGCGCTGGCGGCGGCCTTTGTGGGTGGCTGGCTGCTGGTGCGTGCCGGCCTGGCGCGCGCGGCCGATGCCGAGCGCACCTGGGTGGCACCGGTACGCGACTTTTTCCAGCGCTACGGTACCCACACCGCGCTGCTGGTGCTGGCGCTGATCGGGCTCTACCGCATCTCCGACATCGTGCTGGGCGTGATCTCCAACGTGTTCTACCAGGACATGGGGTTTTCCAAGGTCGAGATCGCCAACGCGGTCAAGACCTACGGCGTGGTGATCGGCATCTTCGGCGGGCTGCTGGGCGGTGTCATGAGCACCCGCTACGGCGTGATGCGCTGCCTGATGTGGGGCGCGGTGCTGGCCACGCTGACCAACCTGGCCTTCGTGCTGCTGGCCTACGCCGGGCACGACGTCGTCCTGATGTATGCCGTGGTGTCGGCCGACAACCTGGCGGCGGGTTTCGCCAGTGCGGCCTTCGTGGCCTTTCTCTCCAGCCTCACCAACGTGGCCTTCACGGCGGTGCAGTACGCCATCTTCAGCTCGCTGATGACACTGCTGCCCAAGACGCTGGGGGGCTACTCGGGGGGCATCGTCGACGCGCTGGGCTACCCGGGCTTTTTCGTCTTCACCACGGTGATCGGCCTGCCGGTGCTGGTGCTGGTCTGGCTGGCGCAGCGACGCCTGGTGGTGGAGGCGCCTGCCCCGCGTTGACAACCGTCTGCCAACCCTTCACACAACTTTACGTGGCCGACAAGTGCCACTTCTACACTGACCACCATGAGCCAAGCGCACCTACTCATCATCGAAGACGACGCGCGACTCGCGCGCATGGTCGCCGAATACCTGGGCCAGTCCGGGTACAGCGTGGCCCATGCGGGCGAGGGTGGCCTGGGCCTGGCTGCACTGCAGGAGCGCCTGCCCGACCTGGTGATCCTGGACCTGATGCTGCCCGACATCGACGGCCTGGAGGTCTGCCGGCGCATCCGCGCGCTGGGTGGCGAGGCCGCCAAGGTGCCGCTGCTGATGCTGACCGCCAAGGGTGATCCCATGGACCGCATCATCGGCCTGGAGATGGGGGCGGACGACTACCTGCCCAAGCCCTTCGAGCCCCGCGAATTGCTGGCCCGCATACGCGCTGTGCTGCGCCGCCGCTCCGACGTCATGGGCACCGGTGGCCCGGCCACGCCGGCCCTGCGTTTCGGCACGCTCGACATCGACCGCGACGCGCGCACCGTGAGCGTCGGCGGTCAACCGTGCGAGCTCACCTCCTACCAGTTCGACCTGCTGCTGGCGATGGCCGAACGCGCAGGCCGCGTGCTGACCCGCGACCAGATCATGGAAGCCGTGCGCGGGCGCGAACTGGAAGCCTACGACCGTTCCATCGACGTGCACATCGGCCGCATCCGCAACGCCATCGAGGTGGACAGCAAGAACCCCAAACGCATCCTGACCGTGCGCGGCGTGGGCTACGTGTTTGCCAAGCAGCAGGACTGAGACCGTGTTCGCGCCGCTCACCCGCCACCTTTACCTGCGCATCTGGCTGGCCGTGGTGGTGGCGGTGGCCGCTGTCACGCTGCTGGTAGGCTGGATCTGGGGCTTGCAGGTGGAGCACGAGCGTGCCCAGCGGCCTGGGCGTACGGTGGTGGTGCTTGATGCCGCCGGGCAGGAGCTGGGGCGCGCTGCCGTGCGCCCGCTGCGGGTGCCGGGGCAGGGGCTGGAATTCCAAGTGCCGCTCAACGACGGTCGCGGGCTGGTGGTCCAGCTGCCACGGCCACCGCGCCCACCGGGTGACGTGGAGCCTTTCTGGCTCAAGCCCCCGTTCGGTTTTGTCTGGCTGCTGGGCCTGGTGGCAGTCGCGGTCGCGCTGGGTGCCTACCCCATCGTCAGGCGTCTGACGCAGCGCATCGAATCCGTGCAGCGTGGCGTGGTGCGTTGGGGCGAAGGCGATCTGTCGGTCCGTGTGCCGGTGCAGGGGAGCGACGAAATCGCCTTTCTGGCCGAGCGCTTCAACGTGGCCGCCGAGCGGGTGCAGACGCTGGTGCGCTCGCACAAGTCCCTGCTGGCCAATGCCTCGCACGAACTGCGCTCGCCGCTGGCGCGCATCCGCATGGGGTTGGAGCTGATGCCGCAGGTGCAGGGCCCGGCGCTCGACGAGGTCAAGCGCAACATTGCCGAACTGGACCAGCTGGTGGACGAGATCCTGCTGGCCAGCCGGCTGGATCTGGCCGATGCGCCGCTGGGCATGCTGGAAGACATCGATCTGGTGGGGCTGGCCGCCGAAGAGTGTGCCCACACCGGGGCCCACCTGAGTGCCGATGCCGGAGCCTCGCCGGCGCTGGTCTGGGGCAGTGCCCGCCTGCTGCGCCGCGTGCTGCGCAACCTGCTGGAAAACGCGCGGCGCTACGCGCGGGTGCAGGGCCAGCCGGCGCCCGTGGACGTCACGGTCCGTGTGGACGGTTCCGAGGTCGAGCTGTGCGTGGCCGACCGTGGACCGGGTGTGCCGGCCGATCTGCGCGAGCGCATCTTCGAGCCGTTTTTCCGCCTGCCTGGTGCCAGCGAACGCGAAGGCGGCGTGGGGCTGGGGTTGTCGCTGGTGCGCACCGTGGTCGAACGCCACGGCGGCCATGTGCGCTGCGAGGCCCGCGAAGGCGGAGGTGCCCGTTTTGTGGTGCGCCTGCCCCGTCACGTCGCATGAAAAAACGGCCACCCTGGGGTGGCCGTGTGTTGCTGCCCGTGAGGCGTGGTCACTTGAGCTTCATGTAGTCGGTCAGCACCTTCCAGCGCCCGTCCTGGATCTGGGACAGCCGCGCGGTGTCCGAACCCAGGCGCTTGGTGGGCGTGAAGGTCTGTTGTGCGCTGCCGAAGATGTCGGGCGGGATGGTCATGGTGTCCATGGCCTTGACGAAGGAATCGGTGGTCAGGTTGGTGCCGGCCTTGGACGCGGCACGGATGAAGTTGTCGATGGCCTGGTAGCCATAGACCGAGAACACCGTGGGCTCCTCGTTGAACTTGGTCTGGTATTTCGAAGCCCAGAAGCGGATGGGCTGAGAGGTCGAGTCCAGGTAGGGGTGCTGCACCGTCATGGTGGCGTACAGGCCGTTCATGGCCGGG
>VFQP010005065.1_pt1 | contig 11741 bp, 8 predicted proteins | sample 3512351 | NCBI WGS metagenome assembly VFQP01 (sample SAMN10412372, study PRJNA504923) | tailings metagenome | isolation source: Relicate 1 Philex TSF1 revegetated site | place: Philippines: Tuba, Benguet | collected 2017-08-29
AACAACGCATCTCCATAACTGAAGAACCGGTACTTATCCTTTATCGCTTTTTTATATGCTTCCATCGTAAGTTCATAGCCAGCGAATGCGCATGTCATAATGAGCAGGCTGGTTTTGGGGAGATGAAAGTTGGTAACCAGGGAATCGGCGATGTTGAACTCATAAGGAGGGTGGATGAACATATTGGTCCAGCCTTCTGATGGTTTCAGCAGTTTTTGTGCGGTAAAGGATGATTCCAGTGCGCGCATGGTAGTGGTGCCAACAGAGCAGATACGGTGTCCGTACTCTTTTGCACGGTTTACGATCTTACAGGCGGTTTCGTCGATATTGTAATATTCAGCATCCATTTTGTGTTTGCTGAGGTCTTCCACTTCGATCGGCCGGAAAGTACCAAGACCGGTGTGGAGGGTTACTTCTGCGAAGCGGACACCTTTAATTTCCAGTCGCTTGATCAGCTCGCGGCTGAAGTGCAGACCTGCGGTTGGAGCGGCAACAGCACCTTCATGTTTGGCATAAACGGTCTGGTAGCGCTCTTTATCTTCTTCGTCTGGTTTACGTTTGATGTATTTTGGCAGAGGTGTTTCACCCAGTTTTTCCAGTTGCTCGCGGAATCCTTCTTCCGTTCCTTCCCAGAGGAAGCGGATGGTACGGCCACGGCTGGTGGTGTTGTCGATCACTTCTGCTACCAGGTCTTCCTGTTCGCCGAAGTACAGTTTGTTGCCAACACGGATCTTACGGGCAGGATCAACGATCACATCCCAAAGACGGTTTGGTTTATTTAGTTCGCGCAGCAGGAACACCTCGATCTTTGCACCTGTTTTTTCTTTTCTGCCATACATGCGGGCAGGAAATACTTTTGTGTTGTTTACGGCAAAAACGTCTTTATCGTCGAAATAATCCAGGATGTCGCGGAAGTGTTTGTTTTCAATCTGTCCGGTGTGACGGTGAACAACCATCATGCGGGCATCTTCACGTTTTTTTGCAGGATTTTGAGCGATAAGGTTCAAAGGGAGGTCGAATCGGAACTGCGAAAGCTTCATGTGTTTTGAGTCTTTTTTTCTTTAATGTGCTTTGTCTACTGATCCTGTCGATAGGGACGGGAACAACTTCTTGAGACAAATTTCAGCTTCATGACTCAAACCGGTATTTGAATACCTGAGGAGGAAACGCCAATCCCCGGTCTTACGGCACCGGGCCTGGTCATGCTTATAGCTTAAGGCGGGCGAAGGTACGAATAAAACGGCCTAAACCCCGTTTTATTACCCTGGATTTTTCCACCAGCTTAAATCTATTGATTTTCAGCAGTATATTTCAATTTTTTGCAGAAATTTCCGGCGATTGGCAAAACAGAATTCATCCCCAGGACGTTTTCATTAAAATGGTAACTTGGGAAAAAGTCAGAAGTCAAAAGTAAAAAGTAAAAAAAGACATCACTGAGGGGATAGTCTTTCCCCGGAGCGGGAATGGATTTTTACTTTTTACTTTTGACTTTTTAATTGATTACAAGCCTCTTAAAGTGAGCTGTCGACTATGAAAAGATTTGTTGTCTTCCTTTTATGCACACTGCCTCTTTTAACCGATGCCCAATCAAGGATCCGAACACGGAATTATCCCAGCCTTCTCTGGGAGATCAGTGGCAACGGCATGAAGAAGCCTTCCTATCTGTTTGGTACGATGCACGTGAGCAGTAAGCTCGCCTTTCATTTGGCAGACTCGTTTTATATTGGGATCCGCAACGCCGATGTGGTAGCTCTGGAGACCAACCCCGAATCATGGCAGGAAGACATGAGCAAGTATGATCTCGATAACGGTTACAATGCCTATCGCGGAAGATATGCTTCCATGCGCGTGCCATCCGATTATCTGCACATGCAAACGCTTCGCTTTGGCCGATATGATGATAAGATACAGCGGGCTCTTCACAGCAATCCATCCACCATCAATAATCTTCTTTATCGCAGTTATGGTAACACCTCCAGTGATTTTGAAGAAGACACCTATCTCGATATGTATATCTATCAGTGTGGCAAGAAATGGGGGAAGAAGGTAGCTGGCGTAGAACGCTATGGCGAAAGCATGCGGCTGATGACTGAAGCATACAAGGACGCCGCAAAAGATAAAAATAAACGCGAACGAAGTTATGATCAGGATGAAAGCTTTTCCTCCAACAAACTGCAGGAAGCATACAGAAGCGGTAATCTCGACTGGCTTGATTCCATCAATAAATTCAATAGCTTCTCCCGCGCATTTGATGAGAAGTTTCTTTATAAACGCAATGAGATACAGGCCGGATCAATCGATTCAATTTTAAGATCAGGACAATCATTATTTGTTGGGGTCGGAGCGGCGCATCTTCCCGGAGGAAGAGGCGTGATCGAAATGCTTCGTGAGAAAGGATATAAACTTCGTCCTGTTAAAATGGGTGCGAGAGACAGTCAGCATAAAAATCAGGTTGAAAAGATCCGTGTGCCGGTCCCGTTCTTTACACAAACATCCGATGATGGCTTGTTCAGGGTTGATATCCCCGGTAAGTTTTATCAGTTGGGAGAAGATCCTGCAATAGATCAGCGTCAGTATGCAGATATGGCAAACGGAAGCTATTACATGGTGTCTCGTATTTTAACAAGTGCCTGGATGTGGGGACAGTCTACAGACCGTGTGCAACGAGTAGTGGATAGTCTGTTGTATGAAAATATTCCTGGCAAGATCATCAGCAAAATAGCGGTTACCCGCAACGGTTATCCGGGCATCGATGTTGTAAACAAAACAAGACGCGGCGATGTCCAACGCTATAATATTTTTGTTACGCCATTTGAAATACTCATTTTTAAAATGAGTGGCACAGGCGATTATGTAACGCAGGGCGCAGAAGCGCAGCGGTTCTTTTCAAGTATTCAATTAAAAGAACAGCATATTTCAACAGGCGCATCCGGCTGGAAAAAATATTCACCGTCTTACGGTGGATTTACGATTGATCTGCCGCATGAACCTTTTATTGCCAATAACGGCAACTGGATTTTTGATGCAGAGGATAAAAACACCAACACGCAATACAGAGTGTTAAGGACCGATATTCACAATTATCAGTTCGTTGAAGAAGACACTTTTGATCTTGGATTGATGGAAGAAAGCTTTGCTGCTTCTGAATTCGTAGATAAGCAGCTCAGCAGGCAACACACAAGCGTGAATGGATATCCTGCCCTTGATACGCGTTATAAAGACAAACAAGGCAATACATACGTGGTGAGATTCGTGATACAGGGGCCGCATTATTATACGCTTGTTGCGCATGGCCGGCAGGAAGTTCCCGTGATGACGAACTTTATCAATTCCTTTGCGATAAAGCCGTTGATCTACCCGCAAGCTGTTCCGCGGACTGACACTTCATTGTTCTTTCAAGTAAAAACGCCGGTGTTCCCGGATAATAAAAAAGAAAAGATAGATCTGCCTTCAAATGGTTTGTATGATTATGCCGCTGATGATGATGCAGATGATTTTGCTTCGGGCGTATTCCGCAGCAATACGATCAGTAATGATACAACCGGTGAAAAGATCTTTGTTAGTTTTTTCCGTTCTCCGCGCTATGCTTTTATTGAAGACAGTACCATGCTGGAAAAAGAACATCTGTTTGGAGATACATCCTGGATAGTAAGGAAAAAGATCAGGAAGACATTACCAAACAATATGAAGACCTGGGAAGTGATCCTGAGTGATACCGGCAGCAGCCGCATGCTCTGGGAAAAAACTTTCTATAAAGACGGTATCGGTTTTTCTCTTATGACGCAGAGTGATACACTTACAGCTCCCAGTTCTTTTTTAAGCTCATTCTTTGACACATTCACCCCGGCAGATACGCTGAAAGGAAATGATATGTTTGTGAAAAAGACAAACCTGTTCTTTGAAGACTTTATGAGCAAAGACAGCGTAGCACATAGAAGAGCGGTAAAAGGGATCTATTCTGTAAAACTTGATTCATCTGATATCGGCGGCCTGAAAAAAGCGATCGGATCAATAGGTTGGTCTGAAAAAGATTATCTCGGCGTAAAAAAACAACTGATCCGCAAGTTGAGTTCAATGCAGGCCCCAGCCGCTACCAATTATCTGAAAGAGCTTTATCAGGCTGCGGGTGATACGCTTGAACTGCAGTATTCAATACTGGGTTCTATGCTTGCTCAGCAAACCGCGTACTCTTACAAAACATTCCGCGATATCGTAATGGCTGACCCTCCTGTATTAAGCCTTAATAAAGATCGCCTGAGTGGTTCGCAGATCCGCTTTCAGGACTATGGCCCGGAAATAAGGTTGCTCGATGGCCTTGGCGACTCATTAAAGCTAGCGAGAACGATCCTGCCGGATATCCTGCCACTGATCAACCTGGATGATTATAAATATCCGATGATGACATTGCTCAGCGAAATGATCGATAGCGGATGGGTAAAACCTGATGAATACAAAGCCTACTATCAGCGTTTTCTGCTGGAAGCAAAACAGGAATGGAAAAGACAGGTGATCGGTGAAAAACAGAAGTCGATCGACAAGGCAAAGGCATCTCAGGAGGATGAGATGAATATCCCGCTTTATTATGGCGATATGGATGATGGAAGAGAATCAGGAAATGATAATCTTAATCTTTATGCGAACCTGCTGATTCCGTACTGGAGTAAAGACAAGCAGGTGCCGGCATTGCTGAACCAGATGCTTGCTTCATCAGACCAGAAGCTGAAGTATTCAATACTCATATCACTGATAAGAACAAAGAAACCTTATCCGGATACTTTGCTGCACTATTTCGCTGGTCTTGATGAATACCGATATACATTGTATGAGGATCTTGCAGAACTTGAAAAAGAGACGCTTTTTCCGGCGTCGGCAAACAATCAGCTGGCGCTTGCCCGCAGCAGACTTCTTTCTGAAAATGGAAGAAAGCCAGATACCTTGTTGTTTATTGATAAATTAAAAGCAAAAGTAAAAGGACGTGAAGGCTGGGTATATTTCTTCAAATACAAACTCAGAAAGGATGATGCACGCTGGGGTATCGCATCTGTCGGACTTATTCCCCTGGATGCTGCAAAGTTTGAATGGGAGGAAGTGGCGGATAAGGGCGACGAAGAAAGTGATGTATTTGAATCCGGAAGTGAATACAGGTTCACTGGTTTTGCAGAAACAAAATTGAAGGATGATGAACCGGAGTTGTCGCAGATCCAAAAAGAATTGAAGAAAATGCTGTATTCAAAACGCAAAAGCGGTAGAGAATTTTACAGCAGATATGGAAAGGAAATCCTGAGTTACGAAGAGGATGAAATCCCGATGGAAGAAGAACCAGAGTAGTTATATATATAGACAGAACAAATTCGTAAGCGACCACTTACCGTCTTACGGCCTTACCGGTTTATTTTTTACCGGCAAGACGGTAAGTGGTCGCCTAATTTTTCAGCATTACGATCGTTTGGAGCTTTAAAATCCTTTTGGGATGGCGGCGATCAGTCTTTGAGTGTAGGCTGATTGCGGATGATTGTAGATATCTTCAGCATCGCCTATTTCTTCAATCCGTCCTTTATTCATCACCATGATCCTGTCGCTGATATAGCGCACTACTGATAGATCATGTGATATAAAGACAATAGTGAATCCGAGTTCTTTTTTCAGATCATTCAGCAGGTTCAGCACCTGTGCCTGTACACTTACATCCAGTGCAGAAACGGACTCGTCGCAAACAATAAAGGATGGGTTTAGCGCCAGTGCGCGTGCTATCACGATCCGTTGTCTTTGTCCTCCGGAGAATTCATGTGGATAGCGATTATAATGTTCAGCATTCAATCCAACCTTTTCCAGCAGCTCTCTCACTCTTTCTTTCCTGTTCTTATCAGAGGAAAGAATGCCGTGTACCTTGAGTGGTTCTGCAATTGCTGAACCGACAGTAAGGCGTGGGTTCAGCGAAGAATACGGATCCTGGAAAACGATCTGAAGATCTTTCCGCATAGATCTCAGGTCAGGCTTACTTACAGTAGTGAGATCCCGGCCCTGATAAAAGATCTTTCCCGATGTTGGCGTGATCAGCCGCAATATCGTTCTTCCCAATGTGGTCTTACCGCATCCGCTTTCTCCAACGAGTCCCAGCGTTTCACCTTTAAAAACCTCAAAGCTCACATCATTGACCGCTTTCGTATACTCCGTCACTTTCCCGAGGAATGTCTTCTTTCCAGGAAACCAAACGCTCAGGTTTTCTGCGCGTAATAAAACCTGATTGGTTTTGCTTCTTCCTTCTTTTACGTCGGTTTCATGTGTAGAGACATTTGCGTTCGTTCGCGTTAATTCGTGCTCATTCAGGAAATCGGTGACCACCGGCAATCTTTCTCCTTTCCTGTGCAATACAGGCCGGCAGGCCAGCAATCCTTTTGTATAAGGATGTTTGGGGTGGGTGAATAATGTATGAACAGAATTCTGTTCAACGATCTCGCCTTTATACAAAACCAATGTTCTGTCTGCGATTTCAGCAACAACACCAAGATCATGTGTAATAAAGATCACGCCCATGCCGGTTTGCTGTTGCAGTTCTTTGATGAGTTGCAGAATTGTTTTTTGTACGGTTACATCCAGTGCGGTAGTCGGTTCGTCGCAGATCAGCAGCGAAGGTTCACAGCTCATAGCCATCGCGATCATTACCCGTTGTTTCTGACCGCCGCTGAGCTGATGCGGATAACGCTTAAAAAGAAGAGCAGGATCAGGCAGTTTTACTTTTTCCATCCATTCCAGCGCCAGTTGCTTTGCTCCGTCACCAGATATTTTCTTATGTGAAAGAATTGCTTCCACGATCTGTTCGCCGCAGGTCAGCACAGGATTCAATGAGGTCATCGGCTCCTGGAAGATCATAGCGATCTTATTGCCCCTGATATTCTGCAGCAGGGAAGGTGGTGCTTTTAAGATGTCTACAGAGGTTTGTCCGTCTTCGCTGAATACGATGGTGCCTGATGTATACACGGCAGGTGGTGACGGCAGCAGTTGAAGAATCGCAAGGGAGGTGACAGATTTCCCGGAACCGGATTCTCCCACGAGGGCAACAATTTCGCCCTTGTTGACATTGAAGGAAATTCCTTTTAGCGCGCGCGCATTTCCGGCAGCGGATATAAACTCGATGCAGAGGTCTTGTATACTGAGCAGCGGATACATTTATTTCGGCAATACTTTGATGGTGAGTTTTCGTGGCGGAGTAGGATAATACGCCATGCAAACCGCACATTCTTTATTTTTTGCAGTATCTATAGTGAAAAAGAATTCATCACCTTCCTTGATGGTAGAAGGGAAGTCACACGGATTCGCTAATCCAAACGCGTTAGCAAATGTTTTTCCTTTTGATTCATCCGTCCAGCTTGTATTGATCAGCGCGGTATCAATATTCCCTTCAATGAGTGTAAGCGTGTAATTCATACAAAGCGCTTTTGTTTCCAGTTTTGCTTTGTAAGTATTGCTTTCACTTTTTTTGCTGCCGCATTTGCTGGCAGAAGCGGATAATACGATGAGGCCGGAGGCCAGCATGAACAGTTTCATAAAAACACATTTAGGTTAGCGATAAAATGATCAGAATTTCAGGTGTCTCACCGTCATACCGTCATTGATCAATTGTTTCAGCGAATCAACGCCGATCTTTAAATGTCTTTCCACGAATTGTGCCGTAATTGATTTGTCGCTTTCTTCCGTTTTCACACCTTCAGGGATCATCGGCTGATCACTCACCAGTAATAGTGCTCCTGTGGGAATCTTGTTAAAGAAACCAACGGTGAAAATGGTCGCCGTTTCCATGTCAATTGCATAAGCCCTTACTTTCTGGAGGTATTCTTTGAAAACTTCGTCATGTTCCCAAACACGGCGGTTGGTCGTATATACCGTTCCCGTCCAGTAATCCACTGCATAATCCCTTATAGTCGTTGATACCGCTTTTTGCAGCGCGAATGCAGGTAAAGCCGGCACTTCAGCAGGGAAATAATCATTCGAAGTACCTTCTCCGCGTATCGCCGCGATAGGCAGGATCAGGTCGCCCAGTTTATTTCTTTTTTTCAAACCGCCGCATTTCCCCAGAAACAATACCGCTTTTGGCGAAATAGCACTTAGCAGATCCATCACCGTAGCCGCAGTCGGACTACCCATTCCAAAATTGATGATCGTAATATTCTCCGCTGTAGCACACTGCATCGGGCGGCCTTCACCGATCACCGGCACATTATTCCATGATGCGAACATGTACACATAATTGCTGAAATTTGTCAGCAGGATGTATTCGCCAAAGTTTTCCAGTTTCTCTCCCGTATATCTCGGCAGCCAGTTGTTGACGATATCTTCTTTGGACTTCATGAGCTAAAAGTTAAAAAGAGGTATAAGAGTTATAAGAGGGTTCAACAGAGGATTAAAAAGTGTGTCCGGACACAGTTTATTCCTGGTATTGTTCAGCAACGAATTTAATGATTTAGTGTTTAACATCGTCGTTTCCCTTGTTTACCTGTTTTTTACAGTTCTCTTTTTCCTCATTCCCCTCGTTTTATAAAAGCTCGTCTCCTTTTTGCACTTTTCTCCTCTTAGCCTAGATTTGGGGGATGCTTGAAGTTGAATATCCAGAGCCGTCTTTCAGGATGAAGAAACAGGGGGAGAGTAATTTCCTTTTTGATCCGGTGAGGAAGAAGTGGTTATTGTTGACGCCGGAAGAGTGGGTGCGTCAGAATTTTGTGCAGTATCTGGTGCAGGTGAAGGGGTATCCGGTAACGATGATCGCGATGGAGAAAGTGATCATGCTGGGAGAATTGAGAAAGCGGTTTGATATACTGGTTTATGACCGGGAACACAGGCCCTGGCTGATGGTGGAGTGTAAGTCACCGGATGTGGTGCTGAATGATGCGGTATTGCATCAGTTGCTTCGTTATCATATTTCTGTGCCGGCGGGATTACTGGTGATCACAAACGGCACGCAGAGTTATGCCTGGATGAAAAAAGACGGGCAGTTGCATGGGATCGGGGCTTTACCGGACTGGAGCTGAAAGATCTGCCGTATTGTCTCCAGAATTCAAAATTCAAAAAAAGGAACAGGTGTCTTTTTTCCCCGGCGAAAAAATGACCGGGTGCATTAAATTTTTTTTACTTTTTTCCTTTGCCTTCGCCGATAACCAGCAAGTTGCGTTAATCAGTCGTACAGAGCTTCCTTTATACAGCTTCTTTTTTCCCGGAAGCGAGGCTGCGGTAGATGGCTTCCACCACTTTCATGTCTTTCAGCCCCATTTCGCCGGGGACACGGGTTGGTGTGCCATTCTTGATACACAGGGCAAAATCATCCATTTGTGCAGCCTGTTGATTGATCTGCGGAAAACTCATTGGTCCGGCCGGAGTTTTACCCACCATTCCTCCATAGCGGTATGCTTCTGACAGTTCAAACTCTCCTTTTTCAGCTTTCACCTTCAGGTGATTAAGATTCATGTTGTAGCTGGAAATGCCTTTCGCAATGCATCCTGAGGGGAATTCCAGTGTGAAATAGATCGTTTCATCCACTTCGCGGAACAATTCGGGTCGTTTCTTTTCTTCCCTCGCGGTAACGAAAATGGGTTCTTCTCCTGTCGTGTATCGTGCGCCCTGGATGGCGTAAACGCCCATGTCCATCAGACCGCCGCCACCGGCGAGGTCTTTTTTCAGGCGCCAGGCAGTTGTATTGTTTCCCCAGGTATAACCATTGGCGCAATCGATCTCTTTCAGTGCGCCATAGATCTTTTGCTGACCAAGCTTCATCATTTCCTGGTTGTATGGTTCAAAATGCAGGCGGTAGCCGATTGAAAGAAGTGTATTTGCTTTTTTACATGCGTCGATCATTTCCTGGCAATCTGCTACAGATACAGCCATCGGCTTTTCGCAGATCACATGCTTACCGGCCTTCGCGGCGCGGATGGTAAATTCTTTATGTAAAGCAACGGGAAGAACGATATAGATGATGTCTATATCGGGATTAGAACTGATCTTATCAAATGTATCGTAGTTATAGATATTCTGCTGCGCGATCTTATATTTCTCCGCCCATGTTTTTTCCTTTGATGGCGTACCGGTAACGATCCCTGCGAGATAGCAATGTTTCGTTTCCTGTAAGGCGGGCGCCAGTTGCCCGGACGCATAGCTACCGAGACCAACAAGCGCGATACCGAGTTTATCTTTTCTACCGGAAGAACAGGACGCGAGTGCAGATGCCGCAGGTGAAATAGCTGCTGCGGTGAGAGACATGTTTCTGATAAATTGTCTGCGAAGCATATCGTGAAAATTTATTGACCGGATAATGATTATATAAGCCGTTTTCTTCAACGAAAGCTACGGCTACGCAACAAACAACTGCGTAGGCTGATCAAACAACATTCAAGCCAGTTGTCGTTTATATAGCTGAACTGTGTTTTCCAAACCGTAATAAAGGGCATCACTGATCAGGGCATGACCAATGCTTACCTCATCCAGCCACGGGATCTGTTGTTTGAAGTACTGCAGGTTTTGCAGATCAAGATCGTGACCCGCATTCAATCCGAGGCCGAGCTCTTTTGCTGTTTTTGCAGCTGTTACGTAATCTTTTACCGCAGCGGCTTTGTCAGCGGAATAATGCCTTGCATAGCCTTCGGTGTATAGCTCGATACGGTCTGTTCCCGTTTCTGCCGCTCCTTTCACCATTTCCACCACGGGATCTACGAAAATAGAAACGCGGATACCCGCTTGCTGAAATACACCGATGATATCTTTCAAATAATCTTTATTGACGATCGTATCCCAACCATGATCGGATGTCAGTTGCCCGAGTACATCCGGCACCAATGTTACCTGGTCAGGTTTTGTTTCAAGTACAAGATCTATAAACTTCTGTTCCCTGCAATTCCCCTCTATATTGAATTCTGTGGTTATGATCTTTTTGATCTCTCTCACATCGTTGTAACGGATATGACGTTCATCGGGTCTTGGGTGAACGGTGATGCCGTCAGCGCCGAATGACTGGATATCTATTGCGGACTTTACCACATCAGGATTATTGCCACCGCGTGAATTACGGAGCGTGGCAATTTTATTGATATTAACGGAGAGTTTTGTCATGGGGCAAAGATAAGGAGAAGACCACGGACGGCAGACCGCCGACCATGGACCATAGACCATAGACCGCGGACCGCAGACGGTCATTTGCAAAAGAAGTTTCGATTTCAGTATGAACGCTGATGTGTTGGCAATTATCAAAATGACCTTTCTGCTTTAACGAAACGTCTGCGGTCCGCGGTCTATGGTCTGCGGTCTTCTCTTATATTTGCTGATGGACAAAAATCTTCGTTATCCCCTGATCACAGGCAAAAGCAAGATCGCCGGAACAGGTGCATTTGCAGGAAAAGCCATTGGTGCCAAACGCAAGCTGGGCAATATGGGTGGAGAGATCATCACCTACAGAGAAGCGCAGAGAAGAGTAAAGAAACAACCTGGCGGAGTTTTATTCATGGTTGAATTTGATCATGAGCCGATAGCACTGGATGCAAGTGTAAATGTAAATGCTCTTCGTTTTATCAATCACTCCTGTGATCCGAATACATACATGCGCCGGGCTTATCGTAAAGTGGAATTCTATACGTTAAGACCGATCAAAAAAGGAGAGGAACTGACCTGTGATTATGGAGAAACACATCATGAAGGAACACTGCCGTGCAAATGCGGAGCAAAGAACTGCAGAAAATTCATATAGGGATGGTCGATGTTCGATG
>VFQP010005066.1_pt1 | contig 11740 bp, 9 predicted proteins | sample 3512351 | NCBI WGS metagenome assembly VFQP01 (sample SAMN10412372, study PRJNA504923) | tailings metagenome | isolation source: Relicate 1 Philex TSF1 revegetated site | place: Philippines: Tuba, Benguet | collected 2017-08-29
GAGGCCAAGAGCCTCGAGACCGAACTCGACGTCGTCGAAGGCATGCAGTTCGATCGCGGCTATCTCTCTCCGTACTTCATTACCAATGCCGACAAGATGATCGCGGAGCTGGAGAGCCCCTACATTCTCATCCACGAGAAGAAGCTCTCGGGCCTGCAGGCAATGCTTCCGGTCCTCGAGGCGGTCGTCCAGACCGGCAAGCCGCTCCTCATCATTGCTGAAGACGTCGAAGGCGAGGCTCTCGCCACGCTCGTTGTCAACAAGCTGCGCGGCGGTCTCAAGGTTGCCGCCGTCAAGGCTCCGGGCTTCGGCGATCGCCGCAAGGCCATGCTCGAAGACATCGCCGTTCTTACGGGCGGCACTGTCATCTCCGAGGACGTCGGCATCAAGCTCGAGACCGTCACCCTCGACATGCTCGGCCGCGCCAAGCGCGTGACGATCGACAAGGAAAACACCACCGTTGTCGACGGCGCCGGCAAGAAGGCCGACATCGAAGCTCGCGTGAAGCAGATCAAGGCGCAGATCGAGGAAACGTCCTCGGACTACGACCGCGAGAAGCTCCAGGAGCGTCTCGCTAAGCTGGCCGGCGGCGTGGCCGTCATCAAGGTTGGCGGCGCCACCGAGGTCGAAGTGAAGGAGCGCAAGGATCGCGTCGACGACGCGCTGCACGCAACCCGCGCAGCCGTTGAAGAGGGCGTCGTTCCCGGCGGCGGCGTGGCTCTTCTGCGCGCCATCAAGGCTCTCGAGAACCTCAAGAGCGACAATGAGGACCAGAAGGTCGGCATCACGATCGTGCGCAAGGCCCTCCAGTCGCCGGCTCGTCAGATCTTCCAGAACGCGGGCGAAGACGGCTCGGTTGTTGCTGGCAAGATCCTCGAGAACGACAAGTATGCTTACGGCTACAACGCCCAGACCGGCGTCTACGGCGATCTGATCGCCGACGGCGTCATCGACCCGACCAAGGTCGTGCGTTGCGCGCTGCAGGATGCTGCTTCCGTTGCCGGCCTGCTGATCACCACCGAAGCGATGGTGGCCGACAAGCCGAAGAAGGATGCCCCCGCCATGCCGATGGGCGGCGGTGGCATGGGTGGCATGGGCGGCATGGACTTCTAAGCCCGTCCCACTGCATCGAAAAGAAAGGCCGGAGCTCACGCTCCGGCCTTTTTGCTTTTGCGAGCACTCTTGCCATCTGCGGCGCGAGTTCCAAATGAAAGGGTTGGGACATCGAACCGGAAACGAGCAAAAGGAGAGTTACACCATGCTCGCCATCGAGATCGAAGAGCACGCTCGAAAGTTGATGGAGGTCCAGGGTCCGAAAGCCATTGCCGAGGCCGCGCAAAAAGCGCGGTCGTTCGAGGAGCAGGGCGCGAGCGAGCAGGCAGTGACGTGGCGCAAGATCGAAGCGGCGATGATCCGCCTGCAAGGCCCAAGATCGAAATAAGGGAGTATCCGCCTCAGCGCTGATGCGCTTTGACGAAGTCTGACAATGATTTCGCGAGACGCATCTCGTCAGTCGGAAAGTCCTCTGCGATCCACCAGTCTTCGAATGAACGCACGATGCGGCCGATCGCGGGTCCCTCCGCGAGGCCGCGCGCGAGAAGGTCTGCGCCGCGCACGGGGAGCGTCGGAATTTTCCAGCGGGCGGGGAGAGCAAAGCGGGCGGCCCAACGCGGGTCATCCACCCGGGCCGCGCTGCGCGCCCAGGCCATCAGCACCCCGTCCCGAAATGCCTCCGCCCCAAAGCGATAGAGGAAAGCGCGAGCTTCCTGCTCGGGTGTGTCTGGCTCGAACGCGGGATCGGGAAGCGCGAGCCGCGCGAGGCGTTCGCCTTCTGCGTTCGAAAGGCGCAATCGGGCGGCCAGCGTCATGAGCGGCCGGCCTGGTTGCTGACCGGCTAGCGCTGCGAGCCGCAAAACCGGATCGGGATCGCGCGCGAGCTGAGCTTCGATGGCAGCGATACGGCCGAGCAGGCCAACGTCCCCAGAGGATCCGATCAGACCGTCTAGCAGACGCGCTTTGGCCATCACCGCAATCGTGTCGACGGCGCGCGGCGCGGCGAGGAGGCGCATGAGTTCCGCGCGGATGCGTTCCGCGGAGAGTTGCGACATGCCGTGCGCCAGTTCGATGCACGCCTTGAGGCCATCGGCATCGGGTTCGCCCGCTGAATACTGGGCCGTGAACCGGAAAAAACGAAGGATACGAAGATAGTCTTCGCGGATGCGGTCGCGCGCATCTCCGATGAAACGGACCCGCCGCGCGACGAGATCGGCGTATCCGCAGAGCGGATCATGAACGATCCCTTCCCCGTCGCAATAAAGCGCGTTGAGCGTGAAATCGCGCCGCCGCGCGTCCTCGGTCCAATCCGTGCTGAATGAAACGCGTGCGTGCCGCCCGAACGTTTCGACGTCCCTCCGCAGAGTGGTCACCTCGAACGGCTGCTGATGTGCGATGACGGTCGCCGTGCCGTGGGCGACGCCTGTTGGTACCGCGCCAAGTCCCGCCGCCTCGGCGAGCCGCATCACGTCCTCCGGGAGCGCCGTCGTCGCAATGTCGATGTCTTTGACCGGATCGCCGAGCAACGCGTTGCGCACGGCGCCGCCAACGATCCGCGCTTGGAAGCCGCCGCGCTCAATTGCCGAGAGGACCGCTCGTGTGCTCTCGCTATCGAGCCAGTAAGCGCCAGCAAGGCTCGGCGGCCGAAGATCACGATCCTCGCTCGTCATGCGGTGCCCTAATCGATGTGGCTGGGCTGAATTTGCCCGTCCTTCAGGATGGAGGGCTGATAGTGCTGGCCCGGCTTGCCGCCGGAAGAGCTGCCGAAGGCGGCGAGCGTGACGATCACGATCAGCGCGCCCCCGGCGAACAGCCACAGGAACGGTGCATCGTCCAGAAGCCCCGCATAAAGACTCTGGCTCTCCGCCGCTTCCCCTTGCGCTTCTGACCGCGCACGCCGGAACAGCACCCATGCCACATAGATGAGTGTCGGAAGCAGGAACAGCAGGAAGTTCTCGATTACCGTGCGGATCATTGACCGAAGAGCCTCTCGTGCATATTGCGAAGGATACCGGCAGTCGCGCCCCAGATGAAGCGATCGCCGAAGGGTACAGCATAGAAGTGGCGCTCGTGTCCGCCGATCGTGCGGGTGTGCCTCTGGTAGTTGTCCTGGTCCATGAGGAAAGGCAGCGGAACCTCGAACGTATCGGCCACCTCGTTCCGGTCCAGGGCGAGAGTGAAATCCGGCGAGACCAGAGCGATGATGGGCGTGATGCTGTATCCGGTGCCCGTCAGATAGCGATCGAGCGCGCCGAGAGGCTGGACGAGCGACGCATCGAGACCGATCTCTTCGTGCGCTTCGCGCAGCGCCGTCGCTTGGGCATCGGCGTCGTAGGGTTCGGCTTTTCCGCCGGGAAAGGCAATCTGCCCGGCGTGCGCCGCGAGGTGTTCGGTCCGGAGCGTGAAAAGCAGCGTCACGACGGGCCGGGCAATGGCAGGAATGAGCACGGCGGCCGGCCGGGCGGTCTGCAGCGCCTCAGGGTGCGGCCGTGCCGCGGCCATTTCCGGGTTGAGGTCGAAGTCGCTGGGGCCAGGGTGATTTTCCCGAGGGGATTTCACGAGCCGCTGCTGCACGAGGCCTCGAAACCCGGTAGGGCTGAACGCGGTTTCGTCGTTGAGGGGCGCAGGCATCATGTAGGTGTCATAGGGCCTGTTCGCCAAAGATGCGAGGGCGCAGCCACAGTTTAGGGTTGATCCCCTGGAAACGCCCCATTCTGCTGGCAGTAACCGGCGCACCTGATTCGACGTAAGGAAGAATTGCATGACAGCCTTCCCTACCGCTTTCGTCCGCAGGCCGTCGCGCTGGGCCATTTTGGCGCTTGCGTTGACGGGCATGTTGCTCGCTTCGGTATCGGCGAGTACGGAGGCTGCCGCCGCGCGGAGTGCCGAGCAATTCGCGCGTACGCTCGCACCGGCGGATCGTAAACTGTTCGAAGATTACCTGTCGGCCAAGGCGACGCATGACTTCAAGAGCGATGCGTATTGGCGCAGCGTCACTGACAAGCGGGCGCTCCGCCGTGGCAAAAGAGGCCGCGGTGAATCCGTGACGTCCAACGACTACGTCAAGACGTTTCCGCCGAAGTACGCCGGCCCGGAGCTGAGCGCTGCGCTTGCCAAGCGCTGGGCGGCCTTCCAGGAGGCAGAGGACAAGAAGGAGGACAAGGAACCGCCGAAGCCCAAGCCGGGCATCGCGGAGTTTTTGGCGTACGCCGAGGAGGAGTACGGCTTCCGGCCCGAGCAGATTCCCGAGCGCGAGTTCAAGCTGCGCTACGCCCGTGAGGCCACGTCTCTCGGTTTGACCGGCGATCAGGTGGTGCGCGTGTATGCGCTCGAGACGAGTGGGCTCGGCACGGCCGACATGGTTTCCGGCATTCACCCGATCAAGAAAACGGGAACGCCGATTTCGACCGCGATCGGCTACGCGCAGCTTCTCGTCGCCAACACCACGGACGAGCTGGTGAAGCATGGACCCAAGTTCCTCGCGCGCCTCAAGGAGATCTCGAACGATCGCAGCTTGAGCTCCGATCGCCGCCGCGCGGCCGCCGCGAAGTATGAAAAGCTGGCGACGATGCTGAAGGCCGCCCGCTCCGTTCCCCACCGCTGGGACTCGCACGTTGCCTTCGCGCGCACCAAGCGCGGCATGGGTATCCACGCCATAAATCTCGACGGAGACATCGGTCCCTGGTTGCAGGTTGTGAAGCTGCATGGCCTGAAGGAGATGGCCGAGAAGGCCGGTATCGCCGCGCTGACCGGCGCCGAGATCGAACTCATGAACCTCGCGGGTCCTGGGACCGGGCTCGAGATGATGCGGCCGGCTGCGCAGCAGGTGCCCACGACGAATTTCTTCGAGCGCAGCGCCTATTTCCGCAACACCATCGTGCGCGACAAGACGAGCGCCGAGCTGCTCGTCGCTCTCGACAAGCGGATGGACCAGAACCTCACGAATGCTGGCGCCATCGAATTCGCGGATGCGTTCCGCCAAGTCTCGCGCGAGTTCGCCTCGGGCCGCTAGTCTGCCTCGGGCTCAAACGGAAATCGGCTGCTTCGGAAGCCGCTGAGTCTCAATTCGCGCTGATCGTGGCCGAGCCCCGCCGGTCCCCGGCAACGGCTAAGGCCGACTGCATCAAAGTCGGATCGGTTGGCGAAGCTATAACCCACGATATCGCCGAGACTTTCGCGACGCATGGTCTTGCAAACATCATCTATGGCCAGGGGCGCGTAGGTAAGGGCCCGTCCACACGACGTGCAAAGACGGCGCAGGGTCAACCACTTGCCACTCCTCGCAGATGGCGTGCAAAGTGACAACGCCCAAGACCTGCCTTGGCGCTCGGTTGTGCCTCCCCGGGTGATCCGTTCCCCGGCGCGAATAAAGACCACGCGAGTGCGCCCCGACCCGAAGCGGACAATGCCCCGTGGCAAAAGCTGCGCGTTCTATTGGGCCCGCGAGAAAATCGATGCGATGTCGTCTGCGGGCAGGAAATATGGCGCGCGGCTTTTTAAGGCCTCGAACGTTTCCTGATCGATTGCGGGCGCTGCCTGCACCAGCTGCTGCGGCGGCGGAGCTGGAGGTTCGGGCGCGCGCTTGAGCGGCTCTGGATGCGTCGGCAACGCGGCGTCCGCACTCTCTTTCGCCAGGGCCGTTTCTGCGGCCTTCGCAGACGGCACCTTTGCGACCGGGTTCGCCTCGCGCCGCGAAGGTACGCGAGACGCCACTTTCGCCTTGGTCGGAGCCGCTGTGGTTTTCGTTTGCCGAGGCGAAGCGTTCGCTTTCGTCAATACGCCGTCGTCGATCAACGCGCTAACGCATGACTTCGACAATTTCGCGCGGTTGGCGCGCATGCATGCATGACACCCGGCTGACCCGGCCGTATGCATCGAGCAATACGCATAGTAATCGCTGGCGCAGTTGGTTTGGGTGCTCCAACTCAGGGCGTTCGCCGGGACGTTCGATCCACACAGCACCGCAGACGCGAGTAGTAGGGCCTTGTTACGCATTATTTCCCCAAAAACGGTTTGTCGTAGGGGCAACTTAATCAATAACAAGGCAGCATTCGGGAGAGACGTGCGTCCTAGTCGCTCGCAAACCGAGCCCCTTGGCGAGCGGCATGTTCCTTTGTCGCAAGTGGTCTTTGAGACATCCGGCGCCGGGCTTGGCGCTACGGCCATTTCACCACGGGCGGCAGCGACGACAGGATGCTGTCCACGTTGCCGCCGGTCTTGAGGCCGAAGACCGTGCCGCGGTCATAGAGCAGGTTGTATTCCACGTAGGGCCCGCGCCGGATGAGCTGCTCCTCGCGGTCGGCATCCGTCCACGGCATCGAATAGTTGCCGCGCACGAGCATCGGATAGACGCGCTGGAAGGCCCGCCCTACGTCCTGCGTGAACGCGAGGGCCGCATCCCAGCCGCCCTCTTCGTCCGTCGGTGTGAGGTAGTCGTAGAAGATACCGCCAACGCCGCGCGCTTCCTTGCGATGGGGAAGGTAGAAGTACTCGTCGCACCACTTGCGCAGCTTCGCGTAGTCGGCGATCGCTTCGTGTGCGGCGCAGGCTCCATACATCGCGGCATGGAACGCGAGACTGTCCGCGTCCTCTTCCTTGCGCCGCCGTTCGAGCACGGGCGTGAGATCCGCGCCGCCGCCGAACCACCATTTGCTGGTCACCACCATGCGCGTGTTCATATGCACGGCGGGAACGTTCGGGTTTTGCGGGTGCGCGATGAGCGAGATCCCCGAAGCCCAGAATGTCGGGTCCTCGTCCGTGCCGGGAATCTGCTTCCGGAACTCGGGTGCGAATTCACCGAATACGGTTGAAGTGTGAACGCCCACCTTCTCGAACACGCGCCCCTTCATCACACTCATCTTCCCGCCACCGCCGGGTGCGCCTGTGTGGTCGCTGCGCGACCAGGGTGTCTGCACGAAACGGCCGGGTTCCTCGCCTCCGAGTTGAGCGGTCGGCGGAAGGTCGGTTTCGAGCCGTTCGAAGGTGGCGCAAATCTCGTCGCGAAGCTGTTGAAACCAAGCCTCGGCAGCGGATTTCTTGGCGTCGATGTCGGCTGCCGTGTCGGTCATGGTTGTCTTTTCCTCGCTCCTTGCCCATGTGTTGGCGGGTGCCATCGTTTGGGCGTCATAGGTGGGTAGCGCATACCCCGATCCACAGGAAACGAGAAGGGGTTTGCGCGGAGCGGTCGCGGGCTCGCGCCGAACGCTTGCGTACCGGAAAGAGCCTGATGTTCCACTGGTTTGAGACCCGTATTGACCCGTTTGCGCCCGCTCCTCCGGGTCGCCCGCCCGATAATGTCGCGGCCTTCTACTGGTTTTACATCAAGCCGGTCTGGCGCCCGTTTGCGGTGTTGCTGGCGATTGGCTTGGTCGGCTCGCTCATAGAAGTCTGGCTGATGGCTTTCGTCGGCAATCTCGTCGACATGATGCGCGGCGCGACGTCGGCACAGGACTTCTTCTCCGAATACGCCGGCACGCTCTTGCTGATGGCCTTCGTGGCGTTGATCGCCCGCCCCGCCGTCTCCACGATGCATGACCTGGTCAAGAACCAGATGATCTCGCCGTCTGTCACCACGCGCATACGCTGGCAGACGCATACCTACGTCCTGCGTCAGTCGCTGGCATTCTTCCAGAACGATTTTGCAGGCCGCATCTCGACGCGCATCATGCAGACGGGCGCCTCGTTGCGCGATTCCGTCGTCCAGGCTGTCGACGCCATTTGGTACATGGCGGTGCATGTGGCTGGCGCGCTCGTCATATTCTGGGAGGCGGATGCGCGCCTCGTGGTGCCGTTGCTCTGCTGGATCGCACTCTACGGCGTGGTCCTGCGCATTTTCGTGCCGCGCATCCAGCGGCTCTCGACCGAGGCGTCCGAAGCGCGCTCCTGGCTCACGGGGCGCGTCGTCGACAGCTTCACGAATATCCTGACAGTCAAGCTCTTCGCCCATGCCGAGCGCGAAGAGGCCTACGCGCGCGAAGCCATGCAGGCGCATCTGGAACGCCACCAGGCCTCGGTGCGCAACCTGACCGTCATGGAGTTCGTGCTGTACACGCTGAACGGCGCGCTGCTGGTGTCGGTCGCAGGACTCGCCTTGTGGCTCTGGAGCCATGATGCGGTGTCCATGGGCGCCATTACTGTCACCATGACGCTCGTCATCCGCATCATTGCGATGTCCGGTTGGATTCTCTTCACCGTTGCCGGCATCTTCGAGAACATTGGCGTTGTTCACGAGGGGATGCAGACGATCTCGCGCGATTACGAGGTCATCGATCGTCCGGATGCCCCGCCGCTAACCGTTCCGCGCGGCGAGATCCGCTTCGAGAACCTTCGTTTCCACTACGGAAAGGTGAAGAGCGTCATTGACGAGGTCACGCTGACGATCAAGCCCGGCGAGAAGGTCGGCATCGTCGGCCGCTCCGGGGCCGGCAAGTCGACGCTGGTCAATCTGCTGCTGCGCTTCTACGACGTCGAGGCCGGCCGCATCCTGATCGACGGGCAGGATATTTCGCACGTAAAGCAGGAAAGTCTGCGCGCCAATATCGGCCTGGTGACGCAAGATACATCGCTGCTGCACCGTTCGGTGATGGATAACATCCTCTACGGTCGCCCTGATGCAAGCCAGGGCGAGGCTATTGCCGCTGCCAAACGCGCCCATGCGCACGACTTCATCGAAGGTCTGGAGGACATGAGCGGCAGGCGCGGCTACGCAGCCCATGTCGGTGAACGCGGAGTCAAGCTGTCCGGCGGCCAGCGTCAGCGCATCGCTATTGCACGCGTTCTGCTCAAGAACGCGCCCATTCTCGTGCTCGATGAGGCAACGAGCGCGCTGGACAGCGAAGTCGAGGCCGCCATCCAGGAAAGTCTTGAGACATTGATGGCGGGAAAGACCGTGATCGCCATCGCTCACCGGCTTTCGACGATCGCCGCCATGGATCGGCTGATCATCATGGACGGCGGCCGGATCGTCGAGCAGGGCTCGCACAGCGAATTGCTTCGGAAGGGCGGGCTCTACGCCACGCTCTGGGCGCGCCAGTCGGGTGGCTTCCTCACGGAAGCGGCGGCGGAGTAGCTCGCCGCCGTCCAACGGCTCCTTCGCTGCCATCGAGACAAAGCACCGCGGCTCCACGTGAAGCCGCGGCGCTTTCTCATTACGCGGCGCGTGGCCCCGGATCGTCGTCGTCTCCGGACGGAGGCTGCGTTACGCGCGCGGCATTCTCAAGCGGACGCAGGGCCACGATGGTCTTGTCGCTGCTTCTGCGAAGTGATGCCCAGCGAGGCGGATGGACCACCGTTTCGAGACGAAGGGGCTCGATAATCCCACTCGGGGTGCGGAGTGCGAACACGTCTCCCGCCCTGAGCCCCAGCAGCGCCAGGCCTCGCAGCGTCGTGACGGGTAGAGGCGGGTCGCGCGTCGCATCCTTTTCGTGACGCGTGAGCACGCGCCGCTCCAGGAAGCCGCCCCCTACGCTGAATTCCACGCAGCTTTCGATCGTGGCGACGTGAGGATCGAGCAGTTCCGGAAGCACGACATCCGCGCTCTCGAGCTTTCTCTTGAGCAGCGACAGGAAAAGGTCGTCGTAGGTCCCGTGCAGTAGGGATTCGAGGAAAAGGTGGTCTTTGGCCGTCAGTTGCAAGCTTGTCATGGATGACCTCGATCGAGCCTGGACACAGGGTCCGGCCTGGAATGGTGCAGCGATCATGATGTGAGGAGGAACCCTGGCCTCGGCGCGCGATGGCCCGGCCAGGGCTATGCACCTGCGATGATACGGCCTGGGTTGAGGTCCCGAGGCGGGACGGCAGCGTGCAGCATGGCGCTCTTTTCCAATGACAGCGCCATCATATCAGCTCAGCGCGAGTTTGGCAGTAGCCTCAGCCCGCAGGGGTGGCTCCTTAAAGTCGCAACGGCAAAAGAAACGGGGCGGCGCTTGAGACTGAGCGCCGCCCCGATTTTTCGATGCATTCCGGACGAATTACGCGAGATCGAAGCGGTCCGCGTTCATCACCTTCGTCCAGGCGGCGGCGAAGTCGCGTGCGAATTTCTCCTTCGCGTCCGAACTCGCATAGACCTCCGCAAAGGCGCGAAGCTGCGAGTGCGATCCGAAGATGAGGTCGACGCGTGTGCCAGTCCACTTGACCGCCTTCGTCTTGCGGTCGCGGCCCTCGTAGAGATTGTCACCGGCCGGCTGCCACTCGGTGCTCATGTCGAGCAGGTTGACGAAGAAGTCATTCGAGAGCGTGCCGGGCTTCGCCGTGAAGACGCCGTGTTTGGAATCGGCGGCATTGGCGCCCAGCACGCGCAGGCCGCCGATGAGGACGGTCATCTCGGGAGCGGTCAGCGTGAGCAACTGCGCCCGATCCACCAGGGCTTCCTCAGGCAGCATGAATTGGGTCTTGCTGCTGTTGGTGTAGTTACGGAAGCCGTCGGCACGCGGTTCGAGCGGAGCGAACGACTGCACGTCGGTCTGATCCTGCGATGCGTCCGTGCGACCCGGCGTGAAGGCGACTTTCAAATCGACGCCGGCATCCTTCGCGGCCTTCTCGACCGCAGCAGTGCCGCCGAGAACGATCAGATCGGCCAGCGAGACGGGCTTGCCGAATGCCGCCCGGATGCCTTCGAGCTTGTCGAGCACCGTCTTGAGCTGGGCCGGCTGGTTGACCTCCCAGTCCTTCTGCGGCGCAAGCCGGATGCGGGCACCATTTGCGCCACCGCGCTTGTCGGAGCCGCGGAACGTCGACGCCGAAGCCCAGGCCGTCGAAACAAGCTGCGGCACGGTGAGACCCGAGGCGAGGATCTTCTCCTTAAGTGTGGCGATGTCCTTGTCGTCGATCGGCGGCTGGTTGGCGGCCGGCACTGGATCCTGCCAGATCAGCGTTTCCTTGGGAACGAGCGGGCCGAGGTAACGCGCGACCGGGCCCATGTCGCGGTGCGTGAGCTTGAACCATGCGCGGGCGAAAGCGTCGGCGAACTGATCCGGATTCTCGTAGAAACGCCGCGATATTTTCTCGTACGCCGGGTCGAACCGCAGCGAGAGATCCGTCGTGAGCATCGTCGGCACGCGCTTCTTCGACGGGTCGTACGCATCCGGAACGTTGGCTTCCGCGTTCTTCGCTCGCCACTGGAAGGCGCCGGCCGGGCTCTTCTCCAGCTCCCATTCATGCTTGAACAGGTTGTCGAAGAAGTGGTTGCTCCACTTCGTCGGCGTCTGCGTCCAGGTCACTTCCGGTCCGCCCGTGATGGTGTCGGCTCCGAGGCCGGTGCCGAACTTGCTCTTCCAGCCCAGGCCTTGATCCTCGAGGGCGCCGCCTTCCGGCTCGACACCGATAAACGACGGATCACCCGCGCCGTGGGTCTTGCCGAAGGTGTGCCCGCCCGCGATCAGCGCGACGGTTTCCTCGTCGTTCATCGCCATGCGGAAGAACGTCTCGCGGATATCGCGGGCCGCGGCGACGGGATCCGGCTTGCCGTTGGGACCTTCCGGATTGACATAGATCAAGCCCATCTGCACGGCGCCGAGCGGCTCGGAAAGTTGCCGTTCGCCGCTGTAGCGCTCGTCGCCGAGCCACGTTCCCTCGGGCCCCCAGAACAGTTCTTCCGGCTCCCAGACGTCAACGCGGCCGCCGGCGAAACCGAACGTCTTGAAGCCCATCGATTCGAGCGCGACGTTGCCGGTGAGGATCATCAGGTCGG
>VFQP010005068.1_pt1 | contig 11734 bp, 11 predicted proteins | sample 3512351 | NCBI WGS metagenome assembly VFQP01 (sample SAMN10412372, study PRJNA504923) | tailings metagenome | isolation source: Relicate 1 Philex TSF1 revegetated site | place: Philippines: Tuba, Benguet | collected 2017-08-29
TCATTAAGGCAAATTCTTTTTCGCCTATGATATTGGCGTTGGTTTTGCGGCCATCTACGTGCAACGATATAAAATCAGCAACACTCAATAATTCTTCAAGTGTTTTACATTTTTTGGCATTTCCCAATGCTAATTTATCTACAGCATCATAGAAGTACACTTCCATACCCATAGCTTCGGCAATTACCGATAACTGTGTACCAATACTACCATAACCTACCAATCCGAGTTTTTTACCACGAATTTCATACGAATTAGTAGCCGATTTATCCCATTTTCCAGCGTGCATTTTATTTGACTTCGTCATGATGTCACGTGTCAAAATAATCATTTCGCCAATAGCCATTTCTACTACCGAACGAGTATTTGAATATGGAGCATTAAATACGGCAATACCTCTGTTTTCGCACTCTTCCAAATTAATTTGGTTAGTACCTATACAGAATGCCCCTACAGCCATCAAGCGGCTAGCATTGGGATGTTCTAATACACGTTTGGTCAAGTTGGTTTTTGAACGTAAGCCCAAAATAGATACACCCTTGATACGCTGAATTAGTTCTTCTTCGTCCAATGCCCCTTTTAAAAGCTCTACTTGAAAACCTTCCGTTTTGAAAGCTTCAACGGCTTTTGGGTGTACATTTTCCAATAACAATACCTTAATTTTTGATTTTGGATATGACTGGGCACGGCTTAGACCATTGATATACAAAAACTCATCTAACGACCCTACTACCTCATCAGCCTTTTCTACGACCTTCTGGCGTTCTACGTTTTCGATAAAAGCAAAAAACTTATTGGCTAAGCCCGATTCACGCAATTCGTAGTCGGTATAACCATCGCCAATGGCGTATACATCGCCCTCCAAGTGTAAATCTTGAAGTAATTTTACTTTACCTTTATCCTGCGAAAGAAGGTTGCTTTCGTCATAACCGATAATATTACCTTCGGTATCGTAAACAAAAGTATTGGCATAAACATTTTCTTCTTTTACGCCCATCGATACGGCTACAGGTACAATAAAGTCTTTGAAGCCACTCGATACGATATAGATATTTTCGCTATATTGGTTAATAAACTCTTTGTTACGAGCAAATGAATCTGAGATTTTTCCCATCAAAAACTCAATCAAAGTAGCTACATGCTCGCGGTTTGCTGGCAATAATGCAACTCTTGCTTTTAAGGAATCTGCAAATCCTATTTCGCCTAACATTCCTTTATCGGTAATGGCTTTGATTTCACCGACAATCTTGTCTTTATCTTTATGACCAGCCAATGCTATGGCTGCGAGTTCGTCTAGGCCTTCTACTTTGGTAAAAGTACTATCAAAATCAATGACGAAGTTTACTTGTTGTTCTGCTGTCTTTGTCAACATTTTCTTGCTGTATTGTAAGTCAGGGTCAAAGCCTTTTCCTACGTAATTATTGATAATAAATACAATTTATGAATGAGTCAAAAAATCAAAAGCTCTATTTTCCGACCAGAGTATTCCTTCAAAATCTTTTTGTAAAAAGCCACAATGACCACCTTTGGCGGGTGCTTGAAAATAAACCTTTTCTAGCGACTTGGCTTTATCAAAAGGGAAACATTCTTTTGATAAAAAAGGGTCATTTTGGGCATTTACAATTAATGTGGGTATGGCAATTTTATCAATAAAAAACACCGAACTATTACGGTGGTAATAGTCTTCTGCGTCTTTGAATCCGTGGAGTTGTGAAGTGTAATAATTATCAAAATCTCGTAAAGTACGAATTTTTGATATATTTGAAGTGTTGATTTTTTCTGGAAAATACTTTGCTTTTTCTAGGATTTTCTTGGTAAGGGTTTTGTTAAACCTTCGGGTATAAACCCAATCTTGCCAGCTTTCCATTTTGCTACTACTTCCAGAAAGGTGCAAAGGTACGGAAAATGTTACAGCCTTTTTGATTTCAGGAGCAAGATTTTCGCCTTTTTCGCCCAAATACTTCAAGGTAAGATTGCCCCCTAGGCTAAAACCCATCAGGTATATTTCGGTATACGTTTTGCTGGCATACCTAACCACAAAGTCCAAGTCGTCGGTAGCTCCGCTATGATAAAATCGAAGTTGCTTGTTGACCTCGCCCGAGCAACTTCTGTAATTCCATGCTAAACAATCAAATCCTTTGTGGTTAAATAGGCTTACCATACCCGTAATGTATTGTCGGGTAGAGTCGCCTTCGAGGCCATGACAAAGAATCAGGAGTGGGTTACTTTTGTGGGCTGACAGTGGTGGTACTTTTGACCAATCTAAATCCAGAAAATCGTGGTCGGGGGTATCCAAACGGACACGCTGATAGTTGATGCCCTCTACTTTACGAAACAGTGAAGGGTAAATGGTTTGAAAATGACCATTTGGCAGCCAAAAAGGTGGCTGGTAATCAGAGTGTTTGATAACTGGCATTTGTTTCAGAATTAGTCCTTGAAATTAGGGCTAATCTTTGAAATCCAGTATATTTTATACAAAATTCATAATTAATTCATCGTAAAGTTACATTTATGTAAATTACTCAGCATATTGGTGATTTGCGAATAATGGTGTTGAAAAGAATAAGGTATTCTCTCCAAAACAATTATCTGATTTAAACTTTCTATTAACAGGCAAAGCTATCCGCCTGTCAATAGAAAGAATATTAACCCAGTGATTCGTTGAACGCTTGGCTATCTATAAAAAGCGACTGTACCTTGTAGCTCTATTACATACCTACTTTTGGTAAAATAGGCAAACTTTCGTTGCCATCTTCACCCACAGCCTGAACAGCAAAGAAGTAATGGTCTTTTGAATAAGGTAAATTGATGCCATTTTTTGTCGTAAAAATTTTCTTTTGCCAGAAGGGCTGATAAGTTTCTCGAACCAAAACATAATATCCTTTTACCTTGCCCGACTTAGGGGTTTGCCAAAACAACGTGGTAGAATTAGTTAACGACTTGGTGTCGATAGTGACATTTTGGGGCGTAGCTGGGGCTTTGGCCAAATTGGCCAGTGTAGCCAAGTTCATAGCGGTATTTTTACGAAGGTATTCAAAATCCATGAATTCGGGTAAATCACCGTACTGAGTACCTTTTTCTGTTCTTAAATCTTGATGTTGGTGTTCAAAATTTTCATTCATCTCGGTTACTCGCACAGCCGCAAAGCCACGATTGACAAACGGTGTGTGGTCGCCTCCACGCAAGAAACGGTCGTTGCGATACACCATTACTACCTCTAAATTATCGACATATCGTTCTCCAATTTCTTTGGTATAGCGAGCCAGCTGACGAGCCTTGCCATCGTTTTCTTGCCCCATATTACGAATACTTGCTGCTTTTTTATCTAGTTCAAAAACAGGTAATCCTTCACTGAATACCCTAACTCGGGTATTGTCGATAATACGTGTTTCGTTACTATTGTTTGAGCCTACAATATCATTATTGAGAATAGCCTCTATATTCCATTTTTCGTCTACGGCTTTCTGAGCCAAATAATCTGCTCCTAAAAGCCCTTGTTCTTCGCCACTTACTACCAAAAAGATAACCGTTGCAGGGAATTTGGCTTGCGACATTACCCGAGCTAGCTCAATTACAGTAGCTGTACCCGAACCGTCGTCGTTAGCTCCAGGGGCATCTGATTCGCGATTCATGACATTAGAAACACGGCTGTCGATGTGTCCCGACACCAAGAAAATCCTGTCGTCGGTGGGGTCAGTTCCTTTCAAAATACCCATTACGTTGCCCATATCTTGGTCTTTGTCGACACGCTTACCATCGGGTTTTAATACCCAGGCATCTATTTTGGCTGTCATTCGTCCTTCCGACTGTTTGGCAAATTCTTGAAAACGACTCAAAACCCAATTTCTAGCAGCCCCAATACCTTTTTTCTTGTCGGTAGTAGTACTTAAAGTATGGCGAGTACCAAAACTTACAAGCTTGAGTATATGCGACTTGAGGCTGTCGGAGTTGACTTGTGTAACCAATTGTTCGATAACGGGGTCTCGTTGAACAATTTTTTGGGCAGATGTTTGAAATGCTATTAGTGATAATACAATAAAGGTTGTTTTTTTCATGTTGATGAAAATTTTGGTCTATCATTAAACGAAATATCCTTTCAAGTTAAGAAATCTATGGGATTCTCGTTGATAAAATAGCCCAAATACAGTTTTTGTCGTATTATCGACTGTTCTTTTGAGGTAAGCAAAACCCTTGCAAAAAACACGAAGTTCTTACAAGGGTCAATTTTGACGAAATAACCTTTTTATTTGATGCGATATTTCAGTAGCAAATTAATATTATAAGCTTTTGTAGCTGCTAGCAACCAATTGATACTATTAAACATATCTTCATAACGCACCTTCAGCTTGAAGTTCTTTCTACTTGCTCCAATACCCAAATAAATTCCCGAAAGTTCTAGGGGCCTTTCGTACAAGGCATTGGTTTGATTGGACGACATTCTTAAAATATACCGTATCCACTAAACCGTAATTGGATTACTGTTATGGGCATAAATTTCTTTGTCGTCTATGCTTCCCAAGTCCATCGATACCGTATAGCTTTCATAGCGTTCTCCGCTCGATAACAGGCCAAAACTCCTAATCTGCTGTGAGGCGTACTCTTTGGTCGTATTGTCTGGCTATACAAAAGTGATTGTTTTGAGGTTTTTCCGCCATTCCTTGTTAACAATTTGTCCACGCAAGGTATCGTTCGGAAATATCCATAGGAAAGGTCTTTTTGAGCAAATAGCGGACAATAATAAAATAATAAAAACTTGTTTTTCATTGTCGAATAAAACTGATGAACGATACAAAACAATATCTTTCATCGATTTACTTATAAGTTTGTATTTAGATGTAGCATACCGCAATATGGCAATAATAATACTCATACCAAAATTATATACCTTTCACGCCAAAAACACCTCCTCATATCCAGGCAAAACGCTCATCTATATACCTTAATATTTTTGGCTTATATAGCAAAAAACTCCATAAGTGTATAGAACACCTACGGAGTTTTTTGCAACATAATAATTCTGTTATTACTTTGCCAAAGCAGCTTTCAAGTTTTCGTCGATTGCTGCCAAGAATTCTTCAGTATATAAGTAGTGTTCACCATGAGAAACTTTGTTTCCGTGGATACACACTGCTAAGTCTTTAGTCATTTTACCAGACTCAACTGTTTCGATACATACTTTTTCCAAAGTCTGGCTAAAGTTGATTAGCTCTTCGTTACCGTCCAATTTACCACGGAATTCCAAGCCACGAGTCCAAGCAAAAATAGAAGCAATTGGGTTAGTAGAAGTAGGTTTTCCAGCTTGGTGGTCACGGTAGTGACGAGTTACAGTTCCGTGAGCAGCTTCAGCTTCCATTACAGTACCATCTGGCGTAACCAATACTGAAGTCATCAAACCTAAAGAACCAAAACCTTGTGCTACTGTATCAGACTGAACGTCGCCGTCGTAGTTTTTACAAGCCCAAACAAAGTTACCATTCCATTTCAAAGCAGACGCCACCATGTCATCGATCAAACGGTGTTCATAAACGATTCCTGCTGCTACAAATTTCTCTTTGTAATCTGCTTGGTAGATTTCTTCAAAAATATCTTTGAAACGACCATCGTATTTTTTCAAGATGGTATTTTTCGTAGATAAATATAAAGGCCATCCTTTGCTCAAAGCCATGTTGAAACATGAGTGAGCAAAACCACGGATAGATTCGTCAGTGTTGTACATAGTTAATGCAACACCGTCGTTTTTGAAGTTGAATACTTCAAAAGTTTGTGGTTCAGAACCGTCTTCTGGCGTGAAAGTAACTGTTAATTTACCTTTTCCTTTTGTCAAGAAGTCAGTTGCTCTATATTGGTCACCAAAAGCGTGACGACCAATCATGATTGGAGCAGTCCAGTTTGGAACTAATCTAGGAACATTTGAACAAACGATAGGCTCACGGAAAACAGTACCATCCAAAATGTTACGGATAGTTCCGTTTGGTGATTTCCACATTTGTTTCAAGTTGAATTCTTTTACACGAGCCTCATCAGGTGTAATTGTAGCACATTTAATACCTACACCGTATTTTTTGATAGCCTCTGCAGCATCAACTGTAACTTGGTCGTTCGTTTCGTCACGGTACTCCATGCCCAAGTCATAGTATTTAATATCCAAATCCAAGTAAGGAATGATTAATTTATCCTTGATGAATTTCCAGATAATTCTAGTCATTTCGTCGCCATCTAGCTCAACGACAGGATTTGCAACTTTGATTTTTCCCATTTTTGTATGAAAACGTTATTCGTTATTAATGATGCGTGAATAGTTATGCATATTTCGACTGCAAATGTACGGAATGAATTGATACGTAGGGAATTTTCTTTACTGAGAATCGTTAGTTTTTTAGCCAAAGCATTGCTAAAAAACATATAGTTTTCTATTTTTTTAGTAAGTTTAGTGGCTCAATTGTCTTGATTGAAGTAATTTTTTACCATTATCATAGAATATTCTATGTCAAAAACATGGGCTATTTTTTGCAAAAAATAACCCTTTCTTTTTTTATTGCTCATGGATTTAGCTCTTTCAACACCCCAAATAGAAAATATCTCGGCTCAGCAAACGTGGCCTTTACGCCAGCAAGTTATGTGGCCTCACAAGCCCTTGGCGTATGTTCAACTACCCGACGATGAAGATGGTCTGCATTTTGGGCTTTTTGTCGACTCGCAACTTATCGCTGTGATTTCGCTATTTGTACATGGTAATACTGCTCAATTCCGAAAATTTGCTACCCTTACTACTTTACAAGGCAAAGGCTATGGTTCGCTATTGCTACAACACCTTATTGCCGACTGTCGATGTCGGGGAGTCAAAAGCCTATGGTGTCATGCCCGTACTTCGGCATTGGCATTTTACCAAAAATTTGGCCTCGAAGCTGTAGGCAATACCTTTGAAAAAGATGGAATTGAATATATAAAAATGCAGGTAGAAATAGAAGCCCAATAAGCCAATCCATTAATTTTCTGAATCTTAATGAGATAGATTAGTAAAAATAGCAGGACTATTGCCTAATTTTGCCATCCAAATACAACAGATACGTTTCCAATTTCCGACAAGTAGCTTAATACTTGCTAGATTTATTACCAACATGACCGATTATATACTTAGAATTGATTGTCCCGACGAAAAAGGACTTGTGCATAAGATTACAGGCGTTTTGTTTTTCAATAACCTGAATGTAGAACGCACCGACGAATTTGTGGAAACCGAAAAAAATCAATTCTTTATGCGAGTAGCTTTTTCGGGAAACTGCGACCCCGAAAAAATTGAAGATGGATTAAGAGGTATTTTGCCCAATAGTGCCAATATTAACTTGTCGAAAAAAGAGATTAAAGACGTTGTTATATTGGTAACCAAAGAACACCACTGTATCAGTGATTTATTGGTAAGGAATGAATTCAAAGACCTGCCTATCAACATCTTAGCTGTAATAGGCAATCACGATATTTTGCGTTCGCTTACCGAGCGTTTCAATATTCCGTTCCATTACATTCCTGCCAAAGGCACCGACGATGCCGCTCGTTTAGAACACGAAGCCCAGATTCATGAGGTATTATCGCAATATTCATTTGATTATTTGGTATTGGCCAAATTTATGCGTGTTCTTACGCCCGATTTTACCAAACGCTACGCTGGCAAGACAATCAATATTCATCACTCTTTTTTACCAGCCTTTATTGGGGCTAATCCTTACCGACAAGCCTACGAACGTGGCGTAAAAATTATTGGTGCTACGGCCCACTTCGTTACCGACGATTTGGACGAAGGGCCGCTCATTTTCCAAGATGTTATTAGTGTAAACCATACCAAAACAGCCGTAGAAATGGCAGCAGCTGGTAGAGACGTTGAAAAAATAGTTTTGGCCAAGGCCCTCAAACTGGTACTCGAAGATCGTGTATTTATTGCAGGCAACAAAACTGTAATTTTTGAATAGCCTTATTTCCCTAATCTTCGATAATCTGCATATTCCTATCGATGATTAGGGATTCCTTCCCTCCTACTTTTTCACAAACCAGATCGCCACTGGTGAGCAAAAAATGTTTGATATAAAACTGAGAGTTGGTCTTGATAACAAAAGTATATTCGCCATCTTCCAACGCCGCTACATCTATGTTTAGGATTACTTTTGAGTCTTTGAGAATAGCCTTTTTGTGTTCTATAAAATCGGCCGATTTTCGGGTTCTTAAATAAGCGAAGATAGGTTCTTGCGTAGTATTGTCGACAAGGACTTTGTACAAAAGTGGATTTTTATCGTCTTTTATCATATTCACAAAAAAGCCTGATTTTCCAGCCTTTTTCACTACTTTATTCGTAGCTTCGTCTATAGTAATATACTGAGCCTGAAGTACTTTCGGCACCCAAAGCAATACTGCTAACAGCAACGTTTTGAGTACCCAAAGGTTTGGTTTTATTTTCATATGGGTTGTGCTTATTTTTATGCCAAATTACTAATTATCAATCATTTAATCAATGATTAAATTTAGTATTGACAATTCAGATATATCAGTTGTTTTTCTTGTATCATCATTAGGCTAGTCCAATACCCCACTTCGTCTGCTTTCCTTTATAGTATCTTTGGCTTTGTCAAAAGGCTTTATCATACTGCATAAACTTATTAATGCTTAATTTTTTTTGTACCTTTGCGGTTCTGATAGTTAGAACTTTAAAGATTTTAGGATAATCATAATATCTATAACCAACAATGTTTGAGAATTTAAGTAATAAACTCAATACCGCTATGCGTACCCTCAAGGGTAAGGGACGCATCACGGACGTTAACGTAGCTGCCACAATCAAAGAAATTCGTCGTGCATTGATGGATGCCGACGTAAACTATAAGGTTGCCAAAGAAATTACCGACCGTATCAAGGAAGAAGCAATGGGACAAAAAATCTTGATTGCTGTAGACCCGGGTCAAATGTTGGTTAAAATTGTACACGACGAGCTTGTCAAACTGATGGGGTCGCAGGTACAAGGCATCAACCTCAAGTCGGACCCTTCGGTGATATTGATTGCGGGTTTGCAAGGTTCTGGTAAAACTACTTTCTCAGGAAAATTAGCTCAGTATCTCAAAAAATCTGGTCGTAATGTATTATTGGTTGCCTGCGATATTTATCGTCCTGCGGCAATCGACCAGCTAAAAGTACTAGGCGAGCAGGTTGGTGTAGAAGTATATGCCGAGCCAGAAAACAAAAATGCAGTAGATATAGCCCAAAACGCCCTTGCTTATGGCCGCAAGTTGGGTAAAAAAGTAATCATTGTCGATACTGCGGGTCGTTTGGCTGTAGATGAGGCCATGATGAACGAGATTGCTGCTGTAAAAGATGCTATCAAGCCTTCCGAAATTTTGTTTGTTGTAGACTCGATGACGGGGCAAGATGCCGTAAATACAGCCAAAACATTCAACGAACGTTTGGATTTTGATGGCGTTGTTTTAACCAAGTTGGATGGTGATGCCCGTGGTGGTGCGGCTCTTTCGATTCGTCACGTTGTAGAAAAACCCATTAAGTTTATTTCGACTGGTGAAAAAATGGATGCCCTCGACCAATTCTACCCTGACCGTATGGCCAGTCGTATTTTGGGTATGGGTGACGTACTTTCGTTGGTAGAACGTGCTCAGAATGCTTTTGATGAGGAAGAAGCTGAACGTATCAACAAAAAGATTCGTCAAAACCAGTTTAGCTTTGAAGACTTCTATTCGCAATTACAGCAGATCAAAAAGATGGGTAACATCAAAGATTTGATGGGTATGATTCCGGGTATGGGACAAGCCGTAAAGGATGTTGATATTTCTAACGACTCTTTCAAGCCTATCGAAGCTATCATCCAATCAATGACTCCGAAAGAACGCCAAAAACCAGAGTTATTAGATATGTCTCGTAAGAAACGTATTGCTTTGGGGTCGGGTACATCGGTACAACAAATCAACAATTTGTTGAAACAATTTGACGATATGCGTAAAATGATGAAGATGATGAACCGTGTACAAGACGGCAAAATGAAGCTTCCTAATTTTCCAAAAAGATAATATTTGCCCTGTAGCCACATAAAATCATGTTATTTTGTGTGGCTATTTTTTATTAAAACTCATGAAAATCAAAGAGATCAATCATGTAGCATTGTATGTACGGGATTTGCCTCAAACGGTCCATTTTTATGGCAATGTGTTGGAGCTACCTATATTGCCTCGCCCCAACTTTGACTTTGAGGGAGCTTGGTTTGCTTTGGGTGCTACTCATACATTGCATATTATAGCTGGCCGTACTTCCGAAGAAATTACAGGAGGCTCACGCAAAAATCATTTTGCAGTAGAAGTAGAGTCTATTAAAGATTGTGAGGATTTTCTTCGTAACAAAGGCTTGAGCTTTTTAGGCCCTAAACGCCGCCCCGATGGTGCTCCTCAAATCTTTCTTCAAGACCCTGAAGGCTATTGGATAGAATTTACTTCTGATGAATTTATGACAACGTAGTTTTGCCGAGCAAAGCCAATACTTTTGTTACTTCTTCGGCTTGTTGTGTGCCTATTAGTAGGCGTGATTTGTCAGTAAAAACAAGCTGAATCCCTTTATTACCCGATACATTAAAGGCTTTGCCACTATTGCCAAAACCTACCCGATACCCCCAGCCACCAAACTCACCAATGGGGTCGTATTCTCGTACAGCCACCGACTCTATTATCTCCCATGGACAGATTCGGTATGCTTGCTGAATCGGATAAAACCGTACATAAATCCCATCGTTCAGTATCATGGTTTGTAGACTTACTATTCTTAGCAAAACACTAAATACCAACATCAATATAGTAGAAATAATAAGAGCAGTATCGCTCATAGGATTATCGCCAAAGGGGATTTTCAGAAAAATCTGTTTGATAAAGCCATATATAAATACACCGTTTGTTCCAATCATAATCAACCAAATCCAAACTTGGTTAAAGCGTTGTTTCTCAAAAAATAAAGGTTGTTTTTCCATAGGTTCTGCCATAAAACTCGTCAATCTAGTAAATTACCGAATATATTGTGGTAGTACTTGTGTATTACTACCAATGCTATTTTGTATTCTTACTTAATTTACAACAAAATTTGTTTTTGGACTCGCTCGCTTACAGAAATTTAGCCCTTGACTCATAAAAAAGTATCTATTCGTTATTACCCCAATACCTTTTGGGTTTCTAATGCGTACTTTATTTCGCAGGCAAGTAGCCCACTACCTCCGCCATAATGCTGAATAACCATAACATTAGGATTGATTTTTTGTAAATCTTGTCTTAGGGTTTGCTCTTCTACTTCGCTAATACCAGAGCCTAACAAGACTAAATTGAAAGGAATTTGGGCAAATAAGCTCAGGGCTTCTTCCAACGATTCTGTACCCAATGCTTGCCAATCAGGATTTTGGTTGATAAGTCGTAATACGACTTGCAAGATAGACTCATTGCGGCTAACAACTAGTATTTTGATAGTTTCCATAATAATCTGTATAGTATAATTGAAAAAATTAGTGATTTGGCAAATACGCTATTACTTGAAGGTATTCCATTAAATTCGGATTGATCACAAAGCTACTATCACAACGCCCCTCATATTTTCCCTCCAATCAGCATTATCCTATTAACTTATGAGTTCATTATCAAGCCTATATAACAATAACAAAGTTTCAAACAGCTTTATGGTTGTTTGAACAAAACACTCTTTATTAGTCGATATT
>VFQP010005069.1_pt1 | contig 11726 bp, 13 predicted proteins | sample 3512351 | NCBI WGS metagenome assembly VFQP01 (sample SAMN10412372, study PRJNA504923) | tailings metagenome | isolation source: Relicate 1 Philex TSF1 revegetated site | place: Philippines: Tuba, Benguet | collected 2017-08-29
CGCCTCGATGGACTTGGCCTACTTGGCACGCTTGCGCGCCCGTTCGGCTTCCTTCTTCGCCTCGCCCTCGGTGGCGGCGCGGGCGGTCTTTTTCTCGCCCAGCAGGCGGTCGACGTCCTTCTGGCGCGCCGCCAATTCCTCGGCCTCGGTGCGCAGCGCCGCCTGCTGCACCTCGATGTCGCCGCGCAGGGCCTGGAGCGCGCCCATCCGGTGGCGCAAATCCGCGGCCTGGTCGAGCAGCGCGTCGCGCACCCGGTCGAGCACGATGGCCGAGCGGGCGGTGTCCTCGACGCTGGCGGGGCGCAGGATCAGCGCGGCGGTCGGCTGGCGCGACAGCCGCTGCATGGCGGCCAGCGAGCCAGCGAGATCGTTCGACTTGCGCTCCAGCGTCGCGGCCGCCTCGGTCTCCTGGGCTTTCAGCCGGGCGAGTTCGTCCTCGAGCTTCTGGATCTTGGCCTCGTGCGCCCGCGCCTTGGCGGCCGCCTCGACCAGCGCTGCCGACAGCTTCTTTTCCTCGAGCCGCAGGGCGGCGGCTTCCTTCTCCAGCTGCTTCTTCTTGGCGGCTGCCGCGTCCAGCTCCTGGCGGATCGATTTCAGCTGGTCCTGGGCATCCTTGTCCTTGGCGGCAAGCGCACCCGTTGACGCAGCGAGCGTCAGGACGGCCGCCAGGCCTGCGGCGCGGGCGAAATCAGGCGCGCGCACGGGCCTCCCGCGGGACGGAAACCAGCGGCGTGGCCTCGACGAGCGATCGGCCGGTCATTTCGGCGGGCTGGGGCAGGCCCATCAGCGCCAGCATGGTCGGCGCCACGTCCGAAAGCCGGCCATCGTGCACAACCGCGCCGCCGCCGTTCGACAGCAGCACCGGCACCTTGAAGGTGGTGTGCTGGGTGAACGCCTCGCCGCTGTCGGGGTCCTGCATCATTTCGAGGTTGCCGTGATCGGCGGTGATCAGCATCACGCCGCCCTTTGCGCGCACCGCGGCGTCCAGTCGGCCGACGGCCGTATCCACCGCCTCCATGGCCTTGATCGCCGCGGACAGGATGCCGGTGTGGCCCACCATGTCGGGATTGGCGAAGTTGACCACGATCAGGTCGTATTTGTCGGCGGCGATGGCCTCGACCAGACGGTCGGTCACTTCCTCGGCGGCCATCTCGGGCTTCAGGTCGTAGGTGGCGACCTTGGGCGACGGCACCAGGATGCGATCCTCGTTTTCGAACACCGCTTCCTCGCCGCCGTTGAAGAAGAAGGTGACGTGGGCGTATTTCTCGGTCTCGGCGATACGCAGCTGCCTCAGCCCCGCCTTCGAGACCACCTGGCCCAGCGTGTTCTCGACCTTTTCGGCCGGGAACAGGGCGGGCATGAAGGCATTGAGCGCGCTCGAATACTCGGTCATCCCGAGCACGGCGGCGAAGCGCACCAACGGGTGGCGGTCGAAGCCGTCGAAGGCCGGATCGACCAGCGCGGTCAGGATCTCGCGGGCCCGGTCGGCGCGGAAATTGGCCATGATCAGGCCGTCGCCGTCCTGCATGCCCCGATAGCCGCCGACGACCGCCGGCAGCATGAACTCGTCGGTCACCTCGGCGGAATAGCTGGCGGCGATGGCGGCATCTGCGGTGTCCGCGTGCGCGCCCTCGGCCCGGACGATCGCGGCATAGGCCTTCTCGACCCGGTCCCAGCGCTTGTCGCGGTCCATGGCATAGAAGCGGCCGCTCACGGTGCCGAAGCAGGCACCCGCCAGCGGGGCGATGGCCGCCGCGACGTCGGCGGCGAAATCCCGGCCGCTCGAGGGGGGCGTGTCGCGGCCATCCATGAAACCATGCAGGACGACGGGGACGCCCGCGGCGTCGATGATCCGCGCCAGCGCCACCATGTGGTCCTGGTGCGAATGCACGCCGCCCGGCGACAGCAGGCCCATGACATGAAACGCGCCGCCAGCCGCCTTCACCTTCGCGATGGCGTCCTGCAGCAGCGGATGACGGGCGAGGGAGCCGTTCTCGATAGCGACGTCGATCTTGGGCAGGTCCTGCACCAGCACGCGGCCGCCGCCCAAATTCATGTGACCGACTTCCGAATTGCCCATCTGGCCATCGGGCAGTCCCACCGCCTTGCCCGACGTGTCGAGCAGCGCATGGGGCTCGTTCTGGAACAGCCGCGTCAGGTTGGGCGTGTTCGCCAGCAGGAACGCATTGTTCTCGCGTTCGGCGCGGTGGCCCCAGCCATCGAGGATGCACAGAACGGCGGGACGCGGCCGCCGGTTCGCAGAAGGGGTCGTTTCGGTCATCGGTCTTTCTAGGATCGTTTGTTACCGTAAATAGGCGTCAGCCGGCCCGGTGGTAGGGGTGGTTCGCCGCGATGCTCCAAGCCCGGTACAATTGCTCGGCCAACATAGCGCGAACCAGCATGTGCGGCCATGTCAAATTGCCCAGCGAAAGCAGGAAATCCGCTCGCTCGCGCACCGCTTCGCCATGTCCGGTGGCGCCGCCGATCAGGAAGCAGATCCGCGATTTTCCGCTGTCGCGCCAGACCGTCATCTTCTGGGAAAGCGCCTCGCTGGTGACCGCCTGGCCGCGCCCGTCCAGGGCGACGACAAGGGCGCCGTCCGGCACCTTGGCCAGCAGCAACTCGGCCTCGCGCTGACGCAGCGTCGCGGCATCGAGCGGCCGCTTCTCCTCGACCTCGATCACGTCGAGTTTCCACGGCAGACGCTTGCGGTAATCCTCCAGCAGGTCGCGCTCGGCGCCCGGCTTCGATCGGCCCACGGCGATGATGGACAGGTTCATGAGGGTCCGGATTGGTTGAAAGATCCCTCACCCTAGCCCTCTCCCAAGGGGAGAGGGAACTGTGGCGGTGCGTGCCTCTAACCCCTCGCCCGCTTGCGGGAGAGGGAGGGACCCGCGCGCGTCAGCGCGTGGGAGGATGAGGGTCCTCTACGACGCCTCGAGTTCGTCGATCAGGGCCGGCGACCACATCTTTTCCAGATTGTAGAACGAGCGGACCTCGGGCCGGAACAGGTGGACGATCACGTCTCCCGCGTCGATCAGCACCCAGTCGGCGGCCGGCAGGCCCTCGATCTGGAACTGGCGGAAGCCGGCATCGCGCAGGTTCTGTCCCAGATGCTCGGCTACGGCCGCGACATGACGGGCCGAACGCCCCGACGCGATCAGCATATAGTCGGCCAGACTGGTCTTGCCTCGGAGATCGATGGTGACGACGTCGGATGCCTGGTCGTCGTCGAGTGACTTCTGGATCAGCGAAAGAAGTGGATCCGTGGAAGTCGAGCGTTGCTGTGTACTAATCTACACTGCTCCTGTTGTGGGCACGACGGGCCGCGCGAATGGCGGTCGCCGAGGTGGGCTCGTGCCTCAAATGGATGAAGGTCCATGCCGGGGGAGACATCCCCGCCAACTCGCGCGCACGCTCCACCGGAATACGCCGCGTGCCGAATCTTTTCGCCGCCGTGCTGGACATTGCCGACAAAGAATAGGTCGGCCGGCCGAAAATCGCAACCGGAGCGAGCCGGAAGATATCGGGCCAGCGCTTCCAGCGTGTAAGTTGCTGTAAATTATCGGCTCCCATCAGCCAGACGAACCGCGTTTGCGGGAAGCGGCGGCGCAGCGCGGCGAGGGTATCCACGGTGAATCGGGTTCCCAGCGCAGATTCGATGGCCGTGGGCCGGATGCGCTGGCCTTGCGTCAAGCGGCGAGCGCCGGCCAGCCTGTCGGCCAGCGGCGCCATGCCGTCGGTGGGCTTCAGCGGGTTCTGCGGCGACACCAGCCACCACACCTCGTCGAGCCCCAGCCGGACCAGCGCCGTGCGGCTGACCAGCATGTGCGCCTTGTGGGCGGGATTGAACGAGCCGCCGAGCAGCCCGATCCTGCGCCCGCGCCAGACGGGTGACAGCGGATTGGGATCGCCGTGGCTCGCGGCGACCGGGTCAGGGGCGGGTCTGGCCGTCACCCCGGACCACATATTTGAAGGTGGTGAGCTGTTCCACGCCCACCGGTCCGCGCGCGTGCATCTTGCCGGTGGAGATGCCGATCTCGGCGCCCATGCCGAACTCGCCGCCGTCGGCGAACTGGGTCGAGGCGTTGTGCAGCAGGATGGCCGAGCCGACCTCGTTCAGGAACCGCTCCGCCGCCTCGGCGTCCGAGGTGATGATCGCCTCGGTATGGCTCGAGCCGTAGCGGGCGATGTGGTTCATGGCCTCGTCGAGCCCGCCGACCGTGCGTACGGCGATGATGGCGTCGAGGAATTCGGTGCCCCAGTCGGCCTCCGTCGCCGGCACCATGCGGGGATCGACCGCACGGGATTCCGCGTCGCCACGCACTTCACAGCCCTTGGCCAGCAGCGCATCGACGATGGGCTTCAGGTGGGTGCCGAGTACGGCGCGGTCGATCAGCAGGCATTCGGTGGCGCCGCAGATGCCGGTGCGGCGCATCTTGGCATGGACCACGATATCCCGCGCCATGGCCGCATCGGCGCCGGCGTGGACATAGGTGTGGCAGATCCCGTCCAGATGCGCGAACACGGGCACCCGGGCCTCGTTCTGCACCCGCTCGACCAGCGAGCGGCCGCCGCGCGGCACGATCACGTCGATGGTGCCGGCCATGCCCAGCATGATGCCGACCGCGGCGCGGTCCTGGGTGGGCACGAGCTGGATCGACGCGGCCGGCAGGCCGGCCCGGGCGATACCCTCGGCGAGGCAATCCATGATCGCCCGGTTGGAATGCACGGCCTCGCTGCCGCCGCGCAGGATGGCGGCGTTGCCGGCCTTCAGCGCCAGCGCGCCCGCGTCGGCGGTCACGTTGGGGCGGCTTTCGTAGATGATGCCGATGACGCCGAGCGGCTGGCGCACGCGGGCGATGTGCAGGCCGTTGGGCCGGGTCCATTCGGCGATGGTCTCGCCGACGGGATCGGCCAGCTCGGCAACCTCCTCGAGCCCCTTGGCCATGCCCTCGATGCGGCCCTCGTTGAGGGTCAGGCGATCGATCAGCGCGCCGGAGAGGCCGCGCTCACGGGCCGAGGCCAAATCCTTCGCGTTGGCGGCGAGGATGTCCGCCGAACGGGCGCGCATGGCCCTGGCGGCCTCGCGCAGGCCGGCGTTCTTAGTCGCCGACGGGATCGTGGCGAGCGCGCGGGCGGCATCCTTCGCCGCCGTGCCCAGCGCCTGCATGACGCTGTCGATCTCGGTGTCGCGTTTGCGCATCTCGGCGACGGTCATGATCTTGTCTCCTGCAGCAGCACCAGATGATCCCGGTGGATCAGCGGCCCGCGGCCCTTGTATCCCAGCAGTTCCTCGATGGCGTCGCTCCGGCGGCCCATGATACGGCGCGCCTCGTCGCTTGAATAGGCGACCAGGCCGCGCGCCAGGTCGCGCCCGCCGGCGCCCTGCACGGTCACCGTGTCACCGCGCTCGAACACGCCGTTGATGGCCGTGACGCCAGCGGCCAGCAGACTCTTGCCCTGGCGCAGCGCCTCCTCGGCGCCGGCGTCGACGGTGAGCACGGATGTGGGCCGGAGGGTGCCGGCGATCCATTGCTTGCGCACCGTCAGCGGCGCCTCGTGAGCCTCGAACCAGGTGCCGACGCCGGTGTCGCGATAACGGCCGATGGGATGGTCCGGCCCGCCGTTCAGGATCATCACGTGACACCCCGAGGGCACGGCGATCTTGGCCGCGGCCATCTTGGTCACCATGCCGCCGCGCCCGACACCGCCCTCGCGGGTGTCGCCGGCCATCTCCTCGATCTCGGGCGTGATGCGCGGGATGTGCCGCAGCATGGTCGCTTCGGGGTCGATGGTCGGGTCGGCCGAGTACAGGCCGTCGACATCCGACAGGATGACGAGGCAATCGGCCGAGATCATCTGCGCGACCCGCGCGGCCAGGCGGTCGTTGTCGCCGTACCGCAGCTCGTGAGTGGCGACGGTGTCGTTCTCGTTGATCACCGGCAACGCGCCCAGATGGACCAGCGCCTCGATGGTGTCGCGGGCGTTCAGATACCGGCGGCGAACCTCGGTGTCGTCGAGGGTGAGCAGGATCTGCGCCACGGTGATGTCGTGGCGCGCCATGGTCTCCTGCCAGGCGTGGGCCAGCTTGATCTGGCCGACGGCTGCCGCGGCCTGGCTGTCGGCGAGTCGGGCACGGTTGAAGTCGGGGCCGAGATGGGGCGATCCGAGCGCCACGGCGCCGGACGAGACGATCACCACCTGGGTGCCGCGCGCGCGCAGGGCGACCACATCCTCGGCCAGCGACGCCAGCCAGCCTCGCCGCAGGCCGGTGCGGCGGTCGACGATGGTTGCCGAGCCGATCTTGATCACGATGCGTCGGGCGCCGGTAAAATCGTACTGCATGGCGCTCATCCTAGATCGGCTGCCATGGATCGTTATAGGCATTCTCGTCGGCCGCCTCGCCCTTGCGCTTGGCGTCGATCACCTTCCACAGCGCCCGGAGCACGGTCTGGACGCCCTCGCCGGACACGGTCGAGAGCGGATGCACCGTCTTCCGGCTCGCCTTCTTCAGCGCCGCGAGCTTTTCCTCGATCTCCTCGGGCGTCAGGGCGTCGATCTTGTTGAGACCGACGATCTCCTTCTTGTCGCCGAGCACCGAATCATAGCGCTTCAGCTCGCGCCGGATGGTCCTGTAGGCATCCGCCACGTCCTCCTGGGTGCCGTCGACCAGATGTAGCAGCACGCCGCAGCGCTCCACATGGCCCAGAAACCGGGTGCCGAGGCCCAGGCCCTCGGAGGCGCCCTCGATCAGGCCGGGAATGTCGGCCATCACGAATTCCTTGCCGTCCACGCCCACCACGCCGAGATTCGGCGTCAGGGTGGTGAAGGGATAGTCGGCGATCTTGGGCCGGGCGGCCGAGACGGCGGCGAGGAACGACGATTTGCCGGCATTGGGCAGCCCGACGAGGCCGGCATCTGCGATCAGCTTCAGGCGTAGCCAAACCCACAGCTCTTCGCCTTCCTGGCCGGGATTGGCGTGGCGCGGCGCGCGGTTGGTCGAGCTCTTGAAATAGGCGTTGCCGAAGCCGCCATTGCCGCCGGACAGCAGTTTCACCCGCTGGCCCACCTCGGTCAGGTCGGCGAGCAGCGTCTCCTTGTCGTCCTCGAACACCTGCGTGCCCACCGGCACGCGCAGCACGGCGTCCTCGCCATTGGCGCCGGTGCGGTCCTGGCCGGCGCCGGGGGTGCCGCTCTGGGCCTTGAAATGCTGCTTGTAGCGATAGTCGATCAGGGTGTTTAGGCCGTCGACCGCCTCGATCCAGACGCTGCCGCCACGGCCGCCGTCGCCGCCGTTGGGGCCGCCGAACTCGATGAACTTTTCACGCCGGAACGCGACGGCGCCGTTACCGCCGTTGCCGCTGCGCAGGTAGATCTTGCATTCGTCGAGGAACTTCATGGGCCTTGCAGATGCTGGTTCTGGAGATGAGTTGGGGCAAAAACGAAAAAAGGGGAATGGTCATCCATTCCCCTTCGGTCGGACAACCCTGTGTCGATATTCAGTTCGTCGGCTCGACCTTCACGTACTGACGGTCGTCGCGGGCGACGTAGAACTTAACCTTGCCTTCGGTCAGCGCGAACAGGGTGTGATCCTTGCCGATGCCGACGTTCTCGCCGGGGTGCCACTTGGTGCCACGCTGACGGATGATGATGTTGCCGGCGACAACGGCTTCGTCACCGAACTTCTTGACGCCGAGACGGCGACCGGCGGTATCGCGACCGTTGCGCGAGCTGCCGCCTGCTTTCTTATGTGCCATAGGTGCTGCTCCTTAGCTGCGGCCGGCGATCAGGCCGAGATGTTGGTGATGCGCAGCACGGTGAGGTGCTGACGGTGACCGTTCTTGCGGCGGTAATTCTGGCGGCGCTTCTTCTTGAAGACGATGATCTTCTTCGCGCGGGCCTGCTCCAGCACCTCGGCGGTGACGGAAGCGCCGTCCACCAGCGGGGCGCCCAGGGTGACCTTGTCGCCGTCGCCGGTCGCCAGCACGTCGGAGAAGGTCACGGTGGCGCCAGCGTCGCCCTCCAGCTTCTCGACCTTGATCACGTCGCCGGCGGCGACCCGGTACTGCTTGCCGCCCGTCTTGATTACTGCGAACATTTTTCGTCTCTTTCCGCGGGGCAGGCCCCGTGCATGGATTCCGTGTCCGAAAGGCGTAGGCCCCTCGAAAGAGCGCGCACTATAGCGATTCGGCTTTTCAAGTCAATATGTGCGGCCTGGTCGAAACAGGTGAAACGCGGCATTTACATTACCGCCCGGTGCCGCTAGTTTCCCGCCCCGTCGAGACAGCTATACCCCTAGCGGAGAGGTGCCGGAGTGGTCGATCGGGGCGGTCTCGAAAACCGTTGTGCGTGCAAGCGTACCGTGGGTTCGAATCCCACCCTCTCCGCCATGGGTAAGTATTTGTTCTTGTTGTGATTTTCGGGCTCGTTGCGCCGGTGCCGCAGGCGAGCCCTCCGCCCGGATCCCGGGTGGAAGTCGCTCGCCTTCCTCGATCTGTCGGCTTGGCGCCGATCCTCTAGAAGTATCGCAGCAGCCGCAGCTGGACGAAGCTGTCCGAATCCACCGCCCGAAGCGCGCCGGGATCGCCGTCGGCCGCGAAGTAGCGCAGCTCGAGCTCCACGCGCCAGTTGACGAACAGCCGGCGCGATGCCTCGAAATAGAGGTAGGTCGATGCGTCGTCGACGTCGATCAACGCGCCGATCAGCACGTGGGCATCCGATTGATCGTTGAAGGTGAATCGGAGGCCGGCGAACGCGTCCTTGTCGTAGATGGTCGCCGGGTTGAACGCGACCTTGCGGTCGTCGTAGTTGAACTCCCCGAGCAGCCCCACGTCGATGTCGAGTCCGAGCGCGTTCTTGATGGTGTATTCGCCGCCGAAGACGGTGGCGAAGAACGGGCTGCCCTGGCCAAAGCGGTACAGCGCCTCGGCCTTGAGGACCAGATCGCCCACGGCCCAGGCCACGTCGATCCCCGTCTGCGTCATGGTCTGGTAGTAGGGGCGCAGGAACGGTCCGTTGGCGCCGGTCTCCTGCCGCAGCCAAGGTTCGCGATTGGTGCCGTGGAAAACGCTCAGGCCCAGATCCACCGGCCCGAACGAATTCTGGTACCGCGCCGCGAGATCGACGTTCCACTTCTTGTCGCCGGACTCGAATGCGGGGTCGTTGGTCTCGATGGGGAGGGGGCCGCGCAAACGCGCGTCGTTGGCGTTGAAGGTGCGCTCGCGGAAATAGGTCATGGCGAAGAAGTCGAGCCTTCCCCAATCTCCCTGCAGCGTCACGTCGATCATCGGCTGGCCGAGGTAATCGTCGCCGTCGACGTCCTCGACGGCGTCGACCTGGTTGATGACGTTCACGAGATGGCGAGACTCGGCGACGCCCCAGAACACCCGGTGCGCGCCAACGAGCACTTCCCAGCTCCCGCCGCGGAACCGGTAGTTGGCCTCGCGCAGATCGACGTGGCTACGGCGGTCGTCATAGGCGTCGTAGCGGCCGAAGGGCACGAGATTGATCGCGTGCTTGTTGCCGTCCCACGAATAGGACAGATCGGCCTCGCCATAGATCGACGGATAGACCTGGCGGGAGTCCTGGCCGGGCCATTCCGCCTTGTCGACGAAGAAACGCACTTCGCCTCCGACGGTGAGGTTGGCCTTGAACTCCTGCGCGGCCGATGGATGCGCCAACCCGATGGCGGCAACCGCCACCAAGGCGGCCAAACCCGAACGATGACCCATAGTCACGATGCTCCCCCCGGTGCTCGATGATCAACCGAAACCTACTGCCAGTCTCCGACATGCGCCAACCCGGCCCGGCCCGAGGCGGCGTCGGCCGAGGCGGCATCGACCGACGCGCTGCTGCCGGGGCCGGTCGTCCACTGCTTGACCGTCACGCGGCAAGCGACGGGCGATGCCACGGTCAGCAGAATGCCGGGAATCCCGGTGACGGGCTGGAACACCAGGCCGCTTCGGGTCTCTCCGACGAACGTGGCCCGCCCATCCGCTGAAAAACGCCACTGGTCCTGCACGGCGGCGAAGCGCTCGGCGGCCTGATCCCATGGAAGCCGCTCCAGCTTCAGAAACGCCTCGAAGGCGGTCCAGAGGTGCGCGAAGGCCACGTTGCGCGGCGCCGGGGCCATGCGGCCCAGCGTCTCGGCGAGCCGCCGCAAGCCCAGCTGGCCGATGGTCGCGGCCGCGTCGTCCACCGGGCGCACGCGCTCGGCATCGATGCCCATCGGCGTTCCCCGGCTGAAGCCGATGATCAGGCAGGTGCCGGAATCCGTCAGACTCAGATGCTGGCCGGCGGACAGATTGAAGCGCCAGCCTCGCGACGCGCCCCTGCTGGTCCAATCAGCCGCGCCATCGCGATAGCGCTGTCTCACGTCGCGCAGGAAGCGGCCCCGAAGCCCGCGCCGCCAGTCCGGCGGGACCGCGCTCATGCTCCGGGCGACGGGCCGCGCATGCGCCTCGGCCGCCGGTCCAAGGGTCCACCAGATATCCACGGACGGCGTCATCCGAGGCGCCTCACTTCTTGCCGAGGGAATAGGGCTCGAGTTCGACGGCGCCCACCGGCGTCTCGAAATCGTATTTCGACCACTCCATCACCGTGGACTTGCCCGTCTGGTGATTGGTCATCGCCATGTTGTGGGCGCGCCAGAAGCGATCCTTGTACTTGCGGTATTCGGAGAAGATCATGGTCTTGATCAGGGCCCCGCGCCGGTCGAAATAATCGACCTTGTAGGTGCGGTAATCCTCCGAGTCGAGCCAGGCGACCAGCCGCGAGTATCCCGAGTCGGCCGCCTTCGGGATCTGCACGTTGACGTGGCAGGTGCGGTCGGTATTGGCGGGACACGGCTCGTCGCGCAGATATTCGTAGTCGTTCTTCTCGATCATGTGACCGACCAGGTCTTCATAGCTGAATTCGCTGCCCGCGAACGATCCGGAGCGCGAGCTGGAGGTGATCCGCTTGACCCGGTTCATCGCCGGCAGAAAGAGCCACTGGTCGTCATCCCGGGCCGTGTGGGCATGGGTAAGCAAGGCGAGCCCGCGGACGTCCAGGGGCGTGGTGAACTCGATCTCGGTCCGGTCGCCGTCATCGTCCAGTTCCAGCGAGCGTGTCAGGAAGGTCCGCACATTCGACGCGCCGGTCCGATCGCGCAGGATCATCTTGCCCTCCGCCGAATACGATCCGTAGCCCTCGGCCTGTTTCCTCGCCTCGCGCGCGATCTCCATGCCGCGCGCCTTGTCGCCCGTCTCCGCCGCGATGGTCCCCGATGCGAGGCCGCAGGTCAGCGCCAGCAGGACGGCGAAGCCGAGTGCCTTCATCGTTTGTCTCCGCGATCGAATTTCAGCAACAGGCCCGGCAGCATCAGGAATTCCGCGAACATGGCAACGAAGATGATCAGCGCGGACAGCAATCCCATTAGCGCGGTGATCTTGAAGTTCGACAGGCCCAGCAACGCGAAGCCGAGGCCGAGCGCGACCGACGACAGGATGATCGCCGATCCCGTATAGATGAGGGTCTCGCGGACCGCGTCCTCCGGCGCGAGGCCGTGGACGTGGCGGGCGAACCGGTATTTGCTCAGGGTGTGGACGGTATCGTCGGTGACGATGCCGTAGGTCATCGCCGTGACCACCGAGATCGCCAGGTTCACCTCGCCGCCGATGAGGCCCCAGATGCCGAACGCCATGAACGCCGGCGTCAGGTTCGGAATCAGGCTGATCAGGCCC
>VFQP010005070.1_pt1 | contig 11724 bp, 6 predicted proteins | sample 3512351 | NCBI WGS metagenome assembly VFQP01 (sample SAMN10412372, study PRJNA504923) | tailings metagenome | isolation source: Relicate 1 Philex TSF1 revegetated site | place: Philippines: Tuba, Benguet | collected 2017-08-29
GTATCTCAAGATGCACAAATTGCTGCGCAACAGGTGATTTGGGGTGATGCTGATTTGTTTGTGAATGTCATCGATGCGTGCCATTTAGAGCGCCACCTTTATTTTACCAGTCAGCTTCTGGAGTTGGGCAAGCCGATGATTGTGGCTCTCAATATGATGGATATGGCTAACCAACAGGGTATTCGTATCGATGTGGCTGCTCTTTCTCGCCACTTAGGTTGTCCTGTGGTCGATATTCAAGCAAACCGAGAAATAGGGCTTGATAAGCTCCGCCAAGCAGTCCTCCAATTTGATATACACCAAGCTGCTAAATCAAACGCCTCTTTATTGTCTATTGATGTATCAGAGCCGATTGAGATTCGTTTAAAAGAAATCGAAGCGCAGTTAAGTACCCAAGGAGTTTCACCCTCATCCGTTATTCCTTTTCTTTCTCGTCGCTTGCTAGAAGAGGGGAAGCAAGACTTATCTATTTTTATGTTAAAAGACAATCAAGTATCTCGAATATCATTACGACTGACGCAACCGATGAATGATGATGTCGATATTTTGTTGGCTGATGCGCGTTATGCGGCCATTCATCGTGTTGTTGCTCATGTGCAAAAAAGAAGCTCAGATGTTGCTGTGCATTGGACTGCTCGAATAGATCGCATTGTTTTACACCGTTTTTTTGCGATCCCAATTTTTTTAACAATTTTATACGCTGTGTTTTTCTTAGCAATTCATGTCGGCGGAGCCTTTCAACAGTTTTTTGATCTAGGTAGTGAAGCTTTATTTGTTCAAGGAAGTGCCTGGATTTTACAGCAGTGCTCTGCACCGGATTGGCTAGTGAATTTGATTTCGATGGGAGTCGGTAAAGGGTTAAACACGACTTTAACTTTTGTTCCTGTTATGGCCGTGATGTTTTTTCTATTAGCTTTTTTAGAGTCGTCTGGTTATATGTCGCGTGCTGCGTTTGTGATTGATAAATTCATGCGGATTTTAGGATTGCCCGGTAAATCCTTGATACCTCTTATTGTGGGATTTGGCTGTAATGTACCAGCGGTGATGGCGGCTAGAACTTTAGATGATGAGCGTGAACGAATCTTGACTGTTTTGATGAGTCCTTTTATGTCTTGTAGTGCTCGTTTGTCGATTTATGCGGTATTTGTCGCGGCATTTTTCCCAACACATGGTGCAGCGATTGTGTTCTCCCTTTATCTGGTTGGGATAGCAATGGCTATTTTGACTGGATTTTTATTACGCAAGACTTTATTAAAAGGCGAGCATTCTCCGCTAATTTTAGAAATGCCACAATACCACCGCCCTTCAGCGCGTTATCTGATGCGCGAAATGTACAGGCGCTTGAACCAGTTTATGTTGCGAGCAGGTAAATTGATTATTCCGATTTGTATTGTTTTAGGTTGTTTGAATCATTGGATGGTTGAAACATCTTCTGGACAATCTATTTCAGTATTGGCTTTTATTGGGAAATTATTAACACCCTTTTTTGCACCAATGGGCATTCACGCAGAAAATTGGCCAGCTGTAGTTGGTTTGTTGACAGGTAGTGTTGCAAAGGAAGTGGTGGTTGGCTCTTTAAACAGCCTATACAGTCAAATCGATGCGCATGTCATCAATGTGACCATTAATTTTAATATTTGGCATTCGCTTCAGGAGGCAGTATTATCGATTCCGAATAATCTCTTGGCATTATGTCATGTGATCCCAAAATCAGAAGAAATAATAATGTCTCAATCTACTTATGGTGTAATGTCTAAGTATTTTGGAAGTTCAGCAGCGGCCTATGCCTATTTATTGTTTGTTTTGCTTTACATCCCTTGCGTGTCAACAATCGCAGTGATTCGTCAAGAGACACAGTCTAAATATATGTGGTTTTCAATCATTTGGTCTTTTTTTATTGCCTATGTCACTGCCGTAATATTTTACCAAAGTAGCTTGCATATCACTCAACACGGGTGGTGGTGTGGCATGGTCATCATTTTAATCATAGTCAGTATGTTTTTTATCAAGCGCTTGTATGCTTCTCAAAGAGGGCCTCATGTTACTGGCGTTGCTTGATTTTATTAAAAAAAGTCATTGTGTCAGCCTTGAGCAACTGTCACGCGAGTTTCATGTTGATGAGGATGCATTATCCCCTATGCTGGAAAAATGGGTGGCAAAAGGTGTAGTCAAGTCATACTATCAAGCGTTGAAATGTGCTCGTCGGTGCACGTCTTGTAAGGTGAATCGATTGGTGTTTTATCAGTTTGTTGCCAAGTAAATTAACGCCTTTATCCTTCATGATTGAGAGATAAAGGCGTTGTTTCAATTAATCATCGTGTTTGTCTTCTTCAGCATGCTTAGCTATCATCTGTGCGATTTTCTCTTTTTGAGCGTCGGTCAACACTTGAGAAATAGCCAGGCGTTCTTTCAGTCTGGCTTTCATCATATCGCCAATAATAGGCAGTTTTTTGTCGACGATTTGATCGATTTTCGCATCAGTCATGGTATTAGCAATAAATTCTTCATTTGTTTCTTTATGAAGAGCTTTAAGTTCAGCATGATCACGCATGATAACTTCATCTGTTTTGATAATGATTTCTTTAATTTTTACTTTTTGATCGTTTGTTAAATCAAGCTTTTCAATTTGGTGTCTATAGCCATGTTTATCATAACAATGGCCTTTATGGGCAAAAGCTTCTGTGGATTGAGCTAGGTTGAAAGATAAAGCAAGAACTGATAAAGATAAAATCTTTTTATACATGGTGCTCTCCTTTTTATTGTTAGCAACGTACTATCAAAAGTTGACTTTGTACGAACTACCAAAAACTATAGATTAAATGTTAGAATATCGCAACTCTGAGCCAAGTTCATACTAATTAGATTTTATATAGTGCAAAAATTGGGGTTGCCATATTTTTTGTTGGATCAACTCTTCTAACGAATGCTCTTTTGAAATATTAGATAAACCTGCTGCTTGCGCTTCTTTTGCAACTGCCAAAGCGATTTGGAAAGAAACATTTCGAATATCTTCCATGGCTGGCAAGAGATTATCAGTTGGATTTTTTATGGCAGGAGAGCAGGCGGCCAGAGCCTTTGCTGCTGCCATAAACATCCTATCCGTTACCCTGCTGGCCTTCGATGCAATAATACCTAAGCCCATGCCTGGAAAAATATAAGAATTATTGGTTTGATCAATACGTTTTGTTACCCCATTTAATAAGGCAGGAGGGAAGGGGCTTCCTGTGCCAATAATTGCTTGATTGTTTGTCCATTTGAGTAGATCACTTGGTGTCGCTTCACTGTGATCTGTTGGGTTAGATAAAGGAAAGATAACCGGACGAGCAACATGTGACGCCATTTCTTTAACGAGCGCTTCATGAAAGACGCCCGATTGACCGGAAACCCCGATCAGTACGGTAGGGTGTGCGTTATGGATGACATCAGAAAGTGTGATGTTATTGGCGTTAGTACATTCCCATCCCTGAAGTCGTTGCTTCTTTTGGCAAAATTTTTCTTGAAAAGGAAGTAGGCTAGACGTACCTTCGGTTAGTAATCCAAAGCGATCGACTAAATAAAAACGTGAAAGAGCTTCTTCCTCATCTAAGCCCGCATCAACCATCGCTTGCAGCAATAAACTACTGATACCACATCCTGCTGATCCGGCACCTAAAACAGCTATTTTATGCTCGCGTAAATCAATCCCTGTTAAAGGCAAGGCTGCTAGTAGGGTACCCGTTGCGACAGCAGCTGTTCCTTGAATATCATCATTGAAGGTACACAGTTGATCTCGATAACGTTCTAAAATTGGATTGGCATTAATTTGAGCAAAATCTTCCCATTGTAATAAAACATGAGGAAAACGTTTTTTAATGGCTGTCACAAATGCGTCAACAAAATCATCGTAGTCCTTTCCTCTAATACGTTCATGACGCCAGCCAACATACATGGGATCATTAATTAAAGTCTGATTATTGGTTCCTACATCTAATACGATTGGTAGAGTGGCTCCTGGATCAATACCTGCACATGCGGTATATAAGGATAATTTACCGATAGGAATGCCCATGCCCCCAGCGCCTTGATCTCCTAGGCCAAGAATACGCTCACCATCCGTGACGACTATCGCTTCAACTGAATCGAACCGAGCATGAGATAAGATGTTGTCAATATTATCTTTATTGACATAAGAAATAAATAGCCCCCTAGGATGTCTATATAATTCACTAAACTGTTCGCATCCGACGCCTACAGTTGGTGTGTAAACGATGGGTAACATTTCAGTAATATGACTGATGAGCAAGTTGTAAAATAAGACTTCACAGGTATCCTGTAAAGAACGTAAATAGATGTATTTTTCAATATCAGATTCTTTATTTGAGTAAGCTTGGTAGCAACGGTTGGTTTGTTCTTGAAGTGTTTCTATATGAGGTGGGAGTAAGCCATATAATTTAAAATCGCGTCGCTCATCTTCCGTAAAGGAAAGACCTTTGTTTAGAAGTGGGTTTAGGATCAGCTCATAATCAGATAATTTAACCTCAATGGTTTTTTTATTCATTTTAGGCCCTTAATTTGTGTTTAATCTATCTAGCTAGAGCATAGGACATACTTCTGCGGTATTCAAATAAGGAACGAATGAATCTAATATTGATCATGACCGAATTTCAACCACTTTTCCAGTTGTTATTAGGTGTTTTTTCTTTATTCTCTTTTGTTGGTTTAGTCGAGTTAGAGCTAAAAAAAGGTAATTTGCATAGACGGGAAGTTTGTCTTTCTTGGTTATAATTTGGATAGTGTATTTGTTCTGTTTTTGATAAATGAAAGTCAATCGACACAGGTAATTCAATGCTCTCTTGAAGAGTTTTTGACGTTAGTTCGACATATTCACTTTTAAAAGGGGCCAGTGCTTGGTTACCAAGCAGAAGTAAAAATAGTTCAGGTGCTATATCTGTATGATTTTGCTGACAAGCATAGTCGAAATGCTCGGGTTTAAAGGTATAGCCTTTTCGTCTTAAAATGCTTAACATTTCAGTTTGATTTTGCCTAATTAATCTTTGAATAACTGCTTCAGATGGTACAATTTTACAGTCAAGTAAAAAAGAGAATAATTCGGGGACTATATCCGAGGGATTTCGCCTACAGGCATCATCAAAATGTTCCGGTTTAAAAGAAAAGTTCTTATTTTTTAGTAGCATGAGTGCTTTGATATTGTTTGTGTTGATCAACCCACAAATAACACTGTCATCCGGGTTGGCGCCAGCTTTTATAAATGAATACGCTAAATGATGTTGTTTGCTGTAGGCAGCATCTGCGAATAGTTTCTCAAAATCTGGATCATGAACAGATTTATTTTTGATAAAAAATTCGATAGCTTTAATAGCTTGCTCACTATTCTTGCGAAATAGATGTTGCAGAGATTTTATGTCTGGCAGGATGTGATATTTATTAAACACACGACGGATGGCATAAAAAAATCCACTTTCACATGCGGCTTTCATTAATCCATGCGCGCCGCCAGAGGATTGATACACCGTATCCATGATTGAACGATCGTTACCAAAATAAATGAGCACATCAATTAATGTGCTTCGGTCAACTTTCGCTCCATTTTTAAGCATATGCTTAACTTTATCAATCAAATGATATTGAAAATATATAGTTAAAAGCGTGTGACCTTGGGTATTTGCTCGATTATAGTATTCTGTTGATTCTTGGTGTAGCATGATCCATTTTGCATCTTGCTTTAATTTTTTCAAGTCTGTTTTGATGTGTTTGGAACAATTCGCGAAAATATACAATTCTGTCGACATTAATAGAGTTTGACCCTTTTCAAAAAATCCTGAAAATAGATGAGCTACCAGGGTTTCAGTATGAATATAACGATGTCCTGGTAAGTTGTTAGGGTCGATCAAAAGCCATTGTTCTCTTTCCGTATCATAATTGAGATTCATAGAATGGGTCGTGCTGTGTATGTGTAGGCCAAAAAAATGATTGCCTAAATGATTTTTGAGAAGCTTTAAGAAAATATTCAGCTCCCTTTTTCCATAAGCACCAATACTGAGGTATATTTTGAAAAGTTTTTTTTGCGAACTAAACACAGCAGGCATCAATAATGCTTGATTGGGAGCCTGTGTTTGTTTAAGTAGGGTGTTTGAGCTGTGAAGCTCTCGATATGAGCCTGGTGTTTGATAAAGCGTGATGCCGTCAAAAAATGATCGTATATCGATATATTCTTGTTGTTTTGCAATGGATTCATCTCTTTTACCTTGTTCTATTAATTCTTGAATATGTTGTTTTAATCCCCCAAAATCATCTCTAAAAAGCATGACGGGTAAATGCTGAATACGATTTAATCTCTCAACAAGCTTATCCATCTCTCCGGCCAAAAAGGCTTGTAAAGTCATGGCACTCATACCATAGCATTGTCCGCCAGATTCTATGAGATATCCTGCTGCGCGAAGCCGTTTGAAGCATCCTGACTGCGAGAGAGTTTTTGGGGCTTGCGAGCTTAGATAAAGCTCAGATAATTGTGCCGTGATTTTATAAAAGTCAGGCTCTTCACGGATTAATTCGTCTAATATTTCTTGTTTTATTGAGCCATACAAATCCGAGTAGCCCGATAACGCTATGTGTATTTCTGATGCGATTCGCTCTTTTTTAGGCTCATCAATGGATATTTTAAGTTGATAAGAACTGATGAGTTGAATCAAATCTTCAAAAACAAGACTTTGTTGTCTCTGAGAAAATACATTATTTTTAAACAGAGAAACTCGCTTTTGTAAAAATACATGATGTGCTTCAGTATTTAAAGAAGGGCTCTTTATTATGAATAGTTTTTTTTGAAATCCACTCCTTGGAACTGGTGTAATAGATTTTTTAGCAGATTCATTGACCAGGGAACTATCGCCTTGGGTTTTTGCCAGCTGATATTTTTCACCGAACGTTGAACAAGGAATATAATATTCAGGTTTTCGTTCTTCGGGTAAAACGCTGGTGGCTTGATAAAAATCTCGTACACTAAAAGCGCGTTCTTTATCATGATAGGTGACATTTAGGACACCAGTTTCTGTGTTAATGCCATGAATAATCGCTGCAACTTCACTTTCAATATCGTATTTTTTGCCATAACTGCCATTTTCATGCTCAACCTTAAAAAAGCCGATGACTAGCGTGTCTTGTTGCAACTGCGCTTCAATGCTTGACTTGAAAACTGTATATGACTCACAATCGACGAGGTCATATTCATAACCTAAATCTGATAGCATTGAAGCCAATTGAGAGACTTCTAATAACTCACCTTGCAGGGAACCATGGCGCTTAGCTAGCTCACGCATGGAGAGCATCGCGCTATCTTTTTTGTATAAAGGAACTTTTTCAAAGCCAAGCTTATTGGCAAATGTAGCATCAATCGCTGCAACAGCGGCAATTTTAGAATGATGTTTCGTGTGAGGCACAATCGTAACTTTGCGATAAAAAAACGTCATGCTCAACTCCTAAAGGTGATAAGCTAATTTTGCTTTCGACCGGTGCTCACTTGCTAAAAGTTTAATTTATTATGAGCAAAATGTCCAATTAAACCTCATATTTGACGTGACCTGGGATGTTTATCTGTTAGAGCTCTTGCTCTTGTGCCCTAGAAGAACCAATTTTATGTTGTGGCCCTAGATCTATTCCTTGTTCCTCAAGAGTCCTGTGGCCAATTTTGATATCATGACCATACTTAAAAAGCTGATGATTCGCGTATTCAGACCATTTTTACGTCAATAAAGAAGCATGTTCTTATCATTCCCATTCGCGTTTTTTTAGTCTAAATCTTTATTGAGAGTCTGCACGTAAGGTCAACACGACGAGAGCATGCGACCATCTTTGGCTGCATCGTTGTGGATAGCTAAATCTGCTATCATGCCTAATGAGACTAATTCATTGAGCATCAATTTACACTTCATTAGCCAATGTGGCTGATAGGTCGCTTACACTCCAATGTGTATTTTTATTTTAATATTGCTATTAGTTATGTTGGTAGTACAATATGCCTATATTATTTTGTTTATGAATTCCTATTATTTCAACCTGAGTTACTTGAAAATTAAATGTTATTTAAAGCCTACAGCTAGCTATGAAAAAGCCACATGCGGAAAATACAGATTCCGAACTAAATAAACTGATTAAAATTTTTGATGAGCAGCTTGCTCTTAATAGTTCTTTGCGCAAAAAATCTTTTTCTGTAGAGGAGTTAGAGCGCAAAATTAAATCCATAGAAAGACGAATCACTCAAATCGAAACCTCTCAATTTACTGAGGTTGAAGAGCGTATATCAGCAGCAAAAAAACTTACGACTGAGATAACAGATTTACAAGAAAAATTAAAATCCCATACTCATTTTTCTGATTTGGCTGAGGCGGGTGGTTTAATCGGTCTTACTGAAAAATACGCAGCGCAACTATTATCATTGTTTCATCGAGTAGATGATATATGTAAATCGAAAACCACTTCAAAAAAATCGTCTCCTTTGAGCGACCAAAAGCAAGCGGTTTCGGTAGTAAGAGGTCTCATGCTCTTTAAACAGGCCTATAAAGTGCAAAAAGCATATCAAGGTATTTATTCAGGGCTGAAATACAAAAAAGCTGAGTTTACTTCTTATTTGAATAAGGACGCAGACACCATACAAACCGATTTGCGAGCCAAACTACTTGCCGAACGCCTTAAGATACGAGCAGAAATTAAGGCAATTAAAGAATCAAAAAAATCTTCAAGTGAAATACAAACAGCTATTAAGCAAGTGAAGCCTAATTCAATCAACCCCATTAAATTATTGTCTAGGCGAAACTTGCAAGAACTTAAACAAACATTACTTCTTGAGCTAGAATCAGGTATTAAATCCAAAAAAATTCCTAGCACTGCAAAAAATAGTTTTGGACTTTTACCCGATGAAATAGAGCTATTTGGGGTCTTATTGAATTTACCCTATAAATTGCAGCATGGTACCAATCACTTCTCTGATATTGCAAGAAATGGGCGTCTGGATTCTTTGACCGAAATACATCGTCACCGTCCTCAATACGAGTCACCTTTTTCCACACCAGGTAATTTACAAGAGCTTGGCAACGGTGGTTTTATCTTTTTTCGTTGCTATGTTGATGGAGTAAATAGTGACCAAACACGTTATGGTAATACCCGAATGATAACAGACTTATCCCTATTAAGAGAGATAGGGTGGGTATCTCTGCATGATCAATTGGTTCCGTTCTCTAGCCATAACCGACAACAAACCCTATATGAGGGTAAGCGCTTGTTATTTAAGGCAACCCCAGGGCACATTAATAATCAAGCTCAAAAAAACAAAAGTGCAGATGGTATTTGCTATACCTATAGGACGGCACCTATAACGACCTACCAAACAGGCTCAAAAGACACTCAGAAATCTTTTGGAACCACTATAACTACCAAGAGTGAGAAAATTAAGTTTACACAAGAGATTTTTTACGGCCAAGATATACTGCCAGGCATTGCTTTATCAATCCTACTAAGATTAAGAAAACTCAGAGAATGTGGCTATCGCCAAAAGATACTTGAGGATTTTAGAAGAGCTTCGGCTATAGATAAAGTGCTTATACTTGGAAAATTAGTCAAAGATTTATACCGAATAGAAGGGAAGTATCCACTCGGACTTCCATTTGAATATAATACGACGAATCAAAGAGCATTCTTTAAACCTGTTGCAGGTAGTGATAGAAATCGTAAGAAAAAAGATAGGCAACTCATCATTGAGAACCCAGAAGGAGATGGGCGTCATAATATTGACTTGTCTGTTAATACGGAGAATGCAAAACAAGCTTTTTTTAGTGAAAAATTACGAGAAGCAGAATCCCAAATATCCATTCTACAAAAACAAGTTGCAAGAACGAATAAACCCGAAGATGTTGCAAATCTCACAATGTACAGGCGTCGTAAAGACGAGTTGGATACAAAACTTAATGCTTTGCAGGCCGAAACGGAAGGATATATTTTAGCAATTTCAGAAAGCTGCGATGAAAATGACCTTGTCTGGATCCGCAAGCGCTCATACGAGTTTTTGAAATTAGTTGCATCTCATTTTGTTGGATTTATTCAAAATGATGTTATTCCAGTAGATGATTTAAAAACCATATCTTTACAGAAGCTTTCGCTTTTAGCTCGTGAAACATGGATTGATTTACTTGCTGATAATGGCGATCTATGGCCAGATCTGCTTGCACTGTCGTTAGACGAGCTAGAAGGAATAGCTGATGGAAATATTGCTTTGGCTATCAATGAAAGAGGCTACAACTTTGAGCAACTTCGAGAATTATGAGAGCGTTGATCTAACTGTGTCATCTTAAACATGTCACGTATTGATTTGCTTTTAGCGCCTATCGTATTTTGGGTGGTTCCCTTAATTTTTTGATGTGACAACATAGTCAATTTTTTCAGGGAACCACCCAAAAAATAGTGTCAACTAGCTTGCAAAGCCCTCAGAGATTAAATTGGCGTAATGTTTTTTCAGAGGCACCGCCTGGATTTTCTTGAGCTCTATTTTTTAATATTTGTATAGCCTGAATATGACTTTGGTTTGCAAAAATCTTATGACTTGAATTAAAAAAACCAGCCTGAGATAAATAATATTTTTTTAATTGATATAGTTGAATTTGATTGCGTATTTGTTCTGAGTAACCAGACATTTTTTTATCTGTTGATTGTTTTTTAGATATGGCCAACAATGCTTCATCTGCCCTCATTTTTACGCGATTGTTGGTATCGTCCAATAGTGGTATTAGTTTTTGTATCGCACCGTGTGAAATCGCTGAAGCATAAGCAGCTGAAGCACAAGAAAAATTTGGACCATAAGCTGGACCATAAATACCACGCGAGGATTCATCCTCATATTTAATCCTAGATCTTATCGAACCTGCTGCGTCACTTCGGGTTTTATGTGACCAACTTGATAGGTTTGCAATGAATTGCTGCATCTCTTGATCTATTCTTTGCACTGCTGCTGCTTCTCGTGCAGGTCTTTCACTCTGATATCGTTCACGTGCTCTTTCTGCCGCTTTTTCTTTTTCTGCTTGCATGCGTCTTGCTTGTTCAGCTTGTCTTTGTTGTTCTTGCGCTAATTTTTCAGCTTGTCTTCGTTGTTCTTGCGCTAATTGTTCAGCACGTTCTTCTTGAGTTGGTTCTGGTTTAGAATAAGTTGTTTCCCATTCGTCAGTATAATCACGTAATATACTGGTTGAGCTTCCACGTAAATTTGAAGACATATCATAATATTGGGTTTTTAATGTAATTTCTTTGTGTTCTTTTCTAGTTTCAATGGTTTTATAAGATACTCGTGGTCCAAAATAACTATCGATGGCAGTGTATCTATCTGTTGTATACCAAATCTGCACATCTTTTTTACTGATTGCCGCTCCGCATATTTTACCTGATGCATTATAATATGTAGTTTCCAAAAGACCATCTTTCCGCTCTTTAATTGTGGATGTCTCATTATTAATACCATACGAGGCCAAAGAGTATTTTCCAAAAGGCATATATTATTCCTATTAAAGTTTAATATAAAACATAATGAGCACTATTTTATCACAATTAAAACATTAATACTAACATTACGCGCGCTCCTTGTTTCATAACTGAAATTAATTAAAATTCTGCTCCCGCTTTTATGGGGGAGCAATGCATGGATATGCTTGATATTTACACTGACTATTTGATATGCCAAAACAAGCACGC
>VFQP010005071.1_pt1 | contig 11721 bp, 11 predicted proteins | sample 3512351 | NCBI WGS metagenome assembly VFQP01 (sample SAMN10412372, study PRJNA504923) | tailings metagenome | isolation source: Relicate 1 Philex TSF1 revegetated site | place: Philippines: Tuba, Benguet | collected 2017-08-29
AGTGGTCATGACTGCCGCTGCAAAAGACTTCGCTTCTCCAATTGTATTGTCAACACTATCCAAACACACCGTCATTCACGACCTGTCGGATGGTACTACCTGGTCTAACCATGTCATGCTCGGTCGTTGGGCCGATGTATTCCTGATTGCCCCATTAAGTTGCAATACACTCGCTAAAATGGCCAATGGGCAGTGCGATAACATATTGCTCGCCGTTTATTTATCTGCTACCTGTCCTGTGATGGCCGCACCAGCCATGGATGAAGATATGTGGTACCACCCCTCCACACAACGTAACCTTGCCCAACTTAGGGCAGATGGGGTGAGGATCATGGAAGTAGGCAATGGAGAATTGGCCAGCGGACTTGTAGGCCCCGGTCGCATGGCAGAACCAGAGGAAATACTGCAATACCTAACGGAAAACTTTTTCAGAACACATGAACTCGCTGGTAAAAAGGCAATGGTTACCGCAGGTCCTACCTATCAGGCTATTGACCCGGTTCGTTTTATAGGTAACCACTCTTCCGGTAAAATGGGTATTGCCCTGGCCGAAGAACTCTATATGCGTGGAGCCGATGTTTGTTTGATATTAGGCCCATCGGCAGAACGACCGCGCTATAAAGGAATTGAATTGCAACAGGTACAATCTGCCGAAGACATGTACAAGGCGGCCACCCAACAGTTTCCCTCCTGCACTATTGCGATCATGTCGGCCGCAGTAGCAGATTATACCCCCGATCATATCGCCACAGAAAAGATCAAGAAGCAACAGGAGAGCTGGACACTGCCCCTGATCAAAACCAAAGACATACTGCACCACCTGGGACAGGAAAAGCAGGCCGGGCAATGCCTTGTTGGATTTGCACTGGAAACAAATAATGAAAGAGAGAATGCCCTCGATAAACTGAAACGGAAAAATGCCGATATGATCGTGCTCAATTCGCTCAACGATAAAGACGCAGGATTCGGAATCAATACCAATACGGTAACCCTCTTCCATCAGTCAGGTAAAGAACTTCATATCCCCGTTAAATCCAAGCAGGAAATAGCGACCGATATCATTTCATTCCTTATCCACCAACAATATGCGTAAAAGAAGCTGGATACCCCTTTTGCTGCTGCTCATGCCATTGCTGCAGGTGCAGGCCCAGGAACTACAGGCTAAGGTAACTGTATTGGCTAATCGCGTGGCTACTACAGTCGACAGAAAAATCTTCGTGACCCTACAAAACCAATTGGCAAATTTGCTCAACAACCGCAAATGGACCAATGATACCTATGGGAACCAGGAAAAAATCGAGTGTAGCTTTATCCTCAATATCGAAAGTATTGTAGAACCCAATGTATACAAAGCAACGTTGAGCATACAAGCTGCCAGACCAGTATACCATTCCAGCTATCAGGCTGCTTTGGTGAATTTTCAGGATCCAGATGTTGTGTTCAAATACATCGAATTTCAACCCGTAGAGTTCAATGAAAACAGGGTGCAGGGTACAGATGCCCGTTCGGCTAATCTTACAGCTATATTCGCTTATTACGCATATACCATCCTCGGACTCGATTACGATTCCTTTGCACCTAAAGCAGGGGAGGCCTATTTTAAAAAAGCCCAGAACATTATCAATAATGCACCCGAAGGAAGTGGTATTCAGGGATGGCGCATCTTCGACGGACTGCGCAACAGGTATTGGTTGAATGAGAACCTGATGAATACCCGCTATAATGTGATCCATGATATCATTCATGGCTACTACAGAAACGGACTCGATAATTTATATGATAAGGAAGCAGAGGGGAGAACAGGGGTGATGAATGCACTCATTCAACTGCAGGCATTTAACAAGGAGAACCCCAATACCATGATCCACCAGTTCTTCATGCAAACCAAGTACCTTGAACTTACGGGAATCTTTAAAAAAGCACCATTTGCTGAAAAGCAAAAAGCGGTAGAGGTACTCAGTGAACTGGATGTGATCAATGCTTCAAAATACAGGGAGATATTGAAATGAGGAATTCATTCGCATATCGTTTTGGGATAGGTATGCTGGTGTTACTGATCACCACCATTGTATCGTGCAGTTCCGGAGAACCTAAAGTGATTCCTATTGATACAATGAAATACATTACCTGGGATCTGATCAAAGCAGATGACTGGTTTGGTAGGCTGGCACTCAAGGATTCACTGGCTGCCCAGCGAAAGGCAGATGTGAAAATGTATGAAATGGTATTCAAAGTACATAAGGTAAGCAGAGAAAGATACTTCGAAAGCTATCGGTACTACGAATCCCGTCCAATAGAATTCAGGGCTTTATTAGATTCGGTCAATGCCCTTTCAGACAGATACAGGAATCAGAAACTGAATACGGTTAACAACCGATAGATTCGTTAAAATTTACACAGGCACTATAACTTGCCTGTACATTTGCCATATGAATAAAGTATTTACCAATGCGCTGGATGCCATTCATGATATACAGGATGGTGCCACGCTCATGCTGGGCGGATTTGGCCTGAATGGCATTCCTGAAAATACCATTCAGGCGCTCGTTCAAAAAGGCGTGAAACAACTCACCTGTATTTCTAATAACGCCGGAGTAGATGATTTCGGCCTGGGACTATTACTGCAAACCCGGCAGATCAAGAAAATGATGAGTAGTTATGTAGGAGAGAATGCCGAGTTTGAGCGTCAGCTACTCAGTGGTGAACTGGAAGTAGAATTAATACCACAGGGAACACTGGCTACCCGCATACAAATGGCTGGCATGGGTATACCTGCTTTCTTTACACCCGCCGGTTATGGAACAGAAATAGCTGAAGGTAAGGAAGTGCGTGTATTCAACGGCAAGCCACACCTTATGGAAATGGCACTACATGCAGATTTTGCGATCGTTAAAGCATGGCGTGGGGATCATTTAGGAAATCTTCAATTTAAAAAAACTACCCGTAACTTCTCTACCTCAATGGCCAAGGCCGGTCAAATCACCATTGCAGAAGTAGAGGAACTGGTAGCACCAGGAATGATCGATCCCGATGATGTGCATGTGGCTGGTGTTTATGTACACCGCATCTTCCAGGGAAAAGACTACGCAAAACGCATCGAAAGGAAAACAGTACGCTTGTGATCAGCTCATCACATCGTTCATCAAAAAATCAATAACATGGCACTCGATAAATTTGGTATCGCAAAACGTATTGCACAGGAACTGAAGGATGGGATGTATGTGAACCTGGGTATTGGTATCCCCACACTGGTAGCCAACTATATTCCCGAAGGCATGACAGTTATTTTTCAGAGTGAGAATGGCATATTGGGTATGGGCCCCTATCCTGAAGAAGCGGCTGTTGATGCCGACCTGATCAATGCAGGCAAGGAAACTGTTACCGTAATACCCGGCGGCGCCTTTTTTGATAGCGCTGAAAGCTTTGGTATGATCAGAGCCGGCAAGATCGATCTAACAGTTTTGGGTGCCATGGAAGTGAGTGAAAATGGCGATATCGCCAATTGGAAGATCCCCGGTAAAATGGTGAAAGGAATGGGCGGTGCCATGGACCTCGTAGCCAGTGCCCGCAACATCATTGTAGCCATGATGCATACCAATCCAAAAGGTGAAAGCAAATTGCTACCCCAATGCACACTGCCACTCACCGGCGTTCAATGCGTAAAGAAAGTAGTTACCGAACTGGCAGTGATGGATGTAACCAGTGAAGGCTTTGTATTACTAGAAAGAGCACCAGGGGTTTCAGTAGAAGAGATCAAAGCCAAGACAGCCGGTAAACTCATCATTCCGCAGGATAACATACCAGAAATGCAATTGAACTGAACATAGCCTTGTTTCAATTGTTCCAATCAACATACATCAACTAAAAACAAAACAATATGAGTATTCAGGCAGGTGTAGCAGCACCAAATTTCGAATTATTCGACACAGACAAGAACAAAGTATCCCTCGCCGATCAAAAGGGTAAAAATGTAGTATTATTGTTCTTTCCACTGGCATTCACCGGCGTGTGTACAGCCGAACTCTGTAATGTTCGCGATAATATCGCATCGTATAACAATACCAATGCAGTGGTATTTGGTGTTTCAGTAGACTCTCTCTTCTCTCTTGGTAAATTCAAAGAAGAGCAAAATCTGAACTTCCAGTTATTGAGTGATTTCAATAAAGAAGCAGCCAAAGCCTATGGTGTTCTCTATGATACCTTCCCCGCATTCGAAATGCAAGGCGTAAGCAAACGTGCCGCCTTTGTAATCGACGCCCAAGGAACCATCCGCTACGCCGAAGTATGCCCAACCCCCGGCGACCTCCCCAGCTTTGAGGCGATTCAGGAGACGTTGAGGGGGATTTGAGGGTAGGATAATTTGGAAATTTGGAGATTTGGAAATTTGGAAATGGGAAGAAGGGAGTGGTATATAAAAAATTTATACTTATCATATGTCCATCTAATTGTAAATCAATCATTTCCAAATCTCCAAATTTCCAAATTTCCAAATTACCCCCCAAACCCCTATCTTTAAGTAACATTCATCACATGACAAAACGCTACCTATCCATCTTACTGGCGCTGCTGTTGGTGGGGAACTGTTGGGTTCCTGGTGTGGGGGCGCGTGGGTATGTGGAGTGGTCAATGAATGATGCACCAGCTAAGGTGACTCGCTTTTATCCCAACCCGGCTACTACCGTCATTAACTTCGAATTCGATAAAACGGTAGATCGTAGCTATTCTTTACATATCTGTAATTTCCTCGGGAAGAAAATGACGCAACAACGGGTTAACAGTAATAAACTCACTGTTAATCTCGACGATGAGTACTATCGTGGCCTCTATGTTTATCAATTACGCGACGCGGGTAACCGCATCGTCGAATCCGGAAAATTCCAGGTAGTCAAATAACCCTCCTACATCCCCTTCGTGTTACCCTTTGTGTACTTCGTGTCCTTTGTGGTTTCAAAAATGCTTGTAATATCTGCAGGCATGCAAAACGTCAAAGAGATATTTAACCACAAAGGACACGAAGTACACAAAGGGTAACACGAAGGTTATTTGTCGGATACTTGTACGATGAGGAATTTAAGGTAGTTGGTGTTTTCCATGCCCCAAATAATAGGATGATCACTTGCCTGTGCCTGGAAAGTTACCTGGCGGATGCGCTTGCGGGCATCTTTGGCAGCCATTTCAATGGTTTGTAAGAACAGATCAGGCTGTACCAGGTTGGTGCAACTGGAGGTAACGAGAAAGCCTCCATTGCGAATCAGTTTCATACCTCTTAAGTTAATTTCCTTATAACCCGTAATAGCCTTCTGTATGTTCTCCCTGCTTTTGGTAAATGCAGGTGGGTCGAGCATCACCACATCATAGGTACGTCCGTCTTTACCCCATTGTTTCAATACATCAAAAGCATTCATGGCCTCAAATCGGCAGGTGTTTTCGAGTCCGTTTAATGCTGCATTACGGTTGGCCTGGGCTACAGCCTGTTCGGAAATATCGAGTCCTAAAACGGATTTGGCACCATAATGCGCCGCATGAATTTCGAATGTGCCGGTATAGGTAAATGCACCCAATACCTCAGCTCCATTCACAATATGTTGGATGGCCCTGCGATTGTCTTGCTGATCGAGGAAATAACCTGTTTTCTGGCCATTCTCAATGTCTACATGAAACTTTAATCCATTTTCCTGAATAATGATATTAGGATCAAAGGGCGCACTCAGGAAGCCCTTCTGCTGCGCCAGTCCCTCCAGTTCACGAACAGGCACATCATTACGCTCATAAATACCCTTAGGATTAAAGATAGATTGGAGTGCATGCACAATGGCAGGCTTCCACAGGTCCATTCCCAGGGAGAGGGTTTGTATAACGAAATGATCGTTGAACTTGTCAATGATCAGCGCCGGCATATCATCGGCCTCGCCAAAAATGAGGCGGCAGTTTTCCGTATATCCCAGTTTCTGACGGTATTGCCAGGCATTGGCAATGCGTTGATAAAAGAATTGTTCGTTGATCTCTTCCTGCTTGCGGGTAAGTAAACGAACCATGATTTGCGAACGGGGATTTACATACTCACGACCGGCAAACTTTTGATCAGCATAATACACATCTACAATGTCACCGGGCGCTACTGGCCCCGCAATATGGTCGACCTCATTACCAAAAATCCAGGGATGGCCATTGGCAATACGGGGGGCAATCTTCTTTTTCAGGAACACTTTTGTCATGGCGCGAAGATAACAAGGCCTGCGTGAATTCGGGCAGTAGCCTGACATGATCCGCTCTTTGTGGCTTTCTGACCTGAATAAGCGTCAGAATCTGCCATTTTTTCCCGTTTCTTTGCTTCGGCAAAATTTTTGACAGATTATAGCCATTACAAGTATTAAGTAAAATAATTATGGAAGAACAGGTTACACCGCAGCAAGAAGAGCAACAAACAAGTCCCGATATCAATGCCGATGAGAATGCGGCAGGCACTTCACATTTGAATGAGCCGGTGGCAGAAGAAGATGAAATGGGTAAACTGCAGGCTGAGTTGCAGGATCAAAAAGACAAATACCTGCGCCTGATGGCTGAGTTCGATAACTTTCGCCGCCGTACAGCCAAAGAACGTGTTGAACTCATTCAAACCGCTGGTAAGGATGTGATCGTATCTCTTCTGGATGTACTCGACGACTGTGATCGTGCTGAAAAACAATTACATCAATCCGATGATATCAGTGTTCAGCGTGAAGGAATCCAACTCGTTTTCAATAAACTGCGCAGCTCACTGCAAGCCAAAGGGGTAAAAGCCATGGAAGCTGTGAACCAGGAATTCGATGTGGAGAAACATGAAGCCATTACTGAAATTCCTGCACCAACCGAAGAACTGAAAGGTAAAGTAGTGGATGAAGTGATGAAAGGATATTACCTGAATGATAAGATCATTCGTTTCGCTAAAGTAGTGGTTGGAAAATAAATCAACCTGTACCTGTCACATACAATATGCGCCAGGTGTAACAGGCAAATCATCATACAATGTCTAAAAGAGATTTTTACGAAATACTGGGAGTTAGCAAATCTGCTTCTGCTGATGAGATCAAGAAAGCTTATCGCAAAGTGGCCATGCAATATCACCCCGATAGAAACCCTGGCGATAAAGAAGCTGAGGAAAAGTTCAAGGAAGCAGCCGAAGCCTATGAAATACTAAGTGATGCCGATAAGAAGGCCAAGTATGATCGCTATGGTCATGCAGCATTCGGTCCCGGAATGGGCGGTGGATCTGGTAGTTATGGCGGTGGCATGAACATGGACGATATCTTCAGCCAGTTCGGCGATATTTTTGGCGATGGCATGTTTGGTGATTTCTTTGGTGGCGGCAGAAGAAGTGGCGGAGGTAGTAGCCGCGCACGCGGACAAAGAGGCAGCAACCTGCGCATCAAATTAAAAGTGAACTATGAAGAAATCGCCAAAGGTGTTACCCGCAATGTAAAAGTGAAGAAACATGTGGTGTGTAATACCTGTGGTGGTAACGGGGCTAAAGATAAAAGCAGCATCCAAACCTGTGGTACCTGTGGTGGCTCCGGACAAGTGAGGAAAGTGACCAATACCTTCCTCGGACAAATGCAAACCGTTGCAACCTGTCCTACCTGTAATGGTGAAGGCTCAACTGTAACAGCAAGATGCGGTGGTTGTAAAGGAGAGGGAAGGGTGTATGGTGAAGAAACGATCAGCATTGACCTGCCAGCAGGTATTCATGAAGGTGTACAGCTGAGTATGGGAGGAAGAGGTAATGCCGGCGAACGCGGTGGTCCAGCAGGTGATTTGATTATTCAGATAGAAGAAGAAACACATCCACACTTACAACGCGACGGACTCAATGTATCGTACGATCTGTTCATTTCATTCCCCGATGCGGTATTTGGTACACAGGTAGAAGTGCCTACCATTGATGGAAGGGCCAAAATTAAAGTACCAGCCGGTACACAAAGCGGTAAAGTATTTCGTTTGAAAGGCAAGGGATTCCCCGAAGTGCAGGGATATGGAAAAGGTGATCAGCTCATCAATGTGAACATCTATACACCACAACAAGTGTCTGCCGAGGAAAAACAATTGCTGGAGAAATTAAATCAAAGCAATAATTTCCGTCCATCGGAGAATGAACGACCTTCTTACGATTAATGCATCCAATCTACCTAAAAAAATAATAAGGCGATCCCTCATACACCTGTATGGGGGATTATTGTTTTCGCTTTTTTCTGTTTGGCATATACAGCTGCATAGCTTTATCAATGAGTTGAAGGAACTCCTGTTGTGCTATATCTTGTTTGTTTACACCGGTTAGTGCCAGTTGATATACATCTTCCAGTGTGTACTGTTGTGTGAATGAAGAATTGCGCAGCACACTGCCAAATAAGCTAATGGCTGCTGCTGTTCTGTAGATGCTATCTGCCGTAGTTATGGGTATGTACGGGCCCTGACAGGTTTCTGTTTGCGTGCGCTGCATAGAATCGCCGGGTGTCTTGTATTGCAGCTTAACACTGGCTATTACATGCACCTCATCTACATGTTTTTGATCAATTGGTACAATCTCAACAATGGCCAGCGCCTGGTGCCCACTGCCTACTTCTCCACCTTCCAGTGTATTATTTCCTTCAGTCAGTGCCTGCTTTTTATTATCAAAGCCAATGAGCCGGTATGCACTAACAGTAGAGGGGTCGAATTGAAGATGAATAGAAGCGTCGTTGGCAACCGCATACATGTTCTTGGTAAACTCTGTAACCAATACCTTTTCTGCTTCTCTGAGTTGGTCGATATAAGCAAAATTACCATTGCCTCTTTTGGCTAGTGTTTCCAGTTTACTATCCTTATAGTTACCCATGCCAACCCCCAAACAGGTTAGGTAAATACCCGATTGCTTGTATTGCACAATTAGTTCTTCTAATTCTTTATCGGAGGATTGGCCAACATTGAAATCACCATCGGTAGCCAGTATCACCCGATTATTACCTCCCGGTATAAAATTATGGCGGGCAATATCATAAGCGGTTTGAATGGCGCCGGAACCGGGTGTATCACCACCCGCGCGTAATGAGTCGATAGCTTTATTGATGATGTCCTTATGCATTCCCCCAGTAGGGGCCAGGGCCACACCAATACCGCCGCCATAGGTTACCACACTAATGGTATCCTGCTCGCGTAAATTGGTGACCAGCATTTTAAAAGCCGATTGTAATAAGGGCAACCGATTAGGCTTATCCATAGAACCCGAAATATCTATCAGGAAGACCAAATTGGAAGACGGTACTGCTTCGAGCGGAATAATAGGGGCGCGGAACTGAAGAAATAATAGGCGGTTATCTGGGTTCCACGGACAGGTAGTAGGCTGATAGGCAAACTGAAATCCATGACGACTGGATTCGGTTTGTTTACCCTTTAACGGAAAGTTGAAATAATTCAGCATTTCTTCTATCCTGATGGCATCTGCTGGAATGCGCATGCCATTATTAATGAAGCGCCGGATATTGCTGTAGGCCGCATGATCAATATTGAGAGAAATGGTAGTAGCGGCCGATGCGCGCGTAGGCACAAACCCATTTTCAACAATGCTGCTATAACTTTCGCCCTGTCCAACCGTTACGGTTGTATTATTCTGCAAATTGGTGGTGATCGAAGCCCGGTACATATCATAAAGCCTTGCAGTAGCCGGCATCATCTGCATTACAATGCGTTGAAAGTTACGCAGGTCGGCAACAATCTTCATCGACTCATATCCATTGAATTCAAGAACTAAAGTATCGATAGGAACTGCTGATGGGATGCCGAAACTGCCAGTGGCTCCTGAATAATACACTTGTTTGGGCCTGGAGCCCATCATGATCTTTACACCTTGTAAGGGCCGATTCCTTACATCTTTTATCTCCCCACGTAAATAATACTGGGCACTCAGGGGCAGGCAAAGCAGCCATGCACCCAGCAGGGTTATCAGGGTATGGGTCTTCAAGGGCTAGGGGCTGTTCTCAACAATGTAACGCTAAAAGTTGAGTTATTGGTGTTTCCGCCCCGTTAAAAACTTGTTATCCCTCTGTTTTAAGCTGGTAGATCTCCCGGATATTGCGGCCGAGTCCGTCGTAGTCGAGGCCATAACCCAAAACAAAACGGTTAGGTATGGAGAAGCAGCAGTAATCGATGGCTATGTGGTGTACAGTTGCTTCGGGTTTATGTAATAAAACAGCCACTTTCATGGATGCAGGCTGTTGATTCTGTAATTGCGGCAGGAACTCACTAAGGGTTTTACCAGTATCAATAATATCTTCCAACACAACCACATGCCGGCCTGTTATTTCAGTATCCAATCCAATAGCAGTGATCACATGTCCGGTCGATTTTGTGCCTTTGTAGGACGCGAGTTTGATGAAACAGATTTCAGCATCAATCTTCAGTTCGCGGAATAAGTCGGCTGCAAACATGAAAGAGCCATTGAGTATAGCAATGAACAGCGGACGTTTACCAGCATAATCCTGTTCAAGATCCTGTGCTAATGCCAGTATCTTTTCTTTAATGATTGCTTCAGATAAATAAGGTACAAAGGTTTTGTCGTGTACAGTGATCTCGTTCATGGCATTATTTGGTTGACTTATTCCTGGCCTTATTACTTGCCTTTTCAATCTCAGCAGGAGATCGAAGGTATAGTTTTTGTCCGGCCGTTAGCTTGCTGTCTTTCTTGAGTTTATTGTATTCCAGAAGATTATCCAGTCGGATGCCTTCCTTCTGACAAACATCATGTAATGTTTCACCTGTGATCACTTCATGTGTATCTGCAGCACCTTTCTTTTGCTTACGTTCAATGAACAGCAGCCTGTCTGTATCCAGGATATCCATTTCGTTGATATCATTGAACTCAAATAATTTACTCAGGCTAATATCATGCAAACTGGCCAGTGCCAGTAAGGAAGTTCCTTCACGGGCGTAGATGGCTTTGGTATGATTAATGGTAAATACACCTTCGGGATAGGGAGATGGCTTGTTGGGAACAACTGGTGTGTCGGTAACTTTTTCTGTTACTGCTGGTTCCTCTTTTTCAACCAATACAGTTGGTTTGGTTGCCGCTGTTTCAGTAGTTGTATTTGTAGCATTCGCTGTTTGTTGCACAACAGGTTCTGCAGTGCCAACAGGTGGGGTTTCTTTCTCTTTTGCTGGAACAGTTACCGTTTTATTCGTTGTTTCATTGGGTAGCGTGCTGCTAATGGTATTGTTCGATTGACCAGTGCCGCTGGGGTTATTGCGCATGGCAATACCCTGTATGGTGTATTGCTGTAATTGATAATCATCAATTACTTTCAGCAGTTTTTCCGGATAGGTTTTGCTGGTAGCATAACCTGCACGTTTTAAACCATAGGCCCAGCCGGTGTGATCGGTGGGGTCAAGCTGAAAAAGAAAGGAGTAGTGCGATCTGGTTTTCAAAAAATCAGAATGGTCGCGGTACGATTCCTCTACAGAATTATATACCCGGAAACATTCTCCTTTAGCATCATCATCATGAAATATTTTCTCGCCGGTCCACTCGGTTTTACACTTTATGCCGAAATGGTTATTGGAACTGCGTGCCAGATCACTTTCACCAAATTGCGATTCCAGAATACCCTGTGCCAGCTTAATAGATGCGGGTACGCCGGTACGCAACATTTCACGAATGGCAATATCCTTATAGTTATTGATATAGGCTTCTGTTTTCTCTCGTACAGAGCTAGTCTG
>VFQP010005072.1_pt1 | contig 11720 bp, 11 predicted proteins | sample 3512351 | NCBI WGS metagenome assembly VFQP01 (sample SAMN10412372, study PRJNA504923) | tailings metagenome | isolation source: Relicate 1 Philex TSF1 revegetated site | place: Philippines: Tuba, Benguet | collected 2017-08-29
CGGCGCGGTGACGGCGGCGGCGAGCCTGCGGGGCGGCTTGCTGGGCGACCGGCCGGTGGACCGACTGGCGACGGTCAAGCGGGTGCTGACGCTGCTGCTGGGCGGATGCCAGGTGCGACCTGCGGCGTGGCGACCCCACGTCACTTTCCTGCGTCGCACCAGCCGTCAGCTTGACTGAACCGTGTGCGTGCTGTGCGCGTGCTGCGCAGGCGGTGAGCAGCAGCCCGCTGGTCGACTGCCGGCTCTTCTCCTACGACGAGAAGCTGCTGCTGCCGCTCACGCGCGTTCGGCCCGTGCCTGACCAGCCCGTGCGCTTCTACTCGGCCACGCGGCCCGAGCAGGTCGCGTTCAAGCTCGAGCCAGGTGCGCCGGCGTGCTTCGCGTCTGCACCTTCACCAGCTGTGTTGTGTGTGTGTTGCATGCCTTCAGCCAGACGGCTGTTCGGGGTATAGCAAAGCACTCGGAACGCTGCGGAGCGAACTCCGCCTCCGCCAGGTAGACAGAGCACCTCACGCCACGGCGGGGCCAGGGCTGTGCTTGCGGCGAAGGGGGGTCTGACGGTTTGCGGTGCGGCGACGGGACGAGGGCGGTGCTTTTGTGGACTTGCGTGCTGCGGTGGCGCTCGTGCGTGTGCAGGTGCGCTGGACGCGAGCGCGGCCGTGGCGCCCGGCGGGCGGCCCATGCGGCAGCTCATGCTGCCGCTGTTCCACCCCACGGTGCCATTCATCATGCTGGTGGGGTCCACCGTCATGGGGCCGCAGTCCTCCCTGGCGCTGCACGTGCGCCTCTGACGCTCGAGCCCGGGGGCTGCAGTTTGGGTCTCCGCGGCGCTGCTGCACGTGGTGCCTGCCGAGTCGACCGCGCCGCCTCCACAAACCTGGCTGCATCCCGCTGCATCGCTGGCGCTGCCACACGTCCCAGCCGCCACGCCTTCATGATGATCACCATCGCTGCGTTGCACGTCGCACTAGCTGGCTCTGACGCATCTCAGTCGAGATGCCTCAGGTGCTGGGAAGGCTCGCGGAACCCGGATCAGCAAACACAAACTCTTCATGGGTGGGTAAGTGCATGGCGCCTGCGGCTCTCTGCTCGCTGCTCTGTGATCTTCGCACGTTGAGAACCTGGTGCAAGTGCCCTGCGCGGAGGAGAGAGAGGCACCGGCGCACGCGTGCACGCACGTACGCACGCACGTATGCGGCTGGCGCACGCGGGCATGAGAAAGAGCGGCAGCAACCGGCAACACTCCCCGCCCCAGCATGATCAGAGCTCGTCGTTCGTCGCGCCGGCGGCGCCGCTGTCTGCCGCGGCCTTGCCGCCCAGCGCCTTGTGCTGCGGGAAGTAGACGCCCTCTGCCGCCTGCCACTCGGCGTTGCGGTCCTTGCGGCCAATGCCGCACACCTCGAGCTGCCCTGGGATGGGGTTGCCGAACCGGTACTCGTGCGAGTGCAGGTACGTGCCAGTGTCCACGTGCTTGAACCGCACCTGAGCACATCCACAGCAGCAATGGCGCTCAGGCGTAGGCGACGTGTCCTCGCGTGTGCACCACGCAGCGCAACGCAAGTCTGCCCGGGCGGGAAGTGCCGACCCCCGCACCTTGGTTTCTTGCTTCCAGACCTTGCTCTTGCCGTCCCACTCGATGACCCACACGTCCCCGCCGTCTGTCTCGGTGTCGCTGCCGAACGCGCTGACCTGCGGCCAGGCGGACCGCCGCAGAGCACGTGGTTCAGCGCATGTCGACGCGTCGCGGACGGCCCCGCCCGCCTGCCACCATGGCGTCGCTGAGGCCGCAACGTGCGTCGCACCCCACCTCGTGGTTGCCGGAGAGCGGCGACTGGAACTGGTGCGAGTGCAGCCACTTGCGCGTGGCCACGTGCTGCAGCCGGAGTTGCTGGTTCTTGCGGATGCTGTCTCCCGGCGCGCAAGGCTCGTTCTGCACGCGCACAGGTGGGCCAGGTGCTCAGGGCGAGCTTGTGGGCGAGCGCCGGCCGCGCGTGGAAGTCGGCCCCTCGGCTCTGGCGTTGCACGCACAGGGCCTCACCGGCGTGCCCAGCACCACCCAGAGCGAGTTGCCGTCGTCTGGGGTGGGGAAGGCCGTCACGGACTGCTGCTGGCTGCCCCGGCTGAAGGCCACCTCGTGCGAGTGCAGCCGGAACTTGGTGGCCACGTGCGCCAGCTTGATCGTGCTGCCGCATGTGACCTGGGCACGCACCCAAGGGAGCAAGCAGCGCAAGGATCCCGCTGGTGGTGCTCCCCACGGGGCGAGGACATCGTTCTCGAAGCCTGGGCTCGCGCGGACTCTGCCGCTGCAGAGCGACACGCAGGATCTTGAGCTCGCAGTGGCGTCGGCCACAGCACGCATTTGCGGTGACTGCGGTCGTGTGCTAGAAGAGCCTGGCTCCAGAAGATCTCCCAACGAGCACCTGGCCCCGCACAGTGTCCTCCTGGTGGCAAGTTGGCTGGCCCGGCGACCAGCGCATTGGCGCCTTGGTGGCTGCGTGTTGCACTCACTGGAAGGTTGTCTAACGCCGAGGCGGGCGAGCACGCCAGCGCCAGCGCCAGCACCCACGCTGTCGCCGCGATGCGGGTGCACCATTGGTGGCCCATTGGAAGCTGCTGGCGGTGCTGCATTCTCCTGTGCATGCTGTGGTCGTGGACACTGCACCAGTGTGTCGCGCTCGCATGGGCGCGATGGCCCGCATCGCGTGCAGCACCACGCGTGCAGGAGAAGCGGGTTGGCACCACAAATGGCTGCAGCGGAGGAGACACCCGTCTGCAGTTGTGCATCACGCCCACGACGAGCACACCAGAAGGATGGGCAGCACGCAGCGTGGAGCGGGCGCGCGCGGCGTTGACCCAACTCACCTGGGCGCGGCGCCGAGGCCATCGCCTGCAGCTTCACAACATGGAGCACGCAGCACACCAGTCCAGCGCGGCTGCAGCCCAGCCTGATGCATATGGCTCATCTTCGCAGCAGCTCGGCGCTCGCCGCTCCAGCGAAGGGCACCACCAGCGCGCAGCGGCAAGGCGGGACCAGGTGCGTGCGTGCTTGAGCGACGGGGTCGCGGCCGCGTGCTTTTCCGAGGCCATCGCACAGATGGTGCACGACAGACAGGATTCCTGCTTCCTGCGCTGTTGCAGGTGTCCCACGGCAAGCAGCTGGGCATCAAGTCCTCACTCCTGCCGTCCTCATCTGACACCCTGGTGCCCCGGCCCAGCGACCAGGCGGGCGTGACGTCCCGCGCTGAGCTCACGCACCTGCTGACCGCAGTCCAGGTGCGCGCTCGTTCGCCGCACGCCCAGCCGCTACCTGCACGCACGCAGCGCATGAGCTTCTGCATCGCGTGCGCGATTGCTCGACGGCAGGGCTCCCTGGCCGACCTGCGCATCGAGGTGGCAGCCGCCAAGCGCCTGAGCAGCAACGCCACCGCCGCCGTCTCCGACTGCGCCGCCACCACCACCACGCCCGCTTCAACCGCCGCGCTGCACCTCCCAGCGCACGCGCCCGGCGGCGCAGCGGCGCGCCTGCTCGCCGCGCCGCCATCCAGCCGGCACGGCTCAGCCCAGCGCAGCAGCAGCCACGCGCCCTGTGCGGGCCACCACCCGGCCACCACGCCGCCCCACGCGCTCGTGCCGCCAGCCGTGACTTCCCCCAATGCCAGCTATTACAGCGCATCCGCCTTCGCCCCCCTCCAGGCCACACCCGCCTTCCCACCGCGGCACGGTGCGCCTGCGCCGCCCCTGACGGTGCCCCACGCTGCCGCCTCTCGCCTCTCCTGCTGCGTGCGAGCGCCACGCGCTACCCCCACGCCGCCGCTTGCTTGCAGGCGGCCAGGGTGACGCCGTCGGTGGCGGCGGCTTCGCAGCTGCCAGAAGTGCAGCAGAGGACCAGCAGGGGGATGAGCGGGTGGGCGTGCCGTCGCTTCAGCTGAGCCGGGAGGAGGAGCGGGTGCTGGCGCGGCTGATTGGGAGCAAGATGGATGAGCTGGGGCGTAAGCTCGATGCGCACCTGGACAGTGGAGGAGGAGGAGGAGGCGGAGGAGGAGGCGAAGGGGCTGCTGGCAGGGGGCCGGCGGGCGCATGGCCGCAGCTGGGCGGTGGCGGGGCGGCGCCGCAGGAGTCGGCAGGTGAGGGACGCTCTGATGATGCTTTGCGCTGCGGCGACGGCATCATACCGTGCTCCGTCACACCTGCTGTTTGCGCCTCTCGTCTGCGTGCGCGTGCCAGGGGCAGCGTGGGAGCAGGAGGCCGGCAGGCTTGGCCGGCGCGTGGTGACCGCTGGTGGCGCCCTGCCCACGGGCCAGGACCAGCGTGCATTGGCCTTGACGCCGCCTCAGCACCACAGCGAGGTGCGCTCCGCGTCGGTGCAGAATCAACGCTGGGGCCACGGCATGCTGTGTGGTCGTCCGCTGGAGGCGCCAGCCATCGTGCTTCTGGCCCTGCCGCTGCGCATGGGCACAAGTGTGCAGGGCCTGGCGGACCTGTTCCGCCGCATGGACCAGCTCCAGGGCCACAGCCAGCAGCACTGGCAGCGCACGGCGGCGCTGGCGGCGCAGGTAGCAGCCCTGGAGGCAAGCGGGCGGCAGCAGCCACAACACCAGCAGGAGGAGCTGCAGCGGCGGCCCAGCCCGCAGTCACCACACCGCATCCACGGCGCTGCCGGTGAGAGATGCACAAGCAAGACAAAGCGTGCTTGCCGCTGCACGCGTGCAGTGCATGGGCTCGTTCGCGCCGTGCCCCACTTGACTCGGTGGCAGGGACGTGCCCGCAGGAGACGTGGCGGGCGGTGGCAGCGGCGGGGACGGGCCGCAGCAGGAGCGCATGCAGCAGCTGGAGCGGCGACTCGCCGCGTCAGAGGCCGCTCAGGTGCTGGCTAGCTGCTGTCTGCTAATGCGGCACTGGCGCTCGCTCGCTTTTGGGTGCAAAGCTCCACAGTGACGTGCGCGCGACGGTCACGGCATGCGCAGGCGCGCGCCGTGGCGGAGCTCGAGGACCAGCAGCGCCTGCTCCTGGCGCTCAGTTCAGCGGTGCAGCAGGCGGCAGCCAGCGGCCCGCGCCCGCCGGACCCCGCGCCGCCTGCGGCAAGGGAGGGCGAGGGCGGGCGGGAGGGCGGCGCGGACGTGGCGCTGCTGGGGCGGCAGCTGGAGGCGGCCCTGGCGCGCATCGAGGAGGTGGAGGGGCGGCTGGCGGCGCGAGGCGGCGGGGCGGCGGGCGTGGAGGGACGCGCGGTGGCGGCCCTGGAAGAGCGCGTCCAGGTGCCCTCTCACTGCCATTCGTCGCCCTTGGACTGCAGCATCAGCAGCGTGCGTGGGAGCGTGCGCTTCCTCACGGGCTAGCGAGGTGGGTGCTGCTGCTCGTCCCTGAGTCGGTCGTGCAGGCACTGGAGCAGAGGCTGGCCGAGGCAGCGATGGCGCAGCGCCCCGGCCCACGGCAGGTGAGGGCAGCGTCGCCGCGCTGCCGCCGCCCGCGGTGCCGTAGCCCCCCCGTTCGTGGAGACGGGCGTGCAACGGCAAGCGCTGGCGGCCGCGCTGCGTTGCGAACGACGCTGCCGCCTGCAGGAGGAGCAGGCGGCGGCGCCAGGCCTGGAGGCGCGCCTGGCGGCGGTGGAGGCCGCCGTGCGCCAGCTGGGCAGCTCGGCCCGGGAGGAGGCCGCGGCGGCCGCGCATCGGATGCAGGCGCACGGCGCGGAGCTGGCCGCCTGCGCCTCTTGCTGCGCCGACCTCGACGCCGCCATGCAGGTGCGGCAAACCCTCAGGGCTCGCATGAGGGCTCAGCGATGGGAAGGACGACGTGCCCGCACGCACCTGCGTGCGCAGCGGCAGGAGCCGCGGCTTGCGGAAGCTGAGCGGCAGCTGCGGGAGGAGGCGTGTGAGCTGCAGCGGCGGATGGCGGAGCTGGCGCGGGAGGGCGGCGAGGCGCGGGGCGCCCTGGCCGCCGTCACCGCCCAGCTGGACAGTCTGGTGGCCCGGGCCGCCACGTGAGTGACAGGCCTGGCAAGGGGCGCACAGCATGCCTGCGTCGGAAGGTCTGGCAGCGTGGCATCTGCGTGGCTTCAGCAGCGTCGTTCCTGCGCCAGCCGAAACGCACGACGGGTGCGAGAGAAGCGCGAGAGGAAGCGCAGCAGCAGCTGAGGCAGGCAGACGACGATGGGTGTGGGTGCGGTGCGGCGCAGGGTGGACCTGGCCACCGCCTCCCGCCTGGCGCAGAGCGCGCCGCAGCTCCTGGCCGCCGCCGCCTTTGTGGACCTCGAGGCGCGGCCGCAGCTTGCCGCCCTGAGCGAGCGGCTTCTGCAAGTGGAGCGGCAGCTGCCGGCGGCCCTGGACGCGGCGAAGGCGGCAGCGGCGGCGGAGGCAGAGGCGGAGGCGGTGTCCGTGCAGCTGGGCGAGCTGCAGAGGCGGGTGGAGGCGGAGGCGGGGGCGCGCGAGGCGGCGGGGCGGGCGGGCGGCGAGGAGCAGCGGCGACTCGGGGAGGGTCTGCGGGGGCTGCTTGGGCGGGTGGAGGTGTTGGAGGGTGCGGTGGCGCAGCAGCGGGAGCAGCAGGAGGGCCAGGCGGGGGAGCTGCGGGGGCTGCTTGGGCGCATTGAGGTGTTGCAGGAGGCGGCAGCGCAGCAGCGGGAGAGGCAGGAGGGCCAGGCGGGGGAGCTGCGGCGGCGTGTTGAGGCGCTGGAGGCGGCCAGAGACGCGGGCGCGGCCGACGCGCGGCAGCTGGAGCAGGAACAGCATGAGGAGGCGCGGCGGCGCCTGGAGGCGCTGGCGGCGGAGGTGGCGGGCGCTCGGCTGGCGTCAGAGCAGGCTCTGGCGCGCGCGTCGGGTGATGCCTTCGCGGCGGTGGAGGCGCTGAGGGGCCTGCACCAGGATCTGCGGCAGCGCGTGGACGCCATGCAGCAGCAGCAGCAGCAGCAGCAGCAGCAGCAGCAGCGGTCGGAGGACGTGGCGCCTTCCCGCTCTGCTGCCGGTGGGGCGGGGTCGGACGGGGTGGTGGGCGCTGGCGTGGGCATGAACGAGGGCTTTGAGGGCTTGCGCGCGGATGTGGAGGCGCTGGCGCGGCAGCTGGCCGGGCTGCGGCGCGACGTGGAGGCGCTGCGGGCGGCGGCGGAGGAGGCGCGGGAGCGCGGCGCGGCGCAGGCCGAGGCGATGTGCGAGGCGCTGGGCGGCGCGGCGGCGCAGGGCCGGGCGCTGCGCGAGGTGCAGGGGCGGGTGGCGGCGGCGGAGCGGGCGCTGCAGCAGGGGAATGCGCAGCGCCAGGTGAGTTCTGCCGATTGAGTGCGGCGCATGCGAGCACCACAGCATGGTTGTCGGGGCCAGGACAGTGTGGCCTGACGGCGCGTTGCCGAATGCTGTCCGCGCACTGCGAAGGCGGTCAAGGTGCTCAGCGCGGCGGTGCGCGACATGCAGCGGGCGCAGCACGCGCAGCACGGCGAGCTGTCGGCCCGGGTGCAGCAGCTGTCGGATGCCGTGATGCCGCTACTGCTGCGAGGGGAGGCGACGGCGGCGGCGGCGGCGTACGGGGCCCAGGCCGGTGCGTGCCTGCCTCTGTGCTTTGGGCTGCACGCGCTGGAAGCTCGCTCGCTCGCGTGAACGGCCAGCCTGCGTCGCCGTGCTGCTTCTGCTGCTCTGTTTGCAGGTCACGAAGTCCCTGCCTCCTCCACGCCCGCCTCCCCACAACCGCAACCTGCCGTCCGCTCACCAGCGCCAGCGGCAGACGGCATGGCCTCGGCTGCACGGATCAGTCCAAACGGCGGCGGTGGCGTTGCTGCACCTGGCGTGGCGGTGGTGGCGCTGCGTCTCACGTGGCTGGGCGACGAGGAGCTGGCGCAGGTGTCTCAGGAGGCCGGCAGGCTGGCGGACATGCTGGCGTCAGGGCCTGCGTCAGGGCACAGCATGGCGGCCGGCGCGGCGGCGCTGCAGCCGGAGGGTGGCTGGGCGGCCGCGCCTCTGGCCCAGGGCGCAGCGGGCGTCGTGAGGGTGGACGGCGCGCCGGCCGACCCGAGCCCTGGCCTAGGGCGGCGCATGGAGGAGGAGGAGGAGTGCGAGGGCGTGCCCGCTCCAGTGCCGCGGAGCACGGGGTCGGACCTCTCCTCCGCCCCTTCCCCCAGCCAGATGGTGTATGGCCACGTGGACGACGCGGCTCACGAGGGCCTTGCCGCCTCCGCCATGACGCAAAACCCTCTGGCGGCGATGAGCAGCGGCGGCGGCGGCGGCGGCGGCAGCAGCAGCGCTGGGAGGGAGACCGTAGCGGCCGCTGGCGGCGCTGCGACGGATGCGCTTCTGGCGGCGGCGGCGGCGTCAGGAGCGTCGGCAGCGGGCGGTGTGGCGCCGGCGGGCCCAGGGGTCTACGAGCTGACGTTTGTGACGGGCGGCAAGGTGGGCGCCGGGCTGTGCGCGTCAACGCTGCACGTTTCGCTGGCCGGGGCGCATGGCGAGGAGGGCGCAGCGGAGGTCCGGCGGGAGGGCGGCGGCGCGGAGGGCGAGGCAGCGCCGCCGTCGCGGTTCCAGCGCGGCGCGACGGACGTGGTGCAAGTGGACGTTGGGCGGGACGTGGGCGAGGTGGCGGCCGTGCGCGTGTGGCACGACGGCGAGGTGAGCGAGGCGGCGCAGAGTTAAAACGCGAGTGGAGTATGGCATGCTTGCTGATGCCAGCGTCGGCACGCCTTTCTTGGGGTGGGACGCAGCGCAAGAGCGGTGGGCAGCGTGAAGCCCAGCCAAGCCATGAATCGTGCGCTCGCGTGCTGACCGTTTTCACTCGTTGTGCGCCGCGTTGTTCGCGCGCAGGGCTTCAGCCAGTCGTGGTTTGTGCGCCGCATCGCCGTGCGGCACGTCGCCACGGGCCGCCAGGCCGCCGTGGAGCCACGCGAGTGGGTGCCTGGCGGGCGGCAGCACGCCCGCGCCTTCCGCACCGCACCCGCCGCTGCACCGGCTGGGGACGCCGAGGAGCAACACGACACCACCAGACCCAGCACGCCCACACCCGCCGTGGCTGGCGACGCCGCGACGGACGCTCTCGCCACAGCCGCCTCGCACGCTGCTGCTCCCGCCGGCGACACAAGCAGCAGCAGCAGCCGCCCTGGTGCGGCCTCCAGCCCTCCTGCTCATCCTGCGGCTGGCCAGCTGCCACCGCTGGATGGCAACCGTGAGGAGCAGCTTGCTCGCGGTACACACGGCGTCAGTGGCGATGACGGCGAGCAGGAGGCAACCGGCAGCAGCAGGAGCAGTGGCGGCAGCGAGGGCGGCAGCGCCGACCTGCTGCTGCCCCCCGCCCTGCACAGCAGCTCCAGCGAGGCGCTGCCGGAGCGGCGGGACGGCGCCTCGCCCCGCCGCGCCTGGCTGCGGGGCCCGTCGGCGCGGTCCCCGCCCCCCAGCGGCCCTGCTGCAGCAGGAGTGGGCGCGGTATCGCCGCCGGCGGCGGCGTGGCGCCGCTCGCGGTCGCGGGACGTCTGCGTCTCCCCCGAGACGCAGCAGGAGGAGGGCGAGGAGGGCACGCCGCCGCAGCCTTGCGGCCCACCCCCCCGCGCAGCAAGCCCAGAGCCCCACCAGGCTGCAGCACCGCCGTTCACCCGCGCTGACGATGGCGGCGTGCTCACAATCGCCACCCGCCACCCGCCCACGGGCGGCGGCGGCGCAGCGCCGCCCTGCCAGCGCGCCTCGCCGGCGTCCACTCCGTTGGCGTCGTCAGCGGCGCCAGCGTGGGCTGCTGCCAGCGCCGCGGCGGAGCAGCGAACGCCGGCGCCGGCGGCCGTGGCGGCGCTCCTGGACAGCCCGGCATGCAGCGCTGCCGCTGCTGCGGCAGCAGCGACGCCGCCGGCGCCGGCGGCGGGCGGCGCGGCGTCGGTTGGCCGCGGCGCAGCAGGGCGGCCGCCGCTGCCGCCGCTGCCAGGCTTGGCGGGCGGCGTGGCGGTGGTGGCGGCTGCGCACGGCGGCTCGTGCGCCGCCTCACCACGCCTGCCGCCGTCAGGCAGATTCGGCGCTGTTGTGCCGGCCTGGCCGCCGGCGTCGCCGCGCTGTGACGGCGGGCTTGGCGGCGACCCGTCGACAGCGCTTGTCTCGTCGCCGTTTGGTCTCGGGACTTGCGGTACTGAGGTCGGGGCCGCGGTGCTGGGCGGTGGGGCGCCTGGGAGGGCCGCCGCCGTGCTGTGCAGATCCGGCAGCGAGGGGTCGCTTCAGGGGCCGCTGGGCGCGGCGGCGGCGGCGACGGCGGGCGCGAGCACCGTGGTGGGCCGGGCCGGCGGGCGCAAGCCGGCGGGGCGCAAGGTGCGTGCTGATGCTCGTGCTGTGTAGAGCTCTGCCAGCCCGACGGCGTTTGCGGGGAGGAGCGAACGGCGGCGGTTGATCCACGACGAGCAATCGCAGGTGCGGACCTCTGGCGCCGACCCGTCGGCGGCTGCGGCGGGCGACGACGGCGACGAGGCCTGCTCGGCGCTGCGCTCCAGCCTCGACTCGTGGGACAGCGCCTCGCTCGCCTCTGGCGCCGCCGGGGGCGCTGCAGCAGGGTGGGAGTGCGGCTCCTCGGCGTCCTCCTCGCTGGCGCTGGCGGTCGAGGGGCGGCAGCCCAGCCTGAGCAACTTTGCGCGGGGCGGCGTGCGGCCCCCCGTCGCCGACGGCACCACGTGAGGGCGCTGACGGTGCTGGGAAGCGATTCACAGTGGGCGTGGACGGCGGCGGTTGCGGCTGCGGCAGCCACGCGGCCGTTGCCAGCGGGAGCAAAGGTGGGGAAGAAGACGTGCTTGCCTTCCACCGCCACCACCGCGCAGGATCGGCCACCTGGGCACCAGCCGCAAGCGCGTCTCCTTCTCCGAGTACGCCGAGCTGTTTGACCTCGAGCTCGACATGAACGAGGGCTTGGCGCTGGGCCCTGACGGCGCGCCCGGCGAGGAGGAGCGCCACCCCGGCGCGCAGCTGCTCGACTCTGCAGGGTATGTGCACGCCCCACCCTTGAAGCGCTCCCGCCCGCACCAGACACCCGCACGAACAACCCAAGAAGGATAAGACGTGTGCGCCGTCGCACACATGCAGGCTGTCGTACCAAGAGCTCCTCCTCCAGGGCAAGGACAGGTCCCCGCCAGGGCCTTCCGCCGCCGCCGCGCCCCGCGCCAAGAGCCCCGCCGGCCGCCAGCACAGGCCCGGTGTGCCGCTCCCCGCCAAGTCACCCTCCAAGTCGCCCACGTCCCGCTGGAGGGGCCTCTGGGGCGCGCCGGCGCCCCCACCAGCGGCGACGGCAGCGGGCGGCCCGGCGGCGGCAGCGGGGGGGCTGTCGCAGGCCCCGCATGAGGGCTTGTTTGAGGACGTGCCGCTGGGCAGCAGGAAGCGGGTGGGCGGCGATGGCGGGCGAGCCAGCGGCGCCACGGCGCTGCGCGTCAAGGTCTTCACTGCTGACCGGTGCGCTGGCGGCGGCAGCGCCCAGCGTTCCTTCGTGTGAATCTCTGCGGCCATGCGCTGGGCGGGCGAGCGGAGAGGGGCGCACCACGAAGGGAAGGGCGGCGTGGCTCAGGCTCATCACCCGATGCCGTGTGTGCTGTGTGTGCTGTGTGCGCAGGCTGGGCGCTGGGCTGGGCGGCACGACGGTGCATCTGGAGGTGCTGGGCAACAACTGGGTCATCAGCCAGGTGTGGCGCTGGGGAGCAGGACACGCGCGTGCGTTGCTTGGGTCCCACGGCTTGGCTGAACGGAGGCATGGCAGGGATGCGCGGGCGCTGTTGGAGCCTCGCACGCCGCTGCTGCTTGGTCCCC